>Ga0164241_10005375_pt1 | contig 12046 bp, 7 predicted proteins | sample OricomyardsoilBY_FD_108780 | JGI IMG/M metagenome (GOLD analysis project Ga0164241, IMG submission 108780) | Backyard soil microbial communities from Emeryville, California, USA - Original compost - Back yard soil (BY) | ecosystem: Environmental > Terrestrial > Soil > Unclassified | place: USA... | reverse complement strand
GGCGATGGAGAACGTGGGCGATTCCCTGGGCATTCTCAACGCACAGGTGCAGCGCGCCGTCAGCGGGTTCAAGGAATTCATCGAATCCCACGGCGGTGAAACCGGTGCCTGGCGTGGCCGCGTCCATGACAGCCGGGCGCAGGGCGGCCAGACACTCGACGACGCCAGTGAGGCGCAAGGCGTCGGCATCACCCCTCGGCAGGGCGAGGATCCCTGGGAGCAGACGCCGGGCGGAACCACGCCCCGCCATTGATTTGAGCCGGCCAGACACAGTTGCCCCATCTGCCAGGGAAGGCGGGTGGGGCGGCAGCGTTTACCCTCCCTCTCCCGTCCCGTAAAATGGGATGTGGATATCCATTCCCATCGCATTCTGATTCTCGATTTCGGTTCCCAATACACCCAGCTCATCGCGCGCCGCGTGCGCGAGCTGGGCGTGTATTGCGAGATCCATCCCTGGGACCTCAGCAACGCTGACGTAAGCGCCTTCAACCCCAGGGGCGTCATCCTTTCCGGTGGTCCCGAATCAGTGCTGCAGAACAATGCGCCCAAGGCGCCCGCGGCCGTGTGGAGCGCAAACGTACCCGTGCTGGGCATCTGCTACGGCATGCAGACCATGGCCGCGCAGCTCGGCGGCAAGGTCGAGCCCGGCGAGGTGCATGAATTCGGCTACGCCGAGATCAGGGCCCGCGGACACAGCAAGCTGCTCGAATCCATCGAAGACCGCGTGAATGCCGAAGGCCACGGCCTGCTCGATGTATGGATGAGCCATGGCGACCGCGTCACGGCCATTCCGCCCGGCTTCAGGCTCATCGCCAGCACGGGCGATGTGCCCATCGCCGGCATGGCCGACGAATCAAAAGGCCTCTATGCGCTGCAGTTCCATCCCGAAGTCACGCACACCAGACAGGGCGAACGCATCTACAGCCGCTTCGTGCACGAGATCTGCGGCTGCGGCAATTCCTGGAATTCCGGCAACATCATCGGCGATGCTATTGCGCGCGTGCGTGCGCAGGTGGGCCAGGGCAAGGTGCTGCTGGGTCTTTCCGGCGGCGTGGATTCTTCCGTCGTGGCTGCCCTGCTGCACAAGGCCATTGGCGAACAGCTCACCTGCGTGTTCGTCGACCACGGCCTGCTGCGCCTGAACGAGGGCGACGATGTGATGCGCATCTTCGCGCGCAATCTCGGTGTGAAGGTGATCCGCGTGAACGCCGCCGGGCGCTACTTCAGCGCGCTGCAGGGCGTGGCCGATCCCGAAGCCAAGCGCAAGATCATCGGCAAACTGTTCATCGACGTGTTCGAGGAGGAGAGCCACAAGATCGAGGGCGTGGAATTCCTCGCGCAGGGCACCATCTACCCCGATGTGATCGAGTCCGCGGGCGGCAAGACCGGCAAGGCGCATGTCATCAAGAGTCATCACAACGTGGGCGGCCTGCCCGCGCACATGCGGTTGAAGCTGGTCGAGCCGCTGCGCGAGCTGTTCAAGGATGAAGTGCGGCGGATCGGACTCGAACTGGGGCTGCCGGCCGAGATGGTGCATCGTCATCCCTTCCCCGGTCCGGGGCTGGGCGTGCGCATCCTGGGCGAGGTCACCGCGGCCGCCGCCGACACGCTGCGCCAGGCCGATGCCATCTTCATCGAAGAGTTGCGCAAGTCCGGGTGGTACGAGAAGACCAGCCAGGCATTCGCCGTGTTCCTGCCGGTGAAGAGCGTCGGCGTCACCGGCGACGGGCGGCGCCATGAGCCCGTGATCGCGCTGCGCGCGGTGCAGACCGTCGATTTCATGACGGCGCACTGGGCGCATCTGCCCTACGAGCTGCTCGATGTCTGCTCGCGGCGTATCGTCAATGAGGTGAAAGGCGTGTCGCGCGTGGTCTACGACATCAGCGGCAAGCCGCCGGCGACAATCGAGTGGGAGTGACCCAAATCATATGCAAAAATCGTTGTCTTCCGTAGATTTTTGCGTATGATTCGGGAATGTTGTCGCTGGAGCAATATCTCGATGATCGTCTTGCTCATGGGCGGAGCTATTTCTCTCGGGAAGAAGCGCTCAGAGCGCTGCACATGGCTCCCCGAAATCTCGCGGCGGCTGCAACGAGGCTGATCAATAAAGGCCGGCTGGCCAACCCCCGCCACGGCTTCTTTCTCATTCTTCGTCCCGAAGACAAGGTCATCGGGGCGCCTGACCCTGTGCGATGGATCGATCCGCTGATGAAACACCAGCGGCTTGAATATCGCATCTCGCTGTTACGAGCTGCAGCGTTCCATGGCTCATCGCATCAGGCTGCGATGGTCTTCCATGTCGTTGTACCCAAACAGGTACGGGACTTCGAACTTGGACGCCACCGTCTGCAATTCCTCTATCAAACGCCCCGAGCCTTCTCACTCGTCAATCGAGCCGACGTCCTCGGCCGGATCAAGAGCGAAGAAGGGTTCGCTAACGTAGCTGGTGTAGAGCTGACGCTGCTCGACTGTGCTCGGTACTTTCACAAGGCAGGCGGTATCAATGCAGTCGCTCAGGTGGCGAAAGATATCGGCGACAAAGCAGATTCCACTAAGCTCGCAACGATCGCTGCGGCATATGAAAATTCTTCGGTGCGTCGTCTCGGATTCCTGCTTGATCGGGCAGGTCATGAGCGACAAGCGCGCGTCCTGGAGCCATTCGTAAAGAAAGCGAAGACGGCTACGCCACTGAATCCCGCGGTGAAGCCGCTCGTTGCATCGCTGGCCGAAAGCTCAGAGAAGAACTCCAAATGGAAGCTTCTCATCAATGAGCCTGTGGAGGTCGACTCTTGATTCCCCGCGCTTACATCCAGGCTTGGAGCACAAAGGCTCCGTGGCCCGATCAGCGGCAGGTGGAGCAAGATCTGATCATCTGTCGTGCGTTATGCGACCTGTTCAGCGCGGCCGAGTTGCGCGACAGGATCGCGTTCCGGGGTGGTACCGCGATTCACAAGTTGCTCTTCAAGCAACCACTGCGGTACTCCGAAGACATCGATCTCGTGCAAACGCGACCGGAGCCGATCGGTGCCACCGTCGATGCCATTCGCGATGCCTTGTCTTGGCTAGGGAAGTGCAGCCGAACCCAGGCGGGACACTCGATGCATCTGGTATTCAAATTCGCGCCAGAAATCGATCCCCAGTCGATACTGAAGCTAAAAGTCGAGATCAATACACGCGAGCACGCGAGTCTGAACGGCACCGTGTCGTATCCCTTCTCGGTGGAGAATGACTGGTATCAAGGCAAAGCTGAGATCGCATCATTTACACCTGACGAGCTGTTCGGTACTAAGCTTCGCGCGCTGCTCCAGCGCAACAAGGGCCGCGACTTATTTGATCTGCACCACGGCTTGGAGCAGCTTGCGCTCGATGCGGACTTACTCATTGCTTGTTTCGAGCACTACTTGGCACTTGAGAGTCACGCGACGGCCCGACCTGGTGCTGTACGTCAACGGAATTGCCATTGGTGTGATCGAACTGAAGAACAGTCGCGTGTCGGTGGGCGATGGTATCCGCCAGTGCTTGTCGAACCAGTTGCCGATGTTCCATGAGGCCTTTTTCAGCACGGTCCAGTTCGTCTTTGCGGGCAACGACTCCGAAGGTCTGCGCTACGGCACGGTCAAGACCGAAGAGAAGATGTTTCTGAAGTGGAAGGAAGACGAGGCCGACGATAGCCGCTTCAAGCTGGACAAGTACTTGCTGAAGATGTGCGACAAGGCCCGGTTGATCGAGCTGATGCACGATTTCGTGTTGTTCGATGGTGGCGTGAAGAAGCTGCCTCGCGTGCATCAGTACTTCGGCATCAAGGCGGCACAGGTTCATGTGCAAGAGCGCAACGGCGGCATCCTTTGGCACACGCAGGGTAGCGGCAAGAGCATTGTGATGGTGTTGTTGGCGCGCTGGATACTGGAGAACCGGTCACAGGCGCGGGCGGTGATCGTTACTGATCGGGATGAACTGGATAAGCAAATCCAGCGCGTGTTCACCGATGCTGGCGAGAAGGTGCATCGCAGCCGTAGCGGACGTGACCTGATGACGCAGCTGTCTCAGCCCGCCCCGCGCCTGCTGTGTTCACTGGTACACAAGTTCGGGGTGGAAGCGCGCGGGCGAGATAAGCGCGAGTTCGAAAATTTCATCAAGGAGTTGGAGGCGCAGCCTGCGGCGGCCGTGGGCGAGTTGTTCGTGTTTGTCGACGAGTGCCACCGCACCCAGAGTGGCCGGCTGCATCGGGTGATGAAGGCACTCCTGCCCGATGCGGTGTTCATCGGCTTCACCGGCACGCCGCTGCTCAAGGCAGACAAGCAGTCCAGCCTGGAGGTATTCGGCGGCTACATCCACACCTACAAGTTCAGCGAGGCGGTGGAAGATGAGGTAGTGCTGGATTTGGTGTACGAAGCGCGAGACATTGACCAGCGGCTGGGGTCGCCTGCAAAGATCGATGCCTGGTTCGATGCGGCGACCGAAGACCTGAATCCCTGGCAGAAGAACGAGCTCAAGGCAAAATGGGGCACCATGCAACAGGTGCTGAGTTCGCGCTCGCGCATGCAGCGCGTGGTGGACGACATCAAGTTCGACTTCAGCGTCACCAAGTTCGGCAAGCCTCGGCTATCCAGTGGGCGGGGCAACGCCATCCTGGTAGCCTCAAGCATTTACGAAGCGTGCAAGTACTTCACGCTGTTCAACGCGACGGGGACGGGATTCAAGGGCAAGTGTGCCATCGTCACGTCGTATAACCCGTTGGCTAAGGACGTCACCACAGAGGAAGTGGGCGCCAATACTGAGAGCGACAAGCAGTTCATTTTCAACACCTACACCGAACTTCTGAAGGGCGTGGAAGCCAAGCCCGGCATGAGTGCCACCGAGACTTATGAGGAATGCGCCAAGACACTGTTCGCCAAAGAGCCGGCCAACATGAAACTGCTGGTGGTGGTGGACAAGCTGCTCACGGGTTTCGACGCGCCACCCTGCAGCTATCTCTACATCGACAAGTCCATGCAAGACCATGGACTGTTCCAGGCCATATGCCGCACCAATCGGCTGGATGGTGAGGACAAGGAGTTCGGCTACATCGTCGACTACAAAGACCTGTTCAAGAAGGTGGAGAAAGCCATTGCCGTCTACACCTCGGAGCTGGACCGCAGCGCCGGTGGTGTCGACTCCGCGGTGCTGATGCAGAACCGGCTGGAGATGGGACGCAAGCGCCTAGACGACGCGGTCGAGGCGCTGGCGCTACTGTGCGAGCCGGTGGCACCGCCGCGTGGCGAGTTGGAACACATTCGCTACTTCTGCGGCAATACCGAAATCGCTGCTGACCTCGCAGCGCGTGAGCCGCAGCGGGTGATGCTCTACAAGGGTGTAGTGGGGCTACTGCGTGCCTGGGCCAATGTGGCCGATGAGTTGGGCGCCGCCGGCTATTCGGAAGCCGACGGCGCCCGCCTGCGTGGGCTGCTGGATCACTACGTGAAGTTACGCGAGATCGTGCGCAAGGCGAGCGGCGAGACCTTGGACCTGAAACCTTACGAAGCCGATATGCGGCACCTGATCGATACCTACATCGAGGCCGAGGAGCCACGGCAGATCTCGCCGTTCGAAGGCGTCGGTTTGCTAGATCTGATCGTCAAGACCGGCATCGCCGGAGCCATTGCTGCCAAGCTGGGCGAGCTGAAGGGCAACCGCGACGCGATTGCCGAGACGATCGAGAACAACGTGCGCAGCAAGATCGTGAAGGAGCACCTGAATGATCCGGCGTTCTATGAGCGCATGTCCGCACTGCTGGACGGCATCATCAAGCAGCGCAAGGAACGGGCGGAGGAATACGAGCAATACCTGCAGCGCATCGCGCAATTGGTGCAGCAGGTGGAGGCAGGCAGGTCGGAGGAGGCGCCCATTGAGTTGACGACGCCGGGGCGTCGAGCTCTATACAACAACCTTCAACCCTGGCTTGCAACAAAGCCAGCGGATCGGGTGGCTGAGTCCTTACCAACCTATGGTGCCGATGCTGCGGATCCCGCGCTGTCGCTGGCGTTGCGCATCGACGAGACCGTTAAAGCCATCCGGCCCGATGGCTGGAGAGGAAATCCTGCGAAGGAGAATACGATAAAGGCGGCCCTTTTTGCGTTGCTGCAGGATGCCGAACAAGTCGAGCGCATTTTCCTGGTCGTCAAGGCGCAGGGCGAATATTGATGTCATCTCGCATCGCTCTCGGCGCATTCAATGCGGATGTCGTGTTCAAGGACATCCGAAACGTTCATTTGACGATTCTGCCGCCGACGGGGCATGTCCGGATTTCGGCACCCCGACACATGGCACTCGATACGGTACGTGTTTTTGCTTTGTCGAAGCTGACCTGGATCAAAGCGCAGCGCCAAAAGATGGCAGCCCAAGAGCGCGAGGCGGCACGCGAATATCTTGAACGCGAGAGTCACTTTGTCTGGGGCCGTCGTTATCTCCTTCGGCTGACGGTTAGCGAAGCCGCGCCGGCGGTGGAGTTGCGCCATCGAACACTTGTTCTTTCTGTGAGGCCGCATGCCGACATCGCGACGAAGAACGCGCTGCTGTCCCGTTGGTACCGGGATCAGGTGAGAGCGCGGGCATCTGTTGCGGTGGTCAAATGGAGCGGCACGCTCGGTATCGAAGTCCCACGTGTTCACGTTCAGCACATGAAGACGAAGTGGGGTAGCTGTTCGCCAGAGCGAGGATCGATACGCCTGAATACGGAGCTGGCGAAGAAGCCGCCTGGCTGCTTGGAGTACATTGTTCTGCACGAACTCATCCATGTACTGGAACCTACGCACAATGAACGCTTCAAGGCACTCATGCGGACGTTCATGCCGGAGTGGGAAGATCGTCGTCGGGAGCTAAATCGGCTACCCGTCCGGCATGAAGAGTGGAGCTATTGAAGCGATGTATCGGTGACGGTATTTTGGACGGACATTCGAGCGTTTGTTCGCGAGAACGTTAACTCAGATGGCGCGTCGACCGAGATTCTCCTGGTTGCATGTCCAATGTCCGTCACGATGCTGCTCAAAGTCGTGGTGTTAACGCCATGATCGCACCTAGAGTCCGCTAGGTCGCACGCCATACTGCATTCGCTCAGTATGTCGTATCGAACGATCGGACAGTCGATGGATCATGGTTTGGCTCTTAATTCTTGCGTTTTTCTCAACTACAAAGATGATTTGAGAGGCCGGTACCTGCGCAGTAAGGTGTTCGGCGCTGGCGCTCGCCCGATCCTGGTCTGTTCCTCTGGCTGTTTACGTTTATCGAGCCATGCATAAATCTCATCCGAATCCCAAACAACACAGCGCGGAGTGAGATAAAACCGTTTGGGAAACTCTCCGCGTCGCTCCATTTCGTAGATGGTTGTATTCGCCAGTGGGATGATCTTGCGCAGATCGGCGCGTCACAGGGCATGTCGTGGTGGAAGGGCGGATGTCGGTCGGGCTGTTGGGTGCGTCATAGGTCATGGTTCTTATAAAAAATGAAAGTTCTCAGGGTAAGCGCAGGAAGAGCAGGCAAATCTCGCAAAGGTATGGCTATCTCGCAGCGCTCGCGTACTGGACTATTAATACGCAAGGAACACCATTGAGACGCTGATTCGAATCCCATTTCTGGCTCATACCCCTATCGATGGGAGCTTGACTCGATGTGTCGACGGCGAGTAGTGGGCAGCTCGACAGCGACTATCAGTGCCTCAGACGCCGGAGGTCCAAGGCTGCGACCGACGTAGCAGCAACGCTAGAGCAGATTTGGACGCCATTTGAATCGCTGGTCGGCCAAAAGTGCACCACATGGGAAGCATCGATTCGAAGTGGCGTCAATTCGGTCGATAGATTGGCAATGAGCGCCATTGGACGCAGCGGCGCAGAACCCCACCATTTTCCGGGCGGGGCTGTCGATTTCGGGACCAGTGGGTTTGTCGAGGCGACCTCAGTGGGGCGGCGCACTTTAGGGCGAGTAAGACAAGGCGAGATCTGGACGCAAGCGATGAAGTATCATCGCTTGCGTCGGGGCCTTGGAGGTCATTCTCGACTGACGGACATTTAGACGGACATTTGAGTCGTGGCTCCGAGAAATACCGCCAAATTCATCCAGTTAATACTCCCGGAGATTATTGAGTGGGAGTGATCACGGTCGTCGTTGCGCGGGGGCTGCCGCCTGCGGGCCGAGCGCCAGTGTGGCCCGTGCGCACTGCTCAGCCACGGTGAAATAGCGCTTCACGACAGAACTGCCAATGACATAGGGGTTCGCCGCGCCGGGTTTGCGCTGCGCCAGGGCAGGCAGCTTCAGGGTCGATCCGTCGTAGGCGGTGTGATTGGACAACAGGATGTCGGCTTTGGCATCGCCCGCCACCTTGCCGAAGCGGGCCGCGGACTCGGCATACATCTTCAGTCGGGCTTCGCGCGGGTCGTCCGGGCTGTCCCGGAAGTTGAACAGCGTGCCGCCCCACAGCACGGCCACATGCGCCACACCCTTGTCATGCACGGTCATCACCGATGAGAGGGTGCCTTTGGTGTGTCCGGGCGTCAGGTACACGCGCACTCCGGCGTTGCCCAGCTTGATCTCCATGCCGTCGGTGGCAACGATGTCGCGCTTTGCCTTCACCTTGTCCTTGGTCTTGTCGTAGAGATCCCAGTCGGCCGCCGACATCACCACATGCGCGCCATACTGCTGCTGCAGGATGCCGGCGCCGCCGGAATGGTCACCGTGCGCATGGCTGATGATCACGTAGCGGATTTCCTTCGGGTCGATGCCCAGCTTGCGCAGGCCGTCGATGACTTCGGCTTCCACCGAATAATCGAAGATCGAATCGATGAGGATGATGCCCTCGGAGGTGCGCAACGCCCACACCGAGAACGCGGTCTGCCCGAGGAAATACAGGTCGTCGAACACTTTCACCGGTTCGGCGTACCAGTTGCGCGCCGGATCGATGGTCGGCAGCGCGGCAGGCACCTCACCGACCGGTGGTGCGGCACCCAGCGCCTGGATGGGCTGCTGGCACAACTGGCCGAAGATGAATGCGTGGTCGGTGCCCGCGGCAACTCTTGCCTGCTCCAGGTGGGCGCGAGCCTCATCATTGGGACTGGCGCCGTTGGCGGCGGCACAGGCAACCAGCACGAAAGCGGTCAGCAGCTGCGGCATCAGGCGCGTTCTCATGGACTCCCCTTGGGTGTAGCGCTCGTGCCCGGAAGCATACGCCCAAAGTGCGGCAAGTTCGCCACGCCTGGCAGTCATTCGACGGGACATGGCGGCCTCCACGAAAATGGCATGTCCGTTGACACCCCGGCTTCGCCCCGGACAATAGCCGGACCTTTGCAGGGGGAGACACGCGTGGCCGGGGTCAGACTGTCCCGTATCAGCAAGCGCTTCGGCGACGTCCCGGTCATCGATGATGTGTCGCTCGACATCGACGCCGGCGAGTTCATCGTGTTTCTCGGCCCTTCCGGCTGCGGCAAGTCCACGCTGCTGCGCATGATCGCAGGCCTGGAGACCGTCGATGCTGGCGCGATCGAGGTGGCCGGACAACGCATCGACCATCTGCCGCCCGGTGCGCGCAATGTCGCGATGGTGTTCCAGCACTACGCGCTGTATCCACACATGACCGTGCGCGAGAACCTGGCATTCGGTCTGCGCAATGCACGCGTGCCCGCTGACGAGATCGCGCAGCGGATAAAGGATGCGGTCCAGCGCCTGGAAATCAGCCCGCTGCTTGATCGCAGGCCCGGGCAGCTCTCAGGCGGTCAGCGGCAGCGCGTGGCCATCGCGCGCGCCATCGTGAAGAAGCCCGCACTGTTCCTGTTCGACGAACCGCTTTCCAATCTGGATGCCGCGCTGCGCGCGCGCACGCGCATCGAACTGGCCCAGCTGCACCAGCAGCTGGGCGCGACCATGATCTTCGTCACTCATGACCAGGTCGAGGCGATGACGCTGGCCGACCGCATCGTGGTCATCAATGAACACCGCATCGAGCAGATCGGCACGCCGATGGAGATCTACCGACGCCCGGCCAGCCAGTTCGTGGCGAGCTTCGTCGGCACGCCGCGCATCAACCTCATCGCCGTGCAGGTCTCGCAGGCCGATGGCAAGGCACTGGCGCGCCTGCCGGATGGTTCGATCATCCGCACCGGCATCCCGTTTGCCGGTCTGTCCGCAGGCGCGGACATGACCCTGGGCCTGCGTGCCGAAGCCATCCGCGTCGGCGACAACACCGCCGACCTGCGCGGCACGGCACGTGTGGTGGAGCGCCTGGGTGATCGCACATTGGTGCACGTTGCACTGCCCGATGGCACCTTGCTTACCGCCGAAGATCGCGGCGACTCGGCACTGCAACCCGGTGAGGCGGTCGGGCTCGCGGTGGATGGCGGCGCGGCGCACCTGTTCGCCGCGGACGGCGCGGCCTGCCACGCCGGGGCGGGGTGATGGCTGCTACGGCACAGCGACGCTGGTCCGGCACGTGGTTCGTCGCGCCCTATCTCGCCGTGTTCGTGCTCATGCTGGTGGTGCCGTTGATCATCGGATTTCGCCTGTCCATGACCCGCGGCGACCTGTTCGGCATCAAGGAATTCATCGGCTTCGCGAATTTCGCGCGGCTGTTCGCCGATCCGGTGTTCCTGCAGACGGTGTGGAACACCTTCTACTTCGTGCTGCTCACGGTTCCAGCGATGACGCTGATCGGACTGATGCTGGCACTGGTGCTGAACCACCAGGCGCGGTGGGCGGCCATCCTGCGCGCCATCTTCTTCGCCTCGACGGTGTTGTCGGTCACCGTGGTCACCTTGATCTGGCGCCTGGTGCTGATCCCCGAAGGCGGGCTTGCGGCGGTGATCGCCAAAGCCATCGGCACCGAACCCGTGGCTTACTTGAGCGAACAGGCACTGGCCATGCCGTCGGTGGCCGTGACCACGATCTGGTGGGGCATCGGCCTGCCGATGGTGCTGTTCCTGGCGGCGCTCCAGCAGGTGCCGCGGGAGCTGTACGAGGCCGCCGCACTGGACAAGGCATCAAGGTTACGCACGCTGCTGTCGATCACGCTGCCTTCCATCCGGCGCACCATCGTGCTGGTGATCGTGGTGGAGATCATCCTGCAGTTCCAGCTGTTCGGTCAGCCGCAGCTGATGACCGGCGGCGGTCCGAACAATTCCACGCGTCCGGTGGTGCTGTTCATCTACGAGACCGGCTGGAAGCAATGGCAGCTCGGCTATGCGGCCGCGGCATCGCAGGTGCTGTTCGGCATGATCGCCATTGCAGCCATGGCGCAGTACTACTTCTCTTCGCGCAAGGAAGCCGCGTGAGCGCGCCAACGCTGAACCGCCCGCCGCGCATCGGCATCGCACTGGTGGCCATCGCCGCCATCGTGATGGTCACGCCCATGCTGTGGGTGACCATTCTGAGCTTCAAGGACAATGCCGCGCTGATGGCCGACACCAGTTCGGTGTTCACACCGCCGTGGACGCTTGCGAACTACCGCAGCATCCTCGGCGAGGGCCAGGTGTTCACCTGGCTCACCAACAGCGTGATCGTCTCCATCGCCATGACCATCGGCGTGCTGGCATTGTCTTCACTGGCCGGCTACGGCTTCGCGCGGCTGGACTTCCCCGGTCGCAAATGGCTGTTCGTGGTGGTGCTGCTGGGCCTCGCCATTCCCGAACAGGCCGTGATCATCGGCCGGCACCAGATGTTCAGCGCGGTGTCGATGCACAACACCTATGCCGCACTGGTGCTGCCAGGTCTTTCGATGCCATTCGGCGTGTTCCTGATGACACAGTACTTCCGTGCGATTCCGCGCGAGATCGACGAGGCGGCCATGCTGGATGGCGCCTCGCGCGCGCGCATCTTCTGGCGGGTGCTGCTGCCCTTGACGCTGCCGGCACAGGCGACGCTGGGCATCTTCACGTTCTTTCATGCGTGGAACGACTACTGGTGGCCACTGATCAGCGCCACCAACAAGGACATGCTCACGCTGACGGTCGGCATCGCCGCCACGCAGATGAACTTCGCGCAGACCGAAGGCATCGGCTTCCTGATGGCGCAGGCGGTGTTCGCCGGCCTG
>Ga0164241_10005374_pt1 | contig 12046 bp, 10 predicted proteins | sample OricomyardsoilBY_FD_108780 | JGI IMG/M metagenome (GOLD analysis project Ga0164241, IMG submission 108780) | Backyard soil microbial communities from Emeryville, California, USA - Original compost - Back yard soil (BY) | ecosystem: Environmental > Terrestrial > Soil > Unclassified | place: USA... | reverse complement strand
CTGCACCCAGTTCGACATGCGCAGGGCTTCCACGACTGCCTGCCGCTCGATTTCCTCGAGCGGGATGCCGGTCGGCGGAATCTTCACCGCAACCCCACGCTCCGAAGAAGACGAGGGCGACGAGTGGTCGCCGATCTGCAGGTCGCCCACCATGACCGTGGGACCTTCGGCCAGGAGCACCGCGCGTTCGATGACGTTCTCGAGTTCACGGATGTTGCCGGGCCACTGGTGCCGCATCAGCACCTTCTGAGCCTCCGGATCGATGCCGTCCACCCTCTTCTTCGTCTCGCTGGTGGCGCGGCGCACGAAGAAGTGCGCGAGCGCCGCGATGTCATCCTTGCGTTCCCGCAGCGGCGGCATGTCCACGGACACGACGTTGAGGCGGTAGAACAGGTCCTGGCGGAAGCGGCCGTCGGCGACCATGTCGGTCAGGTTCCGGTTCGTCGCGGCAATCACCCGCACGTCGACGCGCAGGGTCCGCGTGCCGCCGAGCCGCTCGAATTCATGCTCCTGGAGCACGCGCAGGATCTTGGCCTGCGTGCTCGGGCTCATGTCGCCGACTTCGTCGAGAAACAGCGTGCCGCCGTCGGCCTGTTCGAACCGGCCGATGCGCTGCTTGTCGGCGCTGGTGAACGCGCCCTTCTCGTGGCCGAACAGCTCGGACTCGAGGAGGTTCTCCTGCAGCGCCGCGCAGTTGACCTTCACGAACGCGCGATTGGCCCGGTTGGAGTTGTGATGGATGGCGCCGGCAATCAGCTCCTTGCCGGTGCCCGTCTCGCCGCGCACGAGCACGGTCGAATTGCTGCGCGCCACCTTCTTGACGATGCTCAGGACGTGCTGCAGCGCGCCGCTGGCGCCGACGATGCGATCGAAGTCGTACAGGTTGTCCTGCTCCGTCCGCAGGTACTCGACCTGCGACTTGAGGTGGCGCATCTCGATCGCCTTTTCGATCTTCAGCTCCATCTCCTCGATCTCGAACGGCTTCTGCACGAAATCGAAGGCGCCGATCTTCATCGCTTCGACGGCCGTGTGAATGGACCCGAACGCGGTCATCAGCACCACCGCCGCGCTCGGCTGAATGGACCGGGTGGTGCGCAGCACGTCCATGCCGTCGGCGCCGCCCATGCGCAGATCCGTGAGCACGACGTCGAACTGGCTGTCCTGCAGCCGCTCGATCGCCGCCGTGCCGTTGCCGGCCTCTTCGACGTCGTGGCCCGCGTTCGTGAGCGCGCGCACCAGACCTTTGCGCAGTGAATCGTGATCGTCGACAACGAGAATGCGTCCCATCGCAGCTATCTCCCCATGCTTCTTTCTGACGGCACCACCGGCAGCGTTACCCGGAACGTCGCGCCCCGGCCCGGCGCCGAGACCGCATCGATGCGGCCGTCGTGGGCATCCACGACCTTGCGGACAATCGCCAACCCGAGCCCCGTTCCCTGCGGTTTGGTGGTGAAGAACGGACTGAAAATGCGTTCGAGATCATCCGCGGCAATCCCGGGACCGTTGTCGCGCACTTCCACGACGACCTGCGGCGCGATCAAATCGCCCGATCCCGACGGCTCCTCCTCGGCAGGCAGCAGCGAGGTCCGGATTTCCACGTGGCCTTCACCGCCGAGGGCTTCGAAGGCGTTGGCCAGCAGGTTCGAAAAGAGCTGGCGCAGCTGATGGGAGTCGGCGAGCAGGTCCGGCACTTCCGGCGCCAGGTCCGTATGAATGGACACGGCCCCGCGGCGCCGCTTCCCTTCGGCGAGCGTGATCGAGTCTTTGATCACTTCGTCGAGTCCCACGCGGTCCACCTGCAGCTGGATGGGCCGCACGAATTCGAGCACCTCGACGACGATGGCGTTGGCCATCTTCGCTTCCTTGATGATGTCGCTGAGGGTCTCCAGAGCCTCGGGCTGCTGCGAAAGCTGCCGCTTGAGCACCCCGGCCATCACTTCGATGCTGGCCAGGGGATTCTTGACTTCGTGGGCAATCGCGGCAGCCATTTCACCGAGCGCCGCCAGCCTGTCGCGCAGCCGGTCGCGCTCTTCCATCTGCTCGACGCGCGTCAGATCCTTGAAGAACAGTGTCGCGCCGACGAGCATGCCGTCATCATCGTGAATGCGGGACAGGGTGTAGCCGATGGCGCGTCCTGTCTTGCGCAACCGCATCTCCGCGCGGTTGGGCAAGTCGTCCGTCTCGAAGGCTTCGCTGAACACCCGGCAGATTTCCGGGCAGTCGTACAGGACTTCGGCAAACGGGCGGCCGATGTCGCCCTTGCGTACGGCGATCCCGAGCACGCGGTAGGCGAGGTCGTTCATGGCCGCGATGCGGCCGTCGCGCGTGATGGCCAGCACGCCCGTGCGCAGGTTGAACACGAGGTGCCGGAAGAAGCGATCGTTCAGGTCGTCCGTCGGCCGGCCGGCGCCGGCGGCCGCACGCGGGCGTGGCAGCGCCGCTCGGGCGACACGCCGGGCGACCGGCGCACTGGCAGCTGAATTGGACTGGCGTGCCATTCCTCTCTCCATCCCGCGAACGCCGCACTGTGACGGCAAGCGGCGTACCCGCCAATCGCGTGGCGGTACCCACGAAAATTGTGTGCGTCTGAACGTGTGGCCGGATTGCCGACCGGCGGGTGCTTACAGAAAGGGTGTCGGCTTACAAATGTGTAAGCTTTAGTCCTGATTCGCCGTCTGGAGTGTTTCCCACTGATTCATCAGGTCGCCGACTTCCCACATGAGGGCCTGATGCTGGGAAACCACGGCTTCCGCGGCCGATCGGTCGTTATAGAACCCCTCGGACGCCATCCGCTGTTCCAGCTCACGAACCAACTGTTCCCGCTCGGCAATCCTCGTTTCCAGCTCGCTGATCCGACGCGCCCGGACATCGGTCTCCCGACGCCGGCGGCGCGCCTCAGCCTCCGCTTTCTTTCTATCGTCCGCCGAGGGCCGGGGTTCAATCGGTCTGGCGCGGTCCGGCTGAGCGGCAGGGGAGGTCGGCCCCGTCTTCGGCCGGGAGGGGGTGCGGTTTACGGCTGGGGCGGGAGCGGAGGGAGTCTGTTGGCGTGTGGCGCGGCTCCAGAGGAACTGCTCGTAGGTGCCCGGGTAGATTTCGATGCTTCCGTGGCCGACGGCGATGATCTTTGTCGCCAGCCGGTCGACGAAGTACCGATCGTGCGAGACGAAGATGAGCGTTCCCCCGAAATCGGCCAGCGCCTCGAGCAGGACGTCCTTGGAGTCGAGGTCGAGGTGGTTAGTCGGCTCGTCCAGCAGGAGCGTGTTGGAGGGCTGCAGCAGCATGCGCGCCACGGCCAGCCTCGTGCGCTCCCCGCCCGACAGCACGCCGGCTTTCTTGTAGATGTCGTCGCCCGAGAACAGGAAGCCGCCCAGGATGTTGCGAATCATCGGCACCATGCCGAGGGGTGAGTCCGCCTCCATCGTTTCGTAGACGGTCCGCGTCGGCTCCAGCCGATTGGCCTCGTCCTGGGCGAAGGACTGCATGACGACCTGGTGACCCTCGCGGCGCGTCCCCTGGTCGGGGGCCTCGACGCCGGACAGTATGCGCATCAGGGTCGACTTGCCGGCGCCGTTCGGCGCAACGAGGGCGACGCGGTCTCCGCGCTCGACCAGCAGATTCACGTTGTCGAAGACGACGTTGTCCCCGTACGCCTTGTGGATGCCGTGCAGTTCCAGAACCATCCGGCCGCTCTTCGGGCACGCCGGAAACGTGAAATGCACGCGCTTGCGCTCGGGCGGGACCTCGATGATCTCGACCTTGTCGAGCATCTTGATGCGGCTCTGTACCTGCGCGGCCTTGGTCGCCTGATAGCGGAACCGGTCGATGAACGCACGCATCCGAGCGATTTCGTCGTCCTGTTCCTGCTTGGCCTTGCGGAGCCGTTCCATTTTCGCGTCCCGCTCGACCAGGTACTTCGAATATGTCCCGACGTAATCCGTGACCGTCCTGAGCGACAGGTCCGCGATCCTCGTTACCACCGCATCGAGAAAGAAGCGGTCGTGCGAGACGAGGATGACGGCGTACGGATAGGAAACCAGGAACGACTCGAGCCAGTTCCGCGCATCGAGGTCGAGGTGATTGGTCGGCTCATCGAGGAGCAGCAGCGTGGGCCGCCCGAGAAGGAGCTTGGCGAGCGCGATGCGCATCTGCCAGCCGCCCGAGAAGGTCTCACACGGCTTGGCGAAGTCGGCCCGCGAGAAGCCCAGCCCCTCGAGGACCTGGGTGACGCGCAGTTCGATGCTGTGGCCTTCTTCGCGGCGGAAGAACTCGCTGACGTCGTGATAGCGCACGAGCAGCGCTTCATGTTCGCCGTCCGGAAGTTCGGGGTCGGCCAGCGCGTGCTCGATGCGATCGATTTCCGCCCGGGCTTCGAGCAGCGGCTGGAAGGCGAGGGCCGCCTCGTCAAAGAGAGGCCGGCCGGTGTGTTCGATGCCGTCCTGCGGCAGGTATCCGACCGTCAGCCCGGCGGGCTTCGTCACCGCGCCACGGTCTGGCTCGTCGAGTCCGCCCAGCATCCGGAGCAGCGTCGTCTTGCCGGCGCCGTTCGGACCGCAGAGGCCAACCCGATCGCCATCGGTGACCGTCCATGTGACATTGTCGAGCAGAACGCGCTCGCCGAACGACTTCGTCAAACCAGTCAGTTGGATCATCGAACGGGGGCGGGACCCCCATCCCGCTATTGTGGCCGAAAAATTGGCGGGGCTGGGTCAGACTTCGGTGGCTTGCGCGCCGGCGCCCGGCGCCGGTTCTCCGAGGGCGCGAGCCGCGACGGCCAGCACGCGGGGCAGCCGGAAAGGCTTCGTCAAATAGCCGCACACGCCGAGGTTGATCGCTTCAATGGCGCTGGCTTCCGTGGAGAAACCGGTGATGATGATGATCGGGAGCTCGGCGGACCGCTGGCGCGCTTCCCGAATGACCGACAGACCGTCCATCCCGGGCATCTTCAGATCCGTGATGAGCAGGTCGTAATCGGTGTTCTTCAACCGATCGATGGCGGAAGGTCCATCCGGCGCGGTGTCTACGTCGTAGTCTGCCGTGCTGAGGGTTTTCGCCACCAGGTCGCGAATCTGCTGTTCGTCATCGACGACGAGCACGCGCGGCCGTTCGAGCGTGCCTTTCGCGCTGGACCGGTTGGCTGCAAGCCAGGCATCGATGTCCTTCTTGCGGAAGCGCCACTGGCGCCCGACCCGTACGGCGGGAATCCGGCCGGCTTTGATGAGGCGATAGATTGTGCGAAGGTTAACCTGGAGGTATTCCAGCACCTCTTCGGTTGTCAGGAAATGCTCTTCGGTCATCGTCGGATCCGGCACCGCCTGGGGTGGGCGGCCGCGAGCAGTCTAGCACCGGCAGCGGAAGGGACCAACGCCACGAACGATGCGCGTCCCTCCGAGCCGCCTGACCATAGAGTCCTCTGGAGTACCGGCCAGCCGGCAGGAGCGGCCGTCTAACTGCTCAGACGCGCCGAATAGTTGTGCCGGCCGCCCGAAACGATTCCATGCCCGTCCCTGATGAGGAACTGGTCGCCCGCGCGACCTCCGGAGACACGGACAGCTTCAACCAGCTGGTTTCGCGCTGGGAACGGCCGGTCTTTGCCCTGGCGTACCGCACGCTCGGGCGCGAAGAGGATGCGCGTGACGTGGTCCAGGACGCCTTTTTGCGCGCCTACCGCGGACTCCGCGGGTTCAAAGGCGAAGCCAAGTTCTCCTCCTGGCTCTATCGCATCACGTTGAATCTCTGCCGCGACTGGGTCAGGCGTGAACGCCGGGCGCCGCTCGTGCAGGTGCCGGAAGGCACCGACGCCACTGAACTTGCGGATGCCCAGGCGGCGCCGTCCGAGTCGGTCGAGGAACTGGTCGGCCGGAGGGAGATGTCGCGGGCGGTGGCGAAGGCGATGGCGGAACTTCCGGAAGAACAGCGCATCGCGATTCTGTTGAAGGAGTACCACGGGCTCACGTTCCAGGAGATCGCGGACCAGCTCAACTGTCCGTTGAGCACGGTCAAGACACGGCTGTATCAAGGGCTCTCCGTGCTGCGCCGCCGGCTCGAACGCCAGCAGGCTGAGGAAGCCAGCCTGCGCCGCGCCACCTGGGAAAGCACGCTCTAGACGAGGCGAGTGGACATGTGTGAAGAACGAGAACGGCTCATTGGATACGTTTACGAGGAGTGCGACCCCGACGAGCGCCGCACGATCGAGGCTCACCTCGAGTCCTGTCACGTGTGCCGCAATGAGATCGGCGGATTGCGCGGCGTGCGCCACCAGTTGCTGGCCTGGGATGTTCCGGAACAGCCGCCAGTCTGGAGGCCGATCGCGCCACCGGTTTCGGTTTCTGCCTGGAATGCCGTCCCGGCCTGGGTGATGACCCTCGCTGCCGGCGTCCTGTTGATGGTCGGCGCCGCGGGCGGCGCGGTGACCTATGCGTTGATGCCCCGTTCAGCGGGTCCGGTGACCGCCAGCGCACCGCTCCGCGCGGCGCCAGCCGAGGGCGCGTCGCCCGACCCTGCGCGGCTGGCTCAACTGGAGCGTCGCCTCGGCGACCTCGAACGGTCAGTGACATCGACGAAGCCGGCCGCAACGAGTCCGACAGAGGTCGCCAGTCTCAAACGCACGCTCGACGCCCTGGCGGGCCGGGTGGATGATCTCGATGTCGCCGTGGCGAGAACCGCGGTGAATACCGCGGAGGTCCGTACCGACTATCAGCGGCTGCGGAACAGTTTCGTGATGACGTCACTGGCCGGCGCGCCAATGGGCACGTCCGGGTTCGGTGGCGCAAGGTAGGTGAGTTCCCAATGAAGACCATGGTCTACGCCCTCCTGCTGCCGATGCTGTTTTCGTCGGCGCCGGTCCTCGCGCAGCAGCGGCCGCCCGCCGCGTCGGATCCGGCCAAAGCACAGGTGCGCACGTACGAGAGTGTCCTGCGGATTGCGGTTGAAACCGGCACGCGCAACTTTGCCCAGCGCGCGTCAGAAATGGTTCCCGAGCTGTTTTCCGTCATGGATACGCCGGCCGTCAACGGCGTGGCCGTTCATGTGCCGGGCCGGACCGACTACGTGTTTCACATCCAGGTTCCCATGATCTGGCCGGTCGTGCAGATCATGAGCATGATGAACCAGCGATCGCTGCGCGGGCTGCCGCCAGTCGCGCCCACTCAACCGGTGGCCGATGGTGCCCGGGTGCGCCAGGGCACACTGGTCGAACCGGACTCGGTGGACGCACCACCCGCGGTGAATTCTTCCAATCGCGCCGATCTCGAACGCGAGTACGCGATGAAGGTGCGCGACGCGCTCATCGACGCCATTCTCGACAACCCGGGCGTCCTGCCGCTTTCCTCACCGGACACGCTCGTCGTGTTTGCCAGCGGGTCGGACGCGGGAATCCCCCCGTCGCTCTACGACTCCGTTCCGCGAAAACTGATCCTGTCGGTCCCCGGTCTCGTGCTCGACGAGCTTCGGCAGGGCAAGCTCTCGCGCGATCAGGCGAAGGCAAAGGTCATCGAAGAACACTTCTGATCTACAATCGGCCGCATCCTTTCATGATGCGCCGCGCACACTCAATCGCGCTTGTCATGCTGCTGCTGGCCGGGGCGGCCGGTTGCGGGCAGCTCGATCTCTCCAAGCTCGAGCCGACCGACATCTTCAGCGGCTATTACGACGATGGTGTGAAGGACGGGCTCAACCGGCTGCTGCCGAGCATCAGCTTCCGCCTGAAGAACAACGGCGCGGTGCCGGCCTCGGAAGTCCAGCTGACCGTCAGCTTCTGGCGCGATGGTGACGACGGCGAACTGGACTCTCTGGAAATTGCGGGCATCGGAGCGCAGGAGGTTCCCCAAGGCGGAACGACCGCTCCCATCCTCGTCCGCGCCAAGGTCGGCTACACGCTTGATCCGCGCGACGAGTTATTCACGCACAGCGGGTTCAGGGATTTCACCGCCCGGATCTTCGCCAAACGCGGCGGAAAAATTGTTCCCATCGGCCAGTTCCGGATCGGCCGCAGCGTCCTGGCTCACGTGGCTGCTTCGGCCCAGTCGTGAAATCCTCGCCGTTCAGGGCTTCGTCTTCTTCAGCTTTCCGCGAGTGGTGATGGTCTTGCCGTCCGTGACCGTGACGTCGGTGACGAAGGATTCGTAACCCGGAGCCCGAACTTCGAGCTGGTGCCGGCCCGGATCCAGCTCGAGATGATTCGTCAGACCGTCAAACTCGTCCACCACGCCTACCAACGCGCCGTCCACGTAAACTTTGGCATCCCGTGGATTGACTCGAAGCCGGATCGATCCGGTCGGACGATCGTCTCGTTCCTCACTCCAGCCCGCTCCTCCGCCGTCGTAACCGTAACCGTAACTGCCGAGGGCAAATCCATAGGGATAGTACGGTTGATAACCGTACGGTCTGTACCACCAGAGATCAGATCCCAGACCCCACGACCATGCGTCGTAGCTCGTGAATCCGAAGCCCGGCGCGTACGCCGAATACCACCAGTACGGAACCGGGCGTGTCGAGTACTGATACTGAAAGGAGCCGCCCGGATTCGAGGTGTATCCACGGGATCCGGCGATGCCGACCTGCGGCCGGTCGCCGCGTTCCCGTCCTGTCGCGGTGCGGGTGGGCCGCTGACCGGCACTTTCGCTCGACGTGCGGGGCATCGGCGCGCTCGGCATGCTCGGGGCCGACACGGAGCCACCACCAGAGCTGCTCGCTCCGGAGTCGCCGCCATCGCGGGAGCCCGCGGAGCTGCCCGTTTCGGTGCCGGGTGACGCATGCCGCTGCGCGGCGGCACCGGCGGGAATCAGGAGGGCGATGGCCGCAAACGAAGACGCCGCGATCGTCGTCCGGTTCTTCATAAAGGCCTCGTGAAAGAGAAGGGAAGCAGCGATGCTCTTCTGCAACTTTAACGCCATTTCTGCCTCTGGTAAATGCTCTCAAGGAGCGGCTTGCGATCCGTTCACGGACGTCCTCACCGGGGTTCGCCTTGCCCTCCTCCGCTGACGGCACTACGATGCGGAAAGACCGTCGCACGACCTGACGCCGCCTCCCATGAACTCCACTGCCACTCATGCCACGACCGTTCTCGCCGTTCGTCACCAGGAGCATGTGGTGCTCGCCAGCGATGGCCAGGTGACGCTGGGCCAGAGCGTCGTCAAACACACCGCGCGGAAGGTCCGCCGCCTCTACCACGATCGCGTGCTGGCCGGGTTTGCCGGGACGGCGGCGGATGGATTTGCGTTGTTCGCGCGATTCGAGAACAAGCTCGAGGAGCACCGCGGCAATCTCGACCGGGCCGCCGTGGAACTGGCCCGCGACTGGCGCACGGACCGTGCGCTCAGGCGGCTCGAAGCCATGCTCCTCGTCGCCGACGTCAAAGCGATGTACCTGCTTTCGGGCACGGGGGACCTCATTGAGCCTGACGATGGCGTAATGGGGATCGGGTCGGGAGGTCCGTACGCCCTCGCAGCGGCTCGCGCGCTGATCAGGCACACCACGCTGAGTGCGCGCGCCATCGCCGAGCAGGCCATGGCGATTGCCGCGGAGATCTGTATCTACACGAACGACAGGGTCGTTCTGGAAGAGCTGTAACATGACGCCGATTCTTCTTCCCGACGCGACTGCCACCCTGGCGCAATCGCTCACCCCGCGCGAGATCGTCGCCGAGCTCGATCGATACGTGGTCGGCCAGGCCAACGCCAAGCGGGCCGTCGCCATCGCGTTGCGGAACCGGTACCGGCGCCAGCGTCTGCCCTCGGAGATGGCCGAGGAAGTCGCGCCGAAGAACATTCTGATGATTGGTCCGACTGGCGTCGGCAAGACGGAAATCGCCCGGCGCCTCGCGCGGCTCGCACAATCGCCGTTCCTCAAGGTGGAAGCGTCGAAGTTCACCGAGGTCGGCTACGTCGGGCGCGACGTCGAGTCGATGGTGCGCGACCTGGCCGAGATTGCCGTGAAGATGATCCGCGAGGAGCGGGAACTCGAGGTGCGGGAACGTGCGCGGCAGGCAGCGGAGGAGCGGCTGCTCGATCTGCTGCTTCCCCCGACACCGCCGTCGCCGTTCGGCGATGCGTCGACCGACGCGAGAATGGCCGCCGATCACGCATCCACGACCCGCGAGCGTCTGCGTGAGCAGCTACGCGCGGGACGGCTCGACGGGAAGACAGTGGAGATCGAGGTCCGGGAACGGTCGATGCCGTCCTTCGAAGTCGTGCAGGGATCCTCGGTCGAAGAGATCGGCGTCAACCTCAAAGACATGTTGCCGGGGTTCTTCCAGGGGCGGACACGCCGGCGAAAGCTCCCAGTCTCCGAGGCATTCGAGCATCTGACGAACGAAGAGGCGCAGAAGCTCATCGACATGGACAGCGTGTCGCGTGCCGCCATCGATCGGGTGGAACAGAGCGGCATCATCTTCATCGACGAGATCGACAAGATCGCCGGCCGCGAGGGCAGTCAGGGGCCCGACGTCAGCCGTGAAGGCGTCCAACGCGACATCCTGCCTATCGTCGAGGGCACGACGGTCAACACGAAGTACGGCATGGTCAGGACGGACCACATCCTGTTCGTCGCGGCGGGGGCATTCCATGTCTCGAAGCCTTCGGATCTGATTCCGGAGTTGCAGGGTCGCTTTCCGATCCGTGTGAGCCTGGACGCGCTTGGCCGCGATGACTTCGTGCGGATTCTCACCGAACCGCGCAGCGCGCTCATCAAGCAGTACACCGCGTTGCTGGCCACGGAAGGCGTCACCCTCGAGTTCACCGACGACGCGATCGAACGCATCGCGGAGCTGGCAACGTTGGTCAACGAGCGCACGGAGAACATCGGTGCGCGCCGGCTGCATACGCTCATGGAACGGCTGCTCGACGAAGTGTCCTTCGAGGCGCCCGAACTGGGAGGTGCCACCATCGTCGTCAACGCGGCGTACGTCGACCGCATGGTCGACGACATCGCGAGGAGCGACGACCTGTCGCGCTTCATTCTGTGATCCGCGCCGGGTCGGTGCTGGTTCTTGCGGCCGCGATCGCCGCGGGCGGGTGCGGTAAACGCGGGAATCCTCTCCCGCCGCTGCGGCCTCTGCCGGCAGCGGTCCGGGATCTCACCGTCAAACGCGTCGATGGACGAATCGAACTGACGTTCGCGATTCCCACCGTCAACGCGGATGGCACGACGCCTGTGGCGATCGATCGCGTCGAGGTCCATGCCGTCCCCGTGATGACCGGCGTGACGCCGAAGACGGTTCCCCAGATCCTCGAAGATTCGTCGACGCTCCGCGCCACGCTGCAGGTAAGGGTGCCCGCGGCCGCGGAGCCGGGGGCGTCGGCTCCGGAGCCCGTGGATGGTGCGGCGAATTCCGCTCCAGGCGATCGCGCGGTGGTCGTGGACAACCCATCGGCCTTCGCTGGGTCTGGCGCCACGGCCATCAACTACGTCGTTGTCGGCATTGTGGGCGGCGGGCGCGGCCGCAAGGGGCCGGCATCGCCGGTCGTGAGTGTGTCTCTTGCCGAGCCTCCACCTCCACCGGTTTCGCTCACGCTTGCCCACGACGAACGGACCATCACGGTGAGCTGGCCGCGCGTGTCAGGTCAGCAGGTTCTGGTTTTCGACGCCCGCCCGCGCGCGACCACCTCGGCGGCGACGAATCCCCCGGCCGCCGGCGTGCCCTCGACGGCTGCGGGCGCGCCGGGCGCGCCTCGGCAACTGACGCCCTCGCCCGTCGGCACGTTCGCGTTTACGGAACCCGTCGAATTCGGTGTCGAGCGCTGCTATACGGCCCGCAGCGTGCGCGTCACGGGCGCGGCGAGCGTGCTGGGCCTGGCCACCCCCGAAGCGTGCATCACACCGGTGGACAAGTACCCGCCACCGCCGCCCTCGAACCTGCAGGTCCTCCAGGAAGGACAGGCGGTCACGCTGAACTGGACACGCGTCGAGGCGCAGGATCTGGCGGGCTACGTCGTGCTGCGCGGGGACGGGGCCGGGGAAGCCATGCGGCCCCTCGTCCGGGCGCCCCTCCAGGCGACTACATTCTCCGATACGGACGTCGTCCCGGGGGCGAGTTATACCTACACGGTCT
>Ga0164241_10005373_pt1 | contig 12048 bp, 11 predicted proteins | sample OricomyardsoilBY_FD_108780 | JGI IMG/M metagenome (GOLD analysis project Ga0164241, IMG submission 108780) | Backyard soil microbial communities from Emeryville, California, USA - Original compost - Back yard soil (BY) | ecosystem: Environmental > Terrestrial > Soil > Unclassified | place: USA... | reverse complement strand
TTCCAGAGCGGCATGCGCCACAAAGGATCGGACTGCGATTGCGAGGCCGCAGCAATATCACCCGCCAGCGCATCATCATGCGTGTAATAAGGCGGCAGATCGGGGCCGAGCGCGGTGCGCGCAGCCCCCGTCAGCGTCGCCATATCGATCACAAGGTCCGGCGCTTCGCTGTCGGCTTCGGCAAGTGCGTCAGCGAGAATGAGGCGGCCTTCGGCATCTGTGTTACCGATTTCGACGCTCCAGCCTTTGCGACTTTTCAAAACATCACCCGGACGGAACGCATTGCCCGCCACGTTGTTTTCAACGGCGGGGATCAACACGCGCAAACGCAGATCGAGTTTCGCCCCCATGATGAGATCGGCAAGCGCGAGGACGTTGGCAGCGCCGCCCATATCTTTTTTCATCAGCAACATGGCGCTTGAGGGCTTGAGGTCGAGCCCGCCTGTGTCGAAGCACACGCCTTTGCCAACGAGTGTAACTTTGGGTGCGTCCGCGCGTCCCCATGTGAAGTCGATAAGGCGTGGTGCGATTTCGGCAGCACGGCCCACGGCATGAACCATCGGGTAGTTCTGCTTCAGAAGGTCGTCCCCGACAATGACGCTCGCCTCCGCACCATGTGCGCGCGCCACACTAAGCGCGGCGTCGGCGAGGTCTGCCGGGCTCATATCGTTCGCAGGCGTGTTGATGAGATCGCGTACCAGAAAAACGGCGGCCGCAATGCGGCTCAACTCCGCGCCGTCGACGCCTTCGGGCAAGATGAGGCGGGGATGTTCGCGCGCACGGCCCGTATAGAGATTGAACTGATAGGTGCCGAAGGCGAAGCCCAAAACCGCGTTGTCAGCATTCGCACCGAGCTTGCCCGCAAAGCGGTAGGTGCGGACAGGGAGAACGGATGCCAAGGCACCTGTCACAAACGGGTCTGACCCGTCGCCAAGTCCCAGCAAAGCGCCGGTGAGCCCGCCCGACCCGTCCGGCAGAAGCAGAACCTTGCCCACTTCCGCTTTAAACCCCGAGGTCTCAACCCATTGGGCACCAGCACCCGCATGCTCGCTGCACCAATGTTTCAGCTCACCTGATTTCACAAGCCAGATGGGCGTTGCCGCCACGTCCTTGGTGGAGAGAAAAATATCGAGCATGATGGTTTCCAAACTTGGCATCGCTTTCGTGCTGGCAAGACCTTATAGAGTGGATATGTGCCCCGCAACGGGCACAAACAGGGAGAAAATTATGTCGGCGGGACTATTCGAACTCGTCATCGGTGACAAGAACTGGTCGAGCTGGAGCCTGCGTCCTTGGCTCCTGATGAAAGTTGCGGGGATCCCGTTTGACGAGGTTCATATCCGGCTCAGGCAGGATGACACCAAAGCGCAAATTCTCGTCCATTCTCCTTCCGGTCAGGTGCCTGCCCTCAAATGGCGCGGTGAGGTCATTTCGGATTCGCTCGCCATCTGTGAAACGATCGCCGATCTTTATCCTGAAAAGTCGCTCTGGCCCGCCGACCCGCTGGCGCGCGCCTATGCCCGCAGTGCGGCGGCGCAAATGCATTCGGGCTTTGTTGACCTGCGCCGCGACATGCCGATGGATATTCTTGGCCGTTACCCCGGAGAGGGCCAGACGGAAACGGCACTGGCCGCCGCGCGCCGCGTCCTCGACATCTGGCGTGATGCGCGTATCCGCTTCGGGCGCAAAGCTTCCAATGATCAGGGCTTTCTCTTCGGCGGCTTCTCGGTGGCCGACGCCATGTATGCGCCTGTTGTGAGCCGCCTGCACACTTATGCAACTGACCTGCGTGCTATCGGCGACAATGAAGAGCCACAGGATATTGCGCGTGCTTATATGTCGACGATCCTCGGGCTTCCCGCCTTTGCCGAATGGACGGAAGGGGCCAAAGCCGAGATGGCGGCCCGCGGCTAATATCCCGCATGTCCGGCTCGTTCGTTAGAAACTGCGGATTTCTGCCGGAGTTATAATTAATCTTTTCTTGATGGATCACAGGCACAATCCGTTTTGGACTTTATCCGCCCCTTGAGGGACGTTTCGGATTGATGCTCGCTATGCGTACCAACACCGCCCATGTACCGACTTCCGCCGCCCCGCACACTTTGCGTGCGCGGCTGCTTGTTGCAACCGCCCTTGCGAGCACGCTCATGCTTGCATCCTGCGCGACGACAGGAGGCGCGGCAAAGGCACCGACTGCCGCGCAATCAGCCCCGTCGTCACAGCAGGCTGCCACTCCGCAGACGCCGGACCCGCAAGACGATAGCGCGATCCGCAAAGCCGCCGGAACGGCAACCAAAGCGCAAGACTATGTCGCAGCGGCGGCCTATTGGGGCAGCCTCTATGACAAGAACGCAAACGACACGGAAGCGGCGCTCCATTACTCAAAAGCTCTGCGCCAGATCGGCTCCGTTCCGCAGGCGCTTTCCGTTATGCAAAACGCTCAACGCGTTGCCCCCGACGATGCAGACGTCCTTGCTGAATACGGCAAAGTGCTTGCCGCATCAGGACACCCCGATCAGGCATCTGCTGTTCTTGCCCGTGCTTTTGAAAAAACACCCGATGACTGGACCATCCTGTCCGCACAAGGCGTAACCCTTGACCAGCTCGGTCGTTACAAAGAAGCGCAGGACAAGTATCAGGCCGCGCTGAAAATCGCGCCGGACAATCCGGCGGTCCTCACCAATCTTGGTCTGTCTTATGCGATCGAGGGCAATCTCGACGGCGCTGAAACAACTTTGCGAAAAGCGGTTACCAATCCGTCCGCCGCCGCCAGCGCGCGCCAGAACCTCGCGGTTGTTCTCGCGCTACAGGGCAAATTCGACGAGGCGACGCGTCTTGCACGTGCGGACCTTCCGCTCAATGTCGCCGACAATAACATTGCCTATCTGCGTGACATGCTGACCCAACCTGCCCTCTGGAAACAGATGGAAACACTCGATCAGAGCACACCCGCTACAAATTGATATCGGATCGGACAACAAAAAGGCGCCTCAACGGGTGCCTTTTCTGTTTGTGCACGTTCTCGTTCACCAACCAAAAACCCTGATCGCCGCAGGCCCGAGAATGACGCAAAAAAGCACGGGCAGAAAGAAGGCGATCATCGGCACAGTGAGTTTCGGAGGCAATGCCGCAGCGCGCTTTTCGGCAGCCGCCATGCGCATGTCACGGTTTTCCTGCGCCATCACACGCAGCGACTGCCCGAGAGGCGTACCGTAGCGTTCCGCCTGAATGAGGCTCGTCACCACGGCTTTGACGCCGGGAAGACCTGTGCGGGCGGCAAGGTTTTCATAGGCCTTACGGCGTTCCTGCAAATAGGACAATTCAGCCGTCGTGATTGAAAGCTCTTCGGCAAGCTCAACCGACTGATCACCGATTTCGCTCGCCACTTTGGCAAAGGCGGCTTCCACCGACATGCCGCTTTCAACGCAAATGAGAAGCAAATCGAGCGCATCCGGAAAGGCTTTCTGGATCGATTCCTGACGCCGCGCGATCACGTTCTCAACAAAAAGGTTCGGCAGATAGAAGCCAAAAAGAGCACCGCCCGCAGCCACAGCAATGCGCGCCATTGTGCCGAAACCGAAACTGTTGATGGCATAAAGATAAAGCAGGGTCAGCAGAAAGACGACCGGCGGCATCACGAAACGAAAGAAGATGAATGTATAGATCGGGCCCTGACCGCGAAAACCGGCCTGACGCAGCTTTTCTTTGATCGCTTCGTTTTCAAGCATGCGGCCTTGCGCAAAACGCTCCACCACATCTTTGATGAAACCCTTATGCGCCTGACGCAAACGACCACGATCATTGGTCAGTTGGTCACGATACCGCTGACGCAGCGTCTCACGCTCGGTCGCCGCAAGTTTCATGCGATTACCAAGCTTATCAGTCTCCAGCAAAGGCATGGTGAGCGTCAGCACTGTGGCAAATGCAGCCACAGCAACGAGCAGCATCACTGCACTTTCAAGATTGAGGAATGAGGCGATCAGCGAATACATCTTTGCCTCAGAAATTAAAGTTGATCATTTTGCGCATGACGAGAACGCCGATCATCATCCAGCACAGGCCGCCACCAATGATCATGTGGCCCGTGGTGCTTGTGAAGAGAGGCATCAGATAGTCAGGCGACGTGAAATAAAGCACAGCCGTCACACCCGGCGGCAAAGACCCGATGATCGCGGCAGACGATTTCGCTTCCTGCGACACGGATTGAATTTTTGCGCGCATCTTTTTGCGCTCGCGCAGAACCTTCGACAAGTTCGTCAACGCCTCGGCGAGATTGCCGCCCGATTTTTGCTGAATGCTGAGCACGATCTGAAAGAAGTTCACTTCGGCCAGAGGCATGCGTTCGTAAATCTTGGCCAGTCCCTGATCAAGCGAGATGCCGACTTTCTGGCCCTCGACAAGATCGCGGAATTCGGTACGCACAGGCTCGGCGGCTTCATTTGAAATGATGCGCAAGCAGTCATTGATCGGCAAGCCGGATTTCACGCCGCGCACAATCACGTCGATGGCATTGGCAAATTCTTCGAGGAATGCCTTCTGACGACGACTGACAAGAAAATTCAGAACCCAACGGGGCACGCCAAAGCCGGCTGCAAATCCGGCCCCCAGCGCCACAATCGGCGAGAAACCGAATAGGAAAAACAACAGCGTGACACCAAGTCCCACACCGCTGCTGATCATATAGAATTTTTTGGGCTCGGTTTCGATGCCCGCCCGTTCCAACTTCGTGCGCAGCGAAATCTTCTTGCTGGCATTCTGTTTTTCCTCAAGCGAGTTCAGCGTGTCCTGAACTTGCTTGCGCCGCTTTTCGTTATTGTCAACTTCGCTCTCGCCGCGCAAAGCTTTGCTGCGGTTCGGACCGGCCATACGGGCCATGCGTTGCGTCGTCTTGCTGTCCTTTGAAGTCAAGGCAAGGCCGAGGCCGCCGATGCAAAGGGCAGACAGGATCGCTATCGCAAAGATGGCAAGGGTTGACCCCATAATCGTCTTTCTTATCAGTCCTGAGCGCGGTCGAGCGCCGCACCAAGAGCATGATGCTGATTGTAGTAGCGCGCACGATCCCAGAACGCGGGGCGCGCAATGCCGGTCGCTTTGTGCTTGCCAACCAGCTTTCCCGTTTCGTCTTCACCCTGAATGTCATAGACAAACAGATCTTGCGTGATGATGACATCGCCTTCGGTGCCGAGCACTTCGGTAATATGCGTAATGCGGCGTGAACCGTCACGCAGGCGTGCGGCCTGAATGATAATGTCGATTGAACCCGTGATCATTTCGCGGATGGTCTTTGACGGCAGCGCAAAGCCGCCCATCGTGATCATGCCTTCCAGACGTGACAAAGCCTCGCGCGGGCTGTTCGCATGGAGCGTGCCCATGGAGCCGTCATGGCCTGTATTCATCGCCTGAAGCAGATCGAAAGCTTCAGGTCCGCGCACTTCGCCGACGATGATGCGTTCGGGACGCATACGCAGACAGTTGCGCACAAGTTCGGTCATGGTGATCTGGCCCTGACCTTCGAGGTTCGGCGGGCGCGTTTCGAGACGGACTACGTGCGGCTGCTGGAGCTGCAATTCGGCGGCGTCTTCACATGTGATCACGCGCTCATCGGCTTCGATGAAAGCCGTGAGACAGTTCAGCAATGTTGTTTTGCCCGAACCCGTACCACCCGAAATCAGCGTGTTGCAACGGACTTTGCCAATGATCGAAAGAACCTCGGCCCCTTCCTGCGAGATCGAGCCCCATTCGACAAGATTCTGCATCGTGAGTTTTTCACGGCGGAACTTACGAATGGTCAGCGCCGGACCATCAATCGCAAGCGGCGGCACAATGACGTTGACACGACTGCCGTCGGGCAAGCGCGCGTCGCAAATGGGGCTTGATTCATCAACGCGGCGGCCGACCTGGCTCACGATGCGCTGGCAGATATTCATCAACTGGCTGTTGTCGCGGAAGCGCACATTCGTGAGCTCGACCTTGCCGGCGACTTCAATGAAGGTGCGGTCCGCACCATTGACCATGATATCGGCAATGTCGTCACGCGCGAGAAGCGGCTCAAGCGGACCGTAACCGAGCACGTCGTTGCAGATATCCTGTAGCAGGGCTTCCTGCTCGGAGATCGACATGACGACATTTTTGATCGACAAAATTTCGTTGACGATATCACGAATTTCTTCGCGTGCGCTCTCGCCGTCGAGCTGGGCGAGCTGCGTCAGGTCGATTGTGTCGATCAGCGCGTTAAAAATCGTCGTCTTGATCTGATAGTAGTTTTCGGACCGCTGGTCGGACGGTTTTGCTTTCGCCGCCACAGGTTTGGCGACGGGGACCGCAGCGGCGGCGGGCGCGGGTTTCGGCGTGGCGGCAGCGGCGACCGGCGCAGCCGCTTTCGCGGCCGGCGCGGGCGCAGGCGCAGGTTGAGGCGCCGCGACTTTGCGCGGAGCAGGCTGGGTATCGTTACGCCGTCCAAACACGCGTTAGCCCCTCCGGGTCATCCTTTGCGGGCAAGCCGCTGCAGGAAAGATTTCTTGGTTGCCTTGATCGGCATAGGATCGCGTCCGCAAAGCTGCTTGGCGAGATAGCGCATGCCTTCTGTGGCCTTGCCCTTGGCGTCCAGCTCTTCAATCATCTGACCATTATTGGCGGCAGCGCCAAAAAGACCGGGATTGAAGGGCAGAACAAGTGTCGGTTCGATGCCGATGGCTTCGGCAAAATCCTTCACTGGAATTTCCGGACGCTTGGGCACACCGACCTGATTGATGACGAGATGCGGCATGCCGTCATTTGAACGCGTTTGTTTTGCCAAATCGATAATGTTTTTGGCATTGCGCAAAGACGCGAGATCCGGCGTCGCCGTAATGACAATTTCATCAGCCGCCATCAGCAGCTTCTTCGTCCAGGGCGACCAGATATGCGGCAGATCGACGATGACGCAGGGCACGGTTTCGCGCACGATTTCAAGCACGGATTCATAGCTCTCTGAATCCATATCAAGATCACGGTCAAGAACAGCGGGTGCCGCAAAGAGGCTCAGATGGTCGGAGCACTTCACGAGCAGACGATCAAGCAACACGTCATCGAGACGTTCCGGCGCCATCAGCGCATCGGCAATGCCCTGAGCCGGATCATGGTTGAAATCGAGACCGGCTGTACCGAAAGCGAGATCGAGATCGGTGATGATCACATCTTCGTTCATGCGGGTTGAAATGCACCAACCCACATTGTGCGCAATCGTGCTCGAACCAGTGCCGCCTTTGGCACCCATGAAAGCAATCGAACGGCCAATCGGCGGCGCGTCGGGATCGACATAGAGACGCGACACGGCTTCGATGATCTGGATCGGCGACAAAGGCGTCACGAGGTATTCATTGACGCCCTGACGGATCATTTCACGGTAAACCGATACGTCGTTCAGGTGGCCGATCACAACAACCTTGGTTCCCGCGTCGCACACTTCCGCAAGCGCCGCAAGGTGACCGAAGAGTTCGTTGCCGCCCGCCATTGTCTCAACGAGAATGAGGTTCGGCGTGGCTGACTGCTGATAAAACTCAGCCGCCGCACGCATGCCACCCATATGGACAGTCAGATGAGCCTTGGCGAGGCGACGGTCTTCGCCGGCACGCTGAATGATGCTGCCCGTCTGCGGGTTGTCACAGAAAGCATGGATCGTGATGCGCGGCACCGGCTTCATCACAGGCGCGGGCGCCGCATCTTCCTGCGGCATTGGCGGCGGATCGATTTGCATATGCGCCAGATTGCTCATTTAGCCACCTCACTCAACGCCGCCGAGTCGTGATCATCACGAGTGGTGGCGGTGATTTCACCCTTACGATATTTTGTCAGAACTTCGCCGCGACGCTGCGCGTCGCTTGCCGTCATCACGCGCGGTTCCACGAGATCAACCGGATCGGCAACCAGGGCCGCCAGATTGTTCTGCGTCGCGCAACCGAAATTCTTGGTTGTTGTGTTGTCCGGATTGTACTCATACGTATCCGTCCAGTCTCCGCAGGGACTCGCAACCGCGATGTAACGCTTGTAGGACAGAATGATCGGTGCGACCTGATCTGCGGCTGCCGCACGATAAGGCGTGTATGAAACCCGCCCCGCCGGAACACCGGCCTCGGAAAGCGCATCGCGCACATCGACCAATACGTTCATGGCAATCGCCGTATTCGCGGAGCCGGACGGTGTCGAGACAGTCAGAGGTCCGTGACCGCGTTCTTTGTAAGCCGCCACAAAACCATCGAGGGCCGCACGGTCTTCAGCACCCAGAGCGTTGCCCGCCGCAATTTTAAGCGTCGGCACATCGGGCTGCACGGAAATCGGATGATTGTAAGCCCCGCCATAGTCGGCGTCTTCAACGCCGTTGAAGCCGCCGCAACCGGCAAGCGACAGAGCCGCGAGCAAGGGCAAGATCAAAAATTTCGGCGAGGAACCATGCTTGTTCATTTTGACAATGCTTTCCATCACTCCACCACAAACCCGACCGGGCCCTCGAGTTTCCTGTCTGTCGGCACGGCATCCTTGACACCATAGGTCGCGTTGAGACGGCCCATCAGGATCGTGTCCATGTCGCTTGCAGGCGCAAAACCGTCTGTCGGCAATGCAATCTTGTTGCGGCTCGTCGGGTCAACCACGTAAGGCGTCACGATGATGACGAGTTCGGTTTCGTTTTTCTGATAGTCGCGGCTGCGGAAGAGTTGTCCGAGCACAGGCATGTCTTTGGCACCAGGCACACCGTCAATGTTCTGCTTGGTTGAATCCGACAGCAAACCGGCCATGACCAGCGAACCACCGCTCGGCATTTCAAGCGTCGTTTCGGCACGACGCACTTTCAGCGCCGGAATTGTGAGCCCGTTCTGCGTCACCTGACCTTGCGTGGTCAGTTCGCTCACCTCCGTCGAGAGCTTGAGGCTGATGCGGCCTTCGCTGAGAACCACCGGCGTAAAGGCAAGACCCACACCGAAAGGCTTGTAGGTCACTGTGATATTGCCGTCCTGATCCTTGGCTGTCGGCACTGGAAATTCGCCACCGGCAAGGAACTTCGCGCCTTCACCTGATATGGCCGTCAGCGTCGGCTCGGCAAGTGTGCGGACAAGCCCGTCTTCCTCAAGCGCCTTCAATGACGAGCTAAGGGTCATGTTGCCGGATGTGCCGCCCGCTGTGCCATCGAGCCCGCCAAGCGCCTGACCCTGCACGGAGAACGGATTGGAGGTTGCAAGATTGAGCGCGAGATTTCCGATGTCACCAACCGCTGACAAATTAACACCAAGCTGCTTGATGACGCTGCGCTGCATTTCGGCGACCGTCACCTTGAGCATGACCTGCTCTTTGCCATCGATGGCAAGCATGTTGAGCACCTGATCGGGCGAGCCGACATAACGGGCGGCCAGTTCGCGCGCCTTGTCAGCCTGAGATGCATTGGCGACAGAGCCCGACAGGACGACATGATCGTTCATCGCCTGCACATCAATGCGGGCATCGGGGAAAAACTGATGCAGTGTCGCGCGCAGACCGGCAAGATCACGTTCGACGCGGATTTCGAGATTGACGATCTGCTGGCCCTTTTCATTGAAGAAAAAGGCGTTCGTCTGGCCGACCTTGAGACCGATGAGATAAATGCGTTTGGCTGTACGGACAACGGCATCAACAATGGCAGGGTCCGAGACGAGCACGTCGCGCGCTGATACGGGCAGTTCGACGACAGCGGCCTTGTTCAGACCAAGCACGATGCTGCGCGTGGAGGTGCCGGAGCCGCCATTGTCCACTTTGACGAGCTGCGCTTCGCCGGTGCTTGCCTGTACGGGCACAGAGAGCGAAAGCGCAACGGAAGCAGCGAGGATGAGGCGCGCCAGATATCCGATGGCCACCGGCCGGTGTCGCGTCATGAATTTCAAATTGCCCATTGCCATGATGCTATCTCACCCGAACGATCTGCTGTGCGCCGTAACGCACAACCGCGATGCTGGACGTCGCCGCTTCCTGCGGCGCATCCTCTACAACCGTCTCACCTTTGTTGTCGGCGAGACCACGCAGCGACAGGATCACCGCGCCTTCCGCCTGTGCAACCATCAGCCGCTCGGCCTGCGACGGTGACACTTCTAAAGTCGCTGTCTTGCCAACGGCGATCTGGTTGCCGCCGTCCTCCTGAAACCGCTGGTCAATCGCAAGAACACGAATGTCCTTCAGCACGACATCTCCCTCGATCACGTCACGCGATCCGTTGGGACCATCCTGCTGCGTGCGGCGCGTTTGAATGATGTCGACGCGGTCATTGGGAAGAATGAAGCCGCCCGCGCCTGTTTCCGGCGACACCGGAACCGCCACAGCGCGCTTGCCCGGCGCAATCAATGCGGCGAGGAAACCGCCGGATTTTACGTTCACGACTTTTGTTTTTGTAATCGGTTCGCCAGGGGTCATCGCCGCACGCGCAAGGGAACCATCAAATTCACTCAGACCGTTCGGATTGGCAGCGCGCGTGACAAAGCCTTCAGACAAGGCCGTTTCGGGCCAGCTCTGCCAACGCATGCTGCTACCGCTCAAGCGGTCGCCGCGCTCGATATTGGTTGAGGCGACCAGCACTTCGGCTGTCGGCGCGGCAACCGTTTTTGTCTCGGCAGGCGCATCACCGGATGACACGAGCCCACGGGCCAGCAGCGCCGCAAGACCTGCGGCGACAACAGCCAGAACCAAAACTCCCATACGTGCGGCGTTCACAATGCTATTCCTTCGTCTCTGAACTCAACCAATGGCAACAGTGAGACGGAAAATTTCCGTATCGGGGAAGATCAACAATCCGGCGGCGGCAAGCGCCAGGCCGTAAGGCACGCCCTCAGCGCGGTCATGCAGGCGCATCGCCCAGGCATGACGCAGCATGAAAGCGGGAAGGGGTAAATTTCTGTATCCGAGGATGGCGAGCGTGAGCCCGCCGCCCAGAACCGAGGCGATGAGAAAATAAGGCAGTGCCTGTCCCCAGCCGATCCAGAGCGCAACGGCGGCCATCAGCTTTGCATCCCCGCCACCGATCCAGCCTTTGGCAAAAAATCCCATGCCGACAACGAGTGTGAGAAGGCAAATGACCGTATGCTGAGCAATATCCGTCATGCCCATGCCTGTCAGCGGCGCAACCACAAAGAACAACAGCGCCAGCGTCGATGTCAGCCAATTGGGAATTGTCATGGTTGTGAGATCGCGCACACCGGCAAATATCATTGCGGCGCTGAATACGGCGATCGGAAAGGTCGTCAACACAGACATTTCGGTCTTTCGGTTTGCTTCTCATCGGGCGGACGGGGTTCTGACACAATCCACCTGATCCAACTTTGGGCCATGGACTGTAAATTTGGCGTAAACGATGAATCGGTTTGGTTAACGAAACATTTCAAACAAAAGCCGCCGGGGCGTGTAGGGCACCAGCGGCTTTCAATCGCAATCTCCGGCTGAGATTAAGCCGACGATACTGACCCTAATCCGATCACTGGATTACTTGGTCAGTTCCGTATTGATGGCCGTGAACTTGTTGGTCAAGCTCGTGCCAAGCGTTGAGACGATGGCCGAGATCGCGACGGCGATACCGGCAGCGATCAGACCGTATTCGATCGCCGTTGCACCAGACTGGTTCTTCGAGAATTCTTTAAGAAACTGGCCCATAACAAGCCTCCTTACACGTTGTGACTGTCGACAGCTATTGCTCTCAATGCCTTGCGTTGGCTGAGACAACCCGTTTCAGGGTCGATGTAAGGATAGGCCCAGTTCATTACCCGTTATTTAATACTGATCTCACGATTGAGCCGGTTTAATCGTTAAAAGCTTCGATTTTCCGCCACTCTTCTTCCTGTATTTGCATTCATAAAGTATTCGACTTCATGTTTTGATGAAGCGCCAAACGACAGGTCTTCTCTTCCATCGAGCAAGGTTACTCATTGGTTAAACAAAACCGATGGATTGAATCTAATGGAAAGGAATTGTGTTGAGACGCTTCGGCTATGCGGATTTGCACAGACTTTCGAGCGCCTTTTCGTCAGCGATGAAGAGACCGGGATATTCTCTTTTAGCGAT
>Ga0164241_10005372_pt1 | contig 12049 bp, 9 predicted proteins | sample OricomyardsoilBY_FD_108780 | JGI IMG/M metagenome (GOLD analysis project Ga0164241, IMG submission 108780) | Backyard soil microbial communities from Emeryville, California, USA - Original compost - Back yard soil (BY) | ecosystem: Environmental > Terrestrial > Soil > Unclassified | place: USA... | reverse complement strand
GCGGCCTTCTTCTGCGTCGTCGTGCCGGCGGTGTCGGCCGAGACCTCGGCCGCACCGGTGCCGGAGAGCTGGACGAAGACGGAGTGCCGGCCCTTGACGGAGGTCACGAGGCTGCCCGCGAGCTTCGTGCTCGGGTCGACGACCTGCGGCGAGACCACGGGGGCCGGGGTGGCGAGATTCGAGCCGCCGTCGTCCGGGGCGCTCGCCGAGGCCGCTGCGGCGCCGATGCCGCCCGCGGACGCGACGAGGGTGGCGGCCACGGCGGCCACCACCCTCGCTCCCCTGCTGTCCGTTCTGAGATGCCGGTCCCGTCCGGCCCGAGTGCTTGATCGTGTCATGCGCGATACCCCTCCAGCTCCGGGTTGGGGTGGCCAGGGGTGTACGTCCACCGGACCCGACGCGGGTGGACCTGGCCGTGCTGCGTCGTCACGCTACGTCGCGTGCGACAGGCCGAGAAGAGCCTGGACAGCGCTGTCGCGAGCATGTTACTCACCCGTAACACCGCTGCGCACGATCACCGGCGCGGGCCGTTCGCCGTACGATGCAGAAGTGCCGCTCGACCTGGATGTTCGCCCCACGCCCCAGCCCGTCCCCGACGCCGAGCGCGCCGCGGTCCTCGCCGACCCCGGGTTCGGGCGCTACTTCACCGACCACATGGCGACCGCCCGCTGGACGGCCGACGACGGCTGGCACGACGCACGGGTCCACGCGCTCGAGCCGTTCACCCTCCACCCAGCCGCCGCCGTCCTGCACTACGGGCAGGAGATCTTCGAGGGCCTCAAGGCGTACCGGCACGCCGACGGCAGCGTCTGGCTGTTCCGGCCGGACAAGAACGCCCGACGGTTCGCGCACTCCGCCCGACGCCTCGCCCTCCCGGTGCTCGAGGAGGACGACTTCGTGGCGGCCGTCGAGGCGCTCGTCCGCGCCGACGCCGACTGGGTGCCTGACGCGCACGACGGCCAGGAGACCAGCCTCTACCTGCGCCCGTTCATGATCGCGACCGAAGCCTTCCTCGGGGTGCGGCCCGCGCGCGAGGCGACGTTCGGCGTCGTCGCGAGCCCCGCCGGCCCGTACTTCAGCGGCGGCGTCCACGGCGTGAACCTGTGGGTCACCGACCGGTACGTGCGCGCCTCGCGCGGCGGGACCGGCGACGCCAAGACGGGCGGCAACTACGCCGCGAGCCTCGCCGCCCAGGCCGAGGCGCGCGACCGCGGCTGCGACCAGGTGCTCTACCTCGACGGCGAGGAGCACGCCTGGCTCGAGGAGGCCGGCACCATGAACGTCTTCCTCGTGACCGCCGACGGCGAGCTGCTGACCCCCGCGCTCGGGAGCATCCTCGACGGCGTCACCCGAGACAGCCTGATCGAGCTCGCCCCCGACCTGGGCCTCACGCCCGTCGAGCGGCGGATCGGGCTCGCCGAGCTCCGCGAGCAACTCGCCGACGGTTCCGTCACCGAGGTGTTCGCCGCGGGCACGGCCGCCGTCATCACGCCGGTCGTCGGGATCCGCGGCGAGGCCGACGGCGTCGTGTACGAGCAGCAGGTCGGTGACGGCACGCCGGGCGCCACGAGCCTCGCGCTGCGGTCCGCGCTCCTCGACCTCCAGTACGGCCGCACGCCCGACGCGCGGGGGTGGCTGCGCCGCGTCGTCTGACGTGCCGCCGGTCCCGCCGACGACGTCAGTCGCGTCCGCGCAGATGGTCGAGCGCGCGCCGGTCGCGCTTGGTGGGGCGGCCGGTCCCGCGGTCGCGCACCCCGGCCGGAGCGACGTACTCGCGGGGCAGCGGCGCCGGCGAGTGGTCCACGTACGCCTTGACGGCCTCCGGCGCGCCGACCCGCTTGGGCAGGAGCGCGACGACCTCGACGACGCGGTCGCGGTCGGTGCGGAACTCGACCTCGTCCCCGACCTTGACCGACGACGCCGGTTTCACGCGTGACCCGTTGACCCGCACGTGCCCCGCCCGGCACCACGCCGTCGCGACCGACCGGCTCTTCGCCAGCCGGACGACCCACAGCCACACGTCCACCCGCATCGGGCCATTCTCGCGCGCCGCACCCACGACGTGTCAGATCGTGGTTCACCGATCGGACACCACGTTCTGACAGGTCCCGAGGGCAGGCGGGTCAGGTGCTCGCGCGAACCACCAGCGACGCGGGCACGGTCACGGCGGCGGGCGCGTCGCCCTCGATCACCCCGAGCAGGAGCCGCACCATCTCGGCGCTGATCCGGTCGAACGGCTGGTGCATGGTCGTCAGCGGGGGCTCGAGGGCTGCTGCCAGCCCGGCGTCGTCGAACCCGCCGACGGCGACGTCGCCGGGCACCGTGCGGCCTGCCCCCCGCAGGGTCACGAGGGCGCCCGCGGCCATGAGGTCGGACGCCACGAACACGGCGTCGAGGTCGGGACGCCGTTCGAGCAGCTCCGCCATCGCCGACGATCCGCCGTCTCGCGTGTAGTCGCCGTGCGCGACGAGCGTCTCGTCGTAGGCGTCGCCGAGCTCGGCCCGGTAGCCGTCCAGGCGTAGCCGTCCGCCCGGGGTGTCCATGGGGCCGGTGATCGTCGCGACCCGGGTGCGCCCACGGTCCCGCAGGTGCCGGACCATCGTGCGTGCGCCCTCGAAGTCGTCCGCGGCGACGTACCCGACGGTGTGCTCGAAGCCGATGGGGATGCCGCAGGCGATCGTCGGGATGCCCTGCTCGTGCAGCGACCGCACGACGGTGCTCCCGACGTGCGACGAGATCAGCAGGACGCCGTCCACGTGGCCCGACGCCACGTAGTCCACGACGTTCCGTTGCTCGTCGCGCGTCCCGCCGACCATGAGCAGCAGGGGCATGCGCCGGCGGGCGAGCTCATGCGCCGTGCCGCGCAGGAGGATCGAGAAGTTGGGGTCCTCGAACAGCAGGTGCTGCGGCTCGGTGAGCAGGAACGCGATCGAGTTGGACCGGCCCGTGACGAGGCTGCGCGCGTGGTGGTTCGCCGAGTACCCCGTCGACTCGATCGCGGCCTCGACGGCCACCCGTGCCTCCGGCGACACCCAGTGGCCGCCGTTGAGCACCCGGGACACGGTGCCGCGGGACACACCCGCGGCCGCCGCCACGTCCTTGATGGTCGGACGGCGGCGCGCACCGTGCGGCTGGGTCGCCGGACTGTCGGTCATGCGCTCACGCCTTGACGGCGCCGGCGGCGAGGTCGACCTGCCAGAACCGCTGCAGGGTCAGGAACAGGGCGACGAGCGGAACGATCGAGAGCAGCGCCCCGGTGATCACCGACGTGTACATGGCGGGCTGCGTCGCTCCTTGGTTGAGCAGGCCGGACAGGCCGACGGTGAGCGGGAAGAGCTTGTCGTTGCCGAGCATGATGTACGGAAGCATGAAGTTGTTCCAGATGGCGACGAACTGGAACAGGAACACGGTGACCAGCCCCGGGAGCATCATCGGGACCGCGAGCGAGAAGAAGATCCTGCCCTCCTTGGCCCCGTCGGTCCGGGCGGCCTCCAGCACGTCGTCCGGCACCGCCGCCGCGGCGTAGATCCGCGCCAGGTAGATCCCGTAGGGGCTGATGATACTGGGCAGCAGCACGGCCCAGTACGTGTTCGTCATACCGACCTTGGCGAGCAGCAGGTACTGCGGGATCGCCAGGACGACACCCGGCACGAGCACGCCGGCGAGGATCGCGTTGAAGACCGTGGCCTTGCCACGGAACGTGAACTTCGCGAGCCCGTAGCCCGCCATCGCGGAGACCAGCACGGACAGCAGGCCGCCGACGCCGGCGTAGAGCGCGGTGTTGAGCATCCAGCGCCAGAACAGCCCGTCGCGGTACGCGGACAGGTCGGTGATGTTGCTCCACAGGTGCGTGGAGGGCGCGAGCGTGAAGGAGCTGAACAGCTCCGACGCGCTCTTGCTCGACGCCATCACGACCCAGACGACGGGGAGCAGGCAGTAGGCGGCTCCGACGAGCAGGACGGCCGTGCCGCCCCAGGAGCTGCGCCCGGCGGGACGGCCGGTCGCACGAGCAGGTGCGGCCCGGCCGGGGCTGGCGGCGGCGGGCGCAGAGACGGTCGTCGTCGTCATGTCACTTCTCCTGGCTGAACGCGCGGCGCTGCACGAGGCGCAGGAAGCCGAACGAGAGGACGAGGGTGGCGAGCGCGATGACGACCGAGAGGGCCGCCGCGGAGTAGATGTCGTTCCGGACGAACGCATCGCGGTACACGGTCATGAGGGGGCTCCACGTCGACGCGATCGTGTTGGTCAGGGGTTTGAGCGTGATGGGCTCGGCGAAGACCTGGAGCGTCGCGATCATCGAGAAGATGAAGGTGAGGATGAGCGACGGCGTGACGATCGGCACCTTGATGCGCCAGGCGATCTGCCGCTCGTTCGCGCCGTCGAGCCGGGCCGCCTCGTACAGGTCGCTGGGGATCGCCTTGAGCGCCGTGTAGACGACGACCATGTTGAACCCGACGCCGCCCCACAGGGCGATGTTCGCGATCGCGAACAGCACCCAGTCGGAGTTGAGGATGTCGGGCGAGCCCCAGCCCAGCTTCTCGGTCACGTAGACGATGGGGCTGACGCTCGGCAGGTAGAGGAAGCCCCACAGCAGCGACGAGATCACCGCAGGGACCGCGTAGGGCAGGAAGATCGAGACGCGGGTGAACGACTTGGCGCGCACGCGGCGGGCGTCGAGCAGGAGCGCGAACAGCAGCGCGAGACCCAGCATGGCCGGGACCAGGACGACGCCGTAGACCAGGACCCGGAGCACCGACCCGACGAAGTCCGGGTCGGACAGGGCGCTGCGGTAGTTCTCGAGCCCCGCCCACACCTCGACGTGCGAGCCCTTGCCCAGTCCGAGCCCGCTCACCTGGACCTTGCGGAAGCTGAGGTAGACGGCGTAGAGGATCGGCAGTGCGAGGAACAGCACGAAGAGGACGACGGCGGGCGCGACGAAGCCGTAGGGTGCGGCGGCGCCGGGACGACGGCGCGGGCGCCGGGAGGGCGCCACCGGCGCCGCGACGCGACGCGACCCCTGCGGGTTCGTGGTGGTCGTGGTCACGAGGAGTCTCCCCTCAGTCGGCGCGCTGCGATGCGCGCCGGGGCTTGCGGGCGGTCCGGGCGAGGTCCCGGGCGGGCGGCTGACGAGCGGACGGCCGGCCCGACGTCGTCGCCGGGCAGGCCGTCCGAAGCGTCATTCCTTGACGTTGTAGCCCGACTTCTTGAGGTCGGCGAGCGTGGTGGTCTGCATGGTGGTGACGGCGTCGAGGAACGCCTGCTGGGTCTTGGCCTTCGTCGCCTTGCCGAACTCGTCGTTGTAGGCGGAGTAGGCGACGTCGACGTTCGGGCCGTACGTGAACGGGTTCACCGTCTTCGAGATCGCCGAGGCCAGCGTGTAGAAGTCGGGCTGGTTGGAGAAGAACTCGGGCGGGTCGGTGAGGGCTGTCTTCTGGGACTCGAGCGACGCCGGATACAACCCGCCCTTGCTGACGAGGAGCTTGGCGGCCTCGGACGAGGTGTTGAGCCACTCGATGAACTCGGCGGCATACTGCGGGTTCTTGGACTGCGAGGTCACCGCGGTCGCGGAGCCCCCCCAGTTTCCGGTGACGTCGTCGCCGGCGTTCCACTGCGGGAGCTTCGCCATCTTCCACTTGCCCTTCGTGTCGGCGGCGTTGCCCGAGAGGACGCCTGGCGCCCAGATCGCGGAGACCCAGCCGACCTGCGTCCCGTCGTTGAGGCCCTTGTTCCATGCCGGGGTGTACATCGGCTTGTTGTCGATGACGCCCTCCTGGACGAGGTTGCCCCAGTAGGAAGCGACCTTCTGCGTCGCGGCAGAGTCGATGTCGACGGACCAGGCGTCGCCGTCGACGCCCCACCAGGACGCGCCGGCCTGCTGGGTGAGCCCGGCGAACCAGCCGGCGTCGCCCGACGAGAACGTCCCGAGGTACGCCTTGGGGTCCTTCTGGTGGAGCTGGGTGGCGACCTGTGCGTACTCGTCCCACGTCGTCGGGACCTTGAGCCCGTACTTCTCGAAGATGTCCGCGCGGTAGTAGAACTCCATGGGTCCGGAGTCCTGCGGGACGCCGTACACCGCGTCGGACCCGAGCGTCACCGACTGCCAGGTGCCGTCCGAGAACGCGCTCTTGACGTCGGGGCCGAGCTGGCCCGAGATGTCGGCGAGCGCGTCGGCCGCGACGAGGGTCGGGATCTTCTGGTACTCGGCCTGCATGATGTCGGGCGCCCCGGAGCCGGCCTTGATCGCCGTGAGGAGCTTGGTGACGGCAGGGTCACCACCGTCCTGCTTGTTGACGGTGACGTGGATGTTCGGATGCTCGGAGTTCCAGGCCTTGACGACCTCGTCCATGCCGGGCGCCCAGGTCCAGTAGGTCAGGTCGATCTTCTGGGCGGGGTCCGTCGGGGTGGTCCCCGCCGACGGCGCGGCCTTGCCGTCACCGTCCCCCGACCCGCCCGAGGAGCAGGCGCTGGCGAGCAGCGCTGTCGCGGCGACGGCGGCCGCGACCTTCAGTGACGTGTGCAGTCGCACGAGACCTCCTCATTGAAGCCCGTCGCCGGGACGACGGTCGGCTCGCTTCTCGAGCCTGTGCACGGTCACAGTAGCCGACACACACAAGCGTCTGTCAATCAGTTCAGGTAACGGCTTTCCAACGATCTATTCGTCTGTCTATGCTGTGCGCGTTCACAGTTGATTGCGGCGTCGGCGTAGACCCGGCGCCACGACCCGATGGAGCGTCATGGACGACCACCCCGCATCTCGCACCGCCTCGTCGTCCACCGCGCCGGTCTCGCCCGCCCCGCAGGTGAGCGTCTGGGCCCGTGGTCTCGACGGGATCGCCTACGGCGGCGACTACAACCCCGAGCAGTGGCCGGAGGAGGTCTGGGCAGAGGACGTGCGCCTCATGCGCGAGGCCGGCGTCACGTTCGCGACCGTCGGCGTGTTCTCGTGGGTGCTCGTCGAGCCCGAGGAGGGCGTCTTCGACTTCACCTGGCTCGACCGGCTGGTCGACCTGTTGCACACGAGCGGCATCCGGGTCGTGCTGGGGACGCCCACCGCCGTCCCGCCCGCGTGGTTCTACCGCGCCCACCCGGAGGCGCGCGTCGTCACCCGCGACGGCGTCACTCTCGGGTTCGGCTCGCGCGGCATGGTCGCGCCGAGCGCACCCGCCTACCGGGCCGCAGCGGTGCGCGTCGCGACCGCACTCGCCGAGCGCTACGGCGCCCACCCCGCGCTCGCGCTCTGGCACGTGCACAACGAGTACGGCGTCCCGGTCGCCGAGGACTACTCCGAGCACGCGCTGCACGCCTTCCGCGACTGGCTGCGCGCCCGGTACGGCACGCTCGACGAGCTCAACACCCGCTGGGGAACCGCGTTCTGGGGCCAGCGCTACGGTGACTGGGACGAGGTCGGGTTGCCCGCCGCCGCGGCGAGCGTCCTCAACCCGGCGGAACGCCTCGACTTCTCACGCTTCAGCGACGACCAGCTCCGTGCGTGCTTCGTCGCCGAGCGCGACGCGATCCGCGCGCACTCCGGCGTGCCCGTGACCACCAACTTCATGGCCTTCGCCTGCGAGTCGACCGACCTGTGGAAATGGGGTCGCGAGGTCGACGTCGTCTCCAACGACCACTACCTCGACGCCGCCGACCCGCGGAACCAGGTCACGCTCGCCCAGGCCGCCGACCTCACCCGCTCCGTCGCCCAGGGCGCCCCGTGGTTCCTCATGGAGCACTCGACGTCGGCTGTGAACTGGCAGCCGCGCAACGTCGCGAAGCAGCCGGGCGAGCTGCGCCGCAACTCGCTGCAGCACGTCGCGCGCGGCGCGGACGCGGTCGGGTTCTTCCAGTGGCGCGCCTCTCGCTCGGGCGCGGAGAAGTTCCACTCGGCGATGCTCCCCCACGCCGGGACGGGCTCGCGCGTATGGCGCGAGGTCGTCGCGTTCGGCGCGGACCTCGGGCGTCTGGCCGAGGTCCAGGGCGCACGGGTCCACGCCCGCGTCGCAGTCCTGTGGGACCAGGAGTCCGCATGGGCGCAGGGCCTCGAGTGGCGCCCCAGCGTCGACGTCGACGCTCGCGAGCGCACCGCCGCCTGGTACCGCGCGCTCTGGGACGACCAGGTCACGATCGACTTCGCCCACCCGTCGGCCGAGCTCTCGCGCTACGCGCTCGTCGTCGCCCCGGCGTCGTACCTCCTGACCGCCGACGACGCCGCAAACCTCTCCCGTTACGTCGCGGGTGGCGGCATCCTCGTCGTCTCGTACTTCGCGGGGATCGTGGACCAGGACGACACCGTGCACGCGGGCGGGTACGGCGCGCCGCTGCGCGAGGCCCTCGGGCTCACCGTCGAGGAGTTCGCGCCGCTCCGCGCGGGCGACGCCGTCCGGGTCGCGTGGCACGGTCACGGCGCGCCCACGGACGGCGGCATCCGCCACGAGCTCGTCGCCGACACCTGGACGGACCACCTGGCGCTCGACGGCGCCGAGGTCGTCGCGACCTACGCCGACGGGCCCGTCGCGGGCGGCCCTGCGGTGACGCGGCACGCCCACGGGCGCGGGTACGGCTGGTACGTCTCGACCCGCCTCGACGACGACGGCCTGCGGGCGGTCCTCGCCGCCGCCTACCGCGACGCCGGCCTCGCCCCCCGAGAGCCGGGCGTCGGTCGCGACGTCGAGATCGTCGTCCGCAGGGGCGGCGAGCACGACTACACGTTCGTGCTCAACCACGGCGCCGAGCCCGCGTCCGTCGCCGCGACGGGCGACGAGCTGCTCGCAGGAACCCCCGTCGACGGCTGGCTCAAGGTGCCCGCCGGCGAGGTGGCGGTCGTCCGGTCGACCCGCTGAACCCAGCCGGCCCGGGGTCCGCCCGGACCGGTCCGACACGCATCAAGGAGGATGACGTGAACCCCAGAGCCACCATCACCCGGCCACGGCGCCGACGGCTCGTCGCCGCCGCGGTCACGCTCACCGCGACCGTCCTGGCCGGCGCGACGGCGCTCCCCGCCACCGCCCACGGCCGCGACCCGGCCCCCGCGCCACAGGTCGCGAACCCCGGCTTCGAGGACGGGCTCGCGGGCTGGACGGTGAGCGGGAGCGCAGGGACGGCGTCGGCGGCGAAGACCGAGGACGGCGGCCACGACGGCACCGGGACCCGGCTCACCCAGTGGTCAGCGAGCGCGTACCGGACGACGGTGTCGCAGCGGGTGCGCGGCGTGACGAGAGGCTGGTGGACGTTCAGCGCGTGGGTGCGCTCAGGCGGCGGCCTCGATGCAGGCAAGCTGACGATCTCGGGCTGCGGCAAGGCCGCCGGCGTCGCCGTACCGGACACCACCCAGGACGGCGCGTGGGTGCGCCTGGCCGTGTCCACGCGGGCGACCAACGGTACGTGCACGCTGTCGATCACCACCGACGGCCCGGGCGGCGCCTGGCTGAACGCGGACGACGTCGCCCTCACGAGCGGCGTCGTCGGGCGGGCGGTGCGTGGAGGCGACCTCTCTTCCGTCGCGAAGAACGAGGACCTCGGCGCGGTGTACCGGGACGCGCGGGGCCGGGCCGGCGACCCGGTGAGGATCCTCGCGGACCAGGGCATGAACCTCGCCCGCGTCAAGGTGTTCGTGGACCCCGCGGACGGGTACAACGACGTCGCGCACGCGGTGGCCACAGCGAAGCGCGCGCAGCGGGCGGGCATGCGGGTGCTCGTAGACTTCCACTACTCCGACACGTGGGCCGACCCGGGGGCGCAGAAGATCCCGTCGGCGTGGTCGGGCGACACGCCCGCGCAGCTCGCACAGGACGTGCGCGCCTTTACGACGTCGGCCATGCGCGCGTTCCTGCAGGCGGGCGTCCGCCCGGCGTACGTGCAGGTCGGCAACGAGATCAACTCGGGGATGCTGTTCCCCTGGGGGCAGACCTGGGACGTGGACCCGACGGACGGCGTGGACGGCCCCCAGTTCGACAACCTCGCCTCGTTCCTCGCGGCGGGCTCCGAGGCCGTGACCGCCGTCTCGCCGAGCAGCAAGGTGATCCTGCACCTGACGAACATCAACCAGGGCACCGCCTCGCTCACGTGGTGGCTCGACGAGATCACGTCGCGCGGCGTCCCCTTCGACGTCATCGGGCTGTCGTACTACGGGTACTGGCACGGCAGCCTCGCCGACCTGCAGGACGCGATCTCCACGACGTCGGCCCGCTACGACCGTGACGTGCTCGTCGTCGAGACGGCGTACCCGTTCACGCTCGCCGACGACACGCCAGCCTGGGAGAACACCATCGACCTCCCCTCCGAGCTCGTCCCCGGCTACCCCGCGACGCCCGCGGGGCAGGCGGCCCAGTTCCGCGCCGTGCAGGACGCCGTCGCCGGCGCCCCCGGCGGGCGCGGCCTCGGCGCCGTGTACTGGGAGCCGGGGTGGACGGACGTCGCGGGCAACGGCTGGGACCCCGCCGACCCGACGTCCGGGAACGCATGGGAGAACCAGGCGCTCTTCGACTTCGCCGGGCACCTGCTCCCCGCGGCCCGCGACTTCGCCCCGACCGCCGCGGACCACGCGGCGGAGGCGGCGCTCGCCGGGCACGGCACCGGGCGCTGACCCCTTCCGCACGGTCGACGGCCCCGTCGACGGACGGGACACGAGAGGAACCGCATGAGCCTCACCACGACGACACGCCACCAGGCGATCCTCGGCGAGCTGGACCGGACCGGCTCCGTCCGGGTCGTCGAGCTCGCGGCCCGGCTCGAGGTGTCCGTCCCGACGATCCGCCGGGACCTCGTGTCGCTCGCGGACCGGGGGCGCCTACGCAAGGTCCATGGTGGGGCCGTCGCCGGCGTCCGGCCGCGCGTCCCTGGCCCGGCGGGCGCGACCGGCGTCGGCGCCGCGCCCGCGCCCGGGGCCGGCGCCGTCGCGCGCGCCGCGATCGGGCTCCTCGCCGCCGACGACGCGGTGGCCGTCGTCGGCGGCGCCTGGGTCGTCCCGCTCGTGCGGGCGATCGTCGACGACCCGCGGCTGCGTCCGCTGACGGTCGTGACGACGTCGCTCCCCGCCGCCCTGCTGCTGGCCGAAGCCGGCGACCGGGCCCTCACGTCCGTCCTGCCCGGCGGGGAGCAGCGCGCGGACGGGGTCCTGTCGGGCGCCGTCACCGAGGAGACGCTCGCCGGGCTGCACGTCGGCACGGCAGTCGTGGAGTGCGCCGGCATCGGACCGGACGGCCGGGTCACCGCCCGCAGCATGAGCGATGCGGCCACGTTCGAGGTGGCGCTCCGCGTCGCCGCGCGGACGGTCGTCGTCGCGGCCCGCGAGCGGGTCGGGCGGCCGGGGCTGGCGCGGTGGGCGTCGCTCGAGGAGATCGACGTCGTCGTCACCGACGGCCCCCTGGACGACGACCAGGCGGCGCTGCTCGCGGGCACCCGGGTCGTCGTGGCCTGACGCGTCCGGGCGTTAACCCGTGGACGCCGGCGACGGCCCCGGGGCACGCTCGACGGATGGCACCGACGCTCCGGCTGGTCACGCTGACGCCCGACGACGCCCCGGCCTCGCTCGACGACCGCGCCGCCTGGCCGGTGCACGGCGTCGCGCGGGTCGACCGGGCCGTCCAGCTCGAGTCGCGGGGGCACGCGGACGCTGCGGACCCGGTCGCCCAGCGGCTCGGGCAGCTCCGGTACCGCGACTACGTGCGCACGTCGGCCGTCGTCGCGGTCCTCGGCCCGGACGCCGGTAGCCCCACGGCAGACGACGTCGTCGGCTTCGCGTGGGTCCGCGCGCCCCAGGCGTCGAACACGGACTCCGTGGAGGTCGAGCTGTGCGTGCACCCCGACCATCGCCGCCGCGGGATCGGGGCAGCCCTGTGGGACGCGGCGATCGACGTCGCGCGGGGGCTGGGACGGCATGTCGTGCAGACGTGGTCGGACGTCGCGACGGAGCCCCCCGACGGGCCTGGGACGATCGCCCCGCCGACGGGCGGGGGACGTGTCCCCGCGGACGACGACGCCACCCGCGGCGCGCTGGCCCGCGGCCTCGCGCTCGAGCAGATGGAACGGATGTCGCGCCTCGACCTGCCGGTCGATC
>Ga0164241_10005371_pt1 | contig 12049 bp, 11 predicted proteins | sample OricomyardsoilBY_FD_108780 | JGI IMG/M metagenome (GOLD analysis project Ga0164241, IMG submission 108780) | Backyard soil microbial communities from Emeryville, California, USA - Original compost - Back yard soil (BY) | ecosystem: Environmental > Terrestrial > Soil > Unclassified | place: USA... | reverse complement strand
TCGACCACAGCACGAAGAACGCGATCACGCCGATATAGGTGTAGAGCATCGAGCGAGTCAGCGTCGCCAGCAGGAACATGAACGCCGAGACGAACAAGAGGTTAGGAATGACCAGTACGGCGAATGCCCAGCCATAGGCAGCCCACGGCGTCGCGCCGAGGCGTGAAGCGTCCAGCCACGGCATGTGCGAACCGACCAGCAGGCCACATGCCATCGCGAGCATGATCGCGATGGTGGCGAGCAGGCCGCCGCCAAAGCGTCCCAGCAGGTAGTCGCGTTTCTTCATCGGCGTCGCGAAGAACAGTTCTGCCGTGCGCTGCTCGAAATCGCGCAATGCGATGCCGGCGACGAAGATCGTGGCCAACAGCACGCTGAACACACTGAAAGCGCCCAGCAGGGATACCACCACGGCAGGCGCATTGCGCATCGTGTTGCCGACGCCGCCACCAAAGCTGACATTGTCGGATGCGATCATCCCGAAGCCGAACAGGCCGTAGACGGCGAGCACGATCCAGAAGACACCGTTGTGCAGCAACTGCCGCAGTTCGAAACGCAGGAGATGTGCGAGCATCGGTCAGGCCGCCCTGGCTTGGGTAGTGGCGTCGGCGACACGGCGGAGTTCGCCGAAATAGACATCCTCCAGGTCCGGTGCGACCGCTTCGAACCCGCTACCCGGATTGCCGTCGTCCAGCACGTGGATCACCGGCTGGCCGCCGACGAGCCGGGTCGAGAGCACGTTGTGCGCTTCCATGTGCGCCGCAAGGGCATCCTTGCCGACGGTCTTGCGCCAGACGCGGCCATCGAGCGAGCGGATGGTCTCCAGCGGCTCGCCGGTCAGCCGCAACTGTCCCTGGGCGATGATCGCCATGCGTGGGCAAAGGTCGGTGACGTCTTCCACGATGTGGGTCGACAGGATCACCACGACCTGCTCACCGACTTCGGCCAGCAGGTTGAGGAAGCGATTGCGTTCTTCGGGGTCGAGGCCTGCGGTCGGCTCATCGACGATCAACAGCTGCGGCTGGCCGATCAAGGCCTGTGCGATGCCGAAACGCTGGCGCATGCCGCCGGAGAACGTTCCGAGCTTGCGATTGCGAACCTGCCACAGGTTGACCTGGCGCAGCAGCGCTTCGACCAATGCCTTGCGCTCCTTGCCATCGACCACGCCCTTGAGGATCGCGAAGTGGTCGAGCATGACCATTGCGGACACCTTCGGATACACGCCGAATTCCTGTGGCAGGTAGCCAAGGCGTCGACGTGCCTCGGTCTTCTCGTTGAGCACATCCAGTTCGCCCAGGTGCACGCTGCCACTGTCTGCATCCTGCAAGGTCGCGATGGTGCGCATCAAGGTCGATTTGCCGGCACCATTGGGGCCGAGCAGGCCGAACATGCCGGTCGGGATGTCGAGCGTGATGCCTTTCAGTGCCTGCACGCCGTTGGCATAGGTCTTCGACAGATCGCGGATCTTGAGCATGGATGTCCCCTCCAGAGAATGGGACATCCTAAACGCTCATGCGCTGGCTGCAAGCGCAGGCAGCGTTGGAGTGTGCTCAGTGGTTGCCGGCCGCTTCGCATTCCAGTGCCTGTGCGCGATCGTGGCCGAGGTATGCCTTGATCGCCCCGCGCGCCATGTACAGCAACGGGATCAGCGCGATCGCCGCCAGCATCTTGTAAAGATAGTTGAGTGTTCCGACGGCAAGGAACAGCGGGATTTCCCAGTGCTGCGGGCCAAGCACGAAAGCGATGTAGAGCACGACGAAGCTGTCGATCAGTTGCGACACCGCAGTCGAGCCCGTCGCGCGCAACCATGCATGGCGCTCACCGGTGGCACGGCGAATCCGATGGAAGATGCTGACATCGACAAGTTGCCCGGTCATGAAGGCGATCAGCGAACCCCAGATCGTCCACAGTCCCTGGCCGAACACGGCGGCGAAGGCGGCCTGGTAGTCAGGAACGCCCTGGCTGGCGGCGACTCCGGTCCACCACTGTGCCGGCGCAAGGTGAATGGCGATGTACGCGAACGCGAACCCGTACACGATCAGCGCCGCCGCAAGCCAGCTGATGAAGCGTACGCCGCGACGACCGAAATACTCGTTGATGGTGTCGGTCATGATGAACACGATCGGCCACAACAGCGTACCGGCGGTGAAGTTCAACGAGCCGCTCTGGCCGAACAGGTTCCATTCCAGTGGCGCGATGCCCAGCGTGTCTTCAAGCGCGAAGATCTTGACGCCGATGAATTCCGCCAGAACTGCGTTCACGCAGAAGAAGGCGGCCAGCATGATGAACAACCGGGTGACGCGATCATCGTGCACGCTGCTTGTTTCGGTCGATGCCATCGTGACGTCAGGCCGCTGGTTGTGGCGGAGGCGACGATGCGGCGGTGCTGGAATAGGGAATCGTTTCGGGCGAGACCGCGCCCCCTGAAATGATGAAGCTCATTGCCTGGTCGACCGTCCAGTCGGTCGGCGTGACCTGGTCGAGCGGAACGATCTCGAGGTAGCCGGACGTGGGATTTGGTGTCGTCGGCACGTAGATCGCGGCCAGTTCCTTGCCGGTGTTCGCATCACGGATCACACGTGTGACGAAGCCCACCGACTTCATTCCCGCGTGCGGGAAATCGATCAGCACGACGCGCTGGGTGCCGTCAGGCGTCTTCTGCAGGATATCCAGCAGCTTGCGGGCACTGCCGTAGATGGTGTTCGCCAGTGGCACTCGATCGATCAGGGTCTCGAACCAGGCGATCAGTCGTTGGCCGATGACGCGCCTGGACATGCTGCCCACCAGCAGGATCACCAGCAAGGTGGCGATCATCGCGACCGTGGTCTGTACCCAGTCGTCCGCAAACCAGCGCAGCAGTCCGGGATCGCTGTCGGCGATGCCTTGCGTGATCGGTTGCACCCAGGGCTTGGAAACATCGCTGAGCATGACGAAGACGAATTTCACCACCACCCATGTCAACCAGATCGGGAACAGGGTGAGCAGGCCTGTCAACAGGGTCTTCTTGAAACCGGCGCGTGGTGGCCGTGTACTGGGGGAGTCGGGCATGGTGCGATTCTACAGAGGGTACGGCCCCGTCACGCATCGGCCTGCCCCGGTGTTGGGCTGGAATCAAGACTCAGCGTGGCTTGGCATCGCGCAGGTCGGTGACCAGGCGGAAGCCGACATCGTCGTAGCCACGCTCGATATCCAGCGGCCGGCCACTGGTCGCGCTGCGCCAGCTCTTGCCGCTGGTCATGCGCGTGCCGCAGCCGCCCCGGCAGTCACTGTTCCACTCAGCGACTTTCTTGCCGGCATCGCCGCTGGGCAGCAATGCGGCCTCGCGCGCCTGTGGCAGGCGGTAATGCTTGCCGCTGCGAGCGCCCAGCCATGCTGCATAGGCTTCGGCGTCCTTCCATGACACGCACACGACAGGTTGCGATCCGGTCTGCTCGAATCCGGGCGAGGACCAGTCGCGTGGAGCGAGTACCCGCAGCAGCGAGGCCCGTTCGCGGCACAGGGCGGGTTCGCGCCCGGTGGCTGCGGCGAAACGTGCGTAGTCATCACGACTCACCGGCATCTTGTCGGCGGCGATCGATGCGCCGCCGTTGCGCACCAGCACCATGTTCCCTGGCAGCGTGCCGATCGTATCGCCCGTCTGCGGAATGCGTTCCGCGTGTTCCTTGAGCCTGGCGATGTCGGCATTGGAAACGCCAAGGCTTGTTGCGTCCTCGATGACTGACATTGCAGCCGGCTGGTCGTACTCGGCCGCCGCCTTGTCGATCCGCTGCAGCAATGCCTGGACGACGTGCTTGCGCAGGTCGGCCATGGCGACGCTTCCGGATTGCCCGGTTGTTGACGCGAGCCGCGAGGCACCATCGAGCAATTGGCTTGCATGATCATTGTTGCCGCGTTTGATGTCGGCGATGGCCGTCGCTTCGGTCGCATGGATGAAGCGGCCGATGGCGGCCGGCAATCCCAGGTAAGTGGGGTCGCCGGCATGGGCTGCGATCAGGCTCTCGTAAGCGTTGTCGCCTGCCGGCGAGGTGAACTGTTGCTTGCGGATCTGTGCGTCGGCATCGGCGATATGGCCTTCGGCAGCCGATGTCGGTGCGGCACGGAGCAGGGCGTCGGCAGGATTGTCGAAGGCTTGCGCGACCGGCGCCGGTAGCGCGAAGCGGTCGTCCTCGATGGGCGCGGTGTTCGGCGCATTGCCTGTTTTGGCACGGTAGAAGTCGGTTGCTCCCTGCTGGCCGCGCAGGAAAAAACCGCCGACGGCCGCCGCCGCGAGCACCACTGCCAGCCATCCCGCGACAGGCATGCGGCGCGCTTGTTCGACACTGGCATGCAGCATCGGCAGGGCCGCGAATGTCCGGCTGTCGGCACGCTGCCTGACCTTGTCCAGTTCATGCAGCATTTGTCCGGCGTCGTTGAAGCGCTTCCCAGCCGTTTTGGCAAGGGCACGATCGACGAATGGTTGCCAATGGCGCAGGTGTAGCGGCAGGCGGGGAATCGGATCCTTGACATGCTTGATCGCCATCGACACGGCATCGCCCGCGTTGTACGGGAGTTCACCGGTGAGCATTTCCCAGGCGAGCACGCCGACCGCGTACAGGTCCGCGCGCTGGTCGACTTCCTCTCCGCGTGCCTGTTCGGGTGCCATGTAGGCAGTGCTTCCCACGGCAAGCCCGGCCGACGTGACGCGCGTGCCATACCCACGACGAAGCGCAATGCCGAAATCGGTCAGCAATGGCCTGCCGGATTCGTCGAACATCACGTTCTCGGCTTTGACATCACGGTGGATCACGCCACGAGCATGCGCGTATCCCAGCGCGGAGAGCAGCGCATGCAGGATCTCGCGCACCTGCGCATGGTCCATCAGTTGGCGGTTGGGCGATAGGATGCGCTGGCCCAGGTGTCCACCCGGCAGCAATGGCATCGAGTAGTACGGTAGCCCTTCACTGGTACGCCCGACTTCGAAGATGCCGACGATGTGGGGATGCTCGAGCCTGGCGATGGTGCGTGCCTCGTTCTCGAATCGCTTGCGGCCAACCTCGTCCGCCAGTGCCTCGGGCAGCATCACCTTGATTGCCAGTTGCCTCGACAACGAGGGTTGCTCGGCCAGGTACACCGTCGACATGCCGCCACCACCGAGGACACGCAGGAAGCGATATCCGGTGACTTCGGGCAGCGGCGCGCTGCCATTGGCTGATGGTGGTGCCTGACTCATTGTTCCCCCTTGCTGGTCGCGAGAATACCTGTTCGTCACTTCGGGGGAATGAAGGCGTGTCAGGTTTTTCGCTTCTCGCGGATGTATACCTGCTTGCGAACCAACGCAACGGTATCGCCGTGTTCGTCCGTGACCGGTGTCTCGAACCAATGCAGGTACTTGGCGCCGCCCGCGGTCGCTGCACGCATCTGGTCCAGCACCGCATCGGTCAAAGTGAATGTCGCCGTCACCGTGCCACGACCTGGCTTCACGAAGTCGATGGTGGCGGCCTTGTCCCAGACGATGTAGCCATCGCCAAGTGCCTGCATGGTCATGATCATCCAGAACGGATCCGTCATCGCGAACAGGCTGCCACCGAAATGGGTGCCGACGAAATTGCGGTTGTACCAGTGCTGGCGCAGCTCCACGCATGCGTGGCGATAGTCGGCGCTCAGTTCACGCATCCGGATGCCGGTGAACAGGAAAGGTGGCCAGAAGTTCATGAAATGACGCAGGTTGCCTGCGCTGATGGAGCGTGCCATGGGTGAGGTTGCCTCATGCATGCCGGGCAGTAGCCCGATGTCGGTCGATCGCCGCCCATGCAGGCGACGGACAATGCGTTGGTTCGACGGCTAGATCAGGATCAACGACGACATCCTGCGCCGATAGCGACCGACCAGTTCCACGTCATCGATCACGCGGAACGCATCGATCAGCACCTTGCGTGGCAGGCCGTCCTGGTAATCACGGTCACGCTGCAACATCTCGATGAACTGCTGCAATCCGGCCTCGTTGTCGCCAGCAACGATGCGATGCACGCCCAGCAGGTGACGGGCATGCATGTCATCGGCATTGGATTCGATTGCAGTCTCCAGTGCTTCCAGTGGCGGTGCGTCCTTCAGGAGCGTGGCGAACCCCAGCCGGGCGCGCGCCTTGATCGCGCGGTCATCCGTCGACAGGTTGGCAGGCAAGGCTTCCAGCAGTTGCCCGGCTTCCTGCACGCCACCGATCTGCAGCAGCGCCAAGGCCAGGTCGAGCGTGAGTTCCGGTTTGTCGGGCGTGGCCGCGATGGCTGCGCGCAGGCGTTCCACTTCGGCCTGCGGGTCGCGCTGCTCCTGCTCAGTGGTCGCGTCCTCGTTGGCCGCCGCCTCGATTCCGTGCCGGGTCAGGAACTCACGCACCTGCGCCTCGGTGACAGCGCCCTGGAACGCGTCGACGATCTGGCCACCCTTGACCAGGAAGACGGTCGGGATCGAACGGATCTGGAAGGCCTCGGCGATCTGTGGTTCCTTCTCGGTATCGACCTTGGCCAGCAGGAAGCCACCATTGAACTCGGCTGCGACCTTCTCCAGTACCGGTCCCAGCGTCTTGCACGGTCCGCACCAGTCGGCCCAGAAATCGACCAGCACAGGTATCTCCATTGACCGTTGCAGGACGTCAGTCTCGAAACCCGCGGTCGTGGCGTCGAAGACGGATGGATTGGCGACGTTGGCAGCAGGATCGGCGGAGATATTGGGAGTCATGGGGTAATCCGGGAATCAGTCAAGGGAAGATTGTGGCAGGGAACGTGGATTCCAAGCGCGTGCCGCGCAGACTTGACAGCACAAGGGCAAAATGTAACGTATAGCTTACATTTCGTATTGATGGGAAAGATGGCATCGAAGGCCTGCATACCCGGTCCTGGTTCCGTTGAGGCTGTCGGTCGTCGTCCTCGTTTCGTGGGCTTGGGGTGACGGGCAGTGAGCATGAGAAGAGCATGATCCCGGTCGGCAATGCCATTCGCCGCCTGCGTCTCGCGCACTCCGGGATGACGCAGATGCAACTGGCGCAGTCTTGCGGCGTCACCCGTCAGACCATCATCGCGCTGGAGGCGGGAAGATACGCGCCGTCGCTGGAGCTTGCCTTCCGGATCGCACGTGCGTTTGCGGTCGGGGTCGAGGATGTTTTTCACTGGAAGGCGGATTGAGGACGATGGGACTTCGCACTGTATGGATCGCCTTCCTGCTGTTCTGCGCGGCTTTGGCCGGATTCGGCATGGCGGGAGATGGCTATTCGCAGTTGCAGCACCCGGTGGCATTGCTCGGCGCGCGGGGAATGCCCAATGCCTGGGCCTTCAACGGACTCGCCCTGGTAGTGCCGGGCGTCATGGTGGCCTGGCAGGCATGGCGACTGCGTGTGTCGATGCCGCGCGATGCCGCGTGGATTTCGCGCGTGGCTGCCTGGATGCTGTTGTTGTCCGCGCTGGCTTTTGCCATGCAAGGCTTGCTGCCGCTGGATACGCGTGACCTGGAATCAACGGCGAGCCGGGCGCATATCGCCTGCTGGATGGTGTGGTGGGTGGCGTTCGTGCCGGGAGTGCTGATGCTGGTGGCCGGGACGCGTGCTGGTGGTGCTGGAAGTGCATGGGCGCGAGGCGCCGCAATGGCCAACGTGGCCGTCGGGGCCTTGATCGCATGGCTGGCACTGGCGCCACCTGCGCAGTTGCCGGAAGGCGTTGCGCAGCGATTGATGTTTGTGGCGTGGTTTTGCTGGTGGATCGGCTATTGCCACAACAGCCTTGAAGCCCCCCGCTGATCAGGCTGGTGCGATCACTGCATCAGCCATGCCGCAATTTCAGGGCGAGGATGGTGGTCGCCAGGGCGAACGTCACCAGGTTGGACACGATCATCGGCCATGAATGCAAGGCGATGCCGTAGGCGAACCAGAATCCGATGCCGATGGTGAAGCTCACGTACATCCACAGCGAGATGCCGCGGGTGTCGCGGCTGCGGATGGTCTTGATCGCTTGCGGCACGAACGCGATCGTCGTCAAGGTGGCAGCGATGGTGCCGATCCATTCGACGCTCATCCACGCACCGTCATATGCCTGGGGGCAGCAGATGCCGGCCCGTCAGTGGCGTGTGGGGTGTTCGCTGGCGTGTCGATCGAAGGCATGGGCGCGCTCCTGGGGTAGGCAACATCATAGGTCCGCACAGGGTTGTCCCGGTGATGTGCATGGCGGCGGTTGATGCACTGCGGTAGGCTTGCCGGTCCCCACCGTGTAACGCAGCCGTGTCCGCCGAAATCGTCAGCTACGACCCCAAAGTCATCGAATCCACCGCCCAGAAGTTCTGGGCTGATACGCGTGCCTACGAGGTTGGCGAGGAGACGACCAAGTCGAAGTTCTACTGCCTGTCGATGCTGCCTTACCCATCAGGCGCATTGCACGTCGGCCATGTGCGCAATTACACGATTGGCGACGTGATCAGTCGCTACCAGCGCATGACCGGCAAGAACGTGCTGCAACCGATGGGCTGGGATGCCTTTGGCCTGCCTGCCGAGAACGCCGCGATCAAGAATGCGACGGCACCGGCGAAGTGGACCTACGCCAACATCGACCACATGCGCTCGCAGCTCAAGACCATGGGCTATGCCGTCGACTGGTCACGCGAGTTCGCCACCTGCATGCCCGACTATTACGTGCACGAGCAGCGCATGTTCGTGCGTCTGCTGAAGAAGGGCATGGCCTACCGTCGCAATTCGGTGGTCAACTGGGACCCGGTCGACCAGACCGTGCTGGCCAACGAACAGGTGATCGACGGCCGTGGCTGGCGCACCGGTGCGCTGGTCGAAAAGCGCGAAATACCGCAATGGTTCCTGAAGATCACCGATTACGCGCAGGAACTGCTTGACGGCCTGGACGGCTTGCCGGGCTGGCCGGACTCGGTCAAGACCATGCAGCGCAACTGGATCGGTCGCAGTGAAGGCCTCGACATCCAGTTCCGCGTCGAAGGCGAAGAACAACCATTGAGCGTGTTCACCACGCGTCCGGACACCTTGATGGGCGTGACCTTCCTGTCGATCGCCGCCGAGCATCCGCTGGCGCTCAAGGCAGGTGCAGGTGATCCGGAACTTGCCGCGCAAATTGCGGCCTTGCGTCAGGGCGGCACCTCCGAGGCCGAGCTCGAGACGCAGGAAAAGCGTGGCGTCGATACCGGCTTGCGCGCGATTCACCCGATCAGTGGCGAGGAAATCCCGGTATGGGTCGCCAATTTCGTGCTGATGGGATACGGCACCGGTGCGGTGATGGCGGTGCCTGGACACGACCAGCGCGACTGGGAGTTCGCGAAGAAATATGCATTGCCGATCCGGATGGTGGTGATGCCGACATCGGTGCGTGATGCCTTCCGCGAAATCGCTTCGGACCTGCGCAAAGAACACCACGATCCGATGAGCGCCGCGCTGGGCGAGGGCGGCACGCTCGATGCCTATGACACCGGGGCTGCGGTGCATGTAGTCAAGGATTTCGAACGCCGCATCGCCGAGGAGTGCGCCTATACCGAGCGCGGCTGGCTGGTGAACTCGGCCGAATTCGACGGCATGGATTTCCGGCAATCCTTCGATGCGCTGGCGGCCCGGTTCGAGGCCGATGGCCGTGGCGCGCGCCGGGTCAACTTCCGCCTGCGCGATTGGGGAGTCAGCCGTCAACGCTACTGGGGCTGCCCGATCCCGGTGATCTATTGCCCCAAGTGCGATGCAGTGCCGGTGCCGGAAGACCAGCTGCCGGTGATCCTGCCCGAGGACGTCGCCGATGCCTTCTCGACCGCAGGCGTGGTGCATTCACCGATCAAGTCCGATCCCGAGTGGCGCAAGACCACCTGCCCGCAATGCGGCGGGCCTGCCGAACGCGAAACCGACACCTTCGACACCTTCATGGAGTCAAGCTGGTACTACGCGCGCTACACATCACCCGGTGCCACCGACATGGTCGATGGACGCGCGGATCATTGGCTGCCGGTCGACCAGTACATCGGAGGCATCGAGCACGCGATCCTGCACCTGCTGTACTTCCGCTTCTTCCACAAGCTGATGCGCGACGAAGGCCTGGTGAACAGCGATGAGCCAGCGGTCAACCTGCTGACCCAGGGCATGGTCATCGCCGACACCTATTACCGCGAGAACGACAAGGGCGCGAAGGACTGGATCAACCCGGCCGATGTCGAGGTCGAGCGCGATGAGCGAGGTCACGTCATTGGCGCCCACCTCAAGGCCGATGGCAAGCCGGTCCGGGTCGGCGGCACCGAAAAGATGTCGAAATCGAAGAACAATGGTGTCGATCCACAAACCATGGTCGACAAGTACGGCGCCGACACAGTGCGCCTGTTCTCGATGTTCGCCGCGCCACCGGAGCAGTCGCTGGAATGGAACGAGTCCGGTGTCGAAGGCATGGCGCGTTTCCTGCGGCGGTTCTGGCGCGAAGTGTTGACCCATGTGGCGCAACCGGATCATCCGGCAGTCGATCCCGCTGCACTGGGCACGAACGGGAAGACCCTGCGTCGCCATCTGCATGAAACGATCCAGAAGGTCACGGATGACTATGGGCGTCGCCACAGCTTCAACACCGCGATCGCCGCCTTGATGGAACTGCTGAATCATGTGTCGAAGTTCAACGAGATGGGTGACCAGGCGCGCGCTGTGCGCCACGAGGCCTTGCAGGCGATGGTGCTGCTGCTCAATCCTGTGACGCCGCATGTCAGCCATGCCCTGTGGCAGGCGCTGGGGCATCCGGAGACTTTGCTCGAGGACGTGCCATTCCCGGTCGTCGATCCTGCCGCGCTCGTGCGCGACGCGGTCACACTGGCGGTGCAGATCAACGGCAAGCTGCGTGGCACGATCGAGGTCGCCCCGGACTATCCGCGCGATGCGATCGAGGCGGCGGCCATGGCCGAGCCGCATGTTGCCAAGCTGCTGCAGGGGCTGGAGATCCGGAAGGTGATCGTCGTCCCGGGCAAGATCGTCAATATCGTCGCCGGCTGAACCTTGAAGCGCCCGTCGACACACCACGCTTGCCCGCTTCGGCGCCCTCGTCCAGACTTGCGTGCATGACACGATTGCTGACATTGCTCGTTTTGATGCTGGGCCTGAGCGCCTGCGGCTTCCATCTGCGCGAGCCTCTGGTGCTGCCGCCTGACATGGGACCGGTGCGGGTGGTGGCCCGGGATCCTTACAGCCCGTTGGCCGAATCCCTGCGCGTGGCGGCCGAGCGCGCGGGTGCCACGCTGGCAGCGGATGATGTCGTCGACGGGGTCGCCACCTTGCGCATCCAGTCCGAGGTATGGGCATCACTTCCGATCAGCGTCGATCAATATGGTCGCTCGCAGGAGTACACGCTGCGCTATGCCACGGTGTTCAGTGTCGAGCGCGCCGATGGCAGCACGCTGATCCCGAAACAGGTCATCGAACTGGCCCGCGACTACATTTCGGTGCCGACACGCTCGACAGGCACGGAGAGCGAGAAGGAACTGCTCACGCGCGAAATGCGCAAGGACATGACCGCAGCCATCCTGCGCAGGCTGGACGCGAGGCTACGCCAGCCCGCCGGCAACGCTGACGCCGACACGGCAACGGTGCCTGCCGATGCACTGCCAGCAACCGATGTGCCCAACGACCCTGCACTTGAGCCGGTACTGGATCAGCCAGCGGATGTGCCTGCACCGGCGACCAATCCAGTCGTGCCGACCGATGACCAGCACTGAATCCTGTCGGCGTTGATGGGTCGATTGCCGCCAATGCGCGCTGCTGTCATGTGTTCCCCGATTGCGTGGTTGCCTGACATCGGGCTTGGCCGCGCGGCAACGGCCGCGCTGGCGGTGGAGGATTGAGCACATGGAGCTGAGTCCCGACAGCCTGCTCAACCGACTGGTGGACGAGCCACTGCGTCCGGTGTATCTGGTGGCCGGGCCGGAGCCCCTGAGCGTGCTGGAGACCGCTGACGCCATTCGCAGGCATGCGCGTGCCAACGGTTTTTCAGAACGCGAGGTGTTCGATGCCGAAGGCCGCGATTTCGACTGGGATCAGCTCGACGCCACCTTCCGCGCACCCAGC
>Ga0164241_10005370_pt1 | contig 12054 bp, 11 predicted proteins | sample OricomyardsoilBY_FD_108780 | JGI IMG/M metagenome (GOLD analysis project Ga0164241, IMG submission 108780) | Backyard soil microbial communities from Emeryville, California, USA - Original compost - Back yard soil (BY) | ecosystem: Environmental > Terrestrial > Soil > Unclassified | place: USA... | reverse complement strand
TTGGAATCCGTCGACGCCCGCGTGGCTGAGGAGGCCGAGCTGCTCGGTGGTCTCGACGCCCGTCGCGATCACCCGACAGTCGGCCAGTGAAGCGGCTCTCACCAGGCGGCGAATGAGCGAGGCGGCGAACGGGATCTTCGGAGATGCGCGAACCGTGCGCCCGTCGATCTTGGCGAAGTCCGGCTTCAGCGCACGAACGAGCTCGGGCCCGCCGTCGCCGGTTCCCAGACCATCCAGGGCGATCTTGAAGCCCGCGTCGCGCAGCGCGCCGAGCGCTCGCGACACAGCGTCGCGGTCTGCTAGCTCTGCGCGCGTCGCTTCGAACACGATTCGATGCGGGTCGACCGAGCGCTCTTCCGCCATCTCGCGGGCTGTGCGCGCGTAGGCGGGGGCATCTTCGACGTCGTCGGCCGAGAAATTCAAGAACAGGTGCGTGTCGTCCGGGGCGGCGACCGCGAAACGCGCCGTCGCCTCTTCGCGGAGGAAGCGCTCGATCATGGGCAAGAGATCGAGCGCGCGCGCTGCAGACAAGAGGAGCGGCGCCCCGACGAGACCGTCGTCTACGCGTGCGCGAGCGAAGGCCTCTTCTCCGATGAGCGTGCCCTGTCGATCGAAGCTCGGTTGGAAGTGGCATTCGAGTCGCTGCTCGCGGACGACGGGAAACACCCAATGCGCGGTCAGGCGCTCGAGCGCTCGTCGCGGCTCTTCGAGCTCGGCGAGGATCTCCGAGGGCGAAGGTTCGAGATCGCTCGATACGATCGCGACGCGCGCCTCGCCCATGAGCGGGAGGAGCGCAGTCATCGAGAGGACCAGCGTGCGTGGGCTTCCAGACGCGCGTGCGAGGAGAAGCCAGGGCTGGCCCGGGAGGGCGCTGAAGCCGGTCCGAGACAGCCGCTCGACGAGGTTGCCGTTGACGCGCCACGCGGGCACCGCGACCGCGACCCAGAGTGTGAACGGGTTGCCGCTGCGGACGGGGCGCCACGACGAGACCGCCCGCCAGGCGTCGTCCGAGGTCGTGACGATCCGCTCCGCCGCGTGCGGAGCTGCGGTCGGAGGCGCCGCGGTCCGACCTTCGTTCGAGATGTGGGGTTGGGCTATCACGGCAGCCCATTGCCGTGCATGCGTCGTGCCGTGTCGCTGGGGTTGGGTATGCCTCGGAAACTCCTCGAATCAGCGCTTCGGGGGTGCGTTCCGGAGTTTCAGCCTTGAGCGCGCTCTTTCGAGCCTGCAACGCGAAACGCCGCGGACGGGGTGCTACCCGTTTGCCTCAGGCGTGCGCATGCGCGCGCGAATCGGCCGCACCGCAGGCGAGCGGGCGGCCCGACCTTGGGGCGTCAGGCCGGTTTCTTTCCGCGTCCGATGACGCGGCGAAGCACGTCGAGATCCGCCGCGCCGAGCTCTCGAGTCACGATGAGGATCACGACGTATCCGATTCCGAGGACGAGGGCCTCGACGGGCACGAGCAGCTTCCCGAACCACGGCATTACCATGCCGAGCGCGATGGTCATGCCCATCGCGAACAGGACGCGCAAGAGCGTCCACGGGCTCGCGAACGCGCCGGCTGCTCGATAGAGCAAGATGGCCCCGACGATGGCCGCAGCGACCATCGCGCAAGACGTCGCGAGCGCGGTCGAGTCCACGAGCTGCTTTCCAAATGCGTGCGCCGGTCGCGTCATCGTGACCGCCGCGTAGACGAGACCTGCCGTGAGCCAAGTGAGGATGCCGCTCGCGATGACGCGACGCAGGCTGTTGAGCGCCGCCGACGCGACGCCGAGGATCGCGAACGCTCCGAGCCCAGGTGCGTAGATCCGGATGGCGTCGGCGCCGTTGACGGCGATCTTGTCGGGGAACGCGAAACGCAAGACGTAGGGCCCGAGGCCGGCGATGACGCCCGCGGCGAGGCCGGTGATCACCAGCGCGAGGCGGATGCCGCCGCGCGTGTACGACGCGATGGCCGCGTCGTCTTTTTCGCTCTGCGCGCGCGCCAACATCGGGAAGAGGACGAACTGCACGCTCATCAGGATTTGGTACGGCAGGAACCCGAACAGCTGCACGCCCCGGTAGATGCCTACGACCTCGTCCGCGGCCTTCTCGAGCGCGACGCCTTGGAGGCCCATCGCGCGGGCCTCTGCGCCGGCCGCCTGGGACATCAACAGCAAATCGGTCTGGAGGAGCAGGTTCAGCCCGAGTTGCATCACGAAGAGCGGACCGAGGTACGCGAGATACCCGCGGATGGTCGTGCCGCCTTGGCCGGCCTTGCCGAAGCCCGCGCGCCAAAACGCGACCGGGATGATGAGCGTCGCAGCGGTGACGAAGCCGACCGCGGCGCCGGTCGCGCCCTTGAAGCCCAAGAGATGGGCCGCGCCCCACGCGCCGAGGACCAAGAGGATCGCGCGCGTCCACCCGTAGGCGATGTCGAGGCCGGCCTGATCGAAGAACCTCTTCAGTCCGTTCAGGTTGCCGACGATGGGTGCGTACACGCCGTACGCGAGGACGACGCCGGCGCCGATCCGCAGTGGGATGGCGGCCTGCGGCGCCTCGATCCGACGAGCGATCTCTCCCGCGACTGCGGCGAACGCGGTCGCCGCGGTGATGGCGACGACGACGTGGATCGTCAGCGCGCGCCGATACGCCTGCGGCTCTTCGCCCTTCGGGGCGCCCGCGACCACGCGCGAGACGCCCTGGATGGACATCGCGACCATGACGTTGTTGACGATGCTGACGACGCTCAGCATGCGCGAGACGGCGCCGAACCCGTCGACGTCGATCACGCGCGGCAAGATCAGCTGCTGGATGAACCCGACGAGGATGAACGAGACCTTCGCGGCAGCGATCGCGAGGCCCCCGCGCCCGGCGGCGCGGGCCGTGTCTGCCTTGGGGGCGTCAGGCTGCGTCGCGCCTTCGTCGGAGCTCTCCACCCGCGGGCTATCGCACGGGCCGCGGGTGGGTGGCAACGTGCTCGCGCAGCGCGGTCATGAGGTCTCCCCACCACATGCCGATCATGCGGGCGAAGTCGGCACCGACCTTCCCGTGCCGAGCGGGGTGTCCATCGCGGAGCTTGGACCAGCCGCTGTGGCGCACCGTGACGAACGTGCCCGGCCCCGTGGGCTCGAACGTGATCTCGACGCTCGTCGACTCGCTCGGGGCGAAGTTCGTCAGGCGCCACTCGAGGACCAGCCGGCGGGGTGGCTCGAAGACGGTGACCGCGCCGACGTGGAACGTCTTTTCGCCGTCGGACAGCTGGACCGTTTCGTAGACGCCGCCGCCGAGCTTCGGATCGAAGCGAAGCTTGCCCGCCTTCTTCCCGGCCATTCGATACTTCGGGCCGGTGCGCCACCAAGCATCGATCTCCTGCGTGAAGACCTCGAACGCGTCTTGGACGGAGACGTCGACGTAGACGGAAGCCGACGCTGTATCTCCCGACGGGGGCGTCATCGCGCGCGCCCTCGCTTGCGAGTCTTCTCTGCGTGCGCCTTGAAGGACGCGAGCTCGTCCGTCCAGAGCGCCTCGACCTGGTCGAGCCATCGACCGAGCGCTTCGAACGGCTCTTTGCGAAGGCGAAAGACGCGCGCTCGCGAGTCGGCCTCGTCGCGCGCCTCTTCGACGAGGCCGCTCTCACGGAGGAGACGCAAGTGCCGACTCATCGCCGGCGGGCTCATCTCGAGCGCGAGCGACAGCTCTCCGGCGCGCCGAGGACTGGCGCGCAGGAGATCGACGACGCCCCTTCGCGTGGGATCGGCGAGCGCGACGAGCGTGCGATCGAGATCCATCAAGCCTTCTTGCCGGTGCGAAGACGCTCGTAGAACCACCAGTGGTGGCCCTCTGGGTCGCTGCACTCGTAGCCGCGATCGGTCCAGTACTCTTCGCCGTAGTCGTGCGTCTCGGGCTCTTTGATGATCTCGGCGCCGGCGGCCTTGGCCCGCGTCATGTGGGCCTCCACGTCGTCGACATAGACCATCATGTTCTGCGTGTTCGCGCCGGCCGCGCCCTTTGGGCTCTTGCGGTACGCGAAGTTCGGCTTCGTCGCCTCTCCGACCATGATGAGGCCGTCGCCGAAGACGAGCTCGGAGTGCTCGACTCGACCGCCGTCGCCCTCGACGAGGAGGCGGACCTCGAAGCCAAACGCAGAGGCGAGCCACGCGATCGCGGTCTTCGGATCTTCGTAATAAATCGCGGACGAAATTCGGGGCCAACCGGGGGGTGCGGGCTTCATGGGTACCTCCTGAGATGTTGTTGACGACGGAGGCAACAATTAACCAACGGGTTAACTATGTCAAGCGCGACGCTTCGGGGATTGCGGAGCGGCGGCGGGCTCGGGCTCGATCGAGATCTCTGCGTGTTGGATGCGATCGAGGCGGAGCTGGCGACGCTCGCCGGTGTCGATGCAGACGGAGTCGATCCGCGTTTCGTGGCGGTCCATCGAGACGGACTCGATGCGGACGCGTCGCTTCGTCTCGATGAAGTTGCCGTCGACGTAGGTCACGACGAGCGGCTGCCTCTCGAACCAGGCCCGCTCGAGCGCGGCGCGGACGGCTTTCTTGCTCGGCAGCGCGGGGACGCCGTGGAACACAGCTCGCGGAGACGCGTGAGCAGCTCGCGCTGCGCAGAGGTCGAGAGCGCCGAGCGCACCTTGTCGAGCGCGGTCTCGAGCGTCCCGGTGAAGGGCAGCAGGCGCATGTCGATGGCGAAGCGCCCGAGCGCGACGAGGAGGGCCGCCTCTCGAGGCGTGAAGTTCACAGGCGGCAAGCTGTAGCTCTTGTCGAGCGCGTAGCCGCCACCGCGTCCGCGCTCTGCCGAGACGGGCATCGACGCGGCACGGAGCGTGTCGAGGTCGCGATAGATCGTGCGCACCGTGACGCCGAAGCGCTCGGCGAGCGTCTCGGCGGTGACACCGGTGCGACGCCCTCTCAGGTATTCGGCCAGGGCGAAGAGCCGCTCGGTGCGTTGCATGTCGGACGCGCGGAGCCTACCTGACATGAAGCTGACATGCGTCAGCCCCGCGCCTCACTCCTTGGGCGGCGGGGAGGGCGGTGGCGGCGGGGCCATCGGCGAAGGACCCGGTGCAGGCGCGCGCGCGTCGAGGTCGCGGATCGTGCGGGGCAAATCGAGGCGAGCTCCGTGCTTGAGACGAAGGACGCGCTGCGACGGATAGATGCTCCGATGCCCCGTCATCAGATAGGCAATGACGCTGACGATCGCGACGTGCGGTAGGACGTGCGCGCCGCAGAGCTCGACGGCCATGACAGAGAGGGCGAGGGGCGTGTTCGACGCGGCGGCGAACACCGAAGCCATCCCGACCGCCGCGCCCATCTCGAGCGGCAAGCCGAGCCAGCGTGCCATCACGTTGCCGAGCGCGGCCCCGATGAAGAAGAGCGGCGTGACCTCTCCGCCGAGGTAGCCCGTCCCGAGCGTGACGGCCGTGAACACGAGCTTCACGGCGAACGCGTACTCGGGCAGCGTCGGATCTTGGAAGGACCGGACGATCATCGGGACGCCGAGCCCGAGGTAGTCGCTCGTGCCGATGAGCTTCCAGCCGAGGACGACCGCGATTCCGCCGGCGGCCATCCGGAGCGGGAGGGTCTTGAGCCGCGCCTCGCTGTGGCGCTTGATGAGGTGCGTGAGCTCGATGAAGAGCGTCGTCGTGCACGCTACGGCGGCGGCGAAGAGGACCCATTTCACGAGCACGAGCGGCGAGAGCGCGAGCGAAGGCGCAGCGGGATAGAGCGTGTGGTGGATTCCGAGACCGCGCGTGACTTGGTCGCCGACGACGGACGCGACGAGCGCCGGAACGAGAGCCTCGTATTCGAGGCTACCGAGCACGACCATCTCGAGGCCGAACACCGTGCCCGCGAATGGCGTGCCGAAGATGGAGCCGAAGCCCCCCGCGACGCCCGCGGCGAGGAGCTGGTGGCGGAGCGTCTTCGACAATCGAAGACGGTGCGAGAGCCAGTCCGCGAGGCTCGCGCCCATCTGGACGGCGGTGCCTTCTCGTCCGGCGCTGCCGCCGAACAGATGTGTGAGGACCGTCCCGAGGACGACCATCGGCGCCATGCGCAGCGGGATCTCCGGGCCGTCGTCGTGGATCGTGTCGATGACGAGATTGTTGCCGCCCTTGATCGCCTTGCCGAAGCGCTCGTAGAGCCAGCCGATGGCGAGGCCCGCGATCGGCAGCGCGTAGATGATGAGCTCGTGCGACGTGCGGAAATGCGTCGCGGCCTCGAGCAGCCAGAGGAAGAGCGCCGAGCCGGCGCCGCAGGCTATGCCGACGCCCGCGCCGAGGACCCCCCACTCCGCGAGTCTGGAGAGGCGTTCGCGACTTTGCTGAAGGCTCGGCACGTCCTGGGCGCGAGCCTCGCCGCCGCGGGGCTCATGGTCAAGAAGAGAGCCGTGGCCGCGCTCTCGGGTCGGGCCTTCGGGTCAGGCCTTCGGGTCGGGCGGCGGATCGTCGGCGTGGAACGCGTCGAGGGTCCGGGCCGAATAGACCAGGGTCGCTCCGGCGTTGACCATCACCGCGACGCCGAGCGCGTCGGTGATCTCTTCCGCCGTGGCGCCGTGCTTCTTCGCGAACGCCGCGTGGGTCGCGATGCAGCCGTCGCACCGCACGGTGACCGCGACGGCGAGCGCGACGAGCTCGCGGGTCTTGGGGTCGAGCGCGCCGGTGGTGCTCCGCGAGGTGGCGAGCGCCTTGTACCCCTTCATGAGATCGGGCGCATGCTTCGCGATTTCGGCGAAGGTCGACGCAAGCTGCTTCTTGTAGGCGTTCCAGTCGAGCATGGTCATGGCATGTGCCTCCGCGACCCGGTGTAAATCACCCGGCGTGGAGCAGCCAGCGCGAGCCGTGGTGAGGCGAGACCCAGCGACGCCCTGCGCGTGGAGCGTTCAGCTCGAAAGGGCGCGGGCCGGCCGGATCGCGAGGACGACCATCGCGAGCGAGGCGAACCCTGCGCCCGCGTAGAACGTGAAGGTGGCACCGCGCGCGTCCCACAAGAGGCCGGCGATCGCGCTCGCAACGAGGAGCGCGATCCCTCGGCATGCGGGACAGCGTGCCGCCGACCTTCGAGGTCGCCGGATCGGTCACGGATAGCTCGTGAGCTTCGCTGAGAAGACGTAGCGTGCGCCGCTCGCCTCCGACAGACTCCATATCTCGTCGGTTGTCGGATCGATCATCACGTCTTCCGGGGAGTCGACCCAGCCGTGGCTCGTGCGGCCCGCGCCGGTGACGCGGTAGAGCGCGCCCGCGCCCGCGGCCGGTTGGCTGGACGACAGATAGAACGCGTCGGCTTTGGAGACGCCGCCCTGGATCTGGGTCTCGCCCGAGAAGAAGGCGTCCGAGGCGAACGTGCGGTCGCCCCCAGCGAGGAGCCCTGTCGCCCCATCGAGTGGATAGCGAAAGAGCCTGCCGTCGAGCGGGCCGTCGCACGCGGTCGTGGCGCAGTACTCGCCCGTGACGAGCAGCGGTGGAGACGCGCTCTTGTCCAATGCGACGAAGGAGAACCGCGGCGCAGGGGTGCATGTGCCCGCGCGTCGATAGGCGCCGACCTGGGGTAGGGCGTACTTGTAAAGCCCGGCTTTGCAGACGGTGGCGTCGCACCCGATGACGTCCTCCGAGGTATCGACGCGCAGGATGCGTCGCATGTCGAAGACCCGCACGCCGTGTGAGGTGTCGGCGACGTAGAGGTAGTCGCCGACCCAGGCGATGCCGCCGGCGTGGATCGTGACCGGCGCGAACGTCGGGCCGGCCTTCGGCTCGACCAAGAGGAGGAAGCGGTAGACCGGCGCCGCGGGGTTCGTGACGTCGACCATCGCGAGGCGAACGCCCTTCGGCGCGGCCGACGGCGCGGCGGCTTCGTCGAAGTACCAGCTCACCAGGACGAGGCGCCGCCCCTCGACCAGGGCGTTTGGGCTCGCGTCGGGCGAGCCAGAGATCCCCTGCGGCACCCAGGTTGCGCTGTTGTACTCGGAGTCCTCCCAGCGGAACGCGTGCGTGACGCTAGCGGGTCCGCCGGGCACCGCGCCGGCCGAAACGGCGATCGGCTGCCGATTGAGATCGCCGAGCACGTCACTGAGCTCTACCGGCGTCGCGATCGTCTCGAGGTCGTCGATGAGCGGACCGTAGTCGTCGAACACCGGGCTTCGCTCGAGCATGAAGCCGCATCGATCGAGCGCGACGAGCCCGAGCCCGGCCGACGTCGGCGCCGGCGTCCCGCACGCGGGCGTGACCGCGTCGCAGGGGTCGGGCTGTTCGCCGCCACCGGCGCCGCCTACGCCCACTGCGCCCCCGCCCGCCGAGCTCTGCGCGCTGCCGCCGCCGCCTGCGTTCGTCGAGGTCGTGGCGCCGCCGCCGTCGCTCGCCCCCGTACCGCCGCCACCGGAGCCTGGCGTCTCTTCGGTGCTGCAGGCGACGAGCAGCAGGCATGCGAGGCTGGCGCCGCGAATCATCAGCCCACCATCTCAGCGTCGAAACCGTAGAGCAAGAGGGCGGTGCGCTCGATGAGGCGCTGGTGGGCCCGTTTCGGCGGAAGCCCGACGGGGCTCGGCCCCAGGCGCAACGCCGCTCCAGCCTCGGAAAACGACGGCTCGAAAAACGACGGGCGCGCCCTGACGCCGACCGCCGCTCGGGGTATGCCGCGCGGGTCGCGATGGATCCCATCTACCTCGATCACAACGCTACGACGCCCCTCCTTCCAGAGGTCGTCGACGCGATGATTCCCTATTTGCGGGAACACTTCGGGAACCCCTCGAGCGGTCACGTCTACGGCGCCCGCACGCGAGCAGCCGTCGCGACGGCGCGCGAGCAGGTCGCGGCGCTTCTCGGATGCAGCGACGAGGAGATCGTCTTCACCTCCGGTGGGACCGAGGCGAACAACCTCGCCATTCGCGGCGCCGCGAACGCGTATGCGCGACGCCACGTCGTCACGACGAAGATTGAGCATCCTGCGACATCGAGGCCAGTCGGTGCGCTGGAAGCCGCCGGGTATCGGGTGACGCGCCTCGGCGTCGATCGAGACGGTCGCGCGCGCCTCGACGAGGCGGCGGTCGCGATCTGCGACGAGACCGTGCTCATCACGGTGATGGCGTCGAACAATGAGACTGGCGTCCTTCAGCCCGTCGCACAGCTGGCGCGTCTCGCGCGGTTACGCGGCTCGATCGTGCACACCGACGCAGCGCAATCCGTCGGCAAGGTGCCTTTCCACGTCCGCGAGCTGGACGTCGATCTCGCATCGATCGCGGGTCACAAGCTCTACGCGCCGAAGGGCGTCGGCGCGCTCTATGTGCGTCGCGGAGTGCGCGTATCGCCGATCCTGCTCGGGGCCGGGCACGAGCGCGGGCTTCGTCCCGGCACCGAGAACGTCGCGTCGATCGTGGGGCTCGGCGTCGCGTGCGACGTCGCGCGTCGGGATCTCGATGTGGTCGGCGAGCGGCTTCGCGCGCGGAGAGACCTCCTTTGGACTCGGCTCTCTGAAGCCGTGCCAGGTCTGGCTCTCAACGGCCACGCGACGGCGCGACTGCCCAACACGTTGAACGTGCGCTTCCCAGGCGTCCTCGGGAGCGCCGTGCTCGCCGCGGCGAACGACGTCGCGGCGTCGACCGGCTCGGCCTGCCACGAAGGGAACGAGGACGCGTCGCCCGTCATCGTCGCCATGGGCGTATCCGAGGACGCCGCGCTCGGCTCGGTGCGGCTCACGGTCGGTCGTTCCACGACCGAAGACGAAGTCGAACGTGCGGCGGCGGCGCTCTCCAGCGCCTGGCGTCGACTGAAGGGTGAGGGCTCGAGAAGCTGAAGGGCGCCCTTGCGGGCGGACCAGGCCTCAGGCCCCACCGTCTGCCCGCGACGCGCGCTCGATCACCTCGAACGCGAGGCCATCGATGGCCTCGAAGTCCACGTCGCGTGGCAACGTCGAGCTCTGCGCTGCGGCGCGCATGCGCTGCTCGAGCGCCGTCGCGTGCTCGAGCAGCTCGTCATAGGAGAGGCTCCCGTTTCGCACTGCGACGAGCTCTGCCGCGTTCGGGCGGCGCACGTGGAGCACGCCCGTCTCGAGCAGCTCGAGCCCCGTTTGCATCAGGCGGAGCAGGTGCATCGCGTGCTTCGTGTCGTAGCCGTGCGCTTGCTCGAGCTTGGCGCGGGCAGGGTTACGCTCTCGTTTCCACGTCTCGTACGCCTCCCACTGTCGGACGGCGATTCGATATCGCTTCTCGGCCTCGAGGGTGTCGATCACCTTGCCCGGAAGCTGTAGCGACGAGGTCGCGACCTCGCGCAGGCGATCGTCGAGCGCGTCGTCGCCGAGCGAGAGCGCGTCGGTCAAGATGGTCCGTAGCCGCGCTTCGACCGCGATGCGGGTCGGCTTTGGCAGCTCGAGGTCGCCAATGCCGTAGCTGCGCACGCGCTCGCTGATGAGCTGTTCGATGCGGTTCTGGTCGTCGCGGCCGAGGGGGCTCGCGTCCGGCAACCCGAACGCGCTGCGCGACGGCCGGCTTTCGGGCGGATGCAGGAGCCACTCCCGATGGCTTCGGATCTTCCGGAGCTGCGCCATCGCGTAGCCGAGATAGGTCTGTTCGACCTTCTTGGAGAGGAAACGGGCTCGCTCCTCGTGGATGCGTCGCCACGCGGGCGTGGCCACGAGCCAGTCGCGCTCGTCGGCGAAGAGGATCTCGAGCGCGTTCGGGTTCGCGTTCGCCGCGAGCGCGAGGAGCTTCGCGAGGTCGAAGACCACCGCCTCGGTCTTTACGAGCAGGCCCGCCGCAGCCGTGGGGTGGGCGGCGATTCGCGCGTCGACCTCTTCGGCGAGCGGGCTCGGCAGCGGTCCTTCGAATTGCTCGAAGTCGTGAAAGAGCGAAACGCGGATACGCAGCGGAGCGATGCAGACGCCGCGAACATCGACATCGGAGCCCGGCTGGGCGGTCCCGTGGGCGTGACTTCCGGCGAGCGTGACGAAGATGGCTTCGCCGGCGAGCGGCGTCACCCTTCGCCTGCCGATGGAGCAAGGCGAAGCCGAATGACGAAGGCGTCGAGCGCGGCCTTCGTCGTCGGCTCTTCCGGCAGGTGCGAGGCCGCGTGCGCCTCGCTCAGCTCTGCTTCGAGGCGATCGAGGATGGCGTCGTGAAGCGCGATCTCGGACTCGACGAGCGCCATCTTCTCCGAGCCCGCGCGCTTGCGGGCGACGAGCTCGCGGATGGGCTCGAGATTGAAGGCCTCGTTCAGCACGTGGAGGTTCGCCTCGACCTCGCCGGTTCGCATCAGGTGGATCCCCGAGAGGAAGACGCGGTAGGCGTAGAGCAGGTGTTTTACCGTCGGCTCGGGCTCATGCACGCGCTTGCGTCGTCCTCGGCCGAATCCCTGATAGTGCCGAACGGTCGGGCGCGTGATGCAGCCCCGTCCGAGGTCGCGGAGCTCCTCGAGCGCGGGTGTCGCGAGCACCACGAGTGGCGAATAGAGCTGCTCGAGGACGTACCCGTTGTGGTTCGTGAGGAGCCGGGCGAACTTGCGCACGTCGTGGGCGACCCAATCGAGATCGATTCGGCTCGTGTCGACGATCGTCAGCGTCTCCTCGGCGGGGTGAAGGCCGAGCAGCTCGGCCGCCGTGAGCAGAAACGCGCCGCGCAGATCGACGTCGCTGTCCGGTGAGGCGAAGCCGTAGAGGTGAGCCCCGCTGATCGTCGCGAAGATGGGTGTCGGTCCGCGTTGGGCGACCTCGGCGAGGTAGTCCCGATCGACCATCGTCCATACCTCCTCGATCTGCGCGGGCGTCACGGCGAGCCCTTCGCCGCCCGGCGCGCGGCAGACCATTGTCCGCTCAGCACGTACCTCGGGAACGTGATCCACTGCTCCCACCAGAGGCGCTTGACGGCGTCGAATGGGCTTCGAAACGGCTGAGGCGCGGCCGCCTCGAGCTTGTGGCCGCGTCCTTGAAGCGCTGCGCCGAGGAGCATCGGCACGAGCCCACCGAGCCCCGCCCAGCCCGAAAAGGGCGCGGTCACGACCGAGGCCGCGCCGAGCCAGAAGAGCGGAACGGTGACGATGTGGATCACCAGATTCGTGGGGTGCCGATGGTTCGC
>Ga0164241_10005369_pt1 | contig 12055 bp, 10 predicted proteins | sample OricomyardsoilBY_FD_108780 | JGI IMG/M metagenome (GOLD analysis project Ga0164241, IMG submission 108780) | Backyard soil microbial communities from Emeryville, California, USA - Original compost - Back yard soil (BY) | ecosystem: Environmental > Terrestrial > Soil > Unclassified | place: USA... | reverse complement strand
TCGTACTCGCGCTCCAGCCGCTCCTGCACGATCTCCATGTGCAGCATGCCGAGGAAGCCGCAGCGGAAGCCGAAGCCCATCGCCTCGGAACTCTCCGGCTCGAAGCGCAGCGCGGCATCGTTGAGGCGCAGCTTCTCCAGCGCCTCGCGCAGGTTGGGATAATCCTCGGCATCGACCGGGAACAGGCCGGCGAACACCCGCGGCTGCATTTCCTGGAAACCCGGCAGCGGCTTCGGCGCGGGGTCGCTGGCCAGGGTCAGGGTGTCGCCGACCGGGGCGCCGTGCACGTCCTTGATCGAGGCGGTGATCCAGCCGACTTCGCCGGCGGAGAGCTTGGGCAGCACCTTGCGCTTCGGCGTGAACACGCCGACCGCGTCCACCTGGTGGGCGCGGCCGGTGCTCATCACCAGCATCTTGTCGCCGGGCTTGAGCTCGCCCTGCATCACGCGCACCAGCGAGACCACGCCGAGGTAGTTGTCGAACCAGGAATCGATGATCAGCGCCTGCAGCTTGTCGGTGTCGCGCGGGACCGGCGGCGGGATGCGCTGGACGATCGCTTCCAGCACGTCGCCGACGTTGAGGCCGGTCTTCGCCGAGATCGCGACCGCGTCGGCGGCGTCGATGCCGATCACGGCCTCGATTTCTTCCTTGACCTTGTCGATGTCGGCGGTCGGCAGGTCGATCTTGTTCAGCACCGGCACCACTTCCAGGCCCTGCTCCACCGCGGTGTAGCAATTGGCGACCGACTGCGCTTCCACGCCCTGCGCGGCATCGACCACCAGCAGCGCGCCCTCGCAGGCGGCCAGCGAACGCGACACTTCGTACGAGAAGTCGACGTGGCCGGGGGTGTCGATGAAGTTCAGCTGGTAGGTGACGCCGTCCTTCGCCTTGTAGGGCAGCGAGACGGACTGCGCCTTGATGGTGATGCCGCGCTCGCGCTCGATCGGGTTGGAATCGAGCACCTGCGCTTCCATCTCGCGGTCCTGCAGGCCGCCGCAAAGCTGGATGATGCGGTCGGCCAGGGTCGACTTGCCGTGGTCGACGTGGGCGATGATGGAGAAGTTGCGGATGACCCGCATGGCATCGTGCTGCATGGAGATGGGGCTGCTTCCGGCTGCGACGGCAGCGGGATCGCAGCCGGTCTGTGCAAACGGTGGATTATCGCACAGCCCCGCCTGCGCCCTGCCCGGCGCAGGCGTCCGCAGGCTCATTCGCCGGCAGGATCGACGGTGATGTATTGGGTCCCGCCGCCGCGGCGCACCAGCAGCATCACCGCCTGCCCGGGCTTCAGCCCGCGCAGCTGCGCATTCAAGGCGCTGGCGCTGCCGACGTCGTTGCGGCCGACCGCCAGCACGACGTCGCCGGGGCGCAGCCCGGCCTCGCGCGCGGCCATGCCCTCGACGCGCGAGACCAGCACCCCCTCGCCCGGCTGCAGGCCGAGCTGGCGCCGCTGCTGCGCATCGAGGTCCTCGCCGACGATGCCCAGTGCGTTCGCCTGCGCGGCGGCGGCCGGGCGCGGAGCATCCCCGCCGTCGTCCTCGTCCGCGCCGGCGAGGCTCTCGTCCAGCTGGTTGAGCGTGGCGGTGACCGTGCGCGGCTTGCCGTCTCTGATCAGTTCCACCGTCACCTCGGTGCCCGGCGCCATCGCGCCGACGATGGGCGGCAGGTCGCTGGATTCGTGGATGGCCTGCCCGTTGATGCTGCGGATCACGTCCTGGCGCAGGATGCCGGCGCGCGCCGCGGGGCTGCCCGGCTGCACGTTCGCGACCAGGGCGCCATTGCCGTCGGCGATGGAGAGCGCTTTCGCCTCGTCGCGGCCCATCGGCTGGATCACCACGCCCAGTTGCCCGCGGGTGACCTTGCCGGTCGCCTTCAGCTGCTGCACCGCGTTCATCGCGACATCGATGGGGATGGCGAAGCTCACCCCCATGTAGCCGCCGGAATTGCTGAAGATCTGCGAATTGATGCCGACCACCTGGCCACGCGTGTCCAGCAGCGGGCCGCCGGAATTGCCGCGGTTGATCGCCACGTCGGTCTGGATGAAGGGCACGTAGCGCTGGTTGGCGTACGGGTTGGCGCGGCCGACCGCGCTGACGATGCCGGCGGTCACCGAATGGTCGAGGCCGAACGGCGAACCGATCGCGACGACCCACTGCCCCGACTTCAGCGATTTGGAATCGCCGATGCGCAGGGTGGGCAGGCCGCTCGCGGCGATCTTCAGCAGGGCCACGTCGGATTGCTCGTCGCTGCCGACGACTTTCGCGGTGAATTCGCGGCGATCGGCCAGGCGGATGCGCACGGTGTCCGCGCCTTCGACCACGTGGTGGTTGGTCAGCACGTAACCATCGGTGGAAATGATGAAACCAGTGCCCTGCGACACGCCGCGCGGACCCGCTCCCGGCATGCCGGGGGCGCCCGGCATCGGCATGCCTTCGGGGCCGAAAAAGCGGCGGAAGAATTCCGGGATCCGGTCTTCGTCCGGCAGTTGCTGCTGCCCTCGCCGGGCGGTGGCGACGCGCGGCTTGCCGCCGATCTCTGCCTCGACGCTGACCACCGCCGGCCCGACCTGGTCGACTAGGCGAGTGAAGTCCGGCAAGCCGACCACCAGTTCCGGCGCGGGCGCGGCGACCGGCTGCGACTGCGCCTGTGCGGAGGAATACCAACCGCCCACGCCCCCGACGGCGAGCGCGAGTGCGGTCGAAAGCAGGACAGGCTTGAGAACTGGAGCGCGCGGCGTTGCAGGCATCGTGGACGAATCCTCGTTCGCAGTGGTGGATCGGGCTGGGGTTGTCGCGTGCAGGTCAGGGCTGCGCCTGCGCCTCGCGTTGCGGGTCGGCGGCGGAGTTCTGCGCCGCATCGGCCGTGTCGCCGTTGGCGCCGGCGACCGGCTTGGCAATGGGCGGCAAGTCGGCGATGCCGGCCTGCTGGAACGGGTTGTAGGGCACATTGCCGCGCATGTGCTCGCCGAAGCCGACGGTCAGGCCGCCGCTGGCGTATTGCGGCAGCACCGAGCGCGGCCACGGGCGGGTCACGATGTCGGGTTGCGGCGCGTGCACGCCGGGTTGGAGCGCGGCGACCTGCGCGGTTTCCGCGAGGGCGGGCTCGCGACGCGCCGCCGATTGCAGCCGCGCCGATGCACGCGAAGCGTCGCGTTGCGCCTTGCGCTGCGGGCTTGCGATCGCCGCCGCCGTCGCGGCGGTTACGAGTCGGGCCCCTTCGATTGCCGGCGCCTGCTGCGTGGGCAAAGGTGCAGGCATCGCAATTCGTTGCGTGGTCGCGGCGGCGACTTGCGCCGGTTGCGCCGCATCGGCCGGCACGCCCTGCTGGCGCGCCACCAAGGCCACCACCGCCAGCGAGGCCGCCATCGCCGCGCCGCCGCCCCAGCGCAACCAGGCCGGCGCCCGCGCATTGCGCGTGGCCGGCGCGACGGTCGCGTCGCCATGCAATGCCGCCGACACCCGCGACGCGAAGTCCTGCGGCATCCGCCGTGCCGGCGCCAAGCCGCGCATCACCTCGCCGGTGACCCGCCATCGTTCCCAGCATTCGGCCAGCGGCGCATCGTGCTGCAGGCGGCGCAGCAGGAAGCGGGTCTGGTCGGCCGGCAGGGCGCTGTCCATCAGCGCGGACAGTTGCTCGCGGCTGCTGAGCTGGGTCAGGTCGTTGGCGGCGATGTCGGTATTCATGTCTGCACGCTTGTCGTTGTCGTTCATGCGTGGGTGCGCTTGCGCGGGTTGTCGTCGTGGTCCAGCAGCGGCTTCATGCGGGCGTCGATGGCCTCGCGCGCGCGGAAGATGCGCGAACGCACGGTGCCGATCGGGCAGTCCATGCGTTCGGCGATCTCCTCGTAGCTCATCCCCTCCACTTCGCGGAAGGTGATCGCGTCGCGCAGTTCCTGCGGCAGTTCTTCGACCGCGCGCAGCACCGTTTGTTCCAGTTGCTGGCGCATCAGCTCGCGTTCGGGGGTGTCGTTGTCGCGCAGGCGCAGGCCGGACTCGAACTGCTCGGCGTCCTCGACCTCGATGTCGTCGGTCGGCGGCTTGCGGTTGTGCGAAACCAGGTGGTTCTTGGCGGTGTTCACCGCGATCCGGTGCAGCCAGGTGGAGAACTGCGCATCGCCGCGGAAGCCGCCGATCGCCCGGTAGGCGCGGATGAAAGTGTCCTGCGCCACGTCCTGCACTTCCGCCCAGTCGTGGATGTAGCGCGAAACCAGCGCGGCGACCCGATGCTGGTACTTGCGCACCAGCAGGTCGAAGGCGGCGCTGTCCCCGCGCTGCACACGGGCGACGAGATCCTGGTCCAGCGCTTGCGACACGTCATCCTCGGCCATTGCGTGTCGGTTCCCCACGATTGGGCCCGACTATCCGGGCGTTGTGACAATGCCGGCGCGCGGAAGTTCCGTGGCCTGGAACCTGACTGGGGACGATTCGACCGGAATTCTAGAGCGGCATTCAAATCCGCCCGGGCTAGGATAAGCCCCTTCCCTCTCCACGACGGACGTGACGCCGATGGCCAGCTTCGATGGACTCCGCTTCCGCCACTGGCAGCTCGAATCGCGCGCGGACGGCGTGCTGGTGCTGGCCTTCGACCGCGCCGAAGCCGCGGTCAACACCTTCAGCCAGGACGTGCTGCTGGAGCTGGGGTCGATCCTGGAGCGCATCGCGATGGAACCACCGAAGGGCTTGGTGGTGCGTTCGGCCAAGGCCGCGTTCGCCGCCGGCGCCGACCTCAAGTCGCTGCGGGAACTGGATCGTCGCGGCCAGGTGGGGGATTTCATCCACCTCGGCCAGCAGGTGTTCCAGCGCATCGCCGAACTGCCCTGCCCCACGGTCGCCGCCATCCACGGCTTCTGCATGGGCGGCGGCACCGAGATCTCGCTGGCCTGCCGCTACCGCGTGGCCGCCAGCGACGCCCGCATCGGCCTGCCCGAGATCAAGCTGGGCATCTTCCCCGGCTGGGGCGGCAGCGCGCGCCTGCCGCGGCTGGTCGGCGCGCCGGCCGCGTTCGACATGATGTTGACCGGGCGCACGCTGTCGGCATCCGCCGCGCGCGGGATCGGCTTGGTGGATAAAGTCGTCGAGCCTGCGGCATTGCTCGATGCCGCCATCGAACTGCTCAGGCGCGGCGTGCAACGCCCGTTCAAGCAACGCTTGCTGGGCTGGGCGACGAACACCTGGCTCGCGCGCAAGCTACTGGCGCCGATGCTGGCCAAGCAGGTCGCGCGCAAGGCGCCGAAGGCGCATTACCCAGCGCCGTATGCGCTGGTCTCGGCATGGGAACGCAGCGGCGGATCGGGCATCCAGGCCCGCATCGCCGCGGAAAAGAAGGCCGTGGTGAAGCTGGCCGCCACCCCGACCGCGAAGAACCTGATCCGCGTGTTCTTCCTGCAGGAACGACTGAAGGCGCTCGCCGGCAAGGAATCGGGCATCAACAAGGTGCACGTGGTCGGTGCCGGCGTGATGGGCGGAGACATCGCCGCGTGGAGTGCCTACAAGGGCTTCGAGGTGACGTTGCAGGATCGCGAGCAGCGATTCATCGACGGCGCCCTGCAGCGCGCAAGGGCCCTGTTCGAGAAGAAGGTGAAGGACGAGGCCAGGCGCCCTGCCGTCGCCGCGCGCCTGAAGGGCGACCTCGAAGGCAACGGCATCGCCGATGCCGACCTGGTCATCGAGGCCATCATCGAAAACCCGGAAGCCAAGCGGGCGCTGTACGAGACCGTCGAACCGCGGCTCAAGACCGACGCGCTGCTGACGACGAATACCTCGTCGATCCCGCTCGTCGAATTGCGCGGGCACATCGCGCGCCCGGCGCAGTTCGCCGGCCTGCATTACTTCAACCCGGTGGCGCTGATGCCGCTGGTGGAGATCGTCCACCACGACGGCATGGCGCCGGAAACGCAGCAGCGGCTGGCCGCGTTCTGCAAGGCGCTGGACAAGCTGCCGGTGCCGGTCGCCGGCACGCCCGGCTTCCTGGTCAACCGCGTGCTGTTCCCGTACATGCTGGAAGCGGTGACCGCGCTGTCCGAAGGCATTCCCGGCCCCGCCATCGACAAGGCCGCGGTCAAGTTCGGCATGCCGATGGGCCCGATCGAGCTGGTCGATACCGTCGGCCTCGACGTGGGCGCCGGCGTGGCGAAGGAACTCGCGCCGTTCCTCGGCATCGCGGTGCCGGCGGCGCTGGGCGCGGTGGAAGCGGGCAAGCGCGGCAAGAAGGACGGCCAGGGCCTGTACAAGTGGGTGGACACCGAGAAAGGCAGCAAGCCGCAGAAGCCCGAACTGCCGAAGGACTACAAGGCACCCGAGGACCTCGAGGATCGCCTGATCCTGCCCATGCTCAACGAAGCCGTGGCCTGCCTGCACGACGGCGTGGTGGCCGATGCGGAACTGCTGGACGCCGGCGTGATCTTCGGCACCGGCTTCGCACCGTTCCGCGGCGGCCCGATCAACTACATCCGCGAAACCGGCGCGGAATCCCTGCTGGCGAAATTGCAGGTCCTGCAGGGGAAGCACGGCGATCGCTTCGCGCCGCGCGCGGGTTGGGATTCGCCGTTGCTGCGCGCCGACGCGACGCCGAACGCCTGATGCGAAGAAGCCCGGCACTGCCGGGCTTCTTTTGCGGCGTTGATGCCGACAGGCCTACATCGTTTGCGTGGGCTGCTCCGCATTGAGCGTGCCGGCCAGGATCGTTTCGATCTTGCCCTTCACCGCCTCGCCTTCCGCGGTATCGGCGAACTGCACGCCGATGCCCGCCGCACGATTGCCCTGGGCGCCGGTCGGCGTCACCCAGCACACCTTGCCCGCCACCGGCAGGCGTTCGGACGAATCCGGCAGGGTCAGCAGCAGGAACACTTCGTCGCCGATGAAATAGCGGCGCGGGGTCGGCACGAAGATCCCGCCCTGCTTGATGTAGGGCATGTAGGCGTTGTACAGCGCGGCCTTGTCCTTCACCGCCAGCGACAGGATGCCCTGTCGTGCGCCGCCTGCACCCATCGGACTGCTCATGCGTTCGCCCCCCTTGTTTCCAAACGCGTCATGCGCACCACTTCAACAATGCTTCCGTCAGCGCCAGGTCCGCGCGCACCGTGCTGCGCAGCAGTTCGCGGGTGCGGTTGGCGGCATCGAACCGCGCGGCCAGCGTGCGGGTTCGCGCCGCATCGGTCAAGCCCGCGGCTTCGTGCAAGGCCAGTTCCGCCACATGCCTCAGGCGTTCTTCGGCACGTCCATCGGCCACCCAGCGCTGCGCCAGTTCGGCCGGGGCGGCCTGCCCGCGCTGCAGCGACTGCAAGTCCTGCGCCACCGCACGGCGCAGGGCCAGGCCATCGCCCGCGGCCCAGGCATCGGCCAGTCCCGGGTGCCCGCGCGACGCATGCAGCGCTTCCTGCGCGAGTTCGTCGCGATGCCCGCGCGAGGCCAGCCACCGCAACGCTTCCGCGCGCGGCGGCAGGCGCAGTTCCAGCCGCTGGCAACGGCTGCGGATGGTCGCCGGCAGTCGCGCCGGGTTCGAGGACAGCAGCCACAGGTAGCGTCCCGGTTGCGGTTCCTCCAGGGTCTTCAACAGCGCATTGAACGCGTTCCAGTTGATCGCATCGCAGGGATCGACGATCACCACCTGCGCGCCGCCGAACTGCGAGGTCAGGCCCATCTTCTCGGACAGGCCGCGGATCTGCTCGATCACGATCTCGGCGCGCGGCTTGCCGGTCTTCTGGTTGATCTCGTAGCCGAGGAACAGCAGGTCCGGGTGCGCGCTGTGCCCCCACGGGTGCGACGGCGAACCGTCCGGCCGCGTTTCCATTGGATCGAATTGCGAACGCGAGGCGAACAGCGCGCAACTCCTGCAGGCGCCGCAGGCCTCGCCGTCGCCGCGCGGCGACAGGCAAAGCAAGCGCTGCGCCAGGCGTTCGGCCAGCACGCGCTTGCCGAGCAGCGCAGACCCGACGAACAGGGTCGCATGGCCGAAATGCCCGGCATCGAGCGCCGCGCACGCTTGCTCGTAGGCGCGTTGCTGCCAGGGCGTGAGCGCGGGCAACTGCAGGCTCACGGCAAGCCGCCTTTCGACAACATGTCCCGGTAGTCTGCCAAAGCAGCCACGGCAGCGGCAGCCACCTGCTCCGCGCCCGGCGTCGCGTCGATCACGCGGATGCGCTGCGGGTGCCGGGACGCGCGGGCGAGGAAACCTTCGCGCACGCGCTCGAAGAACTCGTCGCGCTCGCGTTCGATGCGGTCCGGCGCGGTGCCGCCGAGCAGGTCGCGGCCGCGCGTGCGTTCGCGCCCGTGCGCCACGCCGAGGTCGAGCAGCAGGGTCAGGCCGGGTTCGATGCCGACCACGCGGCGTTCCAGTTCGGCGATGAAACCGTCGTCGAGCCCGCGCGCCGCGCCCTGGTAGGCGTAGCTGGAATCGGTGAAGCGGTCGCTGACCACCCAGGCGCCGCGCGCCAGCGCCGGCAGGACCCGCTCGCGCACGTGCTGCGCGCGCGAGGCGAACATCAGCAGCAATTCGGTTTCCGGCGCGGCGGGCTCGTGGGAGGGATCGAGCAGCAACTCGCGGATGCGCTCGGCCAGCGGAGTGCCGCCGGGCTCGCGGGTGGACACGACTTCGCACCCGTCGGCGGCAAGCGATTCGCGCAAGGCGCGCAGCACGGTGCTCTTGCCCGCGCCCTCGCCGCCTTCGATGCTCAGCAGGCACGGCTGGCGTCGCAACGCTTCCGTCACTTCGACGTCGCCTGCTGTTGCGCGCGGTAGCGCTGGACGTACTCGCGTACCGCGATGTTGTGCGCATCCAGCGATTTGCTGAACACGTGGCGGCCGCTGCCGTCGCCGATCGCGACGAAATACAGCGCGTCGCCCGCGGCGGGATGGGTAGCGGCACGCAGCGCCGCCTTTCCCGGCATCGCGATAGGCGTCGGCGGCAGGCCGGCCCGGGTGTAGGTGTTGTACGGCGTGTCGGTGGCGAGGTCGGCGCGGCGGATGTTGCCCGCGTAACTCGCGCCCATGCCGTAGATCACGGTGGGATCGGTCTGCAGGCGCATGCCGATCTTCAAACGGCGCGCGAACAGGCCGGCGATGGCGGGACGCTCCTCGGCGATCCCGGTTTCCTTTTCGACGATGGAGGCCAGGACCAGTGCTTCCTCCTTGCTCTTCAATGGCAGGTCGCCCGCGCGCGCGGCCCAGGCCTGGTCAAGCGCCTTCTGCATCGCGTCGTGCGCGCGCCTGAGGATGTCGAGGTCGGAATCGCCCCGCACCCAGGCATAGGTTTCCGGCAGGAAACGGCCTTCCGGATGCTGGCCGGCGTGGCCCAGCGCCTTCATCAGCGCGGCATCGTCCAGTTTGGCGGCGTCGCGTTCGAGCATCGGCGCCTTGGCCAGCGCCGCGCGCAGTTCGCGGATGTTCCAGCCTTCGACGATGGTGAAGTTGCGCCGTACCACCTTGCCGTCGCGCATCGCCTCCAGCAGCGAACGCGGCGTGGCGCCGGGCGCCAGTTCGTACTCGCCGACCTGCAGCCGCCCGTCCGCATCCAGTTGCCGGGCAAGCAGCCTCCACTGCAGCAACGGCCCGGTGCGAACGCCTGCGGCCTGCAGGCGATCCACTACCCGCGGCAGCGAATCGCCGGAACGGACCACCAAGGTGTCGCCTGCCTCGATGCCAGGCAGCGGCACGATCGCGAAGGCGTTATGCCGCCACCATGCGAGGCCGAGCGCACCCGCGCCCAGCAGCACCAACACCAGCAGCGCCATGCCCGCCTTGTCGGAACCGCGCCTCAGTCTCACGTCACCCCTGCTCCTGTGCGAATTCCGGATACGCCTGCGCGAGGCTGTCGCGCATGGTCTCGATCGCCGCCGATGGCGCCCACGCGCGCGCTGCCAGCGATGCGACCGGCAGGATACCGCGCACCGCGTTGCAAAGCGCCAGCGCCTCCGCCGTTTCGACCTCGGCCGGGGCCAGCGTCGAGACGTCGACCAAGCCTTGTTCCAGCAGCCAACCGCGCAGCACTCCCGCCACCCCGCAATCCTCGACCGGCGGGGTCAGCCAGCGCCCGCCGCGCAACACCAGCAGGTTGGCCGAAGTCGCGCTGATCGCGTTGCCGGTGGCGTCGCGCATCAGGCCCTCGTCGCAGCCGGCGCGTTCGGCTTCGGCGCGCGCCAGCACCTGTTCCAGCCGGTTGCAATGCTTGATCCCCGCCAGTGCGGGCTGCGAGGCCAGCCGCGTTTGGCACCAATGCAGGCGCAGGCCGCCCCGGATTCCGGCCGGCAACGGATGCCCGGACAGCACCCACACGGGATCGACGTCGGCCGGTGGCGCGTATCCGCGCCCACCATCGCCGCGGTTCAGCAGCAGCTTGACCGCGCCTGCATCGTGGCCGGTGGCGAGCTCGGCGATGCGGGCCTCGATGAAATCGATATCGGGCAATTCGATGCCCAGCCGCAATGCGCCTGCGCGCAAGCGCGCCAAGTGCCGCGGCCACAGCGGCAACGCGCCGCGATGCAGGCGCATGGTCTCGAACAGGCCATCGCCGTAGGCCAGGCCGCGGTTGCCGGGATCGATGCAGGCGACTTCCCGGACGCCGCGGAAGAGGCGCGCGCTCACCCGGCAACTCCCAGCGCACGCAGCATCCCGCGCGCCTTGGCCCGCGTTTCGTCCAGCTCGCGCCGCGGTTCCGAGTCGATGACGATGCCCGCGCCGGTGCGGAAGCGCAGCGACCGGCGCTCCACCTCGGCGCTGCGGATCAGGATGTTCAGGTCCATGTCGCCATCGCGGTTCAGCCAGCCCATCGCGCCCGTGTAGGCGCCGCGGCCGACGCCTTCCAGCTCGGCCACGATCTGCATGCAGCGCACCTTCGGGCAGCCGGTGATGGTGCCGCCGGGGAACACCGCCGCGATCACCTGGCCCGGCGTCGCGTCCGCGCGCAGTCCGCCGCGCACGTTGCTGACGATGTGATGGACATGCGCGTAGCTTTCCACCGTCATCAGCTCGTCGACCACCACGCTGCCCGGCGTGCACACGCGGCCGAGGTCGTTGCGCTCGAGGTCGATCAGCATCACGTGCTCGGCGCGTTCCTTCGGATGGCCGACCAGTTCGCGGATGCGCTCGGCATCGTCGTCGCCGTCGAAGCGCGGTCGGGTGCCGGCGATGGGTCGGGTTTCGACCGTGCTGCCCTGCACCGACACCAGCCGCTCCGGCGAGGCGCTGACCACGCTGCCCGCAGCGGTGCGGAAGATGCCGGCGAATGGCGCGGGATTGTTGCCGCGCAGGCGCTGGAACAGCGCCGCGGGTTGCAGCGGCATGTCGAACGAGGCCTGCCAGCCGCGCGAGAGATTGACCTGGAACACGTCGCCGGCAGCGAGGTAATCGAGCACTCGCGCCACGCCATCGAGGTAAAGCCGAGGTTCGTCTTCGTCGATGCGGGCCGGAGGCCGCCACGCCGGCATCGCGGGCAATGCGTTCGCCCGCCCGATGTCGGTCGCGATGCGCTCCAGCCACTCCGATGCGCCGGCTTCGGCCACCGCGACGCATTCGCCGCCGTCCCGGTCGCGCAGCACGGCCGCACGGCAGCGCAGCGCGATGGCGACCGGCAAATCCCCTTCGGCCGGCGGTAAGCGCAGTACCGGCTCGATCTGCCGCGCCAGCTCGTAACCCAGCAGCAGCGCCCAACCGCCACGAAACGGCAACGCGGCTTCGGCCTCGCGTTCGACGCGTTGCGCCCGCCAGGCGGCATCCAGCGCGTCGAGGAAGCTGTCTTCGACAGCGGCACCGTCCGGGCCGCGCACCACGCCATCGCGATGCAGGGCGAACGCTTCGCCCTCGTGCGCCAGCAGCATGTCCCAGCGCCCGTGCGCACCGGTCGCGCTGGATTCGAACAGCACCGGATAGCGCGCCGGGTCGAGGCGATGCAGGTCCAGCAGGTCGAACGCCTGCGTCAGCGTGCGAACGTGCAAGGCGGGCTCTTGGGGGACGGGTTCTTGTGGGCAGGTTCAGATGCGACGGAACACCAAGGTGCCGTTGGTGCCGCCGAATCCGAAGCCGTTCGAGACCACGACATCCACCTGGGCCTCGCGCGCGATGTT
>Ga0164241_10005368_pt1 | contig 12056 bp, 8 predicted proteins | sample OricomyardsoilBY_FD_108780 | JGI IMG/M metagenome (GOLD analysis project Ga0164241, IMG submission 108780) | Backyard soil microbial communities from Emeryville, California, USA - Original compost - Back yard soil (BY) | ecosystem: Environmental > Terrestrial > Soil > Unclassified | place: USA... | reverse complement strand
GTGCACGTTGCCGCGCTCGCGCTCGGCTCGGCGGGCGCCGCACAGTTGGCGAGCACGGGCGCCGTGTATGCGAGTCTGCCGCATCTCGTCGATCGCGCGGGGCGCGCCACGGCCCGCGCTTTGGCGGGCGGCGTCGTCGGCAGCGTGACCGCGGTGCTCGTCGGGGCGCTCGTGCCCGTCCCCTGGGCGCTCCATCTCGGGCTCGACGCGCTCGTCTTCGCTGCCATGATGACGCTCGCGTGGGGCCAGCGCGCCGGACCGATCTCCTTCACCGTCGTGCTCGCCATCGTCTTCTCGCTCGGCGCGGCGCACCGGACGCCGCCGCCGCACGCGCTCGCGTGGACGCTCGCCGGCGCCGTTCTCTACTCGGTGCTCGCGCACGTGAGCTCGCTGCTGCTCGAGCCGCGCTACCGAACGCTGGCCATCGCGCGCGCCATCGACGCCGCGGCACGTTTGATGCTCTCGCGCGCCCGCGTCCTCGAGACGCCCGCCTCCGTCGAACAGGAACCGACGGAGCGTTGGGCGCAGATCGACGAGGAGACGCAGCTTGCCACCTCGCTCCAGTCGGCCCGCGATCTCGTGCTCACCGACGAGAACCACGACGACCGCTTCGACCGTACCGATCTGCTGCTGCGCGCCAGCGAGCTCCGCGATTTGCTCCTGACGAGCCGGCTCGACCTCGAGCTCCTGGGCGAGGACGAGGTCGCTTATGCCATCCGAACCCGGCTTGCAGCGTCGCTCCGCACGCACGCCGCGGCGCTGATCGGCGTCGAGGTCGCGCTCACCTCCGGCACCGCGCCCAGCTTCGATCGCGAGCAGGCATCGAAGGCCGTCGCTCGCATCCTCGACGAGCGCGGCTTGCCTGCCGGCGACGCTCGGCTGCGCCTGCTGCCCGCGATCGCTTCGCGGCAACAGCGCCTCGTCGAGCTCATCGCGGAGCTTTACGGCCTCCTGCGCTGGGGTCGGCCCGAGTACGCCCCGGCGAGCACACCGCTCGAGCGACACCTGAGCGACGAACGCTGGCCGCTCTCCGAGCTCGCTCGGCACCTGACGCTCAAGTCACCGATCTTTCGGCATGCCGTGCGCAGCGGGGTCGCGATCGCCGCGGCGCACGCCGTGAGCACGGCATTGCCCTGGACGACTCATCCTCATTGGATGGTCTTGAGCGTCGCCGTCGTGCTGCGCGGCAGCTTTGCTCAGACGCGCTCGCGCCGGAACGATCGCGTCGTCGGCACGGCGCTCGGCTGCTTGCTTGCGCTCGTGCTCGCGACGTTCTTGCCGCCGGCAGCGCTCATCCCGCTGCCGTGGCTCGCAGCAGGCACGGCGCACGCTTACGTCAACGTTCGCTACACACTCACCGCCGTCGCCGCGACGGTGATGGCGCTGCTCCAAACCCGCAGCTTGGAGCCCATCACGGCCGGCGTCATGCTCGAGCGGCTCGGGGACACCGTGCTCGGAGCTGGTTTCGCCTGGGCTTTCAGCTACGTGCTGCCGTCGTGGTCGCGGCGCAGCCTGCCCGCCTTGCTCGAGACGACCCTGGGCGCCTTGGAGGCGTACGCGCAAAGCGTGCCCTCGCTCGCCTCGGACGCGCCGCTGCAGCAACGCCTCGCTCGGGAACGTGCCTACGCGGCGCTCGAAGCGTTCATCGCCGCCGTGCGTCTGTCGAGAGTCGAGCCCGCGCGCGTCCGCCCGCCGCTGCCACTGCTGCTCGCGTTCATCGACCACGCGCAGAGCCTGATGTCGCACCTCTCGTCGCTACGCCTCATGTTGCTGCGGCGCGCCGAGCAACTGCGCGGACCCGAGACCGAACAGGCGCTCGAGTCGGGCCGCCTGCGTCTCATCCGCCGCCTGCGGCTCGAGAGCGATCCCCACTCCGCGTCGCCGCGCATCCAACCGCTGCACATCGAGCTGCCCGCTGCCCCGGCCGAGCGCGCGGCCTTCCCCTGGCTTTTACGCCGGCTCGACATCGCCATCTACGAAGCCGACCTCGCGGGTGAAAAAGCGCGCAGCGCTCGCGCGGTGTTGCGAGAGCGGGCGAGCTTGCGGCCCTGACGGGCGGCGCGCTCAGCGCAGCTGCTTGCGCACCTTCTTCGTGAAGGTCTGGGTGCATTTACCGTGGCTGCCCTCGTACTCGATGATTTCTCGCACGAGGCGCGCTTTGGCTTCCGCCGAGATGCCGGAGGCGTTCACCTCGTTCGCGAGCGTCGTCCCGTCGAAGGTCGTCGGCCAGGTCGCCTTCGCGGGCGCCGCGGCCTTCGCGGCCGTGACGTGATGAGACGGCTTCGTCTTCGTCACGTCCCGGAACAACGCTTCTTCGACGCGGATGCCCGTTCCGTGACAGGCAGGGCACGTCTTCGAGCTGCCGCCGAATGAGTTGGCGATGCGTCGGTCACCGCCGCAAACACGACAAGATTCCACGACGCCCTCGTACTCTCGCCGCCCCGTGCCCGCCAGCAGAGCGTCGTTTTCCCAGCTTTTACGCCCGCCCGTTCAGGCCTCGCCGCTGCTGCTTTTTCTGAACCAATTTCGGCGGCCTAACGCGGCTGCGGGGGACCGACATGAGAACGGCCCGCCTTCCGACGCGAACCCTGCTGGTTGCATGGGCTAGCAGCACAGCCCTGGCCTGCGGCAATCCAGCCGAGGCCCCGAGCCCAGCGCCCCGCTCCGCGGCTGGCTCAGCGGGGTTCGCGGGCGGTGGTGCCGGACCGGGACTCGGCTCCGGCGGCGCCGTGACTGTTGCCGGAGGTGGCTCGGGTGGCACGTCGACGGGCGGCACGACCACTGGTGCGGGCGGCGCGCAAGGTGGCGCGGCGGGTGGCGCGCAAGGTGGCGTATCAGGTGGTGCCGGGCCCACCGGCGCGGCGGGCGAAGGGGGTCGGTTCGCTCGTGGCGGGCAGGGGGGCGCCGGCGCAGCGGCCGGACTCAGTGGGGGCGGCACGGGAGAGCCAGGAGCAGGCACGGGCGGGCAAGCGGGCTTGGGCGGCCGCGCCGGAGCAAGCGGCGCCGGTCCCGTCGGGGGCTCCGGCGGCTGCGCGGCGCTCGACGCGGGACAGCGTTCGATTTCGTTCGGGACGCGGCTCGGTTCCGACGCCGTGATGTGCGCGGCACGGCAGCTTGCGACCTCGCTCACGAATCCGAGCGCCGCGACCTGGCGGGCGAAGGGTGATCAGCACCGAAAATACCACTTCGCGGACGCCGGCGCCGACGAGCCGTACCGACTCTACGTGCCGACGGCTTGGGACGGGCAGGCCGAGCTGCCGCTCGCGCTATTTTTGCACGGGTCCGGCAGTGATGAAAATACCTACGTCGATCAAAATGACAAGCAGCTCTTGAAGCTCGCGGAGCAGCACGGCTACCTGCTGGTCGCGCCGCTCGGCGACAAGGGCGCCTACGGAAACTTCTTGCGGCTAGCGTCGCCGTTCGGCAAACCCGACGAAGCGGCCAAGCTCATGGCGCAGGTCACGGACGACAGCGAGCGCACGAACGAGCTCAGTGAGCGCGACGTGCTCAACGTCCTCGAGCTCGTGCTCGCCGAGTATCCCGTCGATCGAAACGCACTGTTTCTCTTCGGCCATTCGATGGGGAGCGGCGGGACCTGGTACCTCGGCGGGAAGTACGCGACCTATTGGCGAGGGCTCGCTCCCATGTCCGGCCCCTTCGTGCAGGAGACGGGTTACCCCTGGGACGACCTGCGGGAGACGTTCCTTTTCGTGACCGAAGGAACGCAGACGCCCTCGGTCGACGGCAGCCACGCCTTGCGAGACTGGCTCGCCGCGCAAGGTTTCAAGGCGGAGTACGAGGAGGCCAACGCGGACCACGGGGGGATGATTCCGCTCGTCCTGCCGGACGTTTTCGCCTTCTTCGACCGCTCGCGAAACGGCTCGCCCTAACGGTCGCCGCCGCTCGGTCCGCACCCCCTTGCGCGTCCGGAGGGCGTGATTATCGGGAATTCGTGCCCGGGCCGCCGAGTCGGCGGCCCAGCGAAAACGACGCAAACCACTCTAGGAGGTATTCCATGCTCACGACCTGGAACGCCGTCTCGACGCTCGATCGCATGCTCGACGATGTCATGGGGTCGGCCTTCGGCACGGCAACGAATCCGCGAACGTTCAACCCGAGTGTCGACATCCGCACCAGCGAGGACGAGGTCGTCTTCGTCTGCGATGTCCCTGGCGTGAAGAGCGACGAGCTCGAGATCACGCTGGAGAACCATGTCCTCACGCTGAAGGGCGTGCGGAAATTCGAGGAACGCCAAAACCAGCAGGTGCTGCTCGGTCGCACGTACGGCACTTTCAGTCGGTCGTTCACGCTGCCCGACTCGCTCGACGAGGATCACCTCTCCGCCGAGCTTGCGGACGGCGTGCTCACCGTGAAGATCCCGCGGCATCCCAAGGCCAAGCCGCGCAAGATCGCGATCAACGCCGGCTCGAGCGATAAGCAGCTGAACGAATAAAGCCCGAGCTCGGCAGAAAAAAACGCCCGCGCCGGATCTTCGGAGCGGCGCCGAGCGCCACGGAACGGGTGGTCCCTCGCGAGGGGGCCACCCGTTCGCTTTTTGGGGTGCCTGTTGGGAGCGGCGCGGACGCGGCGAACAGTGACGGAACCGGCGAGCCGTGACGGAAACGGGACGGAGGGGCCACTGCGAAGGCGGGCTGAACCGAAAGCACGACCCGATGCGAACCTTGCGCGCTCGAACAGCACTTTTCGTGGTCGGTGTCGGCTCGCTCCTGGCGTGCTCCGGCAACGAGCCAGCGGGCCCCGGCGCGGGGGGCACGGCCGGGGGAAGCTCAGCTACGGGTGGCCAGGGCGCCTCTGCCTCCGGTGGGGTCAGTGGTTCGCCGGCGACGGGGGGCGCTCCGAACGCGGGCAGCCCCGGGACCGGCGGGGCCGGCAACGCCTCGGCGGCAGGCGGCGCGAGCGCGGGGAGCGGTGCGGCAGGCGACGCGGCCGCGGCCGGCAGGGGCGGGCGCGGCGCGGGCACGGCGGGGAGCCCCGGTGCGGGCGCGAACGCGGGCGGGCAGGGTGGCGCGTCGGCGGCTGGAGCCTCCGGCGCGGGAACGTCGGGCGACGCGGGCTCGCCGGGCGGCCGAGCCTCCGCGGGCGGCGCCAGCTCGACGGCGGGCTCGAGCTCGACGGCGGGCTCGAGCTCCATGGCCGGCGCGGGCGGCGCCGCGCAAAGCGGCGGCTGCGGCAAAGCGCCGACGCTGAAAAACAGCACGTCGAACTCCAATCCAAGTGCCATCAAGCTCTCGGTCGCCGGCACGGACCGCGAATACGCCATCCGCTGGCCGGACAATTACGACAACACCCACCCTTACCGGCTCATTCTCGACCTGCACGGCTATGGCGGCTCCTACAAGGAGACGGCCGGCGAGAACTATTTCGGCCTCTGGACGCCGTCGAACGGCAGCACCATTTTCATCGCGCTCTCGGCCGTCGGTGGCGACTGGAAGACGGGCGACAATCTTGCCTACGTCGATGCGGTGCTGAAAGCGGTGGAGGCCGATCTTTGCATCGACACCTCGCGCGTCATGCTCGAGGGTTTCAGTCAGGGCGCGGCCGAGTCGTGGCAGCTCGGCTGTTCGCGACCTGGCGTCTTTCGCGCGGTCGTCGGCCACTCAGGCGGCGGCGTCACCAATCCGAAGAGCTGCGATCCCATTCCGTACCTGGGCTCCGGCGGCTTGCAGGAAAGCGTGACGCAGACGACGCAGACCGATCAGTTCGCGAAGTGGAACGGATGCACGGTCGCGACCTTGCCGAAGGCGCCGACCGGGGGGCACGCTTGCACGAACTACACGGGCTGCCCCGCGGAGGCGCCCGTTCGTTGGTGCAACTACGACGGCCCCCACACGCCGCTGCCTACCGACTCCGGCACGAGCTCCTCCTGGATGCCCTCGGAGACGTGGCCGTTCTTCAGCCAGTTTTGAGCAGGTTGGCGGCCGCCGGGGGGCTCAGGCGAGCATCTCGCTGAAGATGCCCTTGGGCAGCGTCGTCTCGCCGAAATCGTCGGTGGGCGCGCCGCCCGTCTTCGTGACGCCCGCGGCGGTGAGCAAGGTGTTGAGCATTTTGTTCACGCCCGAAACGGACGCGTCGCCGCCCTTGCCGTCCTGCGTTCCGCCAGGCTGCTGGCCGTTGCCGACCACGACGTACTGGCCTTGTTTGAAGAAGCCGTTGGCCGTGCCGGCTTGGATCCACGGGATGTTGCTGAACGAGTGCGCCCCGGTCGCGCATTGATTGGTCCAAATGGCGACGCCTTGGTCCATGAGCGGGCCCGTGGGGGTCTCGTACGTCGCCAGCGTATCGAGCAGATGCTTGTAGTAATTGAGCATCATGCGATCGATGTAGTGGTGGAAATCCACCGCGTTGGACACCTGCCGGTGGGACACGTCGTGGAACTTCGCGGTCTGGCCGTTGTAGGTGTAGACGTGATCGTCGATGCGATCGCCGACCTTCAGCACGGCGACGCGCGAGTAGTCCGCCGCGGCCGAGAACGCCATCAGGTCCATGAAAAGCTTCACGGCCGTGTCGCGCGTCGATTGATCGTACGGCTTCGGATCCATCATCTTCATCGTCGCGACGTCGGCGTCCGGGATGGTGAGGGTCGTCGTCGACATCGTGACCTCGATGTCGCGAATCGCCGTCAGGTGCTGATCGAGCCGATGGTGGTCGCTCTGGCTGAGCTCCGTGCGTGCCAGGAGTGCCTGAATTTGCGGCCTGAGCAGGTCGTTGATGCTCTGGCTGCGCAGAGCGCGGAGCCGCTCAGCGTCCGCGTCCGCCGAGTTGCCGGTCGTGCCGTCGCCGACCACCCCGATGATCTGCTGATAGGCCTTGTACGGCGTATCGATGTACACGCGGGGTTGCTGCGGCGTGACGTAGGAGACGTAACCGGGGATGTCGAAACCGGTGCCGCCCGGCGAGAACATCCCCGCGTGCAGCACGAGCGGATCCCGCCCGGGCGGGTTTTTGGCTTGAGCGATCGCGGTATCGACCGAAATGCCCATCGCCTTGCAGTTCGTGCTGCCGGAGGTGATCTTCGCCGCCGTCAGGATCTGCGCGTCCGCCGCGGAATGCGAGCAGCCGGTCGAGTTGTACGGCAGGTTGATGCCGCGCACGATCAAGAGCTTCTCGGCGTGGTCGGCGAGCTCGCCGATCGAGCGAGACGCTTTGTCCGCGAGCAGCTTGTCCTTGGTCAGTGCGCCGGTCTCGGTCGGCCAGAATTTCTCCGGTTCGCCTCCGCCGCTCAAGGTGGCGCCGGCTTGGACGACGCCGTTGTCGTTGACCACGATGAGGACGAACGGCGAGCGGGTCGCGGTCTGCGCCGCCGCCCGCCGCGGCGAGAACGCTTCGAGCGCTGGCAACCCCAGCATCAGGCCGCAGGCGCCGCGCAGGATCAGCCGCCGGTTGACTCTCAGTGCACGCGAATCTTGGCTATTCATGGCGCTTTGCCGCTCAGGGAAGGCGATTGAGGAAAGCTTCGCTCGTCACGACGTCGAGCTCCAACTGGCGGAGCGTTGCCATGCCGGCGCGCGACAAGCGGGCGTAATAGTCCACCGTGGGCCGCTGCTCCTCGGTCAACTCGCGGCCTTGCAGGTAGCTCAGCATGTTCTGCAGGTAGCAGGCGTGCGTCTCTTTCGCGTCCGCGAGCAGCGCCGACAGCTCGATGGCATTGCTGAAGCTCTTGAGCTCGCCGTCGAACTCGTAGCTGTCGGCAGCGACGACCGGCTTGCCCTGATCCATCGTGCGGTACTTGCCGATGGCGTCGTAGTTCTCGAAGGCGTAACCGAGCGGATTGAACAGGGCGCCGTGACAGGTTTGGCCGCAGGTGCCTTTGCCCGTGGTCGCCTCGACCCGCTCGCGGTTGGTGAGGTTCGGCGTATCGACGAGCCCTTTCGCGGCGGCAGCCGGGTCCGGCGGAGGCAGCTCCTTGCAGAGCAGGCGGGTCGCGATGAACACGCCGCGATGGATGATGTCCGGCTCGTTGGCGACCGAGATGTAGGACGAGAGAAAGCCGGTCTGCGTGAGCAGCCCCGCGCGCTGCGTCGGATCGAGGTCGACCTGCGTCAGCATGCTCGGGTCACTCGAAAAATTACCCGAGACCCCATATAGAGGAGCGGTGAGCGCGTTCACGAAGGCGATGGGCGTCGTGTAAATGTCCTTGATGCCGCGCCCCTGCGCGAAGACCCAGTCGATGAACGCCAGGGCTTCCTCGCGCATGACGGCGGGGCTCTTCGGGTCGAAATCGGGGAAGGCCGTCGCGTCGCGCGTGATGCCGTCGTAAGTCCCGAGGCGGTAGACTTGAAGGTTGAAGTTCCGTAGGCCTGCGGTGCCCTTCGCGCCGTCGAGCAGACGTTCCGCTTCCGTCGCGACGCCGGCCGCGTCGTGCAGGTGGCCGGCCGCCGCCGCGGCGAGCAGCGCGTCGTCCGGCATCGTGTTGGTGAGCGAGAACGCGAGCTTGGACGCCACTTCCCAGTCGTCGAGCGGCACGCTGGCGGCGCCCGCCGCGCCGACGCCAAGCTCCGTGCGGTAGAGGAAGTGAGGCGATTGCAGCATCGCCTGGATCACGAGGTTTGCGCCCGCCTTGAACGCGTCGACCCCGGGGTACAGCGTGGAGCCCTGATCGAAGAGCGATTGATGCGCGGTCACTTCCGCATCGGTGAGCGGCCGCCGAAACGCGCGCTGTCCGAACGCGGTGATGAAGGCGCGCGCGCGACCCGCCGTGTCGCTGGGAGCACCCGCGGGCACGAGACGCGCGAGGGCCGCGGCGTCAGCCGTCACTTTGTCGCCGAGCTTCTCGGCCGCATCGAAGAGCTGTTTGCGCAGCTGCTCGGTGACGTACAAGGCGTCCGCTTCGTTATCGAAGCCGACGAGGGCGTCCCCCGTGACGGTGCTGTCGATCTCGGAAATATCCGTCAGCTGCAAAAGGTCGCGCACGGCGTTCGACCATTGCTGTCGACTGAGGCGCGCGATACGGGCCGTTGGGACGAGGACGGCGCTCGGGGGCGAGCTCGGAATGGCATACGGATCGTCGCCGGCCTGGCCATTACCGCCCTGGGACGTACCGCCCGAGCTCGTGGCACCGGTTCCACCCTGGCCAGTGCCGCCCTGGCTGGAGGTCGCACCTTGGCCGGTGCCGCCCTGGCTCATGGTGGTCGAGCCCCCTTGGCCAACCGCGGAGCTGCCGCCCGTTCCGGGCCCATTCGCCGGCGGTGGCTTCGTGCCCTCGATGACGTTCGTGCAGCCAAGAGCAAGCGCGAACACGCCTCCGAGAGAAACGGACGCCGCTAACCGCTCGGCGCGCCTCGGGAAAGCGGTCGCGGACACGGGACGCTGGCGCGGCCGGTTCATCATCCTCTTGCAGGCAGTGGCAGCAACCGCGACGCTCCGTCGAGCCTGAGGTCGATTCTTGACAGGTTTGGCGAAGAACCATTTTGGTGACGGATCGCGCGCGCTCGGTCCACTGCGTCGCATGACGACCGGGCCTGCGCGTCGCGCCGGTGGGCAGCTGCTCGCGCTCGTGCTCGTGCTCGGCTGCAGCGACGGTGGCGGCACGGTCCCGAATGCACCCGACGCGCCCCGTGGCGGCGTCGGTGGCGCGAGCGGCGCTGTCGCCGGCGGAGGCAACGCGTCGAGCACGGGCGGCGCATCCGTGTCTGGCGCCGGAAGCGGCGGACAGTCGGGCGGAAGAGCCGGCGCCGCTTCGAACGGACGAGCAGGGAATGAGGGTGCAGCCGGCGGCGCCGGGATGCCGGGAAGCGCTGGCACTGCGATGAACGGAGGCGCTACCGCGGGCGGCGCGGGCGGCGTGCTGGCGTCGGGCGGCGCGCCACCGGCGGGGGGCGCGGGCAGACCGGCAATGGCGGGCACGGCGGGCGCGAGTGGGGCCAGCTCTGGTGGTGGTGGCCCGGGTTCGGGCGGCCGTGGCCTCGGCGGCGCTGCGGGAATGCCGGGCTCGGGCGGCGCCGCAGCGGGCGGTCCTGGAAGCATCGACATCGATAACGTGACGGCGTCGTGCCCCGGCGCCGTCCCCGCAGGCGTCACGGCCAGCTGGTGCTCGTGCGAGCAATGGGGTGAAAAAACGAGCGGCAGCTACACCTACTACAACGACATTTGGGGTTCGGGCGCGGGGCAGCAGTGCATCTGGCTCGCCGACTCCGGCGCCTGGGGCGTTGCTTCGTCGCATCCGAGCGGCGGCGGCATCAAGGCGTATCCGAACGTCTCGGTCTCACCGAAGCAGGTGATCTCGAGCATCAAGAGTTACTCGAGCAGCTTCGACATGCTGGTGCCGAGCGCCGGTACTTACGACTCGGCGTACGACTTGTGGGTCAAAGGCACGACCTCGGCCCGCATCGAAATCATGCTCTGGATGAGCTACCGCGGCGGAGCTCAACCCATCGCCAAGTCGTACGACGCCTCGGGCGCCGTCGCGGACGCGACCAACGTGACGGTGGGCGGGCACACCTGGAACGTCTTCTACGGCTCGAACGGCTCGAATGACGTGGCGTCGTTCGTGCGGACGAGCAACACGACGACCGGCACCGTCGATATTAAAGCGATCCTGACGTGGTTGATCGCCAATAACCACTCGAGCTACGGGGTCTTTACGGCCAGCTACACGCTCGATCAGGTCCAGTTCGGCCACGAGATCACGACCGACAGCGGCGCTCAGGCCTACGTGCTGCGAAGCTTCTCGGTCATTGCCGAGTGACGGTGTGACGTGCGCCGCCTCTCCGCCGCGGCGCGGCGCGGCGCGGGTTGCCTGCGCGTCCAGTGAATGAACGCGCCTGAGCTGTCGGCGTTGCAGGTTGGGGTGACGAGCTTGGCTGGCGCGGGCGCGCTATTTTTGCGCTTGGCAGCCTGATTGGCGCGCTGTGGGTCTGCGCCTCGTTGCCCAGCGCTGGGGGCCATCCGGTGCTCGCGACGCATGACCGATGCCAACCGCGGGGAAATTCGCGCAGGTGCACTAGGGTCAGACGCCGGGGCGATTTGGCACCAGCGTCGCGCGCCCGGGCACGGACGTTGCTTCGTGAGTCAGGATGACCCCCATTGCAGAAAACGTTCACGTCACGTTCCGGCATTTTTCGTCGACGGAAACGCTCGAGGCGCGGGTGCGTGAGGGCGTCGCCAAGCTTTTCCGCCTCTTTCCCAAGATCATCCGCTGCAGCGTCGCGCTCGAGATGCACCAGCGCGAGCGACACGGGCACAATTTCCGGTGCCGCCTCGATCTGGTCGTCCCGAATGCCGAGCTCGTGGCGCAGAACTCGGAGACCGACCATTCGAGTGAGGACGTGTACGTTGCGCTCGGGGAGGTGTTCGATGAAGCGACGCGACAGCTCGATGACTACGTTCGCCGCGCGCGCTGGGACGTGAAGCAGCACGACGGCACGCCGCACGGCCGCGTCGTCAAGCTCATGGTCGGCGAAGGCCCGGGCGCCCGTTACGGTTTTCTCGAGACGCACGACGGTCGCGAGATCTACTTCCACGAGCATTCGGTCCTGCACGGCAGGTACGACGACCTGCAGATCGGCACGGAGGTTCGCTTCGCCGAGGAGGACGGCGACAAGGGTCCGCAAGCGAGCACGGTCGTCGCGACCCACCGCCGCTCGACCGTCAGGACGACGGCGGCCGGAGGCGAGACTCGGGACGAGATGGAGCGCTAGTCAGCGTCGAACGGCGACAGCGTGAGTCAGCGGGGCGTATTTTTATGCCCCTAAACCCGGGCACGTTCGGTATCGAACGGACGTCCCGCTGCTCGCGTCAAACGTCGATGAGGGTAGACTCCGCTCAGCACAAGGAGGACCCCATGACACCGAAGAACACCATCTGCCTCTGGTTCAACAAGGACGCAGAGGACGCGGCGCGCTTTTACTCCGCCACCTTCCCGAACAGCCAGGTGGTGGCCGTTCATCAGGCGCCCGGTGAATTTCCGGGGGGCAAGCAAGGTGACGTCTTGACCGTCGAATTTACCGTGCTCGGTATCCCGTGCCTCGGCCTCAACGGCGGTCCGACGTTCAAGCACTCGGAGGCGTTCTCTTTTCAGATCGCCACCGAAAATCAGG
>Ga0164241_10005366_pt1 | contig 12057 bp, 14 predicted proteins | sample OricomyardsoilBY_FD_108780 | JGI IMG/M metagenome (GOLD analysis project Ga0164241, IMG submission 108780) | Backyard soil microbial communities from Emeryville, California, USA - Original compost - Back yard soil (BY) | ecosystem: Environmental > Terrestrial > Soil > Unclassified | place: USA... | reverse complement strand
TCGCTCGAAGACTCGCCGGCTGCGCCGCCCTTGACTCCGCACTGCGCGACGAGCGATCAAGCAGTTACGAGCGCGATGGATCCACGTGACCGCTGGCCGGGTGGATCAGTGGATCACCGGCGCGCCGATGGAATTGGATCACTTCCTGACCGCCGGTCACAATTCGGCGCTCCGTCACCGTGCTGATGAGAAAGCCGTCCTCATCGCGAAACGTTCGATACATCGCGACGATGATGACCCCGTCGAGCCCCACCCTGTCCGCGTCTTTGAACGCCGTCATACGGTGCCTCGCCTCGATGCCGGCTCGGGCCCTGGCGCCACGAGCCCATACCCGTAGTCGTGGTAGCGGAGCATCAGGAGGAGGGCCTCGCTCACGATTTCGTCCAGGTCGCGCTCCAGCTCGATTGCCAAGTGAGAAATGCGCTTGTGCAGCTCTCTGGGCACCTGAACCTCCAGAACTTGGCTCGTGTTGTGGATCGTCATGGCCGCCCCGCAAGCCTGATGATCTCGAACCCTACGACGTGCTCGGGTGCTGGCGCTCGGTGGGCAAAGAGGAACTCGTCGCCCCAGCAGAGCCACCACTCCGGTAGCAGGCCATCTGCCATCCACGCGATCGAGACCGAACGCACGACACGGCGGTCACCTACCGCTGCGCCGTCAATCCAGTAGCCGAGCACGACTGCCAGATCCGGAGTGTCGCCGCCCAGCGGTTTTGGCTCGATCCCGCGCTGTCGCAGAGTCCCGACCCGCAACCCGGATGACTCGTGGGCTCGCCGCAAATACGGGCCGTAGATGAGGTCGGCCGAGCACAGCTCGTGGGAGGCGTAGAGTATCTCGCTGCATGCGGGGCCTGGGTATTCGGCCATGATGGCAGCCCGATCGGCCTCATCTTGCATGGCATCGACGCCGTCGAGTTGTATGCAACCGAGCCAGGGCAACCAGACGCGGTGGTCGGTGTTGACGTGAGGGTACCAGTGAGCCCCTTTGATAGGCTGCCGCGTGACGCTGTCGGGCCGGGCACCGGCGCTGGTTGCCGCCTGCGTCGAGTAGTCGGTTTCCGACGCTGGCTTCACCTCTGGGCCGCCCCGCAGCTTTTGGAGGGTGGACTCAATGGCAGGGTCGTCACTCACCGTTGTGATGACCTCCCTGGCGAAGGGGCGGTCGGTAGCGGGCTGGCTATGACTTTCTTGCGGTGTGTTCGGGGGAGGGCAATCCGGAATTTCCGGGTTGCTCGTACGCGGCTCGTACACTCGGCCGTCTCTGGCTTTCCGAGGTAGTGCCGGCAGCTTCAGCCGACGCCGAGCAGCTGCGACCGTCTTCTCATCGACCCGGGCCTTGTCCGCCAACACGGCGTCCGACCAAGTGACCCACTCGGAGTCCTTGAGCAAGGCCTCGATGCAGTGCTGCTTGTCCGCGTTCGTTCTTTTGAGGCTCTGGTCGAGCTGGAGAGCATATAGGAACGCCTCCCGCCGACCACCTGGCAGGACGATCGCCGTAGCGTGGGATTGCCCCTCCTGGAGATACATCTCGCGCCGGTGCTGGCCGTCGGCAAGGACGTCACTTTTGTCGTGAAAGACGACCAGGGGCGGGAAATCGACCCCGCGCTGGTGTGCTGCGATCATGTTTTTGAGGTGGTCGGGATCGATGCGCGTCGCCCTGACTACGACTGATGTGTCGAGGTCGGTCAGTTGCATGCGCTGGATCCTGAGCGGCAGCGGCTTCGCACTAGCACTCGACCCCCGAACTGACTCGGCTTGTCGTGCGAGCTGCGCGGTTCCTGCCGGGCCGAACACGTGCTCCGCGGTTACGCCCACCCAGGTCACGGTGTCACCCGTCCTTGCTTCCGGTCGTTTCGACCGTCGAGAGCCAACCCCTCAACAAGAAGACGTAACCCTTGCCTTGCTGCCAACCTTACGATTGTATGGGGCGTCGCAAACGGCCTGTACTTCTCTTGAATCTGGACGATCAACGCCTCGTCGTTGGCGTCAAAACTGATAGTTCGCTTTCGCATAACAGATGCTCCTGTAGAGCGACCCCTCCACCTTTGGTGGGGAGTCGGACGATCTACATCTACATCTGCCCGCCAGCGAACTCGCCGGCCTGGCTACGAGGTAGACAGTGACTTGCCGCGGCTCGGACGTCAAGTGCAACTCGCCGCGGTCGAGTTGGAGCGTGTGCTCGACGTGTATCTCTGGCGCTCGACGCGCCTCGCAAATGTGGCGGTGGGAAAATGGACCTCTGCGTATTGTTTGCTAGAGTACCAGATGTATGGGCAGCGAAAACATCATCGACATCGACAGTCGTAAGGTTCGGGAGCGAACAAGTGAGCGCAAGCTGGCTCGCCTCAATGCCATGCGTCATGCTGAGGCTGAGCACGCGGTGCACGATGACGTTGTCCACGCTGCTGTTCATGCAACGACGGCCGAGTTGCTGAGGGTCCAGGTTGTTGAGTTGTCGAGGGAGGCCGCCGCGCTTCGTTGGGAGCGGGAACGATCATCGGACGCTCGTGAGCGGCAGCGCCTCAGCAGCCGCAGAATCCGAGCCCTCCGAACCGTCGCGATGGCCGTTGTTGAGTTGAACAAGCTGGAGGATGGGGAGCCATCCCCTCGCGTCGTCGCCCGGGTTCTCGACGACCTCCAAGGTCTGGTCGAAGGCTGCGTAGCCGAGTTGTTCGACGCCGAGACGGCCGAGCGCTGCATTGGGGACCTCCGCGCTCGGCTTGGTTCAGTGTTCGATCAGGTGCTGAAGGTGAGCGCTGCGACGAGGGGCGCTACGGTTGAACGGCCAGATCCGGGTGCTACTACCAACCCTCCTGGGGCTTGAGGGTGCCGGACTCCTTCGACACATTGGTCAACGCAGCTCTCGCCAGTCCCCTCCGGCGAGGAGCTGGTCGGCCGTTAGAAGCTGAATCTTCGGGTGCTCCCTCCGGTCCCGGACGAACCGGGTTCGAGAACAGCAAACTGCCGTCACATTCGATGCGTGGGGGCGCCAACCGAGCGCCACGACGTGTCCGCTAGCGTTTCTCCTCGACGGTCGTCAGGTCTGGGCGTCGGGGGACGGGCTTGTCCGAACTGGACGGCGAACGCGCTTCGTGGATGCATTTGGTGACAGAAGCCGCTTCAAGGATTTCCGCTAGTTACTGACCGTACTGTCACCAACTGTCATTGGGGGCCGCTCGTGGGTGCAGGACGCACTCGTTCGTGGTGGTGACGGTTCAATCGACCCCCAGCTCGCAACTCATTGAAATCCCGCCACAAGTGGCAAGGCGTCAACTGTCACTGTCACCGCCCGGATTCCACGGCTCGTACCTACCATTCTTGAACAAGATGGCGAGGCAGTACATCACCTGACGGCCTTCTCGAAACCGGGCGAGTACTGTGCGCTCCACCAGGTGGTCAAGGGCGCGGCGTACTTGGTCTGCCGACAACCCGCGTTGAACCCTACGGTGGATCTCTCGGACTGTGAAGCTCCGCGGGCGGAAATCGTCGAGCAGTACGACTTCTAGCACACGGGGCGTGATGGCATCTGCCGCGTCCGTGGGTTGCTGATCGGTCTGCTGACTGCTGACACGATGTCCGCGCAGTTCTCCCCCGAACGCGCGTACCCCGTAAGGTAGGAGTTCGCGGGCGATCGTGATCGCGTCACCCATCTGGCGTTCGTCCACTCTGGTGACGATCGAAGATCCCAAGTGTTCTCCTAGATGCAGGAGGCAAGCGATGCGCAGCGTATTCTGCCGCAAGCGTTCGATCCATGGTGAAACCACCATCAAGTCGCTGCCCAGTGCTAGGCGGGGCTCCAACTCGTTGAAGAAGGCGTCGTAGAGTGCCGATGCGGCGTTCGAAAGCTCCAGCAACTGGACGTCCTCGGTCGCTGTCGTGCCCAGCGCAAGAAGCGCCCACATGCGGGCGCGGTACTCGTCCACCGCGGACCCTGCCGGAGCGTCGAACGGGGCTTTGCGTTGGCCGATGCTGGATTCGGGCACGTAGTAGAGGAACCTGGCGAGGTATCCTGAGTCTCGCAGCAACACGCCGGTCTTCCCGGTGGTTGCCGCCAGAAACGACTCCCGCTGCGGCGAGAAGACCATGCCTAGACACGCCCGAGTTAGGGGGCGAGCCTCGCGACCAATGCGACCTGGGGCGGGCTGCGAAGCGCCATCCCAAGCCAAGTTTAGTGTTGCAAGATCTCCCGTGGCCCTCGAAGGGTTGCCCGAAATCCAAGACGTGAATCCTCCCTCAGACGATGCTTGGAGCACGGCCATATACTGGTTCCCCAGCATCTCGACGACAGCTTGTGGGGTAGCGTCCCTTGTGACGAAATTCAAAGGCACACCGGGGTACCGTCGCTCCTGCTCGGCCTGCATGGCGCGCAGGACCTCGGTGGGGTCGACCGTCAGTTTCAGCGGTCCGTCGAAGATTTCGCTGTCGGACAGGAGTCGATCAATGGCCGACCGCGGCTCGCTCGGGAGCGGCACTTCTGGCGAAGGCAACGTCGCCGTTGCTGAGTGGGCTGCTCGTTGAATCAGTTCTAGCGGCTCAATCAGCGGCCCGAGCACGGAGGACTTTCCTTCGCCGCTTTCTGCCAGAACTACTATCCAAAGATTTAGGTGATTGATGCCGCGAGAGGTTCGAAGGGCGAACCGCCTTGATACAGCCGCAGAGAGGACGCCGAGCGAGAACATTGCCGCCATCCCTGGATCGGTCTGCGTCGAACGAGCCAGCGACTCGACCATGCGCCGGAGCCAGTCCGGGAGTGCCTCCAGCGGGAAGGGCATCCCGGGGTTCTATCGGAGGCACCCCTGCCGTGGAAGACCAGTCTTTAGCGGCGCGGAAAAACACGACCGAGCCTGCGCTCTCGCAGCGACAGCCTCGCTATTGGCCCAGCAGTCGCGCCCGCTCAGAGGCCAGGCGAGCGACAACAGACAGAACGAACGACGGCGTCATCCCAGGCGTGACGGGATCGATCGCAATCCGCTTGTCGAGATCTAGGCGAACACGCTGCGAGTAGTTGCCCTGCTCAAGCGTAAGCAGCGCCAACGGAGAAGACGAGCTAATCTGAGCGGAAGACGCCATCCATCCTGCGTCGGTCGGCATGTTCAGCGTTACCGTCGTCACAGCATCACCATACGGCATCCCGGCCAACCAGGCAACTCGGCGCGACGGTCCCGCTGATCAGGACCTCGGCGTCCCGCAGCGAGAAAATGAGCGCGTTTAGCTCGGTTGTAACGCTGGGTGGTCGTGGCAATGACGCGCCACGTCGCCTAGGCGAACCGGTCAGGACCGATGGGTGTACGCCTGGCGCCGCGATCCCGAGAACGAGATCGGGACCGCCATCGTGCTCCGTCGACCAGCGCCCTGCGCGCTGATGTCCCATCGCAATCTCGTGAACAGGATCGATGAGCGAGAGCGAGGCGAGCGACGTGTCCAGGACATAGACGTATCCGGGGTTCGTCGATGTTGCGGCACCCCCTGGTCCTGACAGCGCGTACTCGACGGCAACTGCGTACGATGTCGTGAACGAGAGGTACGGTGATGGATGGGAACCGACCGTAATGTGACTCGCGACAGCGGAGGGCGACGGGGGGCGTCCAGGCGGACAAAAGAAGCCACCTGCCGTCCTCGCGTCCGTCGTCCACCAATGCGTTCCTGGTCCCGCGCCCTTGTATAGTGTGGCCATCGCCTGCGCCAACAATGTAGTCGTTCCCCCACGCTGAGGGCAACCGACTTGGTCAATCAGCGAAAGAGCCCGTGAGCAGTCGTCGGGCCCGCTTGTGTTGGGGAGGCCCAGGTTCTTGCGGTCGCGAGCGCCTCGATCCCTGCCGTACCTCGCCCCCTTGTAGCCGAGGAGGTGGGTCGTGTTCCGCCTGAAGACCCCCAAGCACGCCGACGTGTCGACGCGGCCTGAAGGACTAGCAGAGCCGCACTGCTGGCTCGGGCCGCCAGAGGTTCATGGAGAGGAAGCAGAACTCCGCCGTACAAGCTGGGGGACGACGCGGCCGTTGCCGCAGTTACACCCTCTCTGATAACTTGCCGACATGGCGTTCCAACTTGAGCTTGGGGTCGATCATTCGGAGGATAAGAAGCTCGCGCGGGAGATATTTCAGCCATCGCAACCTGTGCGTACGCAAGAATACCTTGTCGGTCGGGCGCACTCTCTCGACAGAACGCTGGACGCGCTGAGCACACCTGGTCGCTCGCCGTTCATCTACGGTGTTCGCGGCGTCGGCAAGACTTCGCTCGCGCAGACAGCTGCATACCTTTTCAATTGGAGCGGCTCGGAGCCCATCTACGTCGCGTGCGTGCCCGATCTGACTTTCGGGAGCGTGGTGACAATGATCGCTCGCAAGCTTATGAGGTTGCCATTCTTTGCGACCTCCAAGAAGTCGTTTACCGAGTTGAAAGTAGGTCCGTCGGTATTTCAACTACTTCGCAGGATCGAGAAGACCGACGAATACATCACGCGAATGGAGGTGGCCGATGCCGTGGACTTGTTCAACACGCTGGCGCCACCAGTGGGCCAGAAATCCGTTGTGATTGTCGATGAACTGGATGTGGCCAACGCCGCGCTCAAGTCGCAGCTGGCGCACTTCATCAAGCAGATCGGGGATCAGGAATGCCGCCTCAGCTTCATTTTCGCTGGCATCGCTGAGAATACAGGAGAGCTTCTTGAGCAGCACGCATCGGCGTCGCGATACATCGCAACGATAGAACTCCAGCCATTGAAGCTTGGCGAGCTACATAAGATCGTAGTCACCGGATTCGCTAGGTTAAAACTCTCGTGCCCGGACCGGCTAGCATGGCGCATCGCCTGTCTCAGCGATGGCTTCGCGCATTTTACCCATCTGCTTTGCCTGAAACTGGCGATCCACGCCATCAACGAAGAGCAAAAGGATCTCACGGCCGACCTCTTTGCTGTGGCGGTAGCTGATGCGATTGAAGACTCCGCCGCCTTCCTGCGGACAGCGTACGATCAGGCCGTGCAAAAGTATCAGGACAAGTACGAGCCGGTTCTCTGGGCCGCCGCGGACCATTGGGAGCTGCTCCGTTCTACGGAACACATGTACGACTCGTACATGCGTATTTCCAAGGACTTGGGAATTGTTAGTCAGGGGCGTTCAGAGTTTTCCGCCATCCTATTCCAGCTCAAGCAGCAGTCGCATGCGTGTGTTCTCAAAAGTGATCGGAGAAGCTGGTACCAGTTCACTCAGGCGATGATGCGTGGCTATTGTCGCATCATCGCCCAGTCGAAGAAGGTCAACGTTGGGCTTGAGTACATGAGAGACGGCTCCGCCACCGATTGAAGTGGCATCTCCATTCGGCGGGGTTAAGGCCGTCCGGCCGCCTTCGACGCGCGCCGCCCGGACGAGCCCACGTACATGGCGAAGGCTGTTGCACCCCGACGCCGGTCGCTCGTGGGCCGAGGTTTGCGCGCAGGTGCCGGTGGCTGCCCAGGAGCAGGTTTCAGCAGCGATGCCCCGCTGGGCGGTGACCAATAAGACGTATTAGAGGAACCAGGGATCCGTGAAATTGGGGTCCAAATCCAGGGACGTGCTCACGTACCTGAATCATGAATTCGACCCCCAAGACCGACGCTGACCTGATCGACCTGTGGCTCGCAGGCCGGCCCCTGGCCACCAGGTTGGCGTACGGCCGGGACGTGGAGCTGCTACAGGAGGCCCTGGGGAAGCCCCTCGGGGAAGTCGATGGTGCCGACGTTGCGCGTTTCGCCGCGGGCCTCCGAGGGTCTAGGTCAACGCACGCTCGCCGGATCGCTAGTCTAAAGAGCCTATTCGGCTTTGGCGTCCGCCTCGGGCTCTTCGACCAGAACCCGACCCTTGTGATCCGTTGCCCTCGAACCGAAGGGGCCGTGCATGAGCGCATCCTCACCGAGGAGGAGGTCACTCTTGTGATCCAAGAGGCGGCCCCCGGTCGCGACCGCGCGTTGATCCGGACCCTCTACTTGGCCGGGTTAAGGATCACGGAGGCCCTCGGCATCCGCTTCTCCGACCTGGGCAAGCGATGGATCACGGTTCATGGAAAGGGCTCCAGGACACGCACTGTGGTCGTCCCCCAAGAACTGGTTGGCGAGCTGCGAGCCCTTCGTTGGCAAGCTGACGCCGACGACGCTTTCGTATTTAAGGGTGAGCATGGCGGTGCGATCTCGGGTCGGTTTGCTCGCAAGATGATGAAGGTGGCCTCGGAAGAGGCGATCGGCAGGCCGACCTCTCCTCATTTTTTCCGCCATAGTCATGCCACGCATGCCCTCGAACGCGGCGCTCCGATCCACTTGGTCCAAAATTCGCTGGGCCATCGCAGTCTTGCCACAACCGCGGCGTACCTCCACGTTCGTCCCAACCAAGGGTCAAGCCAGTATCTATCGGCCGGCACCTAATGTCTGTGAGGGCTTCTCCAGAGTCATGGAATGCTGGTACACCCATCCCCTGGGGCGGGAGAAAGATGCGGATCTAACTTATGGCTGCAAAGAAGAAGACGAAAGTCGCGTTTGGAGCGAAGGCGGCGTTTGTTCGAGGCCTACCAAGAGAGACGCCTGCTAAGGAGGTTGTCTCCCAGGCCGCCAAGAAGGGTCTGAAATTGTCAGAGAACTACGTCTACACGATCAGGAGTGCAGGGACGTCGAAGGCAGCCAAGGGCAAGCCTGGTCCGAAGACGGCTCGCAAGGGCAAGCCAGGTCGCAAGGCCGCCGCGTCCAACGGCATGACGCCCCCCGAGGCGCAGCTCCGGGCCGCCATCGCCGACCTCGGGTTGGTTCGAGCCAGCGAGATCCTCGAAGGAGTGAAGGCGACGATCCGAGGACGCTAAGTTCGCCAAAAGCGCGATGGGCTGGACGATGTGACCGTTCGGCCATCTCGTTCTATGCCGCTAGAGTAGCCGGGCTATAAGCATCGGATGGCGGGCTTGGTCAAACTTCGTGAAGGCGTCGAGAATCACTCATTCGATCAGGCCGGTGAGCTGCTCGATGCTTTGAGTCCCCGGCATGGTCGGTGGCTTGACGATCCCCTGGGGTGGATCTTCCGGGGGCATGCCGATGCCGATTGGGAACTTCGCTCCAAAGCAGCGCGCAGTACCACTGTGTTCCAAGAGTATGGGGTTTCTGGCCTCGCCACTGATTGGAGCAGCAGGAGCGACAAGCAAGACGCCGTCCTCGAAGTGTTTCGGACAGGACTGAACCGCGCTGGTCTCGTTATCCCAACGCCAGCACCCGCGGTCCGTCGCGGAAACCAAACTACACATCCAGGTGCTGAGCCGGACAGGGAGGCGTTTCCTCTCATGGCCCTCGCGCAACATCATGGATTGCCTACGATCTTGCTGGACTGGACGAGACGGGGGTGGGTGGCCGCCTACTTCGCCGCTGCTGAGGCCGCGGACCCTGCCAAGCGGCGCGGGGCCCACCTGGCGGTCTGGGCCTTGCATCGCGAGGGGTTCCCCGTCGATTGGCATGGCGAATCGATCTTCTATGAGGCACCTGGTGGCACCAATCCGAACCTCAACGCGCAGGCGGGACTCTTTACGGTTCATCACAGGGAAGACAGTCCGAGCCTTGACGGGTTTCTCAACGACTGGCGCAAGCACGCCGCCGTGCCGACGCCGCAGCGCCTGACTCTCCCAGCGACGGAGGCCCCCAAGCTTCTACGCTTACTCGCCTACGAGGGAGTCACTGGCGCGTCGTTGTTCCCGGGAGCCGACGGGGTCGTGAAGTCGATGCGGGAGCGGGCGCTTTGGGATCGCCCCTGAGTTGATGCCCCACGCTGACGGCCGCGAAATTCCTTGCTATCCGGATCGGCGACCTGCGGGCTTACAAAAGGTTTATCGATTGACGGCGACCGTCGGCTTTCGGTAGACAAGATCCCAGACACGAGCCGGGCTAAGCCCTCGGCTCCACCACCGTAGCAACTCGGGCCGCTCGCCGGTCCACCTCGCGCGGGACCCTCCAGGCTGTCTGGTCGAGGTTCGTCTTGTCGAGGATTCCGAGTGACGGCAGTGGTCAACCTGAGCGCAAGCGGCGCCGTACCAAGGCAGTGAAAGCTGCTGGTCATGAGGTCAGTTCTAGTCGCGAGCGTGTTCGACCGAAGACCTTGCCCCTGGGAGGGGTTCGGTACGTCGGGGTGGCGGCGTCCGACGTGGAACGCGAGGCGGCTCGAAGCCGGCTTGCTCACGTGCTGGCCCAGATCTTCCGAGAGCGGAGCGGATACCCGTGAAGGTCGCCATCTATGCTCGCGTGAGCACGGATAAGCAGCGGGAGCGGCACACTATTGCGAGCCAGCTTCGTGAACTGCCCGAGCACGCGAAGCGGCAGGGCTGGCAAGTCGTCGAAATGTTTGCGGACGACGGGTTCTCTGGCGAGACGGTCGAGGGGCGTCCGGCGTTTCAGCGCTTGCTAGAGGCGGTGGAACGAAAGGAATTCGAGGCCGTCCTAGTGATCGATCTCGACCGGATCACCCGATCGAAACGGAGCGCCGAGGGGGCGCTCATCTACGACCACTTCAGGGAATGCGGGGTCAAACTCGCCACCCCCAGCCAGGGGCTCATCGACCTCGAAGACGAAGATCAAGACCTACTCGCCGGCATCAAGCGCGAGTTGGCCAAGTGGGAGAAGCGAAAGATCTTGTCGCGCATGATGCGCGGCAAGCGCGAGGCCGCCAAGCAAGGGCGGCGGTTCTCGTCGATCGATCCGTACGGGTACAAATGGGTTCCTGACGCCGCCCATCCAAACCGCGGCACGTACGAGATCGACGAGTCGGAGGCCGCGGTGGTTCGGAAGATCTATGCGCTGGCAGCCGACGATGGAATCGGGCGAGCCATGATCGCTTGGCGCTTGAACGCCGAAGGCAGCATGACGCGCTCGTTGAACCGGAGGGGACGAGACGGGAAGAAGCCTGGGCGGTGGGCCGCGTCGACCATCGGCAAGATCCTCAGGTTTACGACCTACAAGGGCGATTTTAAGGTCTTCAAGAAAGCAGACCACTTGGTAATTCCGGTCCCCCCGATCGTCTCGCTGGAAGTCTGGGAGCGGGCGCAGATCGCCTTGAGTGACCGAAAGCCCGAGACCAAGTGGAAGCATGACCGGAAGTACCTTCTTACCGGCATCGCTCGGTGCGGGGTCTGCGCGGCGGCCATGTGGGTCGTCAATCCCAGGCCGGGGACCCACCACAAGTACGCATACTATCGGTGCAGCTCGACGAACGCATGGCGTCGAATGCAGATGACCGCCCCGTGTGGCAACAAGCACCATCGCGTCGATTTCGTGGACGAAGCGGTGTGGGCCAAGCTTACGGGTGTTTTGAGGGATCCGGACCTCTTGGCGCGGGCGTGTCGCCTGGAGGTCGAAGATACCGGTCAAGGCGTCGACTGGGGCGCCCAACTTAAGGCGGGCGAGCAGAAGCTCCAAGACCTTGACCGACTTGTTCAGGAGGTCAGCCAGCGACGGCGGCGGAGTCTGATGACCGAGGAGCAGTGCGACCGGGAGCTGGGGGAGATCGCCAGAGAGCGAAAGCTAGTCGGTCGGAACGTGAAGCTGGCGGAGCAACAGCTCGCTGAGAAGACCGCGAAGGTGGAGCGCGTGCGCGAGATCGAAACCCAAGCCGCGGAGCTGGCCGAGACCTTGGGCAAGGCAGCCTTCGAGCGCCGCCGGGAAGTGGTCAAGCTGGTGTTTCCTAAGGAACAGGGGTGCGCCGTGGTTCTACACGGCACCGGGGATATTGAGGCTCGTGGAATCCTTCCCGTTGGCGTCGAAGGCGGCGTAGAGATGGAGCTAAACGTGCTCGGCAGTAAGGGCGGCTAGCGTGTCGAATCTGCGGTGGCTCGCAAGGGGATATTGTCGGTGAAAACGCCGTTGTGTTTGTCGTCACAACATCAAAAGCTTGTAGCGACAAACACAATCCGTGACCGGCAGCTGCTGGTGTGTTTGTGGCCACACAAGCAGCAGATTGTGCCCGCCCGCGGCCGCTATTTCCAGCGCTCGCCGAGCCGTGCCCTGGCCCCGTACCTCCGCCAAATCGCCCGACGCGCCCGACGTTGCGGGCACGAAGCGCGTCGCTGGCGC
>Ga0164241_10005365_pt1 | contig 12058 bp, 15 predicted proteins | sample OricomyardsoilBY_FD_108780 | JGI IMG/M metagenome (GOLD analysis project Ga0164241, IMG submission 108780) | Backyard soil microbial communities from Emeryville, California, USA - Original compost - Back yard soil (BY) | ecosystem: Environmental > Terrestrial > Soil > Unclassified | place: USA... | reverse complement strand
GCGATCGCCTCGCGCTCGGACTCGATCTTGAGGCGCGTATAGTCGTCCTCGCGCGGCGTCAGAACCAGCGCCTGCTCTTCGCGATAGCCGGCGGGGTCGATCGGATCGATGCCGGCATAGACAACCTGCGAGCTCACGAAGACATAGAGCCGGCACTTCCCCTTGAGCGCCCCCGAGAGGATCTCGCTGTTCATCGCGCGATTGGCGGGCAGGAACGCGCGGCCCTTGGCCTTGGCGTCGAGCGCGCAGTGGATCACCACATCGGCGCCGGCCAGCGTCTCGCCCAGCGCAGCCTTGTCGCCGTAGCCGACGTAGCGCGCATCGCCGTTACGCGGCGTGCGCACGATGCCGGTGATGTCGTGGCTGGCGCCGAGTGTGGTCATCAGGCTCCTGCCGATGCCACCGGACGCGCCGGTCAATGCGATCTTCAACGCGTTCCTCTGAAAGCAGGTGGTGACCAGAACATGTCCCCGAGGGTCGACGCAACCCACCCGGGGAAAGTTCAAGCCTGAGAGGCTTCTGCCTGCTGCTTCAGCCGTGACAGCATCGAGGCGGCATAGGCGGCGTATGGGCCGATCCAGCGTTCGTGGATTGCGTGGATCGGCAGGGCGTCGAGGTGGTTCCAGCGCTCGCGTCCACGCCGCTCGATGACGATGAGCCCCGCTTCGTCCAGCACATCGAGATGCTGCATCACCGTGCATCGGTCGATCGTGGGCAGCAATTCGCACAGCATGCCGGTGGTGCGCGACTCGACCTTCAGCAGATCGAGAATCTGCCGCCGCATACGATGGCTCAACGCCTTGAACAGGAGGTCGTCTTGATCGTCGATTGACATGTTATAGTCTTATAACATATTGCGTCGACCGGCAACACCATCAGAGGAGCAGTTTCGATGAATCCACAGTTCCGCGTCTCCGGACGGATCAATAAGCCCGTGCACGAAGTGTTCGAAACGGTCGTCGACCCCAAACAATTGAGCGGTTATTTCACGACGGGCGGTGCCGTGGGGCGGCTCGAGACGGGTGCAACGGTCACCTGGGACTTCGCCGACTTCCCCGGCGCGTTCCCAGTAGTGGTGAGCGAGGTCGTCCCCGACAAGAAGGTCGTCCTCAGCTGGCGTGCATCCGACGGCAAGCCGGAGGATGGCGGCTCATACGACACGACGGTCATCATGACGTTCGAGGGTCTCGCCGACGGCCGCACTCTGGTGACGATCTCCGAAAGCGGATGGCGCGATACCGATGCGGCATTGAAGGCCGCGTTCGGCAATTGCGAGGGATGGACGGGAATGCTTTGCGCCCTGAAGATGTACGTCGAACACGGCATCAATCTGCGCGACGGCTTCTACAAGTAGCACCCCTACAGCGCCGCAAACGAAAAGGCCGCCCGGTGGGCGGCCTTGGCAGTCTCAGCGCGAGGCGCTTACTTCTTCTTGCCGGCGTTCGACACGGCGGGCGTCATCCCCGCGGTCGCCAGAACCTTCGGCTTTTCCTTTTTTGGCTTTTTGGCTTCCTTGTTGGAGCGCATCTGACCTTTTGCCATCGTCTCTCTCCCTGCTTGTCGGGGACCGGACACCTGCCCGGCAATCACAAGCCAAATAGCTAGGACGACAATTGGGCGTGCACAAGGCCGCTCGCGCGCTGGTGCGCCGGTTTATGCACCGCCGGCGAACTAGAGTTCTATTTTACCAGCGCGCACTTGCCCTGGGGCCCGAGCCGGTCGATGACGCGCGGATCGCAGCCGGTGAGCAGGAACACCGTCCAGTCGTTCTCGTCGCCATAAAAGCTGTTGCGGTCGACCTCGGATCTGACGCCCTTGACGGTGCCGGTCTGCGTCCACTGCCAGAACGTCCAGCGGCGGTTGGAGTAGCGCTCATGCGGCTCGGCGGCAGTCGAGCGCAGCCAGAACGCATTGTCGAAATGCTCGCCCTCGAGGATGTCGCGGTGGAAGGTCATGTCGGTATAGATGATGGGCATCTTGCCGGTATGCTTTTCCATGGCCTTCAGCATCACGCGGATCTTTTCGAGCACGTCCTCCTTGCTCCATTTGCGCTTGCAGCTCGACTGGTGGTTCCATTCGAGATCGAGCACCGGCGGCAGGGCCGTGGGGTCGTCGGGGACGTTCTTGGTAAACCAGCGCGCCTGTTCGGCTGCGGTCGAGCACCACGCCATGAAATGATAGACGCCATGCGCCATGCCCGAGGCGCGGGCGCGGCGCCAGTTGTCCTTGAAGGCCGGATCGACATAGTCCTTGCCCTCGGTGCCCTTCATGTAAACGAAGCGCACGCCCGACGCGTAGACCGTCGCAAAATCGATGGCGCCCTGATAGCGCGCAACGTCGATGCCCTGAATCGGCATGGTCCGCGCGCGGGCAACGCCCGGATGCGGACGGTTGTCGCCATGGATGGGCGCGCCGACCTCGCTCTTGGTGGACGACGGACGGTCGTGGCTGCTGCCGCGATAATCGGAGGAGCTCCGCGCGCAGGCGCTAAGCGCAATAAGCGCCAGAACGACGAAGAGCCCGTTGATCAAATGGGCGGGACGGAAGGGCAGAGAACGCGAAACCATGGGATTTGAGTCAACATGGCCCGCTTAATGAAATCTTGCGCTAACCCTTTGAAATCGCGGGATGGTTAACGGCCGGGGGCGGCGGCCAGGCGGAAAAATGCTGGCGGTCTGTCGATCCGGGCCCGGCTCGCTCGTTGTGATGGTGAACGCCAACACGGAGCCCAGCCATGTCCGCCTCTGTCCTCTACATGTCCATGTCGCTCGACGGTTTCATTGCCGGCCCCAATGAGGGTCCCGGCAACGGGCTCGGCGATGGCGGCCAGCGCCTGCACGACTGGCTGTTTAAGAGTGGCGGCGATGACGGCCACCAATCGCTGGAATCGAGGCTCAGCGGAGCCGACCGGCAGATCTACGACGAGTTCATGGCGACGGGCGCGATCGTCGCCGGCCGAGGGACATTCGAGCCGGCGGACGGCTGGAACGGTGACCATCACGACAACGTCCCGATCTACATCCTCAGCCGCCATCCGGCACCGGATTGGGCCGCCCACTGGCCCAATGTCCATTATGTCACCGACCTCGCCGCTGCGATGCGCGATGCGAAAACCGCGGCCGGCGATCGCAACGTCCTCGTCCACGGCGCAGGCATCACACAGCGTGCGTTGAAGCTCGGTCTTCTCGATGAGCTGATGATCCACCTGGTGCCCGTTATTCTCGGGGAGGGCCGCCCACTGTTCGAGCATCTGGGGGTCGAGCAGCGCGAGCTCGAGCGGCTGCGTGTCCTCGAGGGCGACGGTGTCACGCATCTCCATTTCCGCGTGAAGCGCTGAGCCGCTCTCCTGCGATAAGTTAGCGTTCCCTAAATGTTCTTGCCGTCGCTCCGGCGGCTTGTTAGGGTTTTCCCATATTTTGGGAATTTTCATCATGGCCACACGTGTAAAAACCGTGGCGTTTCAAGGCATTGACGCCGTGCCGGTGGACGTCCAGGCGCAGTTTACCAGCGGCCTGCCGCCGACGCTGACGATCGTCGGGCTGCCCGACAAGGCGATCCGGGAGGCGGGCGAGCGGGTGAAGGCCGCCCTGCTGTCGTCCGGCCTGAGCCTTCCGCCCAAGCGCATCGTCGTCAACCTTGCGCCGGCCGACCTGCCCAAAGAGGGCAGCCATTACGATTTGCCGATCGCGCTCGCCCTGATGGCGCTGATCCAGGCGTTTCCCTCCGATGCGCTCGACGGCTATTTCGCCATGGGCGAGCTCGGGCTCGACGGGCGGCTCGCGCCGACCTCGGGCGTCCTGCCCGCCGCGATCGCCGCGCATGCCCACAACCTCGGCATCGTCTGCCCGTCGCCGTCCGGCCCGGAAGCGGCGTGGGCCGGCGACGACATCGAGATCGTTGCACCGGATTCGCTTCTGGCCCTCGTCAATCATCTCGGCGGCTATCAGCTCTGCGCGCGTCCGCGCCCCCGGCGATATGAGGCCGCGGGCCTCCTGCCGGACCTCAGCGAGGTGCGCGGCCAGGAGGTGGCGCGGCGGGCGCTCGAGCTCGCGGCGGCCGGTGGCCACAACATGCTGATGGTGGGGCCGCCCGGGGCCGGCAAATCCATGCTGGCGCAGCGGCTGCCTTCGATCCTGCCGCCGCTCAATCCGCGCGAACTGCTCGATGTGTCGATGATCCAGTCGATCGCGGGCGAGCTCGACGGCGGCGCCTTGAGCGATCGGCGCCCGTTCCGCTCGCCGCATCATTCGGCCTCGATGGCGGCGCTGGTCGGCGGCGGCCTCAAGGTCAGGCCGGGCGAAGTCTCGATGGCCCATAACGGTGTTCTATTTCTCGATGAGCTGCCGGAGTTCGCCCCCGCCGTGCTCGACAGCCTGCGCCAGCCGCTCGAGAACGGCGAGACCGTGATTGCGCGCGCCAATGCGCGCGTGACGTTCCCCGCGCGCTTCCAACTGATCGCCGCGATGAACCCTTGCAAATGCGGTCTGGCCGGCACGCCCGGCCACACCTGCAAGCGCGGCGATGCCTGCGCGGGCGACTACCAGTCGCGCGTTTCGGGACCGTTCCTCGACCGCATCGACATCCGCATCGACGTCCCCGCGGTGAGCGCCAGCGACATGATCGGCCCGGCGACCAGCGAGACATCGGCGACCGTGGCGGCGCGCGTCCGCGCGGCCCGCGAGATCCAGCGCGAGCGCTACCTCAAGGCAGGCCACCCCGAAATCTTCACCAATGCCGCGGCGCCGGTCAGCGTCATCGAACAGGTCGTCGAGCCGGACAAGGAGAGCAAGTCGCTTCTCCTCCAGGCCGCCGAGCGCTTCTCGCTCTCGGCGCGCGCCTATCACCGCGTGCTGAAGGTGGCGCGCACCCTCGCCGATCTCGGCGGCAGCGAGTTCGTGACCCGTCCGCATGTCGCCGAAGCGCTGAGCTACCGGCTCAACCTCTCGGCGAGCTAAAGCGGCCGGGCGAAGGCGTTGAACGGGTTATCGTGCGTCAGTTGCGTGATCGCCCCGTCATCGACGCCCGCCTCGCGCAGCTTGGGGATGAACATCTCGCTGAGCCGCGTGTAGGGCCGCGTCGGCTCGTTCGGCTTCATAGGGTCGTACCAGCCATTGTCGTGGCTGAGCAGCACTTGGCTGCCGAAGCCGCGTGCGAGCATATCGAGAACGCGCGGCAGCAATTCTTCGTCCTCGACCCAACTGATATTGTCGAACTCGATCCAGGCACCGCGCTCGGCCACCGCGGCGTTGAGCCCGACATCCTTTTCGAGCTGCGTGTGGATCGAGATGAAGCGGGAGGGATCGCCGCCTTCGGCCTCGATGATGTCGAGCTGGTCCATCACCACGCGGCCCTTGATCGTGTGGCTGCCGATGATAGCGCCGGTGGCCTTCGAGGCACGTGCCGCCGCGCGCAGGATCTTCGCCTCGAGCGGCGTGATGCCGTCGTCGCCGGCGCTGAGCTTGATCCAGCCGGCCCTGTAGTCGGCTTCGTCGAAGCGTTCGGTGAGCTCGCGCCGCATCCAGGTCTCGAGCGCCGCTTCGTCCGCGTCCCTGGCCCATTGCGGTATCCAGGGCTCGCGATAGATGCCGGTCGGCGCGACGATCGGGAGGCCTGTCGCACGCGAGACCGCGAGCACGGCGTCGGCGCGCCGCCCGACGCCCAATGGCGTGCAATCGACCATCGCCGTGATGCCGAGCGGGGGCAGCCTTTCGACCTCGGGGGCGATCTTCTTCACCACGTCCTCGACCGGCCCCCTGGCGTGGTCCGGATCGTCGGGACTGCGGAAATCGACATAGATGTGTTCGTGCGGCAGGATCATGCCCAGCCTGTCGCGCGCGATCGGGCCGAGGGTGGTGAAGAGAGCTCTACTGGTCATGCCCGCGAGCTTAGCGTCCGCGGTGCGCGAGCGGCAACATCAATGGATGGCGCGACGGAAGAACAGCGCGATCGCTCCGAGCGCCGCGCCGATCAGCGCGCCGATCAGCACCACCGAAAAACTCACGGGCGCCGCCGGTTCGGCTGCCGCGGACGGCTGGTCGGATCCGGCGAGAAGACCGAGGCCGCCACTAGCGAGCTGCGTTGCCGGCCCCGCGGCGACCAACCGTGTTCCCCCATCGCCACCGTCAGCGGCCGCCGGCGCCAAACCTGCACCTGGCGAGGGCAGCTTGACGTTCGCGGCGGCCGAGCCGGCGAGCGCCACGGCGCGGTCGGCGCCTTTTTCGAGTACCGCCGGCCAAGGCCCGAGCCCGCCGACGCTCAAATCCTGCTTCTTCTTGACCGTCGCGGTCTGCCCCACGGTGATGGTCGTCGAGCGCTCCGAGGCGACCGACGACACCGCCACCGCGCCGCGATCGACGGCCACCGTCGCGCCGTCGTCATCGGCGGTCACGATGAAATGGGTGCCTTTGACCACGGCGGCGAGATAGGGCGTCTTCACCGCGAAATGCTTGACGCGCTTCGCCTCGGCTTCGACCTCGAGCCGGCCGATATCCTGCAGCACCGTGGTGAAGCCGGTGTCGGCGTCGAGCTCGATGCGGATGGTCGTATTGACGTCGAGCGTCAGCACTTCGAGGTTGCGCTGGAGCTCGGCATGGCCGTCGGCGAGCGTCCTCACATAGCGATCGTAGTCGACGGTATCGCCGCGCTTGAGCGGCACCCACACCTCGTCGACGAGCTGCTCGACCGTGCCGCGCAACCGGGTCACGACCCAGTCGCCCGCGAGCGCAGGGGCGGTGACGAACAGGGTCGTCACCAGAACGATGATCAGTCGAAGCAGCCGCATCTGTCTCGCCCGTTTGACGCTATGGCGACGCCCAAATGTGTCGATAGGCCGTGAACAATCCGATAAGGCGAGGCCGGCAATTGCCCCGACAATCGCGAAACGCCGCAGCCTGATGGACACGCGGCGTTTCGGTCAGGGTTCGGTGCTCGGATCGTCCGGCTGCTCGCCCTGATCACTGCTGCCGCCGGGCGGCTCCCAGCACTCGGGACACCCTTCCGTCGCAGGCGGTTCGGCCGGGTCGTCATAACTGCCGCCTTGGACCACAGGTATCAGCTTCAACGGCACCTTGACGCCGACGGTCTGGACCGGCGGCTGGCCCCTGGTGAGGCCGATGATGCCAGCCGAAGTCGGCATCATCGACACGGCCGCGAGTGCAGCAACCACAAGCACTCGCGGCAAGATGTACGCTCGCCACATCAGATCACCTGCGCGGCGCAGGTACCGGCGTCGAGATCGACGACGCCCTCGATGCGGGCCTTCTGGCCGGCACGGAGACCGTGCGGCAGGGCGATCGTGCCCTTGGCACCGCCGGCGAGCCACTTGACCTTGGCGCCGGCAGCGATGGCATCGCCCAGATTGGCGAGAACCAGGTCGCCGCCGTTGATCTTGCAGCCGAGGCGGAGGTCGTCGGCGGTCTGCGCCACGGCCTTGGCCTTGCCGGACTTGCCCGGAAGCAGGATGGGCGCGCTGTTGGGGTCGATCTGGGGCCGCGACGTGTCCATCAGGATCGGAGCGCTCATCGGATCGATCTGGGGCGACGGGACGTCGACCAGAACGGGGACGCCGGACCCAAGCGGGTTGCTGTTGCCGTTGCCGAAGTCCTGGATCGTCTCGATGAAGCCGCCGGCATGGGCCTGGGTCAGCCCGACGGACAGTGCGGCGCCGACGACGGCCAGGATCGCGGTCTTGGTGAGAGTATTCATTTGAGGTCGTTTCCTGCCGGAGGTTGGCAGTGCCATTTCGGTCACTGGCTCACATCGCCGGCTGCGGTGTGAACGAGGCGGCTTTTGAGCCCCTTCCCTTGAACTCGGCTTGAGCGCACACTTCAGTTCCGGTTCATAATAATGTCCATTTGGAAACTATGTCCGATGCGACTTCATTTCCGACCGTCGAGTACGACAGCCCCGTCGAACAATATGAGCGGGTGATGTTCACCCAGATCATGGTGTCGATGGCCAAGAGCCTGAGGGACGACAATCTGAGCCTCGCCCAGGTCGCGGCGCTTCATCTGCTCGGCCTCAGGCCGGACATGCGGGTGGGCGATATCGCCGAAGCGCTTGGCATGCAGCTGCCCGGGGCGAGCAAGGTGGTGGCCGACCTCGTCGAGCGGAGTCTGTGCACCCGCCGCGAGGACCCCACCGACCGGCGTGCCAAGGTTGTGGCCATCACCGCCAAGGGCCGCAAACTCATCGAGGCCATCTCGAACCGCCGCCGCGAGGAGGCGCCGTTCGCCATGCGCAACCTCGATGGCGAGGTCAGCGAGAGCTTCAACCGGCTGTTCATGACAATGTATGAGGCGGGGCTCACCAAAGCCGGGAAATGACCCGCCGCAACCGGCCCCAAGGCCTTTGCGTTCGACTCCATTCCAACCGAGAGCAGACCAATGAAAATTGCCTACACAGCCCATGCGACGGCAGCCCACGGCGGGCGCGGCGTCGGCGACGCCCAGACCGACGACGGGCGGCTCGGCGTCAAATTCTCGACCCCCAAGGCGATGGGCGGCGACGACGGCCCCGGCACCAATCCCGAACAGCTCGTGGCGCTCGCCTACTCGGCCTGCTTCCTCGGCGCGATGGGCGTCGCGGCCAAGCGGGCGGGCAAGCAATTGCCGGCCGAAGCAACGGTCACCGCCGATGTGAGCTTTGCCGACCGCGAGGACAAGATCGGCTTCACCATGGTGCCCAGGCTCACCGCCAAGGTGCCGGGATGGGACAAGGCAGACATCGAGGCGACCATCAAGGCCGCCCACGACATCTGCCCGATCTCCGATCTCGTCCGGAAGGCCCACGAAGTGGAACTCGTCGCGGGCTGACCGCTCAGCGCACCTGTGCGAAGAAGCTCCGCATCTCATCGACGAACAGCGCCGGGGTGTCGGCCGCCGCGAAGTGGCCGCCCTCGGGCATCTCGCGCCAGTAGACCACATTGGTCGAGCGCTCGACGAAGCTTCTGACCGAGCGGAAATCCCACGGGAAGACCGACACGCCGGTCGGCGTCTCGTTGCGGTCCTCGCGGTAGCCCGCTCCGGTCCGCGCGTCCTCGAAGTAATGGTTTGCCGCAGAGCCACCGCTGGCGGTGAACCAGTAGATCGAGGCGTGGACGAGGTACTTGTCGCGATCGACATACTGGACGCCCGCGCCCTCGAAGCCGAAGAACAGCTCGGTGTTCCAGGCGAGCTGCGCCGCCGGCGAATCGACGAGGCCGTAGCCGAGCGTGCCGGGCCGCTTCTGCTGGATGTACTGGTAGCCATTGTAGCGCTGGAAGCTGTCGAGATTGGCAAAGCCCTCCATCTCGAACGGGGAGAGCCTGTCCATCTCGCCCGGCGCGCCGCTCGGGAACGCAAAGACCTGCTGGAGATGGATGCCGATCAGTCCCTTGGGCGCAAGAATGCCCAGCTCGCGCACCACGAGCCCGCCCGCGTCGCCACCCTGCGCGCCATAGCGCTCGTAACCAAGCCCCTGCATCAGCGCGGCGAAGGCCTTGGCCATCCGCGCGCTGTCCCAGCCGGTCGACGCGAGCGGGGTCGAAAAGCCGTAGCCGGGCAGCGAGGGGATCACGAGATCGAAGCTCACCCCGGCATCGAGCCCATGCGCCGCCGGGTCGGTGAGCGGCCCGATGACATCGATGAATTCATAAATGCTCGAGGGCCAGCCATGGAGCAGCAGCAGCGGCGTGGCATTGGGGGCCTTCGACTTGATATGGAGGAAATGGATCGTCTGGCCTTCGATCTCAGTGGTGAACTGCGGATAGGCATTGATGCGTGCCTCGGCGGCCCGCCAGTCGAAGCTCTTCCGCCACTGGTCCGCCAGTTCGCGGATGAAGCCGACCGGCTGGCCGTGGCTCCAGTCGGTGCTCGTCGCATGCGGCCAGCGCGTGCCTTCGAGGCGGATGCGCAGATCTTCGATGGCTGCGTCGGGGATGGCGATCCTGAACGGGGTGAAATCCATTTTGTCTCTCCTTGCCGGCGCTCATTCGCCGCTGAAGAGACCTTGCTCCAGCCCTCCTGACAGGGCGTGTCAGGAGGCGGGTTCGTCCCGTTTCGTGCGGGCGGACCACACCGCTTCCCACTCCTTCAGCAGGATCACGCGGCGCTTGCCGTAGGGCTCCGTGCCGATGGTCGCATCCTTGATCCGGTCGACCCGGAAGTTGCGGAAATCGTTGCGCAGGGCACACCATGCGCCGACGATCTGCTTTTCCTGGTAGTAGGCGAGCGTCAGCGGCCAGATCGGGCGCTTGGTGACGTTCCCCATTTCATCCGCGTAGCTCAGATGGAGCGTCTTCTCGCTGCGCATCGCTTCGCGCACCACGCCGAGCAACGGCTCGGCCGGCCGCGACCACGTCGCCTGCGCGGCCCAGAGCCCCGTACTGGCGAGCCTGTCGCGCAGATCCTCGGGCGAGGCCGTCGCGATCTTGCCGAGCGCATTGTGCGCCGCCGTGCGCAACCCATCGTCGGGCTGGCCCTCGACCCATTGCGCCCCTAGCACCAATGCCTCGAGCTCCTCGGCCGTGAACATCAGCGGCGGCAGGAAGAAGCCGGGCCGCAGCATGTAGCCCACCCCCGCCTCGCCATCGATCGGCGCACCCAGCCCGATCAGTGTCTGGATATCGCGATAGAGCGTGCGCACGCTGACATTCTGCTCATCCGCCAGCGCCTGCGCCGTGATGGGGCGGCGGTGCCGCCGCAGGGCGTCCATGACCGCAAAGAGTCGCTCGGTTTTGTCCATGCGGAGGAGAGTAGTGGCTTGTTTCGATGGGCGGTCAAGGCCCCCTCATCCGCCCCTCGGGCACCTTCTCCCCCATAGGGAGAAGGCTGTCACTGAAACGTCCGCGCACTCCCCTTCTCCCCAAGGGGGAGAAGGTGGCCAACGGCCGGATGAGGGGGCCTTGCCGGTCCAACTAATTTCTACCGCCCCTTCATCCGCTCCCACACGCCCAGAACCGTGTTCCAGTTTCGCTGCGTCATCTTCTCGCCCGCGAGCTTCTCAACCTGCAGCTTGCTCGGCACCGTCGCCGCCCCCGCGCCATAGTCGATGACCAGCGCCGCGCCGACCGCCTTTGCCTTCTCGGGCGCGGTGCGCGGAATCAGCTCCGCCGGCCAGTCCACGCTCTTGTGGAAGAAGCAGACCCCGACCTGTGCCGGATGATCCTTTGTCGCCTTCGGGAACGGATCAGCCTCGACGATCCGACGGATGTCATCGCGTGTCGCGATGAACACCTCGCTGGTCGTGAGGCCGAAGCTTTCGACCAGTGCGGTGATCTCCTTCTTGACCACCGCGACGCTCTTCGATGACCCAAAGATCAGATTGCCGGTCGCGAGATAGTTCACCGGATCGGTGAACCCTGCCGCCTCGGCCTTGTCGCGCAGCGCCGCGGGCCGCATCTTCGCATGCGAGATGGGGCCGATGGCTCGGAGCAGCGCGACATAGACCGTCATGCGATCTCGATTTCACACCAATGCGAGTAGGGGTGGTCGGGCGTGATGATGATGCTGGGGAATTGCGGGTGATTGACGGCGTCGGGGAACGACTGGTCCTCGGTGCAGAAGCCCGAAAACTTGCCGTAGCTCTTGCCGCCCAGCCCCAGCCCTTCGATCTGGCCCATCATCACGGAATTATAGAACTGCATTCCAGGGCGGTCGGTCCAGATCTTCATGGTGAGCTCGCCGTCCGGTCCCTTGACGATGCCGGCCGGATCCTTGAGATCGCGCCCGGTATCAAGGACGAGGTTGCCATCGTATTCGATCGGCGCGCCCGAGCTGTCGCGGAGGTTGCGCGGCGTGCGGAAGTTCCACTGCGTCCCCGGCTTGGTCTCAACGATGTTGCCGTTGGGGATCAGCGTTTTGGCATCGACCTCAGTCGCGGCATTGGCGGCGAACCAGTAGGAATGATCGAGCACGTCGTTGCCGGTGCCGAGGTTGAAATAATGGTGCTGGACGAGACTCATCGGCGTCGGCCGATCGGTCGTTGCGCCCATCTCGAGGCGGAGCCTGTTGCCGTCGAGCCGATAGGTCGCCTTGATCTTCACATTGCCCGGATAGCCGGAATCGCCGTCGGCGGAATT
>Ga0164241_10005364_pt1 | contig 12063 bp, 6 predicted proteins | sample OricomyardsoilBY_FD_108780 | JGI IMG/M metagenome (GOLD analysis project Ga0164241, IMG submission 108780) | Backyard soil microbial communities from Emeryville, California, USA - Original compost - Back yard soil (BY) | ecosystem: Environmental > Terrestrial > Soil > Unclassified | place: USA... | reverse complement strand
TCAGCGCTTCCACGGCCGCCTTGATGAAGAACGACATGAAGCCGAGCTTCACGCCGTGTTTCTTCTCGAAGTTGTCCTTGTACTTCGCGCGAAGATCCATCACGGCCTTGAGATCGATCTCATTGAACGTGGTCAGCTGAGCCTGCGTGTGCTGCGCTTCGAGCAGTCGCTCTGCAATACGCGCGCGCAGGCGCGTCATCGGTACGCGCTGATCCTGCCGGCCCGCGGCGCCCGCGACCGGGGCCGCGGCGGAAGCCGCCTTGCCGGGCGTGGCGGCGGCGGGCTTGTCGAGGAACTCCACCACGTCGCCCTTGGTGATACGGCCATCGCGGCCGGACGCCGGGATCTTGGCCGGATCCAGCTGCTTCTCTTCGACCATGCGGCGCACCGAGGGCGCGAGCTTGTCGTTGCCGGCGGCCGGCGCCGCCTTGGCGGCGGCCGCGGGGGCCGGAGCGGGAGCGGGAGCCGCGGCCTTGGGCGCGGCGGCAGCGCCCTCTTCGAGCACGGCCAGCACCTGGCCACTGGTGACCGAGGTACCCGCGACGATCTTCAGTTCCTTGAGCACACCATTTACCGGCGCGGGCACTTCGAGCACCACCTTGTCGGTTTCGAGGTCGGCGAGATTCTCGTCGCGGCTCACGGCCTGGCCGACCTGCTTGTGCCAGGTGACGAGCGTGGCGTCGGCGACCGATTCGGGTAGTTGGGGAACCTTGATTTCAATGGCCATGGTTTTTCCAGGTGGGTCTTCAGCGAGAGGTGGCGAGCGCGGCCGGCGGGGTGCCTGCCGATCCCGTCAGACGCTTGGTCTCGCGCGCCCCTTCTTCCTTGTTGGTGGCAGTGAGCGCGGCCTCGATGAGCTCGCGTTGTTCGACTTCGTGAATCTTCATGATGCCCGTGGCGGGCGCCGCCGCGGGGCTGCGGCCGGCGTACAGCAATTCGCGCTTGCCGACAAAGGTCTGCAGGCGGTGGCGGATCTGGTACCAGGCGCCCTGGTTCTGCGGCTCTTCCTGGCACCACACGACTTCGCGCACGTTCGGATACCGCGCCATCACCACTTCCATCTCCTGCACCGGGAATGGATAGAGCTGTTCCACCCTCACCAGCGCGACTTCCTGGTTGTTGGTCGCACGGCGCGCCTTGAGCAGGTCGTAGTACACCTTGCCCGAAGACAACACCACGCGATGCACGCCGGCGCTGGGTAGTTTGTCGACGTCGTCGATGACCGTGGCGAATTCGCCGTTGGCGAGATCCTCGAGCGTCGACACCGCCATCTCGTGGCGCAGCAGGCTCTTCGGCGTCATCACGATGAGCGGCTTGCGCAGGCTGCGCAGGATCTGCCGGCGCACCATGTGATACATCTGCGCCGGCGTCGACGGCACGCACACCTGCATGTTGTTCTCGGCGCACAGCTGCAGGAAGCGTTCGAGGCGCGCGGAGGAATGCTCCGGGCCCTGGCCCTCGTAGCCATGCGGCAGGAACAGCGCGAGGCCGCACAGCCGGCCCCACTTGGATTCACCCGAGCTGATGAACTGGTCGATGATGACCTGCGCGCCGTTCACGAAATCGCCGAACTGCCCTTCCCAGATCACCAGCGACGACGGGTCCGTGGTCGAGTAACCGTATTCGAAGCCGAGCACGGCCTCTTCCGACAGCACCGAGTCCGTCACCTGGAAATGCGGCTGGCGCTCGGCAAGATGCGCGAGCGGCGCGTAACACTCGCCGCTGTTCTGCTCGTGCAACACCGCGTGGCGATGGAAGAACGTGCCGCGGCCGGAGTCCTGGCCGGTGAGGCGGATGGCATTGCCTTCCTCGAGGATGCTGGCGTACGCCAGGGTTTCGGCCGCGCCCCAGTCGAGCGGCATCTCGCCGCGGAACATCTTGGCGCGGTTCGCCATCACCTGCGCCACGCGCGGATGCAGCGTGAAGCCTTCGGGATATCTGACGGCGCGTTCGCCCAGCGCTTTCAGACGCGCGATGTCGCCACCGCCGCGCACGCGCTCCGACCAGTCGTTGGCGGCGTACTTGCTCCAGTCCACCGTGTACTTGTTGCCGATCATGCCGAGCGAAGCGCGCGCCTGCTGCTTGCCCTCGTCGAGACCCTGGCGGTAAGACTCCACCAGCGCGGCCGCATCGGCGTCGCTGAGCACGCCCTGCGCCACCAGCCTGTCGGCGTAGATCTTGCGCGTGGTCGGCTGCTTGCGGATGACCTGGTACATCATCGGCTGCGTCGCCGCCGGTTCATCCGCCTCGTTGTGTCCATGGCGGCGATAACAGACGAGGTCGATGACCACGTCCTTGCGGAACTTCTGCCGGTACGCCAGCGCCAGGCGCGTGACGAACACCACGGCTTCCGGATCGTCGCCGTTCACGTGGAAGATCGGCGTCTCGAGCATCTTCGCGACGTCCGAGCAGTACATGGTCGAGCGCACGTCGTCGGGACGCGAGGTGGTGAAGCCCACCTGGTTGTTCACGATGATGTGCATCGTGCCGCCGGTGTAGAACGCGCGCGCCTGCGACAGCTGCAGCGTCTCCATGACCACGCCCTGGCCGGCGAAGGCCGAATCACCGTGGATGAGGATGGGCAGCACGCGTGCGCCGGCGGTGTCGCCGCGGCGCTCCTGGCGTGCGCGCACCGATCCTTCCACCACCGGGTTCACCACTTCGAGATGCGAGGGATTGAACGCCAGCGCCACGTGCACATTGCCGCCCGGGGTGCGCAGATCCGACGAGAAGCCCTTGTGGTACTTCACGTCGCCCGAGCCTTGCTGGTGGGCGGTGTCGTACTTGCCTTCGAATTCGTTGAAGAGAACGGACGGTGACTTGCCGAGCACGTTCACGAGCACGTTCAGGCGGCCGCGATGGGCCATGCCGATCACGCCTTCCTCGATGCCCTGCTGGCCACCCTGCTGGATCAGGTCATCGAGCAGCGGGATCAGTGAGTCGCCGCCTTCCAGCGAGAAGCGCTTCTGTCCGACGTACTTGGTGTGCAGGTAGCGCTCGAGGCCTTCGGCGGCCGAGAGCTGCCAGAGCAGGTTCTTTTGTTCGTCGGTGGTGAGCTTGCCCTTGAGGCGGCCGACCAGGAACTGGTCCTGCAGCCACAGGCGCTCTTCGGTGTCCGACACGTGCGCGAATTCCGCGCCGATGGTGCCGCAATACACGTGCTCGAGCTGCGAGATGATCTCGCGCAGCTTGAGCTTCGGCGCGACTTCCATCGGCCGCGAGCCGGTGAGGAATTCCGTGTCGAGGTCGGCTTCCGAAAGTCCGAAATAGCTGAGCTCGAGCACGCGCGGCCGTGGCCGCTTCTGCATGCCCAGCGGGTCGAGATGGGCGATCAGGTGGCCGCGGTTGGCGTAGATCTGCACCAGTCGTGAGACCGCGCCCTGCTTGGCCGCCGCCTGGTTCGAGAGGGTGACGCCGCCGGCCGCCAGCCGGGGGCGCGTGGCGCGCTGGGCGATGCCCGCCTGCACGGCCGAGTGGATCTGCTCGCCGGCACTGCCGTCGCGCAACTTCTGAAAATAGTCTCGCCACTTGGGGTCGACGCTCTGCGGATCCGCGAGGAACTGTTCGTAGAGCGCTTCAACGTAGGGAGCATTGCCGCCAGAGAGCGGCGTCGAGGCCAGCAACTCGCGAAGGCTGGGGGCCATAGGAGGAAAAAATCCTTGTGGACTCAAGGTCCTGGAGCAACAAAGGGGCGGTATGTTAGCCGAAGCCGGCTACAGCCGGAAGGCAACCAGTACCTAATCTAGGGGAATGTTACGTAAAAGAAAGAGTTCGTATCCCACCAGCAGCACGTACAAGCCCAGGATCACATAGAGGATGGCGCCCACGGTCCGGCCGAAGACCTGGAGCCGCGCCATCACCGTCAGGAACACCACGCCCAGGGCCGTGAGCCCCAGCTTCCATCCCGCGAAGGCATGGCCGGAGCCTTTCACCAGCGGGGCCATCACGGGATTGATCTCCACCGCGCCGTGGGAGATCAAAGTCAGGGTCAGCAAGGCATCTGCACTGCAAAGGAGCAGAATCATCATGCCAACCGCCAACCACTGGGGATGGAACCAGTCGGTCACCACCGCGTGGCGCTCGGCACTGCGACGCGGGGCTACTCGCCGGCGCTCGAAGTTTCCGCGCCAGAGCGCATGGAACACGGAACGGCGCCGCTCGGTGCGCAGTCGTCGCTCGTGCATGGGTACAGCCATCTGGCATGCAATCTAGCAGCGCATCGCTGCGTATGAATGCAGTAAGCCGGAATTCAGTGTGAGCCAGGTCTCAGAAGTTCCAGCGCAATTCCGCATACACGGAGCGGCGGATCTCGCGCGCCGTCGGCACCGCGTACTCGCTGTGCCGATCGTCGAGTAGATTGGCGCCCACGACCGATAGTTCGAGCGCGTCGGAGGCCCTGAATGCCAGGCGCGCGCCCAGTTCGGTGTAAGACGGGTTTTCCGGCGACGGCAGCTTGCCGACATAACGCAGCATCGCGTCCAGGGTCCAGCGCCCGAAATCCATCGATGACTTCAGCGTGGCCCGCTTGTTGGGATCGTTGCCCGCCTGCTCGACGCCCAGCAGCTGCGAGGCGCCGTCACTGAAACGCAGCCGCTTGTGGAGCGCGCGGAACCCGGGCGACAGGCGCCACCACTTCGTCACCTGCCAGTTGGCCCAGACTTCGACTCCGTAGGTGCTGCCTTCGATGAGGTTGCCCCAGCGCAGCGGCAGGAACCCGCCCGGCGCCGGCTCGATCGTGCGCAGGTCGTCGTAGTCGTTATAGAAAGTGCTGAGCGACCAGGAAATCGACGCGTGCGGTTGCGCGCGATAGCCGAGCTCGAAGGCGTTCACGTCCTCGGGTTTGAAATCCGGATCGCCGACCAGGAAGGGATTCACGCCGTCGGCACGCTCGATGACGTCGGTGTCGAGCGGCGTGGGCGAACGGATGGCGCGTGCCGCCGAGGCCCACACCAGCGAGCTGTCGTCCGGCGACCAGGCCAGGCGCAGGTCCGGCAACGTCGCCCAGCCCGAGTACGAGTTCTGCTCGAACTTGAGTCCCAGCGTCAGCTTGAGCTCATCGGTGAGCACCATCGTGTCCTGCGCGAACAGGTTGGTGAGTTCGAGGGTGCGGTGCTCGGGATCGACGGCCAGTGTCGGCGTGCTGTCGACGTCGTAGTCGTTGTAGCGGCGCCCGAATCCCCACACCACGCGGTGGCGCGCACCCAGGTCCAGCGACTGCTGGAAGTCGATGTCATAGGTGTCGAGCGAGAAACCCACGCCGCTCGGCGGCTGGCCGCGGTCGGTGCCGTCGATGAACAGTTGCAGGCGGGTATCCGCGCGCTGGCCGTCGTGCTCCCAGCGGCCTAACAAGTCGTGCTGCGTGAAGCCGATGTCGCCGAACACGCCGACGTTTTCGGTGGCATCCTGGTAGTCGCCCTGGATGGTGAAGCGGTTGGTGTCGTCCGCCGCGCCGAGATCGACACGGAAACCGGTCTGCACCTTGTGCCAGCGGTCTCCTCCGCTCGCGCCGCTCTCGAGCTCGCTGGGCCCGCGATCGAAGGCCTTGGCGTACACGCGGAATGCATCGCCATCGCCGAAGTCCGCGCCGTAGCGCGCGGAGATTGCGTTCTCCTGGTCGCCGCCCGTGGCGCGCACCAGCCCGCCGGTGGTGTCCTGCGCCCTGCGCGTGATGATGTTGATGACGCCGTTCATGGCATTGGCGCCCCACAGGGTGGCGCCCGGCCCGCTGATGACCTCGATGCGATCGATGTCGTCCATCACCACGTCCTGCGCGTCGTAGGCCACGCCCGAGAACAGCGGGTTGTAGACACTGCGCCCGTCGATGAGGATCAGGATCTTGTTGGAGAAGTTCTGCAATTCGAGGTGGCCGCCGAAGCCGCGCGCCGCGACCTGGTATTCCTGCGCGTTGATCTGCTCGATCTGCAGGTTCGGCGCCAGGCGCAGCGCCTCGGGAATCGACAACACGCCGGCGCGGTGGATTTCCTCGTGCGTGATCACGTAGATCGATGCCGGCGCGCTCGACAGGCTCTGCGCGGACTTCGACACCGAGGTCACTTCGACGCGCGCCAGCTCCTCGAGCGACATGCGGCTGAGCTGCGTCAGCGGGTCACTGGCGTCGGCCATGAGCTGCGCCGACGCGGGGGCCGCCAGCCAGCAGCCGAGGCAGGCCGCCGCGAGTCTGTGACGCCGCGAATGGATCATGGAGGAGTTCCTTCATCGATGGAACGGATCGCCGCCGGGCGGCGTTCCACGCGTGCCGCCACCGAGAGCAGCGCCGAATCGATCTTGAGGCGTGAGCGATCCGCGGCGATCACCGAGATCTCGAATCGCACGTTGCGCTGGGCCTCGACGAAATTGATCACGGCGCCCGCGTCGAGGCCGTGATCGTCGTCGGTCACGATGAGGATGGGCCGCTCGAGCGCCGCGGCGCGCAGCGTGCGCGTCCGCGCCAGCGCCTCCGGGCCCACGTACAGGATGTGCACCCCGGCAAGATCGGCCACTCGGGCAACGCGCCGCAACTTCACCGGCTGGTGGTTCACCACCATGCGCGGCACCAGCGCCTCGAGTTGTTTGGCCACGGCCTCGTCCCCGGCCACGGCGATCACGAAGGGGCTGGCGGGCGAGTCGGGCGGCCATTCCACGTACGATGCGAAGCGGTACAGGAACGCGGCCTTCACCGCCTCGACGGAAAAAGTCTCCGCGCGCGCGAGCGAAGCCGCGAGCGCCAACAGGAGTGCGACCAGCAGGATGCCGCCCCCTGTAGGACGAACCCTGTTGCGGTGGACCTCGTATCCGATATTTAGGCAAGATGAGGCCGCGTGACACCCAAGCCCCAAACCTCCGCACGCAACGACGGCCGCCTGTGGCGCGCGGTGGTGTCGATCCGTCACGCGCGCCGCAGCCTGTCCGGCAAGCTGATGGTTGTAATGCTTACAACCACGGCGATCGCGCTCGCGGCCGCCGGTGCCGCGCTGCTGTTCACCGACCTTCGCGACAATCGCGCGGCCTGGGCCGCGGATCTCGATACCGAAGCAGCCATTCTCTCCCTGGCGGTTCAACCAGCTCTCTCTTTCAACGATCGCGAATACGCGCAGCGTAACCTGAATGCGCTGCAGGCGCGCGCCTCGATTCGAGCCGCCGCGCTGTACGACGCCGACGGTGCGCTGTTCGCGCAGTACGTGCGCCCCGGCGAATTGCCCGCGCCCGAGGAGCTGCCGACACTTGCGCCGGGAGTGCAAATCGACGAGGGCCGGGTCGAGCTGGAGCGCGCCGTGGTGTCGGAGAGCGAGGTACTGGGCACTATCTACCTGCGCGCGCACTACGACGTCAGCGGCCGGGTGCGCGCCTACCTTTCGGTGCTCGGCGCCGTCATGGTCATCGGCCTGATCGCCGCCCTGCTCGCCTCGAGCTGGCTGCACCGGGTCGTCAGCCAGCCGATGGAATCCATGGCCAACGTGGCGCGGCAGATCGTCGAGAAGCGCGACTACTCGTTCCGCGCCGCGCGCACCACCAATGACGAGATCGGCGTGGTCATCGACGCGTTCAACAACATGCTCGACGAGGTGCAGGCGCGTTCGCGCGCCCTCGAGACCAGCGAGAAGCTGTACCGCGCCATCGGCGAATCCATCAACTACGGCGTCTGGGTCACGGACGCGGATGGCCGGCTGATCTACATCAGCGATTCGTTCCTCAAGCTGGTGGGGCTCAGCCTCGAACAGGCCGTCAACGACGGCTGGGGCTCGGCACTGCATCCCGACGACCTCGAGGACACGTTGCAGGCCTGGCGCGAGTGCGCCCGCACCGGCAACACGTGGTACCGCGAGCACCGCATGCTGGGCGCGGACGGCAAGTATCACTCCATCCTCGCGCAGGGCGTGCCGATCCGGGATGCGGCCGGCACCATCCAGCGCTGGGCCGGCATCAACCTCGACATCTCGCGGCTCAAGAACACCGAGCTCGCGCTGCTCGAAGCGGACCGCCGCAAGGACGAATTCCTCGCCACCCTGGCCCACGAACTGCGTAATCCGCTGGCACCGATCCGCAACGCGGTGCGCATCCTCGACTCCGATGCGGCCGACGAACGCCAGCGCAAGTGGGGCCGCGAGGTGATCTCGCGCCAGGTGCAGCGCATGTCGCTGCTGCTCGACGACCTGCTGGACGTGTCGCGCATCACGCGCGGCCAGCTCGAGCTCAAGAAGGACTATGTCGACCTCAAGTCGGTGGTCGGTGTCGCGGTCGAGACGGCGCGCCCCCTGCTCGACGCCAAGCGCCACCAGCTCATCGTCAATCTACCCGCCGACAACATCCGGCTGGAAGCCGACCCGCTGCGGCTCTCGCAGGTCATCGGCAACCTGCTGACCAACGCCGCGAAATACACCGATCCCGAGGGCCGCATCGAGCTCGGCGCGCGGCTCGAGAACGCCGAGCTCGTGATCATCATCCGCGACAATGGCATCGGCCTTTCGGATGAGGTCATGCCGGGCCTGTTCACCATGTTCTCGCAGGTGAACTCCGCCATCGATCGCGCCGAGGGTGGCTTGGGCATCGGTCTCGCGCTGGTCAAGGGACTGGTGGCGCTGCATGGCGGCCGCGTCGAGGTACGCAGCGAGGGCCTGGGGCGCGGCAGCGAGTTCATCATCCACTTGCCCCACAAGGTGCTCGCGCCCGCCACCGCGGACGTGGAAGAGCCCAGTCATGGCGCCGCCAACGCCAATGCCGTGCGCCGCGGCCGCGTGCTGGTGGCCGACGACAACCGCGACGCGGCCGAGTCACTGGGCCTGGTGTTGCGCTTCATGGGCTACGAAGTGTCGATCGCCTACGGCGGCGCGGAGGCCCTCGAAATCGGGGCGCGCGAACGGCCACGCGTGGCCATCATCGACATCGGCATGCCTGGCATGAGTGGGCACGAGGTGGCGCGCCGCATGCGGCGCGAGGCCTGGGGACGCAATGCCATCCTGGTGGCACTGACCGGCTGGGGCCAGGATACGGACAAACAAGCCGCGCGCGCCGCGGGCTTCGACGATCACCTGACCAAGCCCGTGGACCCGGACGGCGTGGAAGCCGTGATCACCAAACTACTGGGCGGCGCGCCCGCGCCGGCCGGCGACAGCGACGCGGGTGACTCGGCCAGCCGCGCCTGAAACAACATATATAAGAGTCAGCCCGGAGCGCTGGCGGCGGCCTGGCGCATGCCCTGCTCGGCCACCATGCGCAACAGGCGCGCCGGCTCGACCGGCTTGGTCAGGTGCCCATCGAAACCCGAGCTCAGCGCCGCATGCCGGTCCACGTCGCGGCCATGACCCGTGATCGCCACCAGCCGGGGCCGCTGCGACGCGTCGGTGAAGCGCGCGCGAATGGCATGCGCCACCATGAAGCCGTCCATGCGTGGCAGGCCGATGTCGAGCAACACGACGTCGGCGTGGAATTCGTCCAGCCTGGAGAGCGCACTCGCGCCGTCATGCGCGACTTCCACTTCGTGGCTGTCGAGGCGCAGCAGCTCGCGCAGCGATTCTGCGGAGTCGCGATTGTCTTCCACCACGAGCACACGGCGCCGCGTGACCGGCAGTGACCCGCCGTCCTCGTCGTCCGCGACCGGCATCGGAACCGCGGCGACTCGCGGCAAGCGCACGCGGAATTCGCTGCCCTTTCCCAGGCCATCACTGTGCGCCTCGACACCGCCGCCATGCATCTCGACCAGGTGCTTGACCACCGTGAGTCCAATGCCAAGCCCGGTGTGCATCCGATCGACGGAGCCGTCGCCCTGCAGGTAGAGGTCGAAAATGTCCGGCAGCATCTGCGGATCGATACCCACGCCCTCATCGCGCAACACCAGTGCGACTTCGCGCGCCGTCGCCATCAGTTTCAATTCGATGCGCGCGTACTCGGGCGAGTACTTGATCGCGTTGGTCAACAGGTTCGAGATCACCTGGCAGAGGCGCACCTTGTCGGCGTCCACGAACACAGGCTCACCGGGGCGGGTGAAGGCAACCTTCTGCCCGCGGAAGTCGAGCAACGGCTTCACCGCCTCGAGCGCCGTGTCGACCACGGACGCGACGTTCAATGGCTCGCGCCGCAGCGCGACGCGCCCGCGCGTGATCCGCGCCACGTCCAGCAGGTCGTCGACCAGGTGCGTGAGGTGGCTGGCCTGGCGCTCGAGTAGTTCGGCCGAGCGGCGGATGGTGACCGGGTCTGCCTGGCCGCGGCCCAGGATATGCGCCACGTTGCGGATGGGCGCCAATGGATTGCGCAGCTCGTGCGCCAGCATGGCGAGGAAGTTGTCCTTGCGGCGGTCGACTTCGCGCAGCGCGCGTTCGGCGCGTTTGCGGCCCGAAATGTCCTCGACCAGCGCGAAGCAGCCGCGCACCTGCCCGTCCGGCCCCACGTCAGGGATGTAGTGCGCGGCGATCTCGCGCATGCCGCTGTCGAAGGGCATGTCCTGTTCGAAGAACACGCGCTCACCCCGGAATGCCCGCTCGAGCCGCGGGCCGATGTGCTTCCATGCCTCCTCGCCGAGCACGTCGCGCACGTGGCTACCCGCGACCGTGCCGGCCGGCAAGTCGAACCATTTTTCGTACATGCGATTGGCGAAGCGGTAGATGCGATCGGGATCGATGTAGGAGATCAGCGCCGGCATGGCGTCGGTGATGAGCCGCAGGTGGGCGGCGCTCTCGCTGGCGCGTTCGGCGTTCTCCGCGGCGGCACGCGCGGCCAGTAGTTGAGCCCGCGCGCTTCGCTGCACCTCACCCATGAGCAGGGCCGCCAGCGTGCCGATCAGCAGGAAGAAGGCGACGTGCGAAGCCCATTGCACCGGCGGCGCATCGTGTGGCCAGGCCGTGAACCAGATGGTGGCGGCCAACGGCGCCAGGAAGCTCGCGAGCAGCGCCGGCCCCCGCCCACCGAGATAGGCGCTAACAAAGACAGTCAGCACGAACGGCAACAGGGGCGCCTGCGTGCCTAACAGGGGCGCAAGGCTGGCGCGAGTCAGCACCGTGCCCATGACCACGACCACCGCGGCCGCGTATCGCAGCGGCCAGGCATTTGCGGGAATCAGAGGGCCAATGTAAGCAGGCGCGCGAAGTGCGGGAATGCGCGCCGGTGACACCGGTGACCTTGTGTCATGTGTATCCAAGGGAACTCACTAAGGCGCACTCTACAAGTGCGAGTGCCAACCAGCGCAGACGCGGAATGTAGGAATCATCCGGCAAGCCGCTCGTTAACCTGGATCAGAGTTGCTCGGCGAGCCGACCGTTGACGCGCACGTTTTCGAGCTTCACCTCGCGCGTGTACTTGACGATGCTCGGCTGCCTGACGCCGCCGAATTCGCAATCACGAATGGTGAGGTCGTTCACCGGTGCGTTTGGCAAGCCTTGCGAGTCCAGAACCCGTACCGCGCTTTTGACACGCAGCCGTTCCACCACCACGTTCTTCAACTGCGGTATGAACGGCCCATTCGCCCCCTCTTCGTAGTTGAAGTCGCAGGTGATGGCCGCGCGACCCACCTGCCCGACATCGAGATCGCGGTAGTAGAAGTTCTCGAGCAGGCCGCCTCGCAATGCGTTGTTCTTGAACCGGATGGCGTACCAGAGATCCGGGCTGTCCATCCGGCAGTTCTCCGCGAACACCCAGCGCGCGCCGCCGGAGATCTGGCTGCCGACCACCACGCCACCGTGGCCTTCCTTCATGCGGCAGTTGCGGATCAGGATGTTCTGCGACGGCGTCGCGAGCCGGCGGCCATCGGCATTGCGGCCGGAATTCACGGCGATGCAGTCGTCGCCCGTGTCGAACGAACAATCTTCAATGAGCATGTGGTCGACCGACTCGGGGTCGACACCATCGTTATTGGGCCCGTGCCCGAAGATGTCGACGCCGCGCAGCGTGATGTTCTTGCACAGTACGGGATGGATGTTCCAGAACGGCGAATTGCGCACCCGCACGTCGGCGATCAGCACGTTCTCGCATAGATAGGGCTGGATGAACGGCGGCCGCAGCATCGAGCCTTCGCCGAACACGCGATCCTTCACCGGCACCGTGGCCTCGGCCATGTCGAACAGCTTCTTGCGCGCC
>Ga0164241_10005363_pt1 | contig 12065 bp, 13 predicted proteins | sample OricomyardsoilBY_FD_108780 | JGI IMG/M metagenome (GOLD analysis project Ga0164241, IMG submission 108780) | Backyard soil microbial communities from Emeryville, California, USA - Original compost - Back yard soil (BY) | ecosystem: Environmental > Terrestrial > Soil > Unclassified | place: USA... | reverse complement strand
TTTAAGGTCATCGTGCTCATTGTAGGCGATATGTAGACCGAATACGGCAGCTTTATGAAGTCGTTGCGAAATCATGGATAGTCCGGCGTCACTTCCACCGCAATTTTCGGATTGGTTTGTTGCGCGCGGCTGGGCCTTACACCCACATCAGCAGGCGATGCTGGATCATGCGGGTGATCCCGCCAGTTTGCTGATCGCACCGACCGGCGGCGGTAAGACCCTGTCCGGATTTCTGCCAACCTTGATCGAGTTGGGGGCAGCGCCCGGCCCCGGCCTGCACACACTGTATGTCTCGCCGCTCAAGGCTTTGGCGGCGGATATCCGGCGGAACTTGCTGGTCCCCTTGGAGGGGATGGGGCTGAATATCCGCGTCGAAGACCGGACCGGAGACACGTCAGCCCTGCAGCGGAAACGCCAGCGAATTGACCCACCGCATATTCTGCTGACGACACCAGAATCTCTTGCGTTGCTGCTGACTTACCCGGAGGCGCCGCAGATGTTTGCCCATCTGCAACGGGTAATCGTCGATGAAATCCACGCATTGGCGGAAAGTAAACGCGGCGATCAGTTAATGCTGGGAGTGGCCCGCTTGCTCACCTTTACGCCCGCGCTGCGCGTCGTTGGATTGTCGGCAACCGTAGAAGACCCCCCCGCGCTGGCAGGGTTCCTGACCCCCGGTCTCTGCACCATCCTGACGGCCGATCCGGGGCCTGATCCCGACATTGCGATGTTGGCAACACGCGAGCCGCCGCCATGGGCCGGCGGCGGTGGAACCTATGCGATCCCGGCGATCCTGAAGCAAGTCGGCCAGCACAAAACGACCCTGATTTTTCACAACACGCGGGCACAGGCCGAGATTTTCTTTCAGGCGCTTTGGTCTCAAAACGAGGACAATCTGCCGATTGCGATTCATCATGGCGCTCTGGCGCGTGAGCAACGAATGCGCGTTGAACAAGCGATGAATGCCGGGGCGTTGCGGGCGGTCGTCTGTACTGGCACGTTGGATCTGGGGCTCGACTGGGGTGATGTCGATCTGGTCATTCAGGTCGGCGCCCCGAAAAACGTCAAACGGTTGGTGCAGCGGATCGGACGGGCAAATCACCGCTACAATGCACCATCGAAAGCGCTGTTGGTGCCTGCCAACCGCTTTGAAGTCGTCGAATGTCTGGCCGCTTTGCAGGCGGTTCGCGCGCATGATCTTGACGGCGAACCGCGCGGTCCCGGCCCTTTGGATGTGTTGTGCCAGCATATCCTGAACACGGCGGCAGCGGGATCGTTTGATGCCGATCAGTTGTATCGCGAATGTCTGCAAGCCGGGCCTTACGCGGACCTTGCGCGGACGGACTTTGACGCCTGCCTCGATTTCGCAGCGACCGGTGGCTATGCGCTGCGAGCGTACGACCGCTGGCAGCGACTTGTCGTTCATCACGGGCGCTACCGCCTGCGCGATGCCCGTGCCGCCGCGCAAATTCGACTGAACCTTGGGACAATCGAAGATCGCGGATTGATGAAGGTCCGCTATGCCGGTCGGCTCGGGGGTGCGCCGCTGGGCGAGGTCGAGGAATTCTTCGCCTCGACCCTGACCAAAGGCGACACGTTCCTGATGGGCGGGCAGATCGTACGATTTGATTCGATGAGTGAGATGCAGGTCGATGTCACCCGCGATCCGGGGCGCAAGCCGAAGATCGCCGTCTTTGGTGGCACAAAGTTCGCCACCTCCACGCAACTGTCAGCGCGGATTCTGGCTTATCTGAAAGCTGGGGATTTCAGCGACCTGCCGGCACATACTGCCGATTGGCTGATCCATCAAAGCGAAGTGTCGCAGCTGCCGACCGCCGAGCGGCTGCTCGTGGAAAGCTTTCCCTACGAAGGCCTGCAACACACGACGTTCTGGGGCTTTGCCGGGCGGAATGCGATGCAAACGCTTGGCCTTTTGCTGACAAGACGCATGGAAGTCCTCGGTCTGCACCCGCTTGGGTTTGTGTCAACAGACTATGGCGTGATGATCTGGGGGCTTGAAGCAGTCACGGATCCCGCCGCTCTGCTTGATCCAGCGACCTTGCGGGACGGGTTCGAGACCTGGCTTGCAGACAATGCGCTTATGAAACGCAGCTTCCGGACAGTCGCCTCGGTCGCGGGGCTGATCGACCGCAATATTTCGGGACAGCGGCGCAAGTTGCGGCAGGCAACGATGTCGTCAAATCTGCTTTACGATACACTGCGCAAGCATGATCCGGACCATGTGGTGATGCGGATTACCCGCATCGAGGCCTTGCGAGGCCTCGTTGATTTCGGTCGGATCGAGCAAATTCTGGCCCAGTTCAATGGCCGGATCGAGCATGTTAAACTCGACCAGATTTCGCCGCTGTCGGCCCCGCTAATTTTGGAAATCGGCAAGGTGCCCGTCGTCGGTGCTGGCCGCGCGCGGCTGGTGGAAGACGAGGCGCGCGAATTGATGCGGAACATTGGCGTTGAATAGTTACAATTTCACATTGCATGGCGCCGAACTGAGAGCGCTGGCACGTGGCGGGCTCTGGTGGGAATCGGAAGGTGTGTTGGTCGTTGCGGACCTGCATCTGGGAAAAGCGCTGCGGCTAGCACGCCGGGGTGGCGGGCTATTGCCGCCGTGGGAAGCGGTCGACACGTTGGAGCGGCTGGACGCATTGATCCGCGAGACAGACCCGGACGTGGTGATCTGCCTTGGCGACAGCTTTGATGATGTACAGGCTGCTGATGACGTTGAGGAAAACGCCCGGCTGTGGCTGCTACGGCTGATGGCCGGGCGGCGCTGGCTGTGGGTTGAGGGCAATCACGATCCGGGACCACTCAGCCTGCCGGGTGAGCACCACGCCAGCTTTTCCCTTGGGCCTTTGGCATTTCGTCATATTGCGCAAGCAACTGATATCGCTGAAATCTCCGGGCATTATCATCCCAAGGCCAGCATTCACGCCAAGGGGGCAAGCCTGACCCGGCCCTGTTTCCTGATCGACGAAAATCGGGTAATCTTGCCAGCGCTTGGCAGCCTGACCGGTGGCATGGCGTGTCACGAGCCCATCTTTTCAGAGTTGATGGCCAGTGACGCGATTGCTGTCCTGACCGGTGACAAAGTCCTGCCGATTCCAATGCCACGGCACGTCCGCTAGCACGATTTACGGTGCATCTTGCTGCACCGCATTTTCACCTGTTTTCACTTGTTAGCACCACTCATTTTTTGGGTTTCGAAAGCGGTACGATAAATTATGTTGCAAACGATTCAGTTATATAATACATAAGTTATATAACTGATGGTGATTCTCATGACTGCCCTCGATACAACCTTTGCTGCCCTTTCTGACCCGACCCGTCGGGCGATCCTTGCGCGACTGGCGCAGGGTGAGGCGACGGTTCAGGATTTGGCGAAACCGTTTTCAATTTCGCAACCGGCGATCTCGCGGCACCTGAAAGTTCTGGAAGATGCCGGTCTGATCGAGACCCGCATCCAAGGCACCGCGCGACCGCGCCGGATCAAACAGGATGCGGTCAACGAACTCTGGGACTGGCTGAGCCAATTCCGTGAGGTGCTGGAGCGCAACTACTCGCGCCTCGACAACCTTCTGACAACTTTAAATGAAAAGGACTGACACGATGTCGAAACTGACCCTGAGAACTGAAGGCGACACGCAGGCGATCGTCACCCGCCGCTTTGCCGCGCCGCCTGCCCGCGTCTTTGACGCGCATACCAAGCCTGAATTGCTGCAAAAGTGGTGCTTAGGGCCAGATGGCTGGACGATGCCGGTCTGTATCTGCGAACCGCATCCCGGCGGGAATATCCGTTACGAATGGAGCAATGGGGCGGGCGGGTTCCACCTGACCGGCGAATTCCTGACCGTCGAAAAGCCAAACCGCACCGTGCATGTCGAACGGATGTTTTTGCCAGACCCGACGCCCGACAATCATGTCGAAACCCGCTTTGATGACGACGGCGCCGGCGGCACGTTGATGACCATGACGATGACCCTGCCCGATGCCGCGACGCGCAAGATGATGCTGGACACCGGCATGGCCGACGGGATGGAGGTTTCCTACGCCCGTCTCGAGACGGTGCTTTGATGCGGATTTCCGTGTCCGTGGATTGTCCGTCACTCGACGCTGGGATCGCATTTTATGGTGCTGTCTTCGGATTTGAAGTGACTGGGCGTCCCTATCACGGATTGGCGGCCCTTGGGATCGGGGATCAGCGTCTTCTGTTGATCGAGCGGGCCGAGGGATCGGCCCCCTACCCTGACGCCAGGGACCGCCGTCGCTATGCGCGGCACTGGACGCCTGTACATCTGGACTTCCATGTCCAAGATGTCGAAGCGGCGCGCGACCGAGCCTTGGCCGCAGGCGCGAAGCTGGAAGCATGGCATGAAATGCCAAACCGCCCGGCCGTCGGGTTCATGAGCGATCCGTTTGGCCACGGATTCTGTCTGATTGGAGAGAAAGACTGATGCACGCAGATATCACATCGTACAATCGGGCCCAGCAACAGGGTCTCGACACTCTCTGTGACCGGCTGGCAACCGAGATTGACGCTGGCCTGCCCGAAGCCGAAAGCAAAGTCTGGCACGGCGGCCCGGTCTGGTTTCTGGCAGGCAACCCGGTGGTTGGCTATTGGGTCCGGAAGACGGGCGTCCAGTTGTTGTTCTGGAGCGGCCAGTCGTTTGACGAGCCTGAGCTGAAGCCGGAAGGCAAGTTCAAGGCCGCAGAAGCGACCTTTGCCGCCACTGATCAGATCGAGCCCGCGATACTGGCACGCTGGCTTAAAAAGGCGCGCGACATCCAATGGGACTACAAGAACATCGTCAAGCGCAAGGGCGTGTTGGAACGGCTGTCCCCGACGTGACAAAGGCCAAAAGCATCGACGCCTATATCGCGGCGCTTCCGGACCAGCGGCAGGCGCTTGCGGAAGAAATCCGCGCTGCGATCCTGGCCGCAGTTCCCGATGCATCGCAGTCGATCCGCTATGACATGCCAGCGTTTCATCTGGGCGGAAACCGCTACCTTTATTTCGCGATGTGGAAGGCGCATGTCGGACTGTATCCGATCTATGCTTTGCCCAAGGATTTGGAGTCGCGCGTTGCGCCCTATCGAGCGAAGACCGACACGTTGCAGTTCACATACAAGGACGGCGTGCCGCTGGACCTGATCTGCGACTTGGCCCGGTTCAAGGCGCAGGGCTAGGCCGTCAGCCCCTCCGGTTCGGCCAGACCGTTGACCCGGCAGCACGCCGTCAAGGTGTTGGCCAGAAGGCACGCGATTGTCATCGGCCCGACCCCGCCCGGAACCGGCGTGATTGCACCCGCAACCGCGAACGCGCCGTCGAAATCAACGTCGCCGGTCAGGCGGTCCTTGCCGCTTTCCGTCGGTGTGCGGTTCATCCCGACGTCGATCACCACCGCGCCCGGTTTGATCCAGTCGGCCTTGACCATGTTCGCCCGGCCCACAGCAGCGACAACGATATCGGCGCGGCGCACGACATCGGCCAGATCTTTGGTGCGGCTGTGCGCAATCGTCACAGTGCAACTGTCGCGCAGCAAAAGCTGGGCCATTGGCTTGCCGACAAGGTTCGAGCGGCCAATCACAACCGCCTCTTTGCCCGACAGGTTGCCGAGGTGGTCGCGCAGCAGCATCAGACAGCCAAGCGGCGTGCAGGACACCATCGCCTTTTGCCCGGTCGCGAGCAGACCGGCGTTCAGGATATGCAGCCCGTCGACGTCTTTCGCGGGGTCGATGCGGGCGACGACATCGGTCTCGGACAGATGCGGGGGCACCGGGAACTGACATAGGATGCCGTGCACGGCGGGGTCGCGATTAAGCCGGTCAATCAGCGCATAAAGCACGTCCGCCGGAGTATCTGCGGGCAGCTTGTGCTCGTAAGAGTTCATGCCGACTTCAAGCGTCTGCTTGTGCTTGGAGGCGACATAGACCTGGCTGGCCGGGTCCTCGCCGACCAGCACCACGGCCAGACCGGGGGTCAGCCCATGCTCTTCCTTCAGGCGGGCGACATGGGTGGCAATCTCGCCCCGGACCTTGGCCGCGAAGGCCTTGCCGTCAATCACTTTTGCGGTCATGGGGCGACTCCTCAACAATGGGCTCCAACGTGTCGGTCCGGTATTTGTAGTACTTGAGGACAAAGCTCCAGACCTTCGCCAGCAGACCGGTCACAACTGCACCGCCGAACATCATCGCGAGTACGCCGTTGGAGGGCCACAGTACGACAACCCAGACCACCAGCCCATAGGCCGCGACGGATATCGTCAGCACTCCCAATATGACGAGCAGTTCCAGCCCCCGCCCGCCCGGCCGTCCGTGATGCGTCGCCATCCTTTAAAATAGGCCCTCGACAAACCCGTCGGCATTCAACCGGATCGTTTCGGCTGACGGCATCTTGGGCAGGCCCGGCATCGTCATGATCTCTCCGCAGATCACCACGACAAATCCGGCCCCGGCACTCAGCCGCACCTCGCGCACCGGCACCGAATGGCCAGTGGGTGCGCCCCTCAGGTTCGGGTCAGTCGAGAACGAATACTGCGTCTTGGCCATGCAGATCGGCAGGTGGCCGTAGCCCGCCGCCTCCCAGGCGTGCAACTGGTCGCGGATCGACTTGTCGGCCAAGACCTCGTCGGCGTGGTAGATGCGCTTCGCGATGGTTTCGACCTTCTGGAACAGCGGCATCTCGTCGGGGTACAGCGGGGCGAAATGCGACGGCGCTTCGGCCAGTTCGACGACCTTGCGGGCCAGATCCTCGATCCCCGCCGAGCCTTGCGCCCAGTGCTTGCACAGGATCGCTTCCGAGCCTTGGGTCTTGACGTAATCCTTCACGGCCTGGATTTCCGCCTCGGTATCGGACACGAAGTGGTTGATCGCGACCACCACGGGCACGCCGAAGCTTTTGACGTTGCCGATGTGGCGGCCCAGGTTCGCGCAGCCCTTTTGGACGGCGGCAACGTTCTCCGCGCCAAGGTCAGCTTTCGCGACCCCGCCGTTCATCTTCATTGCACGCACAGTGGCAACTAGCACCACTGCATCGGGGGCCAGACCGGCCTTGCGGCACTTGATGTTCATGAATTTCTCGGCACCGAGGTCCGCGCCAAAACCGGCTTCGGTGACGACATAGTCGCCCAGTTTCAGCGCGGTTGTCGTTGCGATGACCGAGTTGCAGCCATGCGCGATATTGGCAAACGGCCCGCCATGGACAAAGGCTGGGTTGTTTTCGAGCGTCTGGACGATGTTTGGCTGCATCGCGTCCTTCAGCAGGACCGTCATCGCGCCGTCCGCTTTCAGGTCGCGGCAATAGACCGGGGTCTTGTCGCGACGATAGGCGACGATCATGTCGCCCAAGCGCTTTTCCAGGTCCTTCAGATTCTTCGACAGGCACAGGATCGCCATGACTTCCGAGGCAACCGTGATGTCAAAGCCCGCCTCGCGCGGATAGCCATTCGCCACCCCGCCGAGCGAGCAGATCACCTCGCGCAGCGCCCGGTCATTCATGTCCATGACGCGCCGCCAGACCACCCGGCGAGTGTCGATGTTCAGCTCATTGCCCCAATAGATATGGTTGTCGATCATCGCGGCCAGCAGGTTGTGCGCGGACGTGATCGCGTGGAAATCGCCGGTGAAGTGAAGGTTCATCTCCTCCATCGGCACCACCTGCGCATAACCGCCGCCCGCCGCCCCGCCCTTCATCCCGAAGTTTGGCCCGAGACTGGCCTCGCGGATACAGACCACGGCCTTCTTGCCGATGCGGTTCAGCCCGTCGCCCAGCCCGACCGTCGTTGTGGTCTTGCCTTCGCCCGCAGGCGTCGGGTTGATCGCGGTCACCAGCACCAGTTTGCCGTTTTTCCTGCCCTCAAGCGAGGTGATGAACTCCTGACCGACTTTCGCCTTGTCGTGCCCATATGGCAGCAGATGTTCCGTCGGAATGCCCAGTTTGGCCCCGATCTCCTGGATCGGCTTCTTTTGCGCCGCACGTGCAATCTCGATATCTGACTTAAACGCCATGTCGTCCTCCGCTTGTGGGCCGGTTCTAACGTGACAGGCACAACGGTAACACCGGTGATTTCGACATTTGCGCATTCAGATGCGGCGCACAGCGACAAAACCGAGCGTTAAGTGATTCGGCGAAACTGTGGCGATTTCCCGTTCAAGGCATCGGTGCCAAGGTTAATTCCCGCAATACAACTTAAGGTTGTTACGCGACGTCATCAATGGAATGCCGTCAAATCCAAAGAAAAGAAGGCTATTTCGTTAAAGTGTGAAACAAATCGTAACCTATATTTGCTTCCTTTTTGCCGCATTTCATCGTATGCAGAGGGCAAGTGTATGGCTAACCAGTTGCCGTGTCGGGGTTCGGAAATGAGTGCTCTTGTGTCAGTGTTTGGGCTTGATCGTCACGCGATCAGCGGCTTCATCAGGGTGCCGGTTCCCGGATTCAGACTGCGTCATTCGATGATGAAACTGGTTGCGCCAAAGGGAAAGCAGCTCACACGCGACGAAGTGCAGGCGCTGTTTGCGCGCGAACTGGATGATCTGAAAAAAGCTGGCGGAACGCTTCGCACCCACTGAACCGCGCGGTCATCATTCCATCATAGAAAAAAGGCGGGCCTTTCGGACCCGCCCTTTTTTATTTTGCCATCGGTTTACGATGAAGGCTCTGGCTCCATCCCGCCACTCTTGGGCGCCCGCTTCTTCCGCGCGGCAGTCTTCGGCAGACCAAGAACCGGAGCAATCGTGCCACCGGGCTTCTGAACATCGTCGTGGTCGTCACCCGGCTTTTCGCCTTTCATGACACGCGCGATATCGTCGCCGGTCAAAGTTTCGTACTCAAGTAGACCTTGGGCGAGCCGTTCGAACTCTTCAGCATGGTCGAGCAGGATTTTTCGCGCCTGTTCGTAGCCATCGTCGATCAGCTTGCGGACTTCCTGTTCGATCAGCGCTTTTGTCTCGGCGGAGACCGAGAACCCGCCCGTCTGACCGGAATAACCTGAATCCGCTTCGGAATAATCGATATTCCCGACTTTGTCCGACATACCCCAGCGCATTACCATGGCGCGCGCCAAACTCGACGCCTGCTGAATATCGCCAATCGGGCCGGACGAAACGCCTTCTTCGCCATATTTAATGATTTCGGCAGCCTTGCCAGCCATCGTCATCGCGATCTTCTGTTTCGCTTCGTCTTTGTGGAAGTTGAGGCGATCCATTTCGGGCAAGCTGACAACCATGCCAAGGGCACCACCACGCGGCATGATCGTCGCTTTGTAGACGGGATCACATTTCGGCAGCTTCATGCCAACGATGGCATGGCCAGCCTCGTGATAGGCGGTCTTCTTCTTCTGCTCTTCAGTGATGACCATCGAGCGGCGCTCGACCCCCATCATGACCTTGTCTTTGGCCTTTTCGAAGTCGTCCTGCATCACGTGTTTGCGGTTGATACGGGCGGCCAGCAAAGCGGCCTCGTTCACAAGGTTCGCAAGGTCGGCGCCTGAGAAGCCCGGCGTGCCACGCGCGATGATGCGCAGGTCGACGTCTGGAGCCAAGGGAATCTTGCGAGCGTGAACCGACAGGATTTTTTCACGACCCTTGATATCGGGATTGGGGACGTGGATCTGGCGGTCGAACCGACCGGGGCGCAGCAAGGCCGGATCAAGCACATCGCGACGGTTGGTCGCGGCGATGATGATGATGCCTTCGTTCGCCTCGAACCCGTCCATTTCGACGAGAAGCTGGTTCAGCGTCTGCTCGCGTTCGTCGTTGCCACCACCATGGCCGGCACCACGATGGCGACCGACCGCGTCAATTTCGTCGATGAAGAGGATGCAGGGAGCGTTCTTCTTGGCCTGTTCGAACATGTCGCGAACACGGCTTGCGCCGACACCGACAAACATTTCAACAAAGTCCGAGCCCGAGATGGTGAAGAAAGGGACGCCAGCCTCGCCAGCAATCGCACGTGCGAGCAGCGTTTTACCGGTGCCGGGCGGGCCCACCAGCAAAGCGCCCTTCGGAATTTTGCCGCCAAGGCGCGAGAATTTCTGCGGATTTCTCAGGAATTCAACGATTTCCTCAAGCTCTTCCTTGGCTTCGTCGATGCCTGCCACATCGTCAAAAGTGACACGGCCTTGCTTCTCGGTCAGCAATTTGGCTCGTGATTTGCCAAAGCCCATCGCACCGCCTTTGCCGCCACCCTGCATCCGGTTCATAAAGAAGAACCATGCGCCGATGATCAGAGCAAACGGCAGAAGCGTGGTCAGGATGGTAACAATGCCGGATTGTTGCTGCGCTTTCGCAGTGAATTCAACCTTGTTGGCGACAAGCAGTTTGATGACTTCCGAATCTTCCGGAATGATCGTCACATAGCCCTTGTTGTCGTTCATACGAATGATTCCGCGCTCGCCGTCGAGCGTGACCTCGGTGACTCGGCCGCTTTCGACCGCTGCAACGAAATCGGAATAGGGCATCACATCCGAAGTTGCCCCGCCGCGCCCATTCGAGAAAATCGAAAAGAGCGACAGAACCAAAAGGAAAAGAATAACCCAGAATGCGAGGTTACGCGCGTTACCCAAGAGGTGCCCCCTGAATGCATGTGAATGGCTGAAACGAGACAGACCGGTTGTACACTAACATAGGCGCAATGAACACATCTTCAATGCATTGAAAGAAATGTGATAAAATCGGCAGAGGGACGCTCGGTTTTTTCATTTTGCGGCCTGATGCTAAGGCGTCCTGCAGACATTTCGAGCCAGCAGCCGTTGAGTTCTGTCTTCGAAGTACCTGATACCAAGCGTTCCGTCAGGTCAGCCAGTGCCGCGCGTCGGGGGCCATAATCGGTGCCACCGACATAGATCAGGGCGGCGCTTAACAGGCGACGCTTGGTTTCGAGTTGGTGGGCCTGCATGCGCGGCCAATCCAGCGTCAACGGCCAGTCTTCAAGCACGAGCGGTGCGGCGACGACCGCCATAAGCTCACTGAGGGAATTTCGGGCTGACGCCAGATATCCTGCCGACCGGGCCAGGCTTTCGACCGACACACCAAGCGCCTGCAAATGTTTCAGAGCGTGCCGCGCTTTGACGCGATCATAAGCTCCATCATCATTGGTTGGATCATCGATCCATTCCTGTTGCTGCGCTTCAAGGTAGAACCGCAACTCTTCCCGCCGCAGGCCAAGCATTGGCCTGAGCCAAGTCACGCCGTGGCCCTGCCATGTTTCGCGCATCGCTGAAAGACCATCCAGCCCTGCTTCACGTCCCAACCGCATCAGAAAGGTCTCCGCGACGTCATCCATCGTATGCGCAACGAGGATGTGGCTGAGATGGTTCCGTCGCGCCCAATCACCAAGCAGTGTGTAGCGCGCGCGGCGCGCGAGGTTTGGCAGGTTTCCTTGCAGGTCATCATGCCGCCAGACTAGCGTTTCGTGCTGAATGCCGTGGAGCCCTGCGATGTCGGCAACAAAACGTGCTTCGTCGGAAGACTCAGGCCGGAGCTGATGATCAACTGTTGCGGCCATCGCCTGCGAACCGACCATCAGCATCAGCGCCAACGAATCGCCGCCACCCGACACAGCAACGCCCAGTTTGGTTGCAGACGCGCCCGCCAGCAGGCGCGTCAGGTTTTCAGTGAAGCGGTGCTCTGCGTCACTCAACCGCACGCCATGGTGGCCATTGCGCCTTGGGCTTGCGAGACTTCCGGCGCTGCGGGAAAGCGGGTCCCGACTTCGCGCAACATCAGGCACGCGTCAGGACGCTGGCCGATGGCATCAAGCGCCAGTCCCAGATTGAGCAACGCGCTTGGCGCTCGGGCACCTGTCGGGTTGGCGGTAAACGCCTCAAGATAGGCCCGCGCGGCTTCCTTGGATTGGCCAAGTTTGGTCAACGTCTCAGCGCGCAGCATCGATGCGTCAGGCCCAAGCGGACTGCCGGGATAGGTCTGCGAAAACGCCAGCAGCGCGTCAGCCCCACCCTGCAGATCACCGGCCTCAAGCTTGACCTTTGCCGCGTCGTAGTCCGCCTGCTCACCGACGGCGAGTTCGGCGCCACCAGCAGGCGGTACGA
>Ga0164241_10005362_pt1 | contig 12067 bp, 12 predicted proteins | sample OricomyardsoilBY_FD_108780 | JGI IMG/M metagenome (GOLD analysis project Ga0164241, IMG submission 108780) | Backyard soil microbial communities from Emeryville, California, USA - Original compost - Back yard soil (BY) | ecosystem: Environmental > Terrestrial > Soil > Unclassified | place: USA... | reverse complement strand
GTCGGTCATGATCGTCGCCGGGTTGGAGTTGACCAGGACGACCTCGTAGCCCTCCTCGAGCAGCACCTTGCAGGCCTGCACGCCCGAGTAGTCGAACTCGGCCGCCTGGCCGATCACGATCGGGCCGGAGCCGATCAGGAGGATCTTCTCGATGTCGGTGCGCTTAGGCATGGGCAAGCTCCAGGAAGGAATCGAAGAGGTGGCGGGCGTCGTGCGGTCCCGGGCCTGCCTCGGGGTGGTACTGGACGGTCGCCGCGGCGACGTCCTTGAGGACCAGGCCCTCGACCGTGCGGTCGTAGAGGTTGAGATGGGAGAGCTCGGCGGCGCCGAAGTCGGTCTCCCAGCTGACCGGCTCGTCGGCCTCGATGCGCGGCTCTCCCGCCGGCCCCTGGACCGCGAAGCCGTGGTTCTGCGAGGTGATGTCGATTCGCCCCGTCGCCAGCTCCTTGACCGGGTGGTTGGCGCCGCGGTGACCGAAGGGCAGCTTGAAGGTCTCCAGGCCGACGGCGCGGCAGAGCAGCTGGTGGCCGAGGCAGATGCCGAAGAGCGGTCGCTGGCCGACCAGCTCGCGGACGGTGTCGACGACGTAGCCGAGCGCCGCCGGGTCGCCGGGGCCGTTGGCGAGGAAGACGAGGTCGGGATCCTCGGCGAGCACCTGCTCGGCGCTGGATGCGCAGGGCAGCAGCGTCACCCTGCAGCCGCGCTCGCGCAGCTGGCGCACGATGTTGAGCTTGATCCCGGTGTCGATCCCGACCACGTGCGGGCCGTCGCCCTCGAAGCGGACGGGCTCGGGTGGCGTCACGGTGCGGGCCAGGTCGGCGCCGTCCATCGTGGGCTCGGCGGCGACCAGTTCGCGCGCCTCGCCCTCGGGTGTGCCGGCCGGGAAGATGCCGCCGCGCATGGCGCCGCCGTCGCGGATGTGGCGGACGACGGCGCGCGTGTCGACCCCGCCGATGCCGGGCACGCCGCAATCGGCGAGCCAGTCGAGCCAGCCGCCCTCGGCGGTGGCAACGTCCTCGCCGTTCTTGGGGTCGCGCATGACCACCCCACGGGCGTGGATGCGGTCGGACTCCATCGCCGCGGCCGAGACCCCGTAGTTGCCGATCAGCGGATAGGTGAAGACGATGATCTGGCCGGCGTAGGAGGGATCGGTGACCGACTCCTGGTAGCCGGTCATCGCGGTGTTGAAGACGACCTCGCCGGTGACCGCGTCGGCGTGGCCGCAGGGCACACCGTCGAAGCGCGTTCCGTCCTCGAGCAGCAGGTAGCCCTCGCTCATGCCGCAACCCCCAGCGAGAAGGAGCGCAGGCGGTAGGCAACCTGGCCGCCGGCGACGGTCATCAGCACCCGGCCGGTCAGCTTGCGGCCAGCGCACCAGGAGTTGGCCGAGCGGCTCTCGTAGCCGTCCTCGCCGACGGTCCACTCGGCGGAGAGGTCGCAGAGGGCGATGTTGGCCTCGCTACCGGGGATGAGCGAGGGGCGCTCGACGTCGAATGGCTCCGCCCCGGCGCTCATCCGCTCGACCAGCAGGCCGAGGTCGAGGACGCCCGGCAGGACGAGTTCGGTATGCAGAGCGGCAAAGGCCGTCTCGAGGCCGGTGACCCCCATCGCCGCCTGCTCGAAGGGGACCTCCTTTTCCTCCGGCGCGTGAGGGGCGTGGTCGGTGGCGACGCAATCGATCGTGCCGTCGCGGAGTCCCTCGATCAGCGCCTGGCGGTCGGCCTCCGAACGCAGCGGCGGGTTCATCTTGAAGCGGTGCGGATCGAGGCTGCGCACCTCCTCGTCGGTGAGGCAGAGGTGGTGCGGCGAGGCCTCGCAGGTGATCTGGACACCGGCGGCCTTGGCGGCGCCGACCGCCTCGACCGACTCGACGGCGGAGAGGTGCTGGACGTGGATGCGGCCGCCCTCGTAGCCGGCGATGGCGGCGTCGCGAGCGATCGTCGTCGACTCGGAGATCGAGGGGATGCCCTCGAGCCCGAGCGCCGCCGAGACCGGGCCCTCGTGCATCACGCCTGCCCCGGAGAGCTCCGGGTCCTCCTCGTGCAGGGCGATCGTGCCGCCGCAGAGCCGCTGGTACTGCAGGGCGCGGCGCAGCAGGCGAGCGCTGCGGATCGGCAGGCCGTCGTCGCTGAAGCCAGCGGCCCCGGCGTCGCGCAGCGAGGCCATCTCGGTCAGCTCCTCCCCCTCCATGCCGCGAGTCACGGTGGCCAGGAAGCCGATGCGGACCGAGGCCGCCGTGCGGGCATCCTCGCGCAGCGCCTCGACGTCGGCCGGCGTCGATACGGGCGGTTCGGTGTTGGCCATCGCCAGCACCCCGCAGTAACCGCCGGCGGCGGCGGAGCGACTGCCGGTCTCGATGTCCTCCTTGTGCTCCTGGCCGGGGGTGCGCAGATGGACGTGGGGGTCGAAGAAGGCCGGCAAGGCGTGCAGCCCGGTGGCGTCGATCGTCTCGACGTCACCCGCCGATCCACCGCCGGGAGGAGCGAGCTCGGCGACCCGGCCGTCGCGGATCACGACGTCGTGCTGGGCTTCGATGCCGGCGATCGGGTCGAGCACGGTGGCGCCGCGCAGGACCAGGTCCGCGCTCTCCCCGGCGCGCATCTCGAGCTGCATCTGGCTCATGCCGGTTGCCCTATCGGGGTCGCCCGGGCACCGTTGCCGGCCGCTGGCGTCGGCTCGGCATCGCCGGCGGCGAGCAGCTCGTAGAGGATCGCCATCCGCACGACCAGGCCGGATCTGACCTGCTCGGCGATCAGCGATTGCGGCGAGTCGATCACCTCACCGGAGAGCTCGATGCCGCGGTTGACCGGGCCGGGGTGCATGAGCAGCTGACGGGGCCCGAGGCGCCGCGAGTCGATCTGGAAGTGGGCGGCGTACTCGCGGATCGAGGGGACGAAGCTCTCCTGCATGCGCTCGCGCTGCAGGCGCAAGGCGTAGACGACGTCGGCCTCGCCGAGGCGATCGAGAGAGTGGGAGACCTCGCAGCCGAGCTGCTCGAGGCCGCGCGGGATCAGCGCCGGCGGGCCGCAGACCGTGACCTCCGCCCCCATCGCCTGGAAGGCGATCAGGTTCGAGCGGGCGACGCGGCTGTGCAGGACGTCGCCGACGATCCAGATCCGCTTGCCCTCCAGCGAGCCGAGCCGACGGCGCAGTGTGTAGACGTCGAGCAGTGCCTGGCTGGGGTGCTCGTGCTTGCCGTCGCCGGCGTTGACCACCGCGGCGTCGGCCCAACCGGCGACCAGCTGGGCGGCGCCGGCGTGTGGGTGGCGGATCACGATCGCCGCCGGTTCGTAGGCGGAGAGGGTCGCGACGGTGTCCTTCAGCGACTCGCCCTTGTCGACCGAGGAGCCGGCCGCCTTGACCGAGACCAGGTCGGCGGAGAGCCGCTTGGCGGCCAGCTCGAAGGAGGAGCTGGTGCGGGTGCTCGACTCGTAGAAGAGCGTCACCACGGTGCGGCCGCGCAGGGTCGGCACCTTCTTGATGTCGCGGCGGCCGACCTCGGCGAAGCTCTCGGCACGGTCGAGGATCGCCTCGATCTCGGCTTTGGAGAGGTCGTCGATCGAGAGCAGGTGCCTCACGCGCCCACCTCGACCAGCTCGGAGATCGTTACCTCGTCGACTTCGTCGAGCTCCTCGAGGCGCACGTTGACCCGCTCCTCGCGCGCCGTCGGCAGGTTCTTGCCGACGTAGTCGGGCCGGATCGGCAGCTCGCGGTGGCCGCGGTCGCAGAGTACGGCGAGCTGCACGCGCTGCGGGCGGCCGTAGTCGAAGAGGGCATCGATCGCGGCGCGAACGGTGCGGCCGGTGAAGAGCACGTCGTCGACGAGGATGACCGTGCGGCCGGCGAGGTCGAAATCGATGTGAGAGGCGTGGACGACCGGCTGCGCGGCCGGTGACTTGGCGCCGACGTCGTCGCGGTAGAAGGAGATGTCGAGGTCGCCGATCGGCGCCTCGGTCCCGGTCAGCTCGGCGAGCGAAGCGTGCAGGCGGCGGGCCAGCAGGGCGCCGCGAGTGTGAATGCCGACGATCGCCAAGGCGTCGGGATCCGGGTTCTTCTCGGCGATCTCGTGGGCGATCCGCCGCAGCGTTCGCCTCAGATCGTCGCGCTCGAGCACGACCTTCTCGCTGACTGAACTCATCACACCTTCCTGGCCTCTCGGGACCGGGTTAAAGGACGGCTACGAGGCTAGCAGCAGATGCGGCGCTAGCCATCCGCGTCGGGCTTCGGGTCCTCTCGTTCACGGGCGCCGTTGGGCACGAGCGTAGGCTCGCCGCGCTCCGCAAAGGGGATCTCGATGACGTCGAAGTCGCGAGGCGCGAGGGTCGGCTCGTAGACGTCGCGGGCCTCCTCGAGGACCTGGCCGACGTGATAGCGCGAAGAGATGTGGACGAGCGCGAGCATCTTCACGTGGGCTTCGCGGGCCACGGAGGCGGCCTGGCCAACGGTCGAGTGGCCGGTGTCGGCGGCGCGCTGCACCTCCTCCTCGGAGAAGCTGGCGTCGTGGATCAGCAGCTCGGCGTCTGCCGCCGCCTGCACGGTCGAGTGACAGGGCGCGGTGTCGCCGGTGATCGCCACGGTGCGTCCAGGTCGGGCCTCCCCCATCACGTCGCTGGGGCGGACAGGGCCGGAAGCGCCGTCGACCTGCTCGCCGCGCTGCAGGGCCGCGAAGGCCGGGCCTTCGGTCACCCCCAGCCGCTGGGCGGCCTCCGGGTCGAACCGGCCGGGTCGCTGCTCCTCGACCAGCACGTAGCCGTTGGCGCGCACGCTGTGCTCGACCGCGAAGGCACGCACCTCGGCGCCGTCGTGGCGAACCGCTTCGCCGGGGTCGAGTTCGACCAGGTCGATCTCGTAATCGGTGCGACCGATCAGCCGTCCCAACGTCTTGAAGAGGTCGCGAAGGCCGCGCGGCCCGTAGATCGTCAGCGGCTCCTCGCGCGCGGTCAGGTCATAGGTCTTCAGCAACCCCGGCAGGCCGAGGATGTGGTCGGCGTGGAAGTGGGTCAGGTAGATCTCGTCGACCTGGGCCAGGCCCAACGAGCGCTGCAGCTGGCGCTGCGTTCCTTCGCCGCAATCGAACATCAGCCGCTTGCCGCCGCGGGCCAGCATCACGCTCGCCGTCGAGCGTCGCGCCGAGGGCACCGATCCACCGGTGCCGAGAAAGATCGCCGAGAGATCCATGCGGCCTGCGAGCCTACGCGACGGGGCGCCTCAACTACGCGAAGCTAGACTGACCCCTGAGCGCCCGTAGCTCAGCTGGATAGAGCGCCGCCCTCCGGAGGCGGAGGCCACAGGTTCGAATCCTGTCGGGCGCGTTCAGGGCTGCCAGTGCGGGTCAGGTGATCTTGAATCGGGCCCGCCACTCGTCGCGGTCGAAATCCGCGGGCTCGTTCTCGCTGATGAAGCGTTCGAGCACGGTGGTGAAGCGGGTCGGCTGCTCGAGCTGCGGTAGGTGGCCGGCGCCCTCGAAGACCTCCATCTGGCTACCCGGCAGGGCGCGCTGGGCGTCTTCGCCGTGGCGCACGGGGATGATCGGGTCGCGGGCGCCCCAGATGATCAGTACGGGGACCTCTTCGGCGAGGTAGAGACGGTCGGTCGCGGAGACCCGCTGTCCCGTCGTCCCCACCACCGACCGAATGGTCGCGAGGAAGGCCTTGCGTCGCTGCGGCTCGCCGAGCGCGGTGTAGGCACGCGCAACCTCGGCGATGTCGGGCCCGGGCCTCCTGCCGATCGCGGTGAGGCTGCGCACGACGGCATTGCCGACTTTCTCTCCCGCCCCGGCGGTCGCCGCTATGAAGAGGTCGGCGCCGGGCAACGCGGCTGCCCGCAGGACCGGGCTGACCTCCGGCCCGAGCCCGCCGCTCGAGACCAGGACCAGCCGCTCGACCATCTCGGGGAACTGGTAGGCGAACTGCATCGCGATGCCACCGCCGAGCGAGTGGCCGACCAGCGTGGCGCGCTCGTGGCCGAGCGCGAGCAGGAGGTCGCGCAGACCGCTGGCGAGGTTGCCGAGCGAGTAGTCGCCCGCGCCGCCACCCGACATGCCATGGCCGGGCAGATCGGGGGCGATGACCGCGTGGCGCTGCGCCAGCGGCTCGAGCACAGGGCGCCAGTGATCGGAGCTGACGGCTATGCCGTGGATCAGCAACAGCACCGAGCCCTCGCCGCCGCCGAGGTAGCCGACGCTGCGACCGTGAAGCTCAGCCGTCTTGAAGCTCACCTCGGCCGGATCCCCCGGCGTCGCACGCTTGGCCACGCACCGAACCGTAGCCCCTGGCGGGGTCGGGCAGGAAGCGTGCGAATCCGCTGCCGCTTCCAATACTGTCGCGCCCGATGGCCGACGAGAAGAAGAGCCGGCCGCCGCGTGGGGCGCTGATCGTGATCGCGATCGGCCTGCTCGCCACGCTGGCGGCAGCGGTGCTCAGCACCGACAAGCCGATCGGCGCGGCGAGCCTGGAGTGGGTCGAAGAAGCGCCGATGGCGACGTCGAAGCCGGCCGCGATCCCGGGCGGCGGACAGATGCGGCTCTCCGCAGCGGAGCTGCGCTCGACCGAACCGAACATCAGCGACTACACGCTCTTTCGGGTCTCCGCCGTGCTGACGATCGACGCCGGCTCGGCGATCGGGCACGGCCGCCTCAGCTGCGCGGTCCACGTCAAGCGGACGATCGCCGCCCAGACGTCGAAGAGCCGCGCCGTCTACCCACGCTCCAGCGAAGACCTCTTCGAACAGGACACGCCGGAAACGTCACTGGTGGAGTTCAGCTCACACAGCACCGACCTCGCCTCACTCGAAGTCAGCGACGTCTTCGGCAAGCGCTACACCACGGAGCGCGGCATCGTCGTCGAGTGGGCGCCCTACCGGATCGGCCAGCAGGTCTGGAAACTGGGCCTGCCGAGCGGCCGTCCGGAGGAAGACCTGGAACTGCCCTTCGTCTCGATCTGGCGCACGACCACGAAGCCGGCCGCCCGGATGTCCTGCACGGTCGAGAACGCGGCTGGCTCGGCCACGGTCCGCACCGCGGGCGCCCTCTAGCTCGACTCAGGCGCGACGAGCAGCTCGGGGCCTTCCTCGCTGCCTTTGCCGACCTTGTTCAGCTTCGGGTTGGCGGGCGCGCTGTCCATGCGCCCGGCCGGCAGCGGCGCGCACATCGCCACCGCATCCTCTAGCTCGAGGTCGGGACGCAGCCAGGCCGCCTCGGCCTCGGCATTGGGCAGGATCGCCGGCATACGGTTGTGCACCTTGGCGACCAGCTCGTTGGGTGTGGTGGTGACGATCGTGCAGCTGTAGAGCCAGCCGTCGTCGAAGCCACGGTCCTCCTCGTCCTCCCACTCCTTGCGCGTGCAGAGGCCGGCGAAGGCGAAGGGCTGGCCGCCGTCGACGGTGAAGCGCCAGGGCTGGCGCGGCTGCTTGGGGTCCTCGGCCTTCATCCACTCGTAGAAGCCGTCGGCGACGATCAGGCAGCGGTGGCGGAACTTGCCGACCAGCGGCGAGTAGGCCCGGCTCGATTCCAGGTTCTCGGCCTTGGCGTTGATCATCTTGTAGCCGACCTTGAGGTCCTTGGCCCAGCGCGGCACCAGGCCCCAGCGCATCAAGCGGGCCTCGCGCTCGCCCTGCGCCGCCTCCTCGGGGTCCGGCGAGGAGCGCACCGTAAGCACCTCTTGACTGGGCGCGACGTTGAAGCGGCCCATAGCCCCTTCGACCTTCTTCACCCGCTCGGCCTTCGGTGGCGGCGCATCGCCCGCCGCGTTGCGCTCCAGCGCCTTCTCCAGCTCGACCTGGAAGCGGTCGGCGATCGTCTTGGTGTCCTTGGCTGTGACCGTGAATCGCCCGCACATGGCTAGACGGCGACCTTTGCGGGCCGGGCCTCCGGGTGGGCGCGGTACCAGTCGAGCGTGCGGCCGAGGCCCTCGGCGAGCTCGACCCGGGGGCGCCAGCCGGTCAGCTCGCGCAGCTTGGCCGAGTCGACGTACTGGCGATCGATCTCACCGTCGGGAGTGCCGGCGCCGAGGTATTCGGCCTCGATCCCGGCCCCGGCGGCGGCGGCGATCAGGTCGACCACCTCGCGGACCGAGTGAGGGCGCTCGCCGCCGGCGTTGAAGGCCTCTCCCCTGGCCTCGCCCGCGTCGAGCGCGGCGGCAATTGCCAGGTAGGCCGAGACGGCGTCGTCGACGTGCAGAAAGTCGCGCTCGGGGCTGCCGTCGGAGCGGATCGCCGGGGCGCGGCCGTCGAGCAGGGCGACCGTCGTCTCCGGGATCAGTCGCGAGAAGTTGAGATCGCCGCCGCCGTAGATGTTGGCGAAGCGGGTTACGGCCAACGGCAGGCCGTAGGCGTGGGCGTAGCTGCGGGCGATGACGTCCGCCGCGGCCTTGCTGGCGTCGTAGGGATAGGCGGCGCGCAGCGCGAAGTCCTCGCGGTAGGGCAGCTCCGGGCTGGACCCGTAGGCCTTGTCGGAGGAGGCGAAGACGACCCGCTCCACCCCGTGCTCACGGCAGGCTTCGAAGACGTTCCAGGCGCCGCGCACGTTGACTTCGAGCGTCTCCAGAGGCGACTCGCGGGCAACGCCGACGATCGTCTGCGCCGCCAGGTGGAAGACCGAGTCGCAGCCGGCGACCGCCGATGCCACGGCCTCGGCGTCGCGCAGGTCACCCTCGGCGAGCTCGACCTGGTTGCGCAGGCCGAGCAGATCGAGGCCCGAGCGTCGCGGTCCGCCGACGTCGGCGAGACGCGGATCGGGCCGGTCGAGGACGCGAACCGCGTCGCCGCGCTCCAGAAGCGCCCCGACCAGGTGTGAGGCGACGAAGCCATGGGCGCCGGTGACAAGCGCGGTCACGATGCGCGGTCTCCCACCACCGCATCCGACTTTGACCCACCCAGGGTGTGGTCAATATCGGATGCGCTGGCGAAGGCTCGCCAAGGAGCGCTGCCCGATGACCAGAGGTCGTTTAGCTCGACCGCGTCCTTGTAGGTGTCCATGCAGTCCCAGAAGCCCTCATGGCGGTAGGCAGCGAGCTGCCCATCGGCCGCAAGGCGCTCGAGCGGCTCGCGCTCGAGCACGCTGTCCGCGCCGATGTAATCGAGCGCCGCCGCCTCGAAGCAAAAGAAGCCGCCGTTGATCCAGTGCTGGCTGCGCGGCTTCTCGACAAAGCCCTCGACTTTGTGGTCGTCGCCGATCTCGGCCACGCCCCACTGCAGGCGCGGCTGCACGACCGTCACCGTGCCGAGCGCCCCCTGCGCCTGGTGAAAGGCGAACAGAGCGTCGAGGTCGATGTCGGCGACCCCGTCGGCATAGGTGGCGCAGAAGGACCCGTCGTCGAGCCGCTGACCGACGCGAGCGATCCGACCGCCGGTCGGCGTGTCGAGGCCGGTGTCGACGCACTCGACCTCCACCCCGCCCGGCCAACTCTCCGCCGCGACGAACTCTTCGACCATCTCACCTAGGTAACCCGTAGCCAGCAGGAAACGCTCGAACCCCTGCGCCGCGTAGATCCCGATCACGTGCCAGAGAATCGGCCGCCCCCCAATCTCCACCAGCGCCTTTGGCACGGTCTCGGTCTTCTCTCGCAGCCTCGTCCCCCGACCTCCACAGAGAATGACGACAGTCGGGCGCGTAACGCCCATCAGGCAGGGGTGAAACGTCTTGTACTTTTTCGCGAGCGCTCGCCCGCGGCGCCAGCCATCCAGCGATCCTCGAAAAAGTTAAGTGGAACCCCTGCCTGATGGGCGTTACCCACCCGCCACCGCCGGCAGAATCGTCACCTCGGCGCCGTCATCGATCTGGGTCTGCAGACCCTCTTGAAAGCGAATGTCCTCGCCGCTGACGTAGACGTTGACGAAGCGGCGCAGGTCGCCGTCCTGGGTGATCCGCTCGCGCAGGTCGCCGTGGGCATCGAAGACGGCGTCGAGGACCTCGCCGACGGTGGAGCCGCTCACCTCGAGCTCGGCCTGTCCGCCGGTCGCGGCGCGCAGCTGGGTGGGGATCTTCACGGTGATGGGCATCAGGCGGTTACCTCCTGGCGGAACTCGGCCTCGAAGCTCTCGAGGGCGGGGTCGATCTCGTGCATCTGGAACCTATCGCGGGTCGCGTCGAGCGTCTTCAGCCCCTCGCCGGTGATGTAGACGACGACGCGCTCGCCATCGCGTATCTCGCCGCGTGCGGCAAGCTTGGCGAGGACGCCGATCGTGACCCCACCCGCGGTCTCGGTGAAGATCCCCGTCGTCTCCGCCAGCAGGCTGATGCCGTCGCGGATCACGGCGTCGCTGACCGAGTCGATCGCGCCTTCGGTGCGGCGCGCGTGCTCGACCGCATAGGGGCCGTCGGCCGGATCGCCGATCGCCAGGCTCTTGGCGATCGTGTCCGGGCGCTGGGGCTTGCAGACGTCCCAGCCTTCGGCGAAAGCCGTGGCGACGGGGCTGCAGCCCTCGGCCTGGGCGCCGTTGAAGACGGGCAGCTCTCCCTCGACCAGGCCGATGTCCAGCCACTCCTGGAAGCCGCGACCGACCTTGGTGAAGAGCGAGCCGGAGGCGATCGGGCAGACGACGCGGTCGGGCAGCTCCCAGCCGAGCTGCTCGGCGGTCTCGTAGGCGAGCGTCTTGGAGCCCTCGGCGTAATAGGGGCGCAGGTTGACGTTGACGAAGGCCCAGGGCCGGGTTTCGGCGAGCTGGGTGCAGAGGCGGTTGACGTCGTCGTAGTTGCCGCGCACGCCGACCAAGTTGGTGCCGTAGATGCCCGTGGCGAGCAGCTTCTGCTCCTCGAGGTTGGCCGGCACGAAGACGTAGGACTTGAGGCCGGCCGCGGCCGCGTGGGCGGCGACGGCGTTGGCGAGGTTGCCGGTCGAGGCACAGGCGACGGTGTCGAAGCCGAGCTCCTGGGCCTTGGCGACGGCGACGGCGACGACCCGGTCCTTGAAGGAGTGCGTCGGGTTGGCGGCGTCGTTCTTGATCCAGATCTCGGCGTTGACCCCGAGCCGCTCGGCGAGCCGATCGGCGCGCAGCAGCGGGGTCAGGCCCGGCTCGAGCGGGTCGCCGGGGCGCCCCTCGAAGGGCAGGAAGTCCGAGTAGCGCCAGATCCCCTGCGAGCCGGCCTGGATCTTGCGCTTGGTCTCGGCCGGGTCCAGGCCCGAGTAGTCATAGGCCACTTCCAGCGGCCCGAAGCAGTTCTCACAAGCGAAGTGAGCGGCGAGGTCGTAGGTCGCCCCGCACTCCTTGCACTTCAGATTTTCAATTGCCATCCGATCTTCCCTCTCGTTGCGTTACCGCCAACAAAAAAACCTCCGCCTTTTTGTGGGGCAGAGGTCCGATCGGACTTTCCCCACATCTTCCAGGCCCGTCACGCGACCTGCTGGAGTTGGCACCTGCCCTCAGACCAAGGTCTGAGTTGGTTGCCGGGGCTTCACTGGGCCAGTCCCTCCACCCCTCTAGATGTGGCGCTTATGTGGGAATAACCATACCAGGGGAAATCCCGTGCATCCCGAGCACGGGACGACGGCTAACCTTGTCCGTCCTATGCCCGACGAGACGATGAGCGTGAACGATGCCGAACCTTCCGAAGCCGAGGCTGCGACGCGTCGGCCGGCGCAACGAGCTCATCTCCGCGGCGACGCAGACTGAGCCGCAGACACCACGCGTCGAGCAGATCGACTCCTCCGGCCTGCGCTGGGTCAACATCGAGCTGCCCGGGGCGCTGGAGCGCACCTGGCTCGAGGAGAACTTCGACTTCCACGCCCTCGACCTCGAGGACGTGCTCTCACGCAACCAGCGGCCGAAGATCGACGTCTACGACGACTACCTCTTCATCGTCCTGCACTTCCCGATCTTCGACCCCGCCGCGGGCCGGCTGGGCACCGGCGAGCTCGACCTCTTTGTCGGGCCCGGTTACGTGGTGACGATCCCCAACCAGCCGCTGCAGCCGGTCGAGTACCTCTTCGAGCGTTGCCGCGCCAAGGAGGAGCTCCGCGAGCAGCTCTTCTCGCGCGGCTCCGGCTACCTGCTCTACCGGCTCGTCGACGACAGCTTCGACTACTGCTTCCCGATGCTGCGCAAGATCGGCAACAAGCTCGACGCGCTCGAG
>Ga0164241_10005361_pt1 | contig 12067 bp, 10 predicted proteins | sample OricomyardsoilBY_FD_108780 | JGI IMG/M metagenome (GOLD analysis project Ga0164241, IMG submission 108780) | Backyard soil microbial communities from Emeryville, California, USA - Original compost - Back yard soil (BY) | ecosystem: Environmental > Terrestrial > Soil > Unclassified | place: USA... | reverse complement strand
GTAATGGTCAGTTTTGAATTGTTATTGTGATGATGTTCATGAGAGCGTTTCCAGATGGTTTCGGGAGCCAGTAAGTAAATACCGACCGCTTGCATAATTAGCTTTGCTGCTGTAGAGTTTTGTAAGATGGCTCTGTGTTGATAATCGTGATAGATAACAAAAGCCCTTACGTATAAAAGACCACATCCAATACTGCAAGCTATTCGTAATGCAAGAGGAAGGGCAGTGTTCATGAATGTAGCTGCTAAAAACAGTCCCATCAGGAACAATGTAACAAGGAGCTCCGTCCAGCTTTTCAGATGGTCTTCTGTTGCAAATTCTTTACTTGCTTCAATTAATTCTTTGCCAGTGCGCATGAGAACGAAAGTCGATTAAAGTCAATCCTGCAAGGTAGTCATTTGTGACCACCTCTTTTAAAAAAGTTCCCGGTCGCATTATTTTATTTTGCCGGGCGTTTATGTTTCCATCTTTTGTGTGACCAGAGCCAAATAGCCGGGTCGCTAATAATCTCCTTTTCAAGCCGTTTTGTAAACGTTTCAGAGATTTCATCTGGTACGGTGTCCTTTGGATTAGCAAAAAGCAATTCAGGGAAAACCTCGTAATATCCTCTTCGGGTTCTTTTCACATTCATGAAAACCACGGGATAGTTGAATTTCACTGCTAGCTTTTCTGGTCCGGTAAATACTGCAGTGTCTTGATTCAAAAATGTAGTCCAGTAAGCGTTTGCTGCTGTGGCAGTCTGATCAGCAATAAAAGCCGTAGCAGTTACCTGGGAACGATTGGCTACCATATCACGTAAAGTCTGAGCAGCAGGAGTGATGCGGGTACCAAATCTTGTTCGTGTTTGCGACATCATTCGTTCAAAATAGAGGTTAGAAAGTGGCCGATAGATAACCACCAGTTGATAAGATGTATTCAACGCAAAGCTTGGCCCGGCCCATTCCCAGTTCCCATAATGTCCCATGACAATAAGGATGCTTTTCTTTTCTTCGTGTAATTGATCAAGCCAGGGTGCGGAGTGAAATATACAGTGGTCCTTCGCTTCCTGTTCAGTCATTCGAATGGTTTTTAGTACCTCCATCACTAGATCGCAGAGGTATCGAAAGTAAGATTGACACAAGACTTCAATTTCCCTGTCGCTCTTTTTAGGAAATGAATTTTTTAGATTCTGAATAACTACTTTTTTGCGATACCCTGATGCCCGCAATAAATAATAGAGGAAATCAGAGACCTTATACAGAATACTAAAAGGCAGTGATGCGATTGAATAGATAAACGGATAAATCAAATAAAATGAGAGCGCCTGCATTCTGGAAATTTTACAAAATTAAGCTTAATTGAGCACTCTGGCTGATAATTTAAACCGGGATGTCATAGCTGTGTAAGAAATTCTATCAAACAAACGAATATCTTTAGATGATTGTATCCAGTCTTCATTTTATATGATCAAATATCTATCACTTCTTATTTTTCTCATCCTTACGCTCAGTAGCCAGGCGCAGAATCGTAATGAGAAAGCGTCAAAAGTGAAATTTAAGATAATTGTACTTGCGGAAGATAAAGGCCATCATGTGGAGTATTCCAAAGCAGCTAAAGTATGGCTGAATGATTTGGCAAAGAATAATTCATTCACGATCGATTACATTCAAAAGACAGATTCTATTACCGAAAAATTTCTGGATCAATACCAGCTTTTCATTCAGTTGGATTACCCACCCTATGGATGGAATGAGAAGCCGGCCAGAATATTTCAGGATTATATTGAACAAGGTAAGATGGGATGGATCGGTTTTCATCATGCCACCTTGCTGGGAGAGTTTGACGGATTTCCGATGTGGAATTGGTTCTCTGATTTTATGGGGAGTATAAGATATGAGAACTATATCTCTACATTTGTAAAAGGCGAGGTGAATGTAGAAGATAAAAAACATCCTTGCATGAAAGGCGTTTCCAGCAGTTTTACAATAGATAAGGAAGAGTGGTACACCTATAATGAAAGTCCACGCAAAAATGTACATGTATTAGCATCGGTAAATGAATCAACTTATTCACCGGCAACAAACATTAAAATGGGTGATCATCCTGTTGTATGGACAAACGAAAGAGTGGCTGCACGAAATGTTTATATTTTCATGGGGCATTCGCCCGATCTTTTTAAGAATACTAACTACACTCTTCTCTTCAGAAATGCTATTTTCTGGGCGAGTCTGAAATAAAGCATTAAGAAAACATTCGGGTAGTTTAGCCATTAAGGATAATTTCTTTTTAAAAATTTAATTACTTTCCTAAACTGCATGCCTGATACTTTACATTAAAATCGAAATCGTACATGTCATCTTCTGCGCTACCACGATCAGAAAAATCAAGAATCTCCTCCATTGATATTGCACGGGGAATCATTATGGTGATCATGGCCCTTGATCACACGAGAGAATACTTTCACACCGATGCATTTGTGTTTGAACCTACTAACCTGGAAAAAGCACACGCTACTTTATTTTTCGCCCGGTGGATTACCCATTTTTGTGCACCGGCATTTGCGCTTTTGTCGGGATTATCTATGTCAGTTAGCCTGAGTCGTAAGACAAAGCCAGCGCTTTCCCGCTTTCTGTTAACTCGAGGGTTGTGGTTGATGTTCCTGGATTGGACGTTTATGCGATTTCTTATGTTCTTTAATCTGTATTATGACATGACCATTCTTACCGTGCTGTGGATGCTTGGATTGTGCATGGTGTGCATGGCAGCATTGATTTATCTCCGTGATGGTTGGCTCTTAATTCTGGCATTGATTTTCATAGTTATAATTACCCAGTTGAATTTATCAATACCCTTTTTGACCGGTATTGGATTCATTCCCGTCACACCCACATTTACCTTTATTGTCGCATACCCATTGATTCAGTGGCTTGGTGTAATGCTGATTGGTTATTTGCTTGGCAGATTTTATAAAGCTGGGATTGAATCTGAAAAACGACAGCGCATGTTGCGTTCAGTTGGGTTGTGCTTCATTGCATTATTTATTATTTTCAGAGTAGCAAATTTTGGTGACGTGTCTCTTTGGAAATCGCAGTCGACCACCTTATTTACATTTCTGAGTTTTTTAAACGTAACAAAGCAACCTCCTTCATTGGATTTTATATTATTAACAGCAGGAATGATTTTTATTTTACTATCCGTATTGGAGCGAGTTGATTCGGTCTTGTTAAAACCATTTCACGCATTCGGTCGGGTACCTCTGTTCTATTTCTTGCTCCATTTCCTCCTTATTCATACCAGCGCGTTAATATTGTCCATGTATAGAACTGGTAAATCTTTTTCTGAGATTGATTTTCATTTCTCCAAATCATTCGGGGGTATCACGCCTGAGGGTGGAGTTTCGTTAACGGGCGTTTACATCGCCTGGATTTGCATTGTTCTTTGTTTGTATCCCATCTGCTACTGGTACGACCGGTTTAAAACCACACACAAAGACTGGTGGTTGAGTTATTTGTAAAATTTAAATCAATTTGTATGATTCGGTTGAAATGGAATTCTTCTGTTCTTATTTTGTTAGTCTTTTTTCTGAGTTGTAAAAAAGACGATGTTCAGCCGACACTGATTTCGTTAAACGGTGACATGGAAACAGGCATCAAAACGCCAGACTTCTGGTGGTATGGGACAGGTTTGACTGACAATCCATATGAATTTCTATGGACAGATGAAGAATCCGTTTCTCCAGGCAAATCATTAAAGATATCTACTCAAACCGAGCAATTATCAAACATTGCGTTCTGGGCTCAAACAACCAAGGCAGACATGGCGGTGGGTAAGACCGTTACGTTGAAGGTAAAAGTGAAAGGAAATTTGAGCGGCAAGGGAGTGAGCATTGTTATTCGAGGTGATGACACCGGACAAGTAAACGGAGCAGCAGAACAGTTTATCAGCACGGAAGGCAAGACCGTTATCAATGGTTCTTTTGACTGGAAGGAATACAGTATCAAATTGGATAAAGTAGCTTCGTCAACACAGAGTTTAACCATTTTCCTTCTCTATCAATCAGGCACGACTGGAACGGTTTATTTTGACGATGCCAGTCTTTCTTATTAGCAAAGCTCACTTATTGACTAAGGACTGAGTTTAAACACAAAAACTCATTTTTCATCGCTTTATATTTGTACCTGGCCGATGGAAAAAAAGCAAATTACAGTGCACCGTAAAATCATTCATGTTGACATGGATGCGTTTTATGCTTCTGTTGAACAGCGTGATAATCCATTATTGAAAGGAAAACCAATTGCCGTAGGCGGTTCACCTGAAGGCAGAGGAGGTGTGGTGGCTGCAGCCAGTTACGAAGCCCGGAAATTCGGAGTGCGCTCAGCCATCTCATCAAAAAAAGCAAAGCAACTTTGTCCTGATCTTATTTTTATCAGGCCACGTTTTGATGTATATAAAGAAGTTTCCGGAAGGATTCGCGAAATTTTTCATCGTTATACCGATATCATTGAACCGCTTTCATTGGATGAAGCTTACCTCGATGTAACAGAAGATAAGCAGGGGATCGGTTCAGCAATTGATATTGCTACAATGATCAGGAAAGCCATTAAGGAAGAATTGAATTTAACTGCGTCCGCAGGCGTATCTATCAATAAATTTGTTGCAAAGATTGCTTCGGATATGAATAAACCGGATGGAATGACCTTCATTGGTCCATCGAAGGTGAACTCGTTTATGGAGAAACTGGCAGTAGAGAAGTTTCATGGAGTAGGGAAGGTCACTGCTGAAAAAATGAAGAAGATGGGATTGCATACAGGCGCTGATTTGAAAAAACTTTCTGAACTACAACTTGTAAAGCATTTTGGTAAAACCGGAAAATTCTTTTATAAAATAGTTCGTGGGATTGATGATCGTGAAGTGCGAGCACATCGTGAAACCAAATCGATCGGAGCAGAAGATACTTTTCCATACGATCTGATGGATTTAAAAGAAATGAATGCTGAGCTGGAAAAGATTGCGAATGTAGTGCATGATCGGTTGATGAGATATAAAATGAAAGGAAGAACCGTAACACTTAAAATCAAGTATCATGATTTTAAGCAAATTACCCGGAGCACCTCATTCGCAGAAGGCATAGATGATCTGGAGGTTATTTTAAATACAGCAGTGCAGCTTTTGGGAGGTACCGAACCGGAGGATAGTAAGATCAGATTACTGGGTATTTCGCTGTCAAATTTTTATGGACCAGGTATTCACGAGCGCAACGATGAAGAAACGGATCAGCTTAGGTTATTCTGAATTTTTATAAATTATAGGCATGAAATCATTTCCATTCCTCCCGCTATCAACTGTGGTTAAAGTATTCAGAGTTGCCGTAGCAGGATTATTGCTCATTCATGGTATCACACGAATTATGAATGACACTGTGGGCGGCTTTGGTGAGTTTCTTAATGGCTTTGGGCTTCAAATTGGATTTGTTATAGCCTGGGGAATTACCATTTTTGAGATTGTGGGAGCGCTGACATTAATGGCAGGATATTTTATTTCGATTATAAGCTTCGTTTTTATGATCGAATTGTTGATAGGAATATTTCTTGTTCATATTCACAATGGCTGGTTTGTAGTGGGTGGAGGAACTGGAGGTATGGAATACAGTGTTCTCCTTATCCTTTCGTTTTTTGTGATTGCTGCTACGGGTAAAAAGCAGGGTCAATAACTTCCTCTGCAGATTGCCTGGAATCTTCGCTATCGAATTTCAGTGACGGCCTATTCATGGAACGAGGAGATGATAAAACGGGAGCATTTAAAGCTATTTGGCGTGTCTGTCTTTGAAAAAATACCAAAACGATATTAGTTATTACATCAGTACTTGATTTCTTTTTATTATAGTCTTGAGGGGAATGTCATAAATTAATTTTGAATTCTAACCTCTTAATTGATGGCATCCATTAAAAACCTCGAAGGACTAACTACAAGTCAAATTAACAGTCAACTTGCTCAGGGAGCAAAATTTGTAATGTACCCTTTTGCTATTTCAATTGTTGTCATGACGTTCAGACGCTCTTCCGATGTTTACTTTGTGCGTGCAGGCGAAAGTGCAGTATTGAAAGGATTACCCTTTACATTTATTTCTCTTGTGTTTGGATGGTGGGGCATTCCGTGGGGACCGATTTATAGCATTGGAAGTTTATATACCAACCTAAGTGGCGGCAAGGATGTAACGCAGGAGGTTCTTCAATCGATCAACGCTTCTGCGAATTAAAAAGTTGTCAATTATTTTTTCAGATTCTTTAATTCCACTCTTCGAAAGTCGATAGGCTGTCCTTCGCTTTGCAGAGCAATGAATCCGGATTTGAGTGGTTTTCCGGGAACCCATAATGCGCTGTCGTATCCATTTACTACACCGCCTCCCATCATGGGCCTGCTGTATTGTAACACAGTATCTCCGTTGATGATGTGAGTGATCAGGGAATCACCTAACACAATGAGTTCAGCCCGCACCCATTCATTTTTATCATAGGTTTTGGAAGACGAATTCAGGCAATGACCATCATATACTTTTCCTTCGTATACGATATCCGTACCTGGCGAGCACATATTCCCGGTAGGGCGAGGTTGTCCATCACCCAATCCTGCCAGGAACTGCATCTCTACAGAGATGGGCCAGTTCTGTTCTTTCTTCATGCTGCGCGGATCTTGTGAGTGATACATCACTCCACTATTCAATAACGTGTATTCCGGAGCACCCTTTTGCAATTCTCCAGTGAATCGATACTCAACAATCAAATGAAAATGTGAGAAGGGCTGATTATAATAGAGATGTGAAAACTGATCATTGAAATCATCATATTGATCGTAACGCACTTTGATCATACTATCTTCTACCCGAAATGTATTTCCAAAGTTAACACCCGCATCATGATGGTGAACTTTTACCGTCCAGTCATTGATGTCTTTGCCATTGAATAGTTTGATCCATTCTTCTTTGGTGGCTGGCTTTTCACGATTGCAGGAGGTAAAAAGAAATACGAAAATTAATAACGCGAAAAGGGAAGATTTGAAATTCATAAAGCAATATAAAAAAGATAGTTATCAGTTAAGGGATGATTTATCCGTGTGGTTTTTGAATATCTTTCAGTTCTGAAAGTCCTTTGTTAAGAATTTAAAGTTTTTATGATGTCGAAACAGTTGAAAATGATTGGGTTAGGAATTGCAATGGCCGGATTAGCAGTTATTCCAAATGTCCGGGCACAACAAAATCTGATTCCTTACGCAAAACCAATTATTGGAACGGAGAAAATGGGTCACACTTTTCCGGGAGCCACTGTTCCTTTTGGTGCGGTACAATTAAGTCCTGATACGGATACTTTGTCGTATGAATTTAATGGCAAGTATAACAAAGACGTTTATAAATATTGTGCAGGTTATCAATACGATGATCCTACGATTGTGGGTTTTAGTCATACGCATTTCAGCGGTACAGGACATTCTGATTTAGGTGATTTCCTGATCATGCCCACAACGGGAGCGTTGCAATTAAATCCGGGAACAGAACAAAATCCGGGTAGTGGCTATCGCTCTGTTTATTCCCATGCTAATGAGACGGCAGAACCAGGTTATTACAAGGTAAAACTGGATGATCATAATATCCTCGCAGAGCTTACTACTTCTACCCGGGTAGGATTTCATCAATACACTTTTCCTCAATCCGATCAGGCCCATATCATTCTTGATTTGATGGCGGGTATTTATAACTATGAAGATAAAAATGTGTGGACTGTGGTTCGTGTAGAAAACGATACGTTAATCACGGGCTATCGTCAAACGAATGGGTGGTCAAGAACACGTACTGTTTATTTTGCAATGACTTTCTCTAAACCTATTTCTGAGTATGGGTGCAGGGATTATTCGAAGAAGCAAGTGTATAAAGGTTTCTGGAGGAAATTTGACCAGACGAAGAATTTTCCGGATCTGGCAGGCAAGCAACTGAGAATGTATTTTGACTTTAAAACAGATGCGAAAGAGAAAGTAAAAATGAAGTTTGCACTCTCACCAGTGAGTACAAAGAACGCCATTGAGAATATGAAAGCGGAAATTCCGCATTGGGATTTTGAAAAGACGAAAGCCGAAGCACAGCAACTTTGGAATGCAGAGTTAAATAAAATAGTGATTAAGACTTCCAGTCAGGAGGAGATGATTAATTTTTATACTGCGATGTATCATGCTGCGTTGATGCCTACCATCTACATGGACAGAAATGGTGAATACAAGGGATTAGATCAGCAGGTGCATAAAGCGGAAGGATTTACTAACTACACTTCGTTTTCTTTGTGGGATACGTATCGGGCTTTTCATCCTTACCTTAATCTGATTCAGCCTTCACGAAATGCGGATATCATCAGGTCGATGATGGCTCATTATGATCAAAGTGTTTTAAAGATGCTACCTATCTGGTCGCACTATGCCAATGATAACTGGTGTATGAGTGGATACCATAGTGTTTCTGTTATTGCTGATGCAGTAATAAAAGGTAATGTTCCGTTTGATGCCAATAAAGTATTGGATGCCTGTATTGCCACTGCAACAAAAAGAAATTATGAAGGGATAGGCGAATACATGGACAAGGGTTATGTGCCTAATGAGAAAAATTCGGTCTCTGTATCCAATACATTGGAATATGCTTATGATGACTGGTCTATTGCACAAATGGCAAAGAAACTTGGTAGGATGGAAGTATATGAACAGTTCATTAAGCGATCAGAGAACTGGCGTAATGTGTACGATCCTTCCATTGGATTTATGCGCCCGCGTTTAAGTGATGGTTCATTCAAAAAAGAATTTGATGTGTTAAAAACAGATGGTCAGGGTTTCATTGAAGGTAACGCGTGGAATTATAGTTTGTATGTTCCACAAAATCCGGACGGAATGATTGAACTGATGGGAGGGAAGAAACGATTTGTGTCGCACCTCGATTCGTTATTTACTATGCATTTGCCTGATGAGTTTTTTGCTGAGACCGAGGATATTACAAGAGAAGGTATCATTGGAAATTATGTTCATGGCAATGAACCTGCTCACCACGTTGCATACTTATATAACTGGACGGACCAACCATGGAAAACGCAGGAACGTGTGCGAATGATTTTAAAGCATCAATACCATAATGGCTCTGCGGGTTTAGGAGGAAATGATGATTGCGGTCAGATGAGTGCGTGGTACATTTTCAGTTCATTGGGTTTTTATCCGGTAGCACCTGGCTCGGATCAGTATTGGCTGGGAAGTCCTTCCATTCAAACCGCTTCATTGCATCTGGAGAACGGCAAGATATTTACAGTTGAGGCAACTAATCAATCGGATAAAAATGTGTACGTAAAAAGTGTGTCATTAAATGATAAACCACTCAAAGAGCGTTTTATTACCCACGACCAGATCATGCAGGGCGGGAAGATCACTTTTCAAATGAGTGCAAAGCCAATGAAGTAATTTGGATTATTGTTTAAAACTTTTCCCGTTGTAGAACGGACTACTCAAAAATTTTAGCAATAAAGTTGATGTTTAAAGTATTCTCAACTTCAGTCAATCTTATTTTTTGCAATTGAACAATAAAACGTACAAAAGAGAAGTTCTAATTTTTGGTTTCAACTGAAGACGCTATTTTTGTATGAACCTCTATCTTTTTGATTGAATGCATTTTGTTTTAGCACTCCTTTTTTCGTTTACTTCTAACCCCTCTACTTCTGTTTCAACTATCGCCACTGTTTCTGGCGATAGTTTAATACGAAAAGATTCTGCACTCTATTCTTCCATAAACAGCCGGATGTCACTTAACCGGTTTAACTTTAATGACTCACTTCAAAACCTGTACTCACAAATCGGCTTAAGTAATTATGATTTATCATTCGAAGTTTTTCGATATGGAATGATCGGTTACTATGCATTGCAACAGGAGGGAAAGCTGGGAGATAAAAATTTGTTGACGATTATCGACTTCACTAAATCCTCATCACAAAAGCGATTTTATACTATCGATTTGAATGCACTCAAAGTGAAATACTATACCTACACCAGTCATGGTAAGAATACCGGTGATGTGATGGCTTCTAAATTTTCTAATACAGTTCACTCTAATCAAAGCAGTCTTGGTTTTTATGTAACAGGAGAGACATACATCGGCAGTAAAGGATTCAGTCTCAAGCTGGATGGAAAGGAAGGCGCATTTAATGATAAAATGCGGGAAAGGGGTGTAGTGATCCATGAAGCAGATTACGTAAGCGAGACCTGGATAAAGAAATACGGTCGGTTAGGTAGAAGTTTTGGTTGCCCTGCTTTACCAAAGGGATTGTCAAAGGAGATTATTAATGTAATCAAGAACAAGACTCCCGTGTTTGCTTACTTTAATGATGAATCCTATTTAAATACTTCTTCCTATTTGAATATTGAATCTCTTTTGCGGAAATGGGAAGAGCAGTCTCAAATAGTTATGCCTTAGTTTCCTGCTCCTGAAACATCAAAGCTTACTTCTGGTCTCTTTGTTTCTTTTTTAGGATTCAACTGCGATAATTGATATTTATCATGACCGTAAATATCCTCGCGGAAATTGACCAATCCATTTTCATCTACCCATGCCGTGAAGTATTCCAGTTGTACACGATACGTCTTTTTGATAGACAAAGTAGCAGGCTGTTCGCCACGCATGGCCTTAGCAATCGCTTCTTCATCCCAGCCCCTTTGGTCTTTTAATAAGAATTCAGCAAGCGCAGCCGGTTCATCCAGGCGCACGCAGCCGTGACTCAAGGCGCGATAACTTCTTTTGAATAAACGTTGACCTGGAGTGTCATGCAGGTAAATGTTCATGTGATTAGGCATCACAAACTTTACCAGGCCGAGGGAATTATCAGGACCGGGTTGCTGTACCACACTTAAACTGTAGGGATTGATAGTTTGATCACGCCAGATTTCATTGGCAGGATCAATGCGCACTCCACCCTTATAAAAGACATAGTTCTTGGATGAGTAATAAGAGGAATCGCGTTGCAGGCGTGGAATGATTTCGTTTTTTATAATACTCGTAGGTACGCTCCAGGTGGGACTAAACACGATGTGACGTAACGTATCAGCGAACACCGGAGTAGGAGTTTCCACACCACCTACGATTACTTTCATTTCCAGGGCAAATTTCTTATTCTCAAATACGCGCATTTTATATTCCGGCAGATTAACCAGGATATAATTATCCCCGTAGGTTTCGGGTATCCAGCGAAGACGCTCCAGGTTTAGCGCAATGATATCTGCCTTCTCTTTAAAGGATTGATTCAGGAATTTTAAAGTTCCCGCACCAATGATTCCATCCGGTTCGAGTCCATGTCGTAATTGAAACCACTTCACTGCAGAAACCAATGCTTCGTCATAACGTAAAGAATCTCTCATTATACTATCTGGTCGCATATCGGTGAAAGAAATGCGATCACGAATTAATGGAATGGCTGCATGGCGTTCGTTGGGTTGTATTTTTCCTGTTACCAAAATGGCACCTTCTATTTGAGGACTTACCTTATCAAGATATCGGTATTGATCTAATGCCAACTGTAATTTTGCGTATTGTTCGTGAGCAGGTTGAAGATGATTCATCTCATCATGAAGTTTCTCCGGCTTGTCTATTCCAGCAAGGATAGCAACCAGATCTTTGGTTTTGGCATTTTCACGAATCCATATCCGGGAACCATGTCCTGCTTTTTGCAACCGACCTTCCACCAGGTGAGAAGAGAACAGAAAGAACATACTTGTTATTCCCATGTCCAGTTTGATTATTGCGGAACTGTCAATGGGCGAATTGGCATATAGAGATCTGACACTTTCTTCAATTGAAGCGATGGCATAATCATCTGGGCGAAGACCGTATTGATCAGATTTTTTTAAGTTGTTGGTGAAGGCATAGAATAAATCAGTGGGTGCTAAATTTCCGAGCCATTTTGTTTGGTTATTAAAGGAGTAGAATTTTTTTGTTGACTCCTTAACCTTTGCTCCAAAGTAAGGATCGGTGACAGGAAGAGTGGTCACTCTCGATGACATCGACTGCAAAAGTGTGTCGATCATC
>Ga0164241_10005360_pt1 | contig 12076 bp, 11 predicted proteins | sample OricomyardsoilBY_FD_108780 | JGI IMG/M metagenome (GOLD analysis project Ga0164241, IMG submission 108780) | Backyard soil microbial communities from Emeryville, California, USA - Original compost - Back yard soil (BY) | ecosystem: Environmental > Terrestrial > Soil > Unclassified | place: USA... | reverse complement strand
GGCGCCGAGGGCGTCGGCCGCGCCGTCAACCAGGCCGTCGTGATCTCGATGCTGGGCGTCGGCGCGTTCAACTACGCGTTCACCCAGACGCTCCTCGCGACGCACCCGGAGATGACGATCATCCACTGAGAACGGCCCGCCGTGGCCGCTGCTAGTCTGGCCGCCAAGCTCCTTTAACCCGGTCCCGTGAGGCCAGGAAGGACGGACAGGCAAGATGGCAGACGAGAAGGTCGTCCTCGACCAGGACGACATGCGGCGCACGCTCGTGCGCATCGCCCACGAGATCGTCGAGGGCAACGCCGACCCCTCCGGGCTGGCGATCGTCGGGATCCACCGCCGCGGCGCCGTGCTCGCCCGCCGGATCCACGGCCTGGTGGCCGACCTGCTCGACGCCGACGTCCCGCTCGGCGACCTCGACATCAGCTTCTACCGCGACGACGTCGCCCTGCGGCAAGGCGCCCCGGTCGTCCACGCGAGCCACATCGACTTCGACGTCACCGGCCGCACCGTGGTCGTCGTCGACGACGTCCTCTTCACCGGGCGCACGATCCGCGCGGCGATCGAGGCGCTGTTCGACTACGGCCGCCCCGACCGCGTCCAGCTCGCGGTCCTCGCCGACCGCGGCCACCGCGAGCTGCCCTTCCGCCCGGACTACGTCGGGAAGAACCTGCCCACCTCGCGCTCCGAGCACGTCAGCGTCCGCGTCGACGAGCTCGACGGGATCGACGAGGTCGCGATCACCACCACGACGGGGGTATTGGCATGAGGCACCTGCTGAGCATCGAGGACCTCGACCGCGAGGACATCGACCGGATCGTCGAGCAGGCCGCGCGCTTCTCCGAGGTCTCCGACCGCGAGATCAAGAAGGTCCCGGCGCTGCGCGGGCGGATGGTCCTGAACCTCTTCTACGAGGCGAGCACGCGCACCCGCAGCTCGTTCGAGCTCGCTGCCAAGCGCCTCAGCGCCGACGTCGTGAACTTCGCCGCGAGCGGCTCGAGCGTCGAGAAGGGCGAGTCGCTGAAGGACACGATCCTCACGCTCTCCGCCCACAAGCCCGACGCGATCGTCATCCGTACGCCGTGGGCCGGCTCCGCCGAGCTGGTCAGCCGCTGGACGAGCGCCGCGATCGTCAACGCCGGCGACGGCAAGCACGAACATCCGACGCAGGCGCTGCTCGACGTCTACACGCTCGTCCGCCGGCTGGGCAAGCTCGACGGCGCCTCGATCTGGATCGTCGGCGACGTCATGCACTCGCGCGTCGCGCGCTCGAACATCCTCGCCTTCCAGAAGATGGGGGCGAAGGTCACGGTCGCCGGCCCGCCGACGCTGATCCCGCGCGGGATCGAGGCGCTCGGCTGCGACGTCCGCTACACGCTCGACGACCTCGGGACCGCCGACGTCGTCTACGCGCTGCGGATGCAGCACGAGCGGATGAGCGAGTCCTGGGTGCCGTCGCTGCGCGAGTACGCGACCTGGTACCAGGTCAACGGCCGCCGCCTCGGTCCGCGCCAGGTGCTCATGCACCCCGGCCCGGTCAACCGCGGCGTCGAGCTCAGCGGCGAGGTCGTCGACTCGCCGCAGGCCGTGATCACCGCGCAGGTCGAGGCGGGCGTCGTCGTCCGCATGGCCGTCCTCTACGAGCTCCTCGCCGGAGCACGTGTGCCAGAACCCTCTACTCCGGAGCCCCAGCTCGCCTAATGGCCGCATCACCGCTCGTCTTCGGCCCGCACACGCTGGCCGACGTCCTCATCCGCGACGTCCACGTCCTCGATCCCCGCGCCGGCCTCGACGAGCGCCGTGACCTCAGCGTCCGCGCCGGCGTGATCGCCGAGATCGGCCCCGCCCGCACGCTCGAGCCGGCCGACGGCGCCGAGGTGCTCGAGGGGGAGGGCCGCCACCTCTTCCCGGGCTTCGTCGACCCGCACGTCCACCTCCGCACGCCCGGCCAGGAGCACAAGGAGGACCTCGAGACCGGCACCCGCGCCGCGGCCGCCGGCGGGTTCTGCGCGGTGCTCGGGATGCCGAACACCTCGCCGGTCGTCGACAGCGCGCCGCTGCTGCGCTCGCTGCGCGACGCCGCCGCCCGCGACGCCCGGATCCCCGTCGGCTTCCTGCCCGCGATCACGCGCGGCATGAACGGCGAGGAACTGACCGAGATGGCCGAGCTCCGCGAGGAGGGCGCGGTCGGGTTCACCGACGACGGCCGCCCGGTCGTCTCCGCGGGGATGCTGCGCAAGGCGCTGCAGTACCAGCGCCTCTGCGGCGGCGTGCTCGCGCTCCACGAGGAGGACCCGTCGCTGAGCGGCAAGGGCGCGATGCACGAGGGCGACGTCAGCGCCGCGCTCGGCGTCGCCGGGATCCCGAGCGTCAGCGAGTCGACGATGATCGCCCGCGACGCCGCGCTCGCCGGCTACGAGGGCGGCCGGATCCACATCCAGCACCTCAGCGCGGTCGCGTCGATCGAGGCGATCGAGGCCGCCAAGCAGGCCGGCGTCAAGATCACCTGCGAGGCGAGCCCGCACCACCTGCTGCTGACCCACGAGGACGTCCGGACGCTCGACACGCGCATGAAGATGAACCCGCCGCTGCGCGAGGAGCCCGACCGCCAGGCGCTGATCGCGGGCCTGCGGTCCGGCGTCATCGACTGCGTCGCCACCGACCACGCGCCGCACGCGCGCGACGAGAAGGAGGTCCCGTTCGAGCAGGCGCCGATGGGGACCACCGGGCTGGAGACCGCGTTCGCGGCGCTCTACACGGAGCTGGTGATCCCCGGGATCCTGCCGCTCGAGCTGCTGATCGAGCGGATGACCGTCGGCGGCGAGCTGTTCGACCTGCCGGTCCCGCTGATCGCACCCGGCGAGCCCGCCAACGCGACGCTCGTCGACCTGTCCTCGGAGTGGACCGCCGGCGAGCACGGCTGGGAGAGCCGCTCGGAGAACTGCTGCTTCGCGGGGCGCACGCTGCGCGGCCGCGTCCTGCTGACGCTCGCGGCCGGCGCGGTCGCCTGGCGCGAGCGCGCGTTCAGCGTGGTGGGCGCGTGAGCGCCGCGGCGACGGCGTACGTCCTCCTCGAGGACGGCACGCGCTTCGACGGCGAGGCCTGCGGCGCGCGCGAGCCCGCGGTCGGCGAGGTCGTCTTCACCACCGGCATGTCCGGCTACCAGGAGTCGATGACCGACCCGAGCTTCGCCGGCCAGCTGATCACGTTCACCTACCCGCACATCGGCAACTACGGGACGAGCACCGAGGCGATGGAGTCCGAGCGCCCGTGGGCGCGCGCGGCGATCATGCGCGAGGCGGTCAACCGCGAGGACGCGCCCGGCGCCGAGCGCGGCTGGCTCGACTGGCTGGAAGACTGCGGCATCCCGGCGATCAGCGGCGTCGACACCCGCGAGCTGGTGCGCCACATCCGCTCGGCGGGCGCGATGCGCGGCGGGATCTTCCCGGCCGAGCTGAGCGAGGCCGACGCCCAGGCGCTGATCGCGGCCGAGCCCTCGATGGTCGGCCAGGACCTCGCGAAGGTCGTGACGCCGAGCATGGTCACCTGGCACGGCCTCGGCGGCGGCGGACCCAAGATCGCCGCGATCGACACCGGGATCAAGGGCTCGATCGTCCGCAACCTCGTCAGCCGGGGCGCCGAGGTCGCGCTGCATCCGTGCACGGCGACGGCGCAGGAGCTGCTCGCCGAGGACCCGGACGCGATCTTCCTCGCCAACGGCCCCGGCGACCCCGCGGCACTCGACTACATCGTCGACACGCTCCGCGAGCTCGTCGGCAAGAAGCCGGTGTGGGGCATCTGCCTCGGCCACCAGCTGCTGTGCCGGGCCGTCGGCCTGGACACGTTCAAGCTGCCGTTCGGCCACCGCGGCGCCAACCACCCGGTCAAGGACCTGCAGACCGGCAGGATCGAGATCACGTCGCAGAACCACGGCTTCGCGGTCGTCGGCCCGAACGGCGCGCGCACGATCGACGCCGACGAGGCGGTGCGCTGGGAGACCGACTTCGGCGTCGCCGAGCTCAGCCACGTGAACCTCTACGACCGGACCGTGGAGGGGCTCGAGCTGCTCGACGTCCCCGGCGGGACGGTGCAGTACCACCCGGAGGCCGGGCCCGGCCCGCACGACAGCCTCTACCTCTTCGACCGGTTCCTCGACAGGATCAAGGCGGCTGCCTGATGCCCCGGCGCAACGACATCCACCGCATCCTCATCCTCGGCTCCGGCCCGATCGTCATCGGGCAGGCCGCCGAGTTCGACTACTCGGGCGTGCAGGCCTGCAAGGTGCTGCGCGAGGAGGGCTACGAGGTGATCCTCGTCAACTCCAACCCGGCGACGATCATGACCGACCCGGAGTTCGCCGACGCGACGTACGTCGAGCCGCTGCTCCCGGGGCCGGTCCGCCAGGTCATCGAGCGCGAGCGTCCCGACGCGCTGCTGCCGACGCTCGGCGGCCAGACGGCGCTGAACCTGGCCAAGGCGCTGCACGAGGATGGCACGCTCGAGGAGCTCGGCGTCGAGCTGATCGGGGCCAACTACGACGCGATCTGCTGCGCCGAGGACCGCGACCTGTTCGGCCACGCGATGGAGCGCGCCGGGCTGAAGATGCCGCTGAGCGCGATCGCCACGTCGGTCGACGAGGCGATCGACGCGCTCCCCGAGCTCGGGCTGCCGGCGATCATCCGCCCGGCCTACACGCTCGGCGGGCGCGGCGGCGGCATCGCCCGCACGCCCGAGGAGTTCCGCACGATCGTCTCGCGCGGGATCGACGCCTCGCCGATCGGCCAGGTGCTGCTCGACCAGTCGGTGCTCGGCTGGGGCGAGTTCGAGCTCGAGGTCATGCGCGACCGCGCCGACAACGTGGTCATCGTCTGCTCGATCGAGAACGTCGACCCGATGGGCGTCCACACGGGCGACTCGGTGACGGTCGCGCCGCAGCAGACGCTGACCGACTCGCTCTACCAGAAGCTCCGCGACCAGGCGATCGCCGTGATCCGCGAGGTCGGGGTCGAGACCGGCGGCTCGAACGTGCAGTTCGCGGTCAACCCGGAGACCGAGGAGATCCTCGTCATCGAGATGAACCCGCGGGTGTCGCGCTCGTCGGCGCTGGCCTCGAAGGCGACCGGGTTCCCGATCGCCAAGATCGCCGCGCGACTCGCGGTCGGCTACACGCTCGACGAGATCGACAACGACATCACGGGCATCACGCCGGCGGCGTTCGAGCCGACGATCGACTACGTGGTCGTCAAGTGGCCGCGGTTCGCGTTCGAGAAGTTCCCGGGCGCCGACCCGGTGCTCTCCACACACATGAAGTCGGTGGGCGAGGCGATGGCCTTCGGCCGCACGTTCCAGCAGGCGTTCGGCAAGGCGATGCGCTCGCGCGAGCTCGACAAGCCGCCGGTGTACAAGGACGCCCTCGACGCCGACCTCCTCGAGTCGCTGACCAAGCCGTCGCCGGACCGCTTCGACACGATCGACGAGCTGTTCCGCCGCGGCGCGACGATCGACGACGTCCACGCGCGCACCCAGATCGACCTCTGGTTCCTGCACGAGCTGCAGGCGCTCGCGCTGCATCCGGAGGCGCCGTTCTCGGGCGAGCGCTCCTACAAGTCGGTCGACACCTGCGCGGCCGAGTTCCCGGCCCGCACGCCGTACTACTACTCCGGCTGGGAGCGCAAGGCGGCGCACGAGGTCGAGCGCGGCGAGAAGCCGTCGGTCGTGATCCTCGGCGCCGGGCCGAACCGCATCGGCCAGGGCATCGAGTTCGACTACTGCTGCGTCCACGCGGCGATGACCGTCCGCGCGGCCGGCCGCGACGCGGTGATGATCAACTGCAACCCGGAGACGGTCTCGACCGACTACGACACGTCGGACCGGCTGTACTTCGAGCCGCTGACGCTCGAGGACGTGCTCGGCGTGATCGAGATCGAGAAGCCCGAGGGCGTCATCGTCCAGTTCGGCGGCCAGACGCCGCTGAAGCTGGCGGCCGGGCTCGAGGCCGCGGGCGTGCCGCTGCTCGGCACGGGCGTCGACGCGATCGACCTCGCCGAGGACCGGGCGCGCTTCGGCGCGCTGCTGCGCGACCTCGGCCACGAGGCGCCGCCGTACGCGACGGCCCGCAACCTGGTCGACGCGCTGGCCGCGGGCGAGGAGGTCGGCTACCCGCTGCTCGTGCGCCCGTCGTACGTGCTCGGCGGCCGCGCGATGGAGATCGTCTACTCCAGCGACGGCCTCGAGGACTACCTGCGCCGCGAGGTCGGCTGGGACCCGACGCCCGGCGTCGTCGGCCGCGAGATCTTCCTCGACCGCTTCTTGGAGAACGCGACGGAGGTCGACGTCGACGCGCTGTGCGACGGCGCGGACGTGTGGATCGGCGGGATCATGCAGCACGTCGAGGAGGCCGGTGTGCACTCCGGCGACAGCGCCTGCGTGCTGCCGCCGCACTCGCTCGGCGGCGAGATGCTCGACCAGATCCGGGCCGCGACGCGCGACATCGCGCTCGGCGTCGGGGTGCTCGGGCTGCTGAACATCCAGTTCGCCGTCCACCAGCAGAAGCTCTACGTGATCGAGGCGAACCCGCGCGCGTCGCGGACCGTCCCGTTCGTCTCCAAGGCGGTCGGCGTGCCGCTGGCCAAGATGGCCTGCCGGATCATGCTCGGCGAGAAGATCTCCGACCTCGGCCTGCCGGCCGATCCGATGGACTGCGACCACGTCAGCGTCAAGGAGGCGGTCCTGCCGTTCGACCGCTTCGAGGGCTCCGACGCCGTGCTCGGGCCGGAGATGCGCTCGACCGGCGAGGTCATGGGGATCGCCCGCGACTTCCCGACCGCGTTCGCCAAGGCGCAGGCCGCGGCCGGCTCGCCGCTGCCGTCGGGCGGCACCGTGTTCATCACCGTGACCGACTCCGACAAGGCCGCCGCGTTCGCGGTCGCCCAGCCGCTGCACGACCAGGGCTTCCGGATCGTCGCCACCCGCGGCACCGCGGAGGCGATCTCGCGGATGGGGATCCCGGTCGAGGTGCTGAACAAGATCGGCGAGGGCTCGCCGCACGTGGTTGACTGGATCGAGCGCGGCGACGTCGACCTCGTCGTCAACACGCCGACGGGCTCCGGCGCCCGCACCGACGGCTGGGAGATCCGGCGCGCCGCGGTCGCCCGCGGGATCCCGTGCCTGACGACGCTGTCGGCGGGCGTCTCCGCCGCGCGCGCGATCGCCGCGGCGGGCCAGGGCGGGCCGCCGCCGGTCCTCAAGCTCCAGGAGCTCCACGGCGCCGCCGCCGCGGAGCCGGTGGAGAGCGCGTGAGCCGGACTCTGGCGCCGTTCGGGCGGCGTCGCTGCGAGGTGCTGCGGGCGGAGCGCCACGGCTCCTACACGGTGCTCGTGGTCGACGACCCCGGCGGCCCGCGCCCCGACCCGGGCCAGTTCTCGATGCTCGCCGCGGTGCAGCGATGGGGAGGGGGGGCCGACGAGCGCCCGCACCTCCCGCGCGCGTTCTCGGTGATGCGCTGGCGCGACGGCGAGGCCCACTACCTGCTCGAGGACGTCGGGCCCGGCACCGAGCGGCTGTGCGAGCTCGGCGCCGGCGACGAGGTCTGGGTGCTCGGCCCGCTGGGCGAGGGCTTCCCGCTCGACGCGGAGCCGGAAGCGCCGTCCCCGGACGCGGCGGCTCCGCCGCGCCGCGCGGTGCTCGCCGGCGGCGGCGTCGGGATCGCGCCGCTGGCGATCCTCCAGGACCGGCTGCTCGAGGCCGGCGCGCCGCACGCGCTGCTGCTCGGCTTCCGCGACGGGGAGCACGCCGAGGGCGCCAACCTCCTGCGCTGCGCGCGGATCGCCACCGACGACGGCTCGCTCGGCCACCACGGCTTCGTCACCGACCTGCTGGTCGAGGCGCTCGCCGAGGACCCGCACTCGGCGGTCTACGCGTGCGGCCCACCCGGGATGCTCGAGGCGATCCGCGGCCTCTGCGCCGAGCGCGGCGTGCCCGCGCGTCTCGCACTCGAGGCGGGCATGGCGTGCGGCTACGGCGCGTGCTTCGGCTGCGTCGTGCCGCTGGCCGGCGGCGGCTACGCGCGGGTCTGCGTCGACGGCCCGGTCTTCGCGGGCTCCGAGCTCGCGCCGATCCCGATCCACGCGGGCAGTCACTGATGCCCATCGACTTCCTCGGCATCGAGCTCGCGCACCCGGTCATCAACGGCTCGGGCACGTTCGACGCCATCGCCGCGCGGCGCGCGTTCGGCGATGCGCTCGACGCCGCCTTCCCGTTCTCTGCGTTCGTCTCCAAGACGATCACGCTCGCGCCCCGCGACGGCAACCCGCCGCCGCGGCTGTGGGAGGCGCCGGCCGGCCTGATCAACTCGATCGGACTGCCGAACAAGGGCCTCGAGAAGTACCTCGCCGACGACCTGCCGGAGCTCGCGCGGCTCCCCGTCCCGCTGATCACGAACGTGATGGGCTCGACGGCCGAGGAGGTCACCGCGCTGGTCGAGGCGATCTCCGAGCGCGACGAGGTCGCGGCGATCGAGCTCAACGTCTCGTGCCCGAACGTGAAGACCGGCCTCGACCTCGGCGCCGACCCGGCGAGCCTCGCCGCGCTGCTGCGCGAGGTGCGCCCGCGTGCGACCAAGCCGCTGATCGTCAAGCTGACCCCCAACACGGCCGACGTGGCCGCCGTCGCGGAGGCCGCCGAGGCCGAGGGCGCCGACGCGGTGTCGCTTATCAACACGCTCCGCGCGATGGCCCTGACCCCCGATGGAGAACCCTGGCTGGGGGGCCGGACGGGGGGTCTGTCGGGGCCTGCGGTCTTCCAGGTGGCGCTCGCGCAGGTGGCCGCCGTGGCCGGCCGCGTGAGCCTTCCGGTGATAGGCATGGGAGGCGTCAGGTCGGGCGTGCAGGCGAAAGCCCTGATGGCTGCTGGGGCCACGCTCGTGGCGGTCGGCACGGAGTCGTTCCGCGACCCCGGCGCCGGTGCGCGCATAGCAGCCGAGCTGTCCGAATCTCCAGAAAACACGGCCGTCTTCGTTCGCTGAAGGCGCCCGTCGAGGGTCAACAAGCGTCAACAAGCCTCCACCTCAAGTTGAGGTCCACGCGAATTTGGCTGTATCGCCTTGCGCCCCCGTCTTCGCTCTGTATATTCGCCCCCCGTGCCGTTGACGACCGAGAGCGCCGCCCCCAAGCAGTCCACGGCCCCAGAACGTTCGCTGACGCAGCGCATGGAGGCCCTTCAGCGCGCGAACGACATCCGCACCGCGCGGGCCACGCTGAAGCGTGATCTGAAGGCGGGCCGCACGTCGATCCACCAGCTCCTGACCGCGCCCCCGGAGTACCTCGAGACCGCGAAGGTCTTCGACATGCTCCTCGCCGTGCCGAAGTACGGCCGGGTCAAGGTCAACAAGGTCCTCCAGCAGTGCCGGATCTCGCCGAGCAAGACGATCGGCGGGCTCTCCGAGCGCCAGCGGGCCGAGCTCGTCTCACTGCTGCGGCGATAGCCAACGTCTTCGTCATCACGGGGCCGTCCGGGGTCGGCAAGGGCACGCTGATCCGGAGCCTCATGGAGCGGCTGCCGCAGCTGCAGCTGTCCGTGTCGGCGACGACCCGCGCGCCGCGCCCGGGGGAGCAGAACGGGACCGACTACTGGTTCCTCTCCGACGCCGACTTCGACGAGCGCGTGGCCAGCGGGGACTTCGTCGAGCACGCCACGTACTCGGGTCGCCGCTACGGGACGCTGCGCTCGGAGCTCGCGCGTCGCACCGACGCTGGTGTCCCCGTGCTGCTCGAGATCGAGCTGCAGGGCGCGCGCCAGGTCCGCGCCTCGATGCCCGAGGCCGTGCAGATCTTCATCGAGCCGCCGTCGCTCGACGCGCTGCAGGCGCGCCTCGTCGGGCGGGGCACCGACGACCCCGAGCAGATCGCCGGCCGGCTGCGCACCGCGACGTCCGAGCTGGCCGCCAAGGACGAGTTCGCGCACGTGGTCTGCAACGACCGCCTGGAGGACGCGGTCGCCGCCCTCGAGGAGATCGTGCGCGGGGAGCTATCCTCCAACGCATGATCTCCCCGCGCATCGACAAGCTGCTCGACAACGTCGACTCGAACTACGCGTCCGTTCTCGTTGCCGCCAAGCGCGCGCGGCAGATCAACTCGTACTACCACAACCTCGGCGAGGGGACCTTCGACGAGTTCCCGCCGCCGATGGTCGAGACCGGCTCCAAGAACTACCTGACGATCGCGCTCGAGGAAGTCGCTGCGGGCAAGATCAAGTACCACTACCGCTAGGCCCCAGGCCGGGCCGGGTACGGTGTTCCCATGCCCCGGCTCCTGCTCGGCGTCACCGGTGGTATCGCCGCCTACAAGGCGCTCGAGCTGGTCCGCCTCGCGACCAAGGCGGGGCATGCCGTCCGCGTCATCCAGACGCCGACGTCGGAGCGGTTCGTCGGCCGGGCGTCGTTCGCCGGCCTGACAGGCGCACCGGTCCTCACCGACGAGTTCGAGCGCGACCCGGCGCGCGGCGCCTTCCCCGACCAGGCGCCCCCGGAGCACGACCCGCTCAGCCACCTCGAGCTCGTCCGCAACGCCGACGCCTTCCTGATCGCGCCGGCCAGCGCCAACACGATCGCCAAGCTGGCGAACGGGCTCGCCGACAACCTCCTCACGAGCGCGGCGCTGGCCGCCACGTGCCCGCTGATCGTCGCGCCCGCGATGAACAACCACATGTACGAGCACGCGGCGACGCAGGCCAACCTCGCGACGCTCCGCGCCCGCGGCGCCACGATCGTCGACCCCGGCACCGGCGCGCTCGGCTCCAAGGGCGAGTGGGGCGTCGGCCGGCTCGCCGAGCCGGCCGCGCTGCTCGCCGCGTTCGAGTCCGCGGTGCCGTCGGGCGAGCGGCCGTGGGACGGCCTCAGGGTGCTCGTCACCGCCGGCGGCACGCGCGAGCCGATCGACAGCGTGCGCTACGTCGGCAACCGCTCGAGCGGCCGGATGGGCCTCGCGCTCGCCGCGGAGGCCGCCGCCCGCGGCGCCGCGGTGACGTGCATCGCCGCCAACGTGTCGCTGGCCCGCGACCCGCGCGTGCACTACGTCGACGTCGAGACCGCCGCCCAGCTGCAGGCCGCCTGCGAGGCCGAGTTCGGCGCGTGCGACGTCCTCCTGATGTCCGCCGCCGTCGCCGACTTTAGGCCCGCGAAACCTGTGGACGCGAAGCTCAAGAAGCACGTGCACGACGCGCTCACCATCTCGATGGAGCCCACCGCGGACATCCTCACCGGCCTCGCCGCGGCGCGCCGCGACGGCCAGACGCTCGTGGGGTTCGCCGCCGAGCACGGCGACGGCGCCGTCGCCTACGGCCGGGACAAGCTCGCCCGCAAGGGGCTCGACGCCGTCGTGGTCAACGACATCTCCCGGAAGGACATCGGGTTCGACAGCGTCAGCAACGAGGTGACGATCGTGACCGCCGAAGGCGACCGGCCGGTGCCGCTGGCCGCCAAGGGCGACATCGCCCGCGCCGTGCTGGACGAGGTCCAGCGGCTTCGGGGGCGTGCCGGAGCGCACGCGTGAGCGTCAACCCGGCGCCGTCGGTCGACGACGCCGACATCCAGCGGGCGCAGACGCTGGCCGCGAGCATCTCGGCGAACGTCCAGCGCGCCGCCGAGGTCCGCCGCGAGATCCTCGACCAGCTGATCGTCACCGTGCTCGCCGAGGGCCACGTCCTCGTCGAGGACCTGCCGGGCGTGGGGAAGACCACGCTCGCCCGCGCGCTCGCGCGCTCGATGGACCTCGGGTTCGCGCGGATCCAGTGCACCGCCGACCTGCTGCCCGCCGACGTCGTCGGCACCAACGTCTTCAACCAGCGCGAGGACCGCTTCGAGTTCCGGCCCGGCCCGATCTTCGCGAACATCGTCCTCGTCGACGAGATCAACCGCGCGTCGCCGAAGACGCAGTCGGGCCTGCTGGAGTGCATGCAGGAGCGCCGGGTGACCGTCGACGTCCACTCCCACGAGCTGGCGCGCCCGTTCGTCGTGCTCGCCACGCAGAACCCGGTCGAGTTCGAGGGGACCTACCCGCTGCCCGAGGCGCAGGTCGATCGCTTC
>Ga0164241_10005359_pt1 | contig 12079 bp, 14 predicted proteins | sample OricomyardsoilBY_FD_108780 | JGI IMG/M metagenome (GOLD analysis project Ga0164241, IMG submission 108780) | Backyard soil microbial communities from Emeryville, California, USA - Original compost - Back yard soil (BY) | ecosystem: Environmental > Terrestrial > Soil > Unclassified | place: USA... | reverse complement strand
TTCGTCGCCGAGAGCCGCATCTGTTCGATGTGCTCATTGATCGACGCGTCTTTCTCGATATAGGTGTCGCTCGAAGGCACGTAGGCCTCGGGCTGGTAATAGTCGTAGTACGAAACGAAGTACTCGACGGCGTTCTCCGGAAAGAACTCCTTGAACTCGCCGTAGAGCTGGGCGGCCAGCGTCTTGTTGTGGGCCATGACGAGCGTGGGGCGCTGCACCCGGTTGATGACCGACGCGGCGCTCATGGTTTTTCCGGATCCGGTCACGCCCAGCAACGTCTGGTACTTGAAGCCGTCGTTGATTCCTTCCACCAGCTTCGCAATGGCCTGTGGCTGGTCGCCCGCCGGCTCGAAGCCCGCCTTCAATACGAAAGGTTTATGTTCCACTCGCTCGATCTCCGTTGCGCACCCGATGGAATCACCCCTCGGACATTCCGTCCATCCAGTGCCTCCGCCATGGCCGCACTGTATGCAGGAACCACCAGCGCAGCCGGCCGGCCGAACGATTGATTTTCATGGATTTATTCGCTCACTGGCCTGTGGCCGGCGGCGTCGGATCGCGTAATATACGCGCCCGTTTGGATATCCCAAGCCCACTCCTTTCCTACAAGCCCATAAAGGTTCGACCGTGCCCAACCAGCTCAGCCGACGCGTTCAGCGCGTCAAGCCCTCGCCCACTCTCGCAGTCACCGCGCGCGCCGCGAAACTGAAGGCCGAGGGCAAGGACATCATCGGCCTGGGTGCCGGCGAGCCGGATTTCGATACGCCCGCGCACATTGCCGAAGCCGGCATCGAGGCCATCAAGAAAGGTTTCACGCGTTACACGAACGTCGACGGCATCGTCGAGCTCAAGGACGCGATCATCGCGAAGTTCAAGCGCGACAACGACATCAGTTACGAACGCAACCAGATCCTGGTGAGCTCCGGCGCCAAGCAGACTATCTACAACCTCTGCATGGCCGTGCTCGACCCGGGTGATGAAGCCATCATCCCGGCGCCTTACTGGGTCAGCTACCCGGACATGGTGTTGCTCGCCGATGGCCTGCCCGTGACGCCGAACTGCCCCGCCTCGCAGGGCTACAAGCTCACGCCGCGCCAGCTCGAAGCGGCCATCACGCCGAAGACGCGTCTGCTGTTGATCAACTCGCCGTGCAACCCGACGGGTGCGGCCTACACGCGCGCCGAGTGGCGCGCACTCGCCGACGTGCTCGTCCAGCACCCGCGCATCATCGTCGGCACCGACGACATGTACGAGAAAATCTGGTGGGGTTCGGAGCCGTTCTGCTCGCTGCTCACCGTGGCGCCGGAGCTTTATGACCGCGTGGTCACCATCAACGGCGTGTCGAAGGCGTATGCCATGACCGGCTGGCGTCTCGGCTACTGCGGCGGTCCGAAGGAAATCGTGAACGCCATGTCCACGATCCAGGGCCAGAGCACGTCGAACGCTTCGAGCATCACGCAGAAGGCCGCGGTGGTGGCGCTCAACGGAGACCAGAAGCCCGTCGAAGCCATGAACGTGGAGTTCAAGAAGCGCCACGACTATTTCATCAACGCGCTGAACCGCCTGCCGGGCATCGTCGCGTTGCCCTGCGCCGGCGCGTTCTACGCCTGGGCCGATTGCAGCGCCGCGATGATGGCGTTCGGCATCAAGGACGATAACGCGTTCGCCGAAATGCTCATCAACGATGCGGGCGTTGCGGTGGTGCCGGGCTCGGGCTTCGGCGCGCCGGGCCACTTCCGTGCGTCGTTCGCCACCAGCATGGCCGTGCTCGAGAAGAGCATCGAACGCCTGAAGAAGGTGCTCGAGGCCGGCCCGGTGAAGAAGACCGCCTGACCAGAAATGGGGATGTTCCTCATTTTGCTGTAACCATACGAAACGTCATCCCTGGGCCGCGTGACCCCCGCACCACCAACCCCGGCGGCGTTGCCGCCCACGGCAACGCGCGCCGACTACGCCGCGTGGATCATCGTCGCGGTCGCGCTCGGTCTCATCCTCGAGCTGCACCTGCTGTCTGCGTTGCTCGCCGGCCTGCTCGTCTTCAAGCTGGTGGACATCCTCACGCCGTGGCTGCGCCTGCGTGCGCTCGGCCGCGACGGCCCCCGCGTGCTTGCCGTGACGCTGATTGCCTCCGCCGTCATCGCGGCGCTCATCGGCATTGGCATCGGGCTCGCGACGCTCATGCAGAAAAGTGGCGAGAGCGTCCCGCTGCTCATGCAGAAGATGGCGCAGATCATCGAAGACGCCCGCGCCATACTGCCCACGGGGCTGCAGGGATACGTGCCCGAAGACGCGGAGAAGGTGCGCGTCACCATTGCGGAATGGCTGCGCTCGAATGCCGGCGCGCTGCAACTCGCGGGACGTGGCATCGGCCGCTCGGTGGTTCACGTGCTCATGGGCATGATCATCGGCGCCCTGCTCTCGATGCAGAAAGCCGCGCACCCGCATGAACGACGCCCGCTCACCGAGCAGATAGTGCGGCACGCCGCAAACTTCGCCACCGCATTCCAGCGCGTGGTGTTCGCGCAGTTCTGGATTTCGCTGATCAACACCTTCTTCACCTGGCTGTACCTGGACGTGGTGCTGCGCCTCTTCGGCATCGATTTGCCGCTGGTGAAGATCCTGGTGGCGCTCACGTTCGTGGTCGGGCTGTTGCCCATCATCGGCAATCTCATCTCGAACACCGCCATCGTCGTCGTCTGCCTGAGCCAGGGCGTGCCGGTGGCCGTCGCGTCGCTGGTCTACCTCATCGTGATCCACAAGCTCGAGTATTTCCTCAACGCGCGCATCATCGGCTCACACATCAATGCGCGCGCGTGGGAACTGCTCATCGCCATGCTCGTCATGGAGGCGGCGTTCGGCATCACCGGCCTCATCGCCGCGCCCATCATCTACGCCTACTACAAGGCAGAGCTGCGCTCGAAGGCGCTCATCTGAGCATGGCGATCAGCGGAGCCGATCTCACCTGCACACCCAACCCGGACGCCATCGAGCGCCTCGCGGAAGCCTGGGCGTGGCGGCTCAAGGAACCGTTCAGCCCGGTGCTGTTCTCGGTCCTGGGTGACATGTTCTTCCAGCCTGATTCCGGCGGCATCTGGTGGCTCAACACGGGCACGGCCGAACTCACGCGCGTAGCGGACTCCGTCGAGCATTTTCACGCGCAACTGCGCACCGAACTCGCCGACGAGTGGCTGATGCCCGCACTCGTCGAACAACTGCACGAAGCCGGCAAGGTCCCCGAACCCGGCGAGTGCTACACCTACGTGACCTTGCCCGTGTTCGCGGAAGGCAAGTACGAAGTCGACAACCTCAATCCCGTTCCGGCGGGCGAACACTTCGCGATGACCGGGCACATCCTGCACGAAATCGAAGAGCTGCCGGATGGCAGCAAGGCGACGCTGAAGACGATTCAGTAAGGGATATCAGGCGCGGCAGGCATCGAGGAACACGATCGGCACGCCCGCCGCGAATATCACGAGCGCCATCACGACGCTTCCGGCGACGGCGAGATCCAGCACCAGGCGAGTGCCGGCCTCGGCTTCCGAATCGGCATTGAGTGATTGCCGCCAGCGCCACAGCAGCCCCACCGGTGCAGCCGCCAATGCCACGCTGACAAGGGCGCTCATCCAAAGCGTGGTGCGCGATCCGGTGACGCAATGGCCATCCATGAGCCAGGACATCAACCCCAGCGCCGTGCCCCAGGCGGAAGCCGCCAACAATGCCGTCACCCATCTCAATGCTCGAGGCCGGGACGGACTGTGCGCAAGGGAAGCCATGTGGGCCGCAGCCTACCCAAGCCATCGGACGCCGCTATAGGCGATCGACTGATTGCCGTGGGAATTTCACTGACGCGACCGCGTCGACCCGACTGACAAACAACCTGGAATCTCAGACCAGGCTGCGCGCGATCAACACCATGGCGCTCAGCGTCGAAATAATAAGCACTGCGCGGCGCGAGTTGCCGCGATCCAGTGCCCGCGCGATCGGCGGCGAGACGATGAAGCCCAGCAGGTAGCCGGGCATCAGCCAGCACCCCAGCGAGATCTCCGTCCATCCGAATCGCCCCGCGAAATGCAGGCAGATGAGAATCGCGATGGACGACAACGTGAAGATGAAACCCAGCGTCGCCCGCAGCACCCGCGGCGTTTCATGCTGGTAGATGAGCGCAAGTATGGGTGCGCCGATGCCGGAAATGGCGCCCATGAAACCCGACATCACGCCGGCGCCGACGGCCACCGGCAGCGTGCGCGGCAGTCGCGGCATGCCTGCGCTCACGGCCACGGCGACGAGCACGAGCACACCGAAGGCAATGCCCGCGCGTTGCGCCGGAATGGCAGAGATGCTGAGAGCGCCGAGCGCAATTCCCACGAAAAGGAACACCAGCAACATGGGCAGCCCGACGCGATCGATTTCGCGTCTCCCTTGCCATGCCATGAGCGTCGACAGCGCCATGCTGGCGAGCACCACGGGGCCCGGCACGAATGTGAGGCTCACGAGCGCCAGCAGCGGGACGACGATGAGTCCCGAGCCAAGGCCGGTCGAGGCTTGAAGAATGGCGCCGAGCATGACGGCGATGTTCGCGGTGACGATTTGCGTGGGAGTCACGCGCTACCTTAACCCGTGGAACGCGCGCATGGAGATTTCATCGGCCGAAGCGAGGTCAGCGTCCGCTGAAAAGGCGGTGCCTGGCACCACCCTGACGGTCAACCCGAAGTCATACGCACGCGTACGGCGTCGCCGGCGTCGGCATCCGGGTCGATCGACGGCAATACCTTGAACCGGGCAGCATCGACCTTGTCGATGGGCTGAGGCCCCGCAAACAGGTATCCCTGCGCATACACCACGCCCAGCTCGAACAGGATGCGCATCTGGTTCGTGTTCTCCACGCCCTCGGCCACCACGTCGCGGTCGAAAGCGCGCGCGAGATCCACGATGGAACGCACGATCGCCAGGTCCTTGGGATCGTGTTCGATGCCCGCGACGAACGAGCGGTCGATCTTCACTTTGTCGATAGGCAACCGGCGCAGCCACGACAGCGACGAATAGGCCGTGCCGAAATCATCGAGGCTGATGTTCACACCGAGCTCGCGGATCTCGCCCAGCGCCGCCGCGGCGCGATCGAGGTCGATCATGAACGCCGTTTCGGTAATCTCGATGGTCAGCGCGGCCGGCGGAAGCAGGTTGCGCATCAGTTCCATGCGTATCGCCTCGGCGGTACCCGGCAACAGGATTTCGGGCGCTGACATGTTTACCGTCATGCCGATCTGCTCGAGCCCTTTCTGATTGCGCAGCGTCGCCAGCGCCGCGCAGGCGTTGGTCAGCACGCGCCGCCCGAGTTCGAGCATCACGCCTGATTCGATGGCCACCTCGATGAATGCATCGGGGGCCAGCACACCGAGCCGCGGATGGCGCCAGCGCAACAGCGCTTCCATCGACAGGTCACCGCCTTCGGTGAGCGGCACGATGGGCTGGAAATACAGATCGAATTCGGCCGCGTCGAGACCGCGACGAAGGTCCTGTTCGAGCGAGATGCGCGCGCGCATCGCCTGGCGCATCTCGGCCGTGAACGGAGAAGCGCGGTCGCCTCCGGCGGCGCGCGCCTCATGGCATGCAATCTGCGCTTCGTTCAGCAGCGTTTCTGCGTCCTGCTCGATCTCCGAATCGATGAGCGTGTAGCCCCCGCTCAACGTGAAGAACAAGCGCTGACCTTCGCTCATCAGCGGCGTCGTGAGGTTGGCATTCACTTGCGTGAGGATGCGCCGCACTTCCCACTCCTCGACGCCCCTCAGCAGCATGGCAAACTGATTTGTGCCCGTGCGCGCGACCAGCGTGCCTTCCGGTCCGGCTATCTTGAGACGGCTGGCAAACTGGCGCAGCAGCTGCTGCATGCGCCGCGCACCCAGACTGCTCGCCACGAACGAGTGCTGGTCGGCGGACATGATGAGCACGGCGCCGGCCCGCGCGGGGTTCTGGAGATAGGCCGTGATCACCTGTTCGAGATGAACGCGATTCGCAAGCTGCGATTCGTCATCGCGCAGCGAACGCTCGAGCAGTTTGTCATTCGCGCGTTTGGCGCGATCGCGCTCGTAGGCCAGCGCGATCTGCGTGGCCACGCCCGACACGAAGTGTTCGTCCTCGCGTGTCCACTCGCGCATGTGATCGAACTGCTCATGGCACAACACGCCCACGTAGCGGCCGAAAGCGCGTACCGGGACGTCGAGAATCGAATAGATCCCCATCTGCTCCAGGTAGCCGGCAGCCAGCTCGCTCGTCCGGGGATCGTTGCGTGCGTCTCCCGCCGCAACGACGAGCTCCTGGCACATGGCGTCGAAGTAGATGGGACAATCCGTGCGTTTCAGCAGCGTCTGGCCGAGCGGGCGCTGCGGGTCCACGGTGTAGACATGTTCGCAGCGCAGGGAGGTGTAGTTGGTGTCGACCGTCCAGAAGCTGGTGCGGCCGACATCGAGAGTGGTCGCCAGGATGCGCAGCATCCGGTCGATGGTCTTGTCCAGATCGTCGAAGGGCTCATCCAGGAGGAGCTGGAATGCGCGGCGGTAGTCAGCGCAACGCCGCTCCGCCGACTGCAATTTTGCGTCGCGGCCTATCGTTCGCCGACTGACATGATCGGCATCGCGAGCCAAGTGCCCTCCCCTGTGGCCAAGCTCGGGGGCACTGTAACGCCGTCCCGAGCGGCTGACTACCGCCGCAAGGCCGGGAGAGGCAGCCGGTCACAAAAGCCAGGCGCTTCGCACGCATTCTGTCATCGGGGCGCCTTCAGGCGGTCGTGCCCGGCGGGCCATATATAAGAGTGGCTACACGGACGCACATTATCGGCAATGGCGATATATGGACATTATCGGCATTGCCGATATAATGCCGCCATCGCCATTACCGAATATTCCACATGCACCTCATCAGCACCCCCAGGCAGGTAGGCACCAACCTCGCGAGTCGCCGCAAACACCTGAAGCTCTCGCAGGCCGAAGTCGCGTCGCGATTGGGCCTGAGCCAGAACCGTCTTTCCGAACTCGAGTCGCGACCCGAGACCCTCACCGTGGAACAGTTGCTCGCGTTGCTCAACGTACTCGGCCTCGAGATGGGCATGCGTGAACGGGAGCCCCGCGGCAAAACCAGAACCGAGTGGTAGCCATGGCGCGCGGCCGACGAGAGCTCGCGGTGTGGGCCAATGGCGTACGCGTCGGCCTTTGGCGCCTGCCCTCGCGAGGCGCAATGGAATTCGAATACGACGAAGCCTGGCTCGGCGCCGCTGAATCGCGCCCGCTCTCGCTCTCGTTGCCGCTCCCGCTACACAGCGTGGCGCACAAGGGTGCCGCGGTTGAATCCTATTTCGACAACCTGCTGCCGGACAGCGAGCCCATCCGCCGGCGGTTGCAGGAGCGCTTCTCCACGGCATCACGCGGTGCGTTCGACCTCCTCGCCGCCATCGGCCGCGACTGTGTCGGCGCCGTGCAGCTCCTGGCTCCGGACTCGGCGCCCGGCGACTTGCGGAAAATCGAGGCGACGCCGCTCAACGAGTCGGCCATTGCACGCGAACTCGCCAGCGTCACCGCTCCCGGCAGCCTCGTCGACGACGAATCGGAGTTCCGCATCTCCATTGCCGGTGCACAGGAAAAGACGGCGCTCCTCAAACACAACGGCCGGTGGTGCCGGCCTCACGGCTCTACGCCCACCACGCACATCTTCAAACTACCGCTCGGCCTCGTCGGGAACCGGCAGGCCGACATGCGGACGTCGGTGGAAAACGAGTGGCTGTGCGCGCGCATCGTTGCGGCATTCGGCATCCCGGTCGCCAGCTGTGAAATCGGTGAGTTCAACGAAGCCAAGACGCTCATCGTGGAGCGCTTCGACCGCACGCTGCACTCCAGCGGCAAGTACTGGCTGCGACTCATGCAGGAAGACTTCTGCCAGGCCACCGGTACGCCCTGGCACCGGAAGTACCAGTCCGATGGCGGGCCCGGCCTCATCGAGATCGCGCGCATCCTGCGAGGGTCCACGGAATCACGCGCGGATCTCGAAACGGTGTTCCGCGCTCAGATTTTGTTCTGGATGCTGGCCGCGACCGACGGACACGCCAAGAACTTCAGCATCCGCATCCTGCAGGGTGGCGGCTTCCGCCTCACGCCGCTCTATGACGTGTTATCCGCCTGGCCGATCATCGGCACGAAGGCCCGTGAGATTCCGCTCGAGAAAGCCAGGCTCGCCATGGCCATGCCTGGCCAGCGACCGCACTACCTGCTCAAGAGCATCCAGCGCCGGCATTTCGAGGTGCTCGCCCGGCGCATGGGTTTGGAATCCGACGCCGAGCTGCTGATCGCCGGCATGGTCACGAATACACCCGCGGTCATCGAAGAAGTGCAACAAGGGTTGCCCAGGTCGTTCCCGCAGGAACTGCTCGATCGCGTGCTCAAGGGGCTGCAGAAGTCCGGCAAGGTACTGGCATGATCCGTACGACCTGGTTTTTGCGCTTGAACCTGGAAGGGAGGACTCCAATGACAATCAAACAACCTATCGTCGCGATGTGTCTGCTGGCTCTGTGCGCCGGTGTCCCTGCCCAGCAGATGGACATGGACGCCATGATGAAGTGGGGATCAGCCGATGTGATCCGCTATCACATCGTCGGCGTCTACCAGGCCAAGACCTCCATCGCGAGCGACTATTCCGGCCAGGCCACCGTGAGCGACCGCATCGTCATCGACCTCACCTGGAAGCTGTCCGAGATGAAACTCGTGGGCACACCCACGTTCCAGAACACCAAGTCCACGGTCAGCAACCCCACCGACCGTGAGCCCAAGTGCCTCCCGCCCGTGCTCAAGGGCGAGTACGAACATTACGACGTGCTCGGCATCAAGGAAGGCGCTGGCGGATCACTGGAGCTCCAGGTGCAAACCAGATATCCGGCGGTCGAGATTGCGCAGTTCTGTACGGCCAGCCGCAAGACCGTGCCTGCCAGGACCGAAACCCGCCCCGAGGAATTCACCGTCGTCTCGCCCATGGGCCTGGCCATGGCGCTGCCGGATTCGGACGACCTTCGCGTCTCGCCCGACAAGAAATCGCTGGTGACAAAGAAAGACAACTGGACCTGGACCTACACCCCGAGCATTGCGGGTGGCCGATAGTTCTCACGCGCGGGCCGGTGTAGGCTCGCGCGCATGAACATACGAACACTGCTGCTCTGCGCGACTGCCATGGTGGGCGCCTGTTCCACTCCGGAGACTCCGCCTGCGAACGCCAATGCCAACTCCAAGGCGGAATCGCCTAGCTACCCCACACCCGCTGCGCAATCCCAGTCGCAAGCGCAACTCGAGAACACCTACTGGAAGCTCATGACGCTGAACGGCGACGCCGTCGTGACACCCGAGGGCGCGCGCGAGATCCAGTTCGTGCTGCACCAGGAAGGCCACCGCGTCGCGGGGTTCTCCGGGTGTAACCAGATGATGGGCGCCTACCAGGTGGAGAACGACAAGATCACGTTCAGCCAGATGGGCGGCACCCGGATGTTCTGCGAGAACACGATGGACATCGAGACGCGCGTGCACCAGATGTTCGCCGCCGTCGCGGCATGGAAAATTTCCGGCGAGTCATTGGCACTCATCGATGCGGGTGGCCAGACCATCGCAACATTCGAGTCTCGCTACATGAAATAGGCGCTGCGAGCGCCCCGTCGCCGGTTTGTCGCCATATTCGAACGCGTGCAGATGGCGACGTGAGACATCGGCTGGCGGACTACGTCGTTCACTCACCGACTGCGCCGGCCGCGCGGCATGACTACCCTTGGGTGCATGTCAGTCCTGGTTCTCAGAAAGAGCGTGGACGGCGAGCGGGTCGGCGGACCTTTTTTCTGCGCAGAGGCGAACGAAATCGCCCGAATCATCGGCCGACTCACGCTCGAGGAAAGACTCGCGCTGCTCTTGCGCGCGAACGAGGTCGTGAGCATCTCTGAAAGCGGCGAAGCCCGGGTTTTTTGCGGCGACGAACTGGTGGGTTACATCGTGGTCGTCAGCCACGAATAGCCGCTGCAAAGGGGCCTTCGCAGGTGGAGAAGCCCGGAAACCGCCCCACCGGCAATTCCCGGCCGGCGCCGCGTATATAAGAGTGCCCCTTTCCGGGTCTAAGTCACTGATCGACAAGGATTGCTTGACGAGCGCGGGCTGCTCGTTAAGAATGCGCGCCCTCTTGGTTCTCGGTTCCCTGGTAGCTCAGTCGGTAGAGCGTCGGACTGTTAATCCGTTGGTCGTTGGTTCGAGTCCAACCCAGGGAGCCATCTACCGGTTCCACACCGTTTCACGCCGTCCCACCCCGTCTCCAACTGCCGGGAATACAAGGGATTTGCGTTTCACTCCGTCACGGTCCGTGCACTTGTGTTGCCCCTATCGAGGGGGTACATGCGGAGTACCGATCCACTTTCGACGGAGCCCGTACCCCCATGCTGAATGTTCTCAGCGCGCTCGAATGCACGCAGGCGAAGCCGCAGAAAGCTAACGACGCGCGTTCCGCGACCAAGCCGTACAAGCTTTTTGATGGCGAAGGATTGTTCCTCTCGGTCAAGCCCAACGGCGCGAAGCTGTGGCGTCTCAAGTACCGCTTCGAAGGCCGGGAAAAATTGCTCGCGCTGGGTCCGTTTCATCACGTGTCGCTTAAGGAGGCGCGCGACAAGCGCGATGACGCCAAGATGCTGCTACTGGAGGGCATCGACCCTTCTGCGCACCGCCAGCACGAGGCTGCAGCGGCCGTCACCTTCAAAGAGGGTGGAGAGGAGTGGCTCACCAAAAAGAATTTTGCACCGGCCACACTCGGCAAGGCACGTTGGCTGTTCGACACTTGGCTTTGCCCCGCGCTGGGCTCGCGCTTTGGCGCACGCCCGCCAGTTACCTGTGGCGCGTCGCGTCATGGTGTAAATGGGTTTGTCAACCCGTGCACGCTAAGGAGTCCGAGTCTCCCGGCTGCGGGAACCGCAAGCCCAAGTCTGCGGCCGCACGCGCGGACTACGGCTCAAGTCGCGCGCTCTAGGGCTGCCACTGATTCGTCAGCACGTCGTAGATGAGTTGCTCGCGCGGCGGAGGCGGCGGGGTCACAGCGATGGTCTCCACGCGCCGCGCTTGCATGATCTTCGCGAGCCGATCAAACCTACCCGCCGCGAAATCCGATGAAGTGCATCTGCCCCCTGTGGTCAACAGTCTTGAGCTGGGCAAGCCGACTATCTTTGCGATTGAGGCGCTTTTCGCGCTTGCTTTAACTTCGCCTCCAAGACCCCGTGGAACTGCACGCTGATTTCGAAGATTGCCCGCGTGCTGGATTGGCCTTGTCGCTCGGCTTCGGCGAGCGCTTGCTCGCGCAAAGCGCGCTGTCCGCGGGCGGCTTCGACTAGCTCGAGATCGGTGAGGTCAATACTGGGCATTGCGAATCTTGTCGCGCTAAATGTGGGCAAGTCCATCCAGTCAAAGTCCTGCACTTGACCTGTTTAGGGCAGCAAGCAGACGACTGAATAACCCGGGGGTCCTCGTAGATCTTGGCTTCACAGGCAAACACCCGCTTCGAATCGTCCGAAGACGAATATCTGCTGCAAATCGCAAGATATTGAAGATCCGTTTCAAGGTAGGACAACGCACCCTACAAAGATGTTAGCGCTCACTAACTATTTTTCTCTGAGAAGTGAGAGAAATTGCCAGGTCGCGACACAAGTATCTGACGGTTTCGCTGTCGCCAGCCTTGGCGGCAGTAAATTGCAGGAGGGAGAAAACAATGAAGAAGATCCCGCTGATCGGCGCGTTGTTAGGCTTGTTTATGGGAAAGCCAGCTAACTCCGCAGAAACAATCACCTATACGTATGACGCGAAAGGCAGGCTGATCAGAGTTGTGCACACAGGGACGACGAATAACAACCTCACAACCGTCTATACGCATGAACCGCGCCGGCTTCTCCGGAGACAGTTTTGTGTTGGTTACCGTCTCTCAGCTTGAACTTCACGTTGCCGATAGTACGCCTCCTCGAACTCAATGGGTGGAACGTCCCCGATGGGGCCGAACAACCGCCTATTGTTGAACCAATCTACCCATTCGAGCG
>Ga0164241_10005358_pt1 | contig 12084 bp, 5 predicted proteins | sample OricomyardsoilBY_FD_108780 | JGI IMG/M metagenome (GOLD analysis project Ga0164241, IMG submission 108780) | Backyard soil microbial communities from Emeryville, California, USA - Original compost - Back yard soil (BY) | ecosystem: Environmental > Terrestrial > Soil > Unclassified | place: USA... | reverse complement strand
GCTGCGGGCATAGGAGAAATGCTGTTGCAGAGTGATACAAAATACATCGACTTACTGCCCGTATTGCCTGATGCTTTGCCGCAGGGAGAAGTAAAAGGTCTTTGTGCAAGAGGCGGATTTGTGATTAATTTAAAATGGGCAAATCATAAATTACAGGAAGTGGAATTATTCTCAAAAGCAGGCCAGCCATGTCTTTTGCGCTATCACGATAAAGTGATAGAATTGAAAACGACCAAAGGGGAAACTTACAAATTTGACGGAGAATTGAATAGAATTTGATAATGACATTCACAAAACGACATATCATCTTAAAAAGTAGTGAAGTGGCAGAATGCGGATTACACAAGGCGAATTCTCATTTCCAGCCGAAATTAAAAAGACAAAGTATTTGTTGCTTTACCGTCGTTTTTTATTTATTCATTCTCTTGTTTTGCAACGGAAATTTATATGCACAAAATAATCAGAGGCAAGAAATTTCTCTTGATAAAAATTGGCGCACCGTAGAAGATGACCATAATAAAAATGCCTTTGATGGTTTTCAAAATCCTTCTTTCAACGACAAAACGTGGTCGCATGTAGAGGTTCCCAATAACTGGGACGCATACGCAGGGTATCGCAGATTGCTGCATGGTAACAGGCATGGTTATGCGTGGTACCGGAAAATATTTTCAATAAAATCACCAAAGAAAGGTAAACGTTTTTTTCTGTATTTTGAAGGAGTCAGCTCTTATGGAACCGTATGGCTGAATGGTAAAAAAGTAGGCTATCATGCCGGAGGCAGAACTACGTTTACAATAGACGTGACAGATGCTATCAGGCTTAATAACCAACCTAATCTTCTTGCAGTTCGTGCGGATCATCCCGACTACATCCGTGACCTGCCGTGGGTTTGCGGAGGCTGCTCTGATGAAAGGGGATTTTCTGAAGGTTCCCAACCTATGGGAATTTTTCGACCGGTTCATTTAGTTGTCACAAACGATATCAGGGTTCAACCTTTTGGAATTCATATCTGGAACGATACCACGGTTTCAGAAAAATATGCACACTTGTACGTCGATGCAGAAATTAAAAATTATGGTAACAGTATAAAAAGTATAACGGTAATAAATAAGTTGCTTAATGAAAAAGGAACAGTAGTTGTAGAAACGAAAGCTAACGCGAAAATTGCACCAGATTCGATTAATATTATTCACCAGGAGCCTTCCCTTACGGATGTTCATTTGTGGAATCTTGATGATCCTTATTTATACACACTTCTCACGGAAGTTGTAGAAAATGGAAAATTAATTGACAGTGTGTCCACTCCTTACGGCATTCGCTGGATTAGCTGGCCAATTAATAAACCTCATTCATCCAATCAATTTTTACTAAACGGCAAACCTGTTTTTATCAATGGAGTTGCAGGATACGAACATCTCATTGGAAAGAGTCATGCCTTTAGCGCTGAGCAGGTTCGCACACGAGTGATGATGGTTAGAGCGGCAGGCTTCAATGCTTTTAGAGACGCTCATCAACCCCATAATCTGCGCTATCAAAAATATTGGGATAGTCTCGGTGTTCTGTGGTGGCCACAAATGAGTGCACATATTTGGTTTGATACAGCTGCTTTTAGAAGTAACTTCAAAAAACTTTTGACAGATTGGGTAAAAGAAAGAAGAAACAGTCCATCAATTATTTTATGGGGTCTGCAAAATGAAAGTAAATTGCCTGAGGATTTTGCAAGAGAATGCACTCAGTTGATTCGCAGTTTGGATCCAACCACTTCATCGCAAAGGCTTGTTGTTACTTGTAATGGCGGCGCTGGAACTGATTGGGATGTTCCTCAAAACTGGACGGGTACTTATGGCGGAGATCCAACTACTTATGGCAAGGATTTAAAGAAACAAATTTTGGTTGGCGAATACGGCGCCTGGCGAACATTGGATTTGCATACCGAAGGAGCATTTAATCAAAAAGGAATTTACAGTGAGGACAGAATGACGCAATTATTGGAAATGAAAGTGAGACTTGCTGAATCAGTAAAAGATAGTGTGGCCGGGCATTTCATGTGGTTGCTTACCTCTCATGATAATCCCGGCAGAGTACAGGGAGGTGAAGGATATCGCGAATTAGACAGAGTTGGACCAGTGAATTACAAAGGTTTATTTACTCCATGGGAAGAGCCCGTTGATGCTTTTTACATGTACCGTTCAAACTATGTATCGAAGTACAAAGAACCAATGGTGTACATCGTTTCTCATACATGGTCAGACAGGTGGCTTACACCTGGTATTAAAAATAATATTGTGGTTTATTCAAATTGTGATGAAGTAGAATTGTTTAATGATGTCAGGTCGCAGTCGTTAGGTAAAAGAAAAAGAAATGGTATTGGAACCCACTTCCAATGGGACAGTGTAAACATAAAATATAATGTATTGTATGCAGTAGGTTACGTAGATGGCAAAGAAGTATCGCGCGATTATATCGTTTTAAATCATCTTCCGCATGCGCCGCATTTCGATAATTTTTTTAATGATGCAAAACCGGTCACTTCCCCAAGACCCGGATACAATTATTTGTACCGCGTAAATTGTGGTGGCCCTGATTATGTTGATGTAAATGGCAATACCTGGATGGCCGACCGGCAAGGAACGAGTGATAAATTTTGGGGTTCCACTTCATGGACAAAAGATTTTGCGGGTATGCCAGCCTACTTTGCAAGCCAGCGCCGGACTTTCGATCCGATTAGCGGCACAAAAGACTGGAAGCTGTTTCAAACCTTCCGCTATGGGCGGGAAAAATTACATTTTGATTTTCCGGTACCGGATGGAGAATATTTGGTAGAACTTTATTTTACTGAACCGTGGTTTGGAAGAGGAGGAGGAACAGATTACAAAGGTTGGCGTTTATTTGATGTAGCTGTTAATAAAAAAGTTGTCTTGAAAAACGAAGACATCTGGCAAGAAGCAGGTTATTGCACTGCATTAAAAAAGACAATGAAAGTTACAGTAAAAGGAGGTTTACTTACTATTTCTTTTCCACGCGTCGCATCCGGACAGGCCGTGATTTCTGCAATTGCTATTGCTTCTCTTAATAAGAATATTAAGCCTGCTAAATCTTCTCCGTCTTTAATACAAAACTTAAAAGTGAATCAAAAAAGCGGCACAAAAAATTGGGTGTTACAATCATGGCTGGATACCGGGGAAAAGCAATATTCAGATAACGAAATTTCTTTTAGTGCATTACCTCCCGGCCTTTATGGAGCTGAGTGGATTCAAACACCTGAGATTATAAATGCCGATAAAAATTCTACCGTTGCTTCATTTACGTTAAGCGAAAATGCAGATGTTTTTATAGGAATAAATATAGGAATTACGAAAATCCCGGAATGGATGGACGGTTTTGAAAACACAAATACATTTATCGAAAATGATTTTGACGGAGGCCAGCGTTTTACTGTGTTTCGTAAAAGGTTTGAGAAAGGCGCGACAGTATCTTTGAAAAATAATGGAGAGATTGAAAATAAAATTTCCCCGATGTATCCGATTGTAGTTTTGCCAGTCTCCGACATGCAACCCGCTTTCGATTTGAAGCCTGTTACCAGTTATAAAGCGGTGAATGCAAAGTTGAAGGGCCCGGGATTAATCAAAGGAAATGTTGACGGGAAAGAAAGAGTTATTTTTAATAAATCATCACCGGATAATGTACTTGAATGGCAATTTGCTGTGGGCGTTGCGGATAGATATTCACTAACTATTTCGTATAATAACCCAAATGCCGCGACAGCATACGGCACAATGGAAATCCTTTCCGCAGACGGCACTTTATTAAAAAAAGAAAATGTTGAATTTAAGGCCACGCGCCCGGGAAAATCAAATTATATTAGCACCACAACCGGAACGATGATCAATGCCGGGAAATATATCGTAAGATTAAATGCTAAAGACGCAACAGGTTTAAGTATTAATTCGCTCGATGTGCAATAACCAGGAATTATGAAAAAAGAAAATAACACTGGTGCTCATTTCGTTTTCCTCAGAAGAGAAATTTTGTTGAAATTATTTTCTTTCTTAATCTTTTGTTTTGTCTCAGGAATTGCTGCAGCTCAATCTCTCGCTCCTGTAAACCTTTCCTGCGAAAACCAGGTTACCCCTTTGGGAATAGACAATGCTTTTCCTGAATTAAGCTGGCAAATAATTTCAGATCAACGCGGCATTTTGCAAACTGGTTACCGGATTATAGTTTCAGACAATATTGCAAACATCAATAAAAATCAAGGAGATATTTGGGATACCAAAAAAGTAAATAAAAGTTCGTGTATTCATATACGTTATTCCGGAAAAGTATTGCTACCAAATAAAACTTATTATTGGAAAGTAATGGTTTGGGACAATAAAAATAGTGTATCCCATTGGAGCAAAACTGCTCTTTGGCAAATGGGATTGCTTTCAAAAAATGACTGGGCAAACGCTAAGTGGATAGCTTACGCTACGCTTCCTGATTCCCTCCGCGTTGTCCCCGGTGAACCTGGTAAGGGTAGTAAAAAAAGAAATCCTCTGAATGACGTGTTGCCATTGTTCCGGAAAAATTTTGCCGTAAAAAAATCGTTGAAAAAAGCAACTGTTTTTATTTCAGGCTTAGGGCAATTTGAAATGCACCTGAATGGCGCTAAGGTAGCAGATCATTTTCTTGATCCTACCTGGACGCAATATAAGAAGGAAGCCATGTATGTTACTTTTGATGTTACCCAATTGCTTAAGCAAGGTCAAAATGCAATTGGCGTAATGCTTGGGAACGGGTTTTATTTTATCCCCCGCGATAGGCGTTACCGCAAACTCACCGATGCTTACGGGCTTCCTAAAATGATTTGCCGTTTGGCATTGGAATATCAGGATGGATCTACCGAAAATATAGTTAGTGATGCTTCATGGAAAACAGATAAAAGTCCTGTAACGTATACAAGCATTTACGGCGGCGAAGATTATAATGCAAATCTTGAACAGAAAGGTTGGGATACGGCGCCTTTCAATGATAAAACCTGGAAAGAAGTCGCGATAACTAATGGGCCACCCGTACTTCGCTCGCAAATGTCCGGGCATATAAAAGCGGAAGAAATATTCACTCCTAAAAAAATCACCAAAATAAATGACAGCGTAGTTGTCTTTGATCTCGGACAAAATGCATCCGGCATTCCTGAAATTACCGTCAAAGGAAAAAAAGGAGATACGGTTCGGATTGTTCCCTCCGAGTTGCTCAATGAAAACGGAACGGCTAATCAACGGGCTACCGGCTCTCCTCATTATGATGATTATATTTTAAAAGGTGGCGGAGAAGAAACATGGCATCCCCGTTTTACTTATTATGGTTTTCGTTATGTGCAAATTGAAAGAGCCGCTTCACCAACCGCGTCTAATAATAGTAATCTTCCTGCGATCCTTTCTGTAAAAGGATTGCATATAAGAAATGATGCTAAAACTGTCGGTACATTTGAATGTTCAAATGAATTATTTAACCAAACATTCAATTTGATAAACTGGGCAATTAAAAGCAACCTGATGAATGTATTAACCGATTGCCCGCATCGCGAAAAGTTGGGCTGGCTTGAGCAAGCGCATCTTATGGGAAATTCCATCCAATACAATTATGATGTTGCAAATTATTTTAGAAAAACAGTTCATGATATGATGGCTTCTCAAACGCCGGAAGGACTGATTCCTGAAATTGCACCGGAATATGTAGTGTTTGATTTTGGCGGTGGAATGTTCCGTGATTCTCCAGAATGGGGAAGCGCCGGTATTTTACTGCCATGGTACTTGTATCGATGGTATAGCGACAGCGAAATACTCAAAGAGAGTTATCCGATGATGCAAAAATATATTGCTTATTTACAAACAAAAGCAAAAGACAATATTCTTTCACAAGGACTTGGAGACTGGTACGATATTGGCCCCAACCCGCCGGGAGTTTCGCAGCTAACACCAATGGGCATCACCGGTACAGCTATTTATTATTATGATCTTACTGTGATAGATAAAATCGCCAAACTTTTAGGAAAAGAAAAAGAAGCATCTGATTATGAAAAACTGGCTACCGATGTAAGGGAATCTTTTAATCAAAAGTTTTTTAATACTGAAACAAAAGAATACGGAACAGGCAGCCAGACCGCAAACGCTATGGCGGTTTTTATGAAATTGGTGGAGCCGCAATATAAAGAAGATGTTGTTCAAAATATTGTAAAAAATATTAAGCAGCATAACAACAGTCTCACTTCAGGAGACATTGGCTACCGCTATTTATTAAAAGTATTGGATGACGAAGGCCGCTCTGATGTGATCTTTGACATGAACAACAGAACTGATGTTCCCGGCTATGGATACCAATTAGCCAAAGGCGCTACTTCACTAACTGAATCGTGGCAGGCGCTTTCGTCAGTTTCCAACAATCATTTAATGTTGGGACATTTGATGGAATGGTTTTACGCGGGACTGGCTGGCATCCGGCAAAGCGATCGCTCTGTAGCTTACAAAAAAATTATTATCCGCCCCGAACCTGTAGGTGATGTTACTTTTGCCAAAGCTACTTATCAATCTGCTTATGGATTAATTGTAAGTGATTGGAAAAAAAACAACCATGAATTTAGATTGAAAGTATCTATACCGGTAAATACCTCTGCAACCATTTATCTTCCCGCAAATGCTTCATCAGTTATTGAAGAAGGAAATTCGTCTATTGGTGAGCGTGAGGATATGAAATTTGAAGGACTTGAAAAAGGAAGAGCAATAGTTAAAGTGGGTTCTGGCGATTATACATTTGTTGTAAAACAGTAATGAAAGAACAAATACGATGATTTTTTATTTTAGTTTTTTTATCTGCTTTTAAAAATTTGTTTCAATGAAAATAAAAATATCTTTTCTGATAGTGGTGTCGTTTGCGATTGTCTCCATCTCTTCGTTTGCGCAGGATAAAAAGAATGAAGTTTCTGCCGAAAAAATGGAGGAAATTTATCAGGAAGTAAAAACACCTTTTAAATATGGCCTGGTGTTGGCGCCCGAAAATAATTCTCAAAAGTTAGATTGTCCTACTGTTTTTAGAAAAGGAAAGATGTGGTACATGTCATTTATAGTGTTTGACGGCCGCGGTTATGAAACCTGGCTGGCTAAAAGCAATGATCTTTTACATTGGCAAAAGATGGGAAGGATCTCATCATTCTCAAAAGATACCACGGTTTGGGATGCCAATCAGAAGGCCGGCTATATTGCATTGGAAGATTACAAATGGGGTGGCAGTTATGAACTAAACAAATATGATAACAAATATTGGATGAGCTATATTGGTGGAAAAGAAGCCGGCTATGAATCGGGATTACTTTCTATTGGAATGGCTTACACCACAGGCGATCCGGCCGTGGTGCATCAATGGCAAAGACTTGATAAACCGATACTGATGTCAACCGATACTGATGTGAGATGGTGGGAAAATAGAAAGGAATATAAAAGCACGGTGATTTGGGATAAAGAAAAAACAACAGGTTATCCCTTTGTGATGTTTTACAATGCCAACGGCGATTCGGCAAAGGATGATAAAAAAACCAGATGGTTTGAACGAATAGGCATGGCGGTTTCAAATGATATGGTAAACTGGAAAAGATTTGGAGTCGATCCTGTTGTTCATCATCCTGTGGGCATTACAGGCGATCCGGAAATTCAAAAGATTGGAAATGTGTGGGTGATGTTCTATTATGGGGCTTTCTGGAAAGATAGAAAAGGGGCTTTCAATCGTTTCGCCTGTTCATACGATCTTGTACATTGGACCGACTGGTCAGGTGACAATCTTATTCAATCTTCAGAACCTTACGATGCGCTTTATGCTCATAAATCTTTTGTTTTGAAATACAAAGGAATTGTCTATCATTTTTATGATGCGGTAAATAAAAATGAACAACGCGGAATTGCTGTTGCCACTTCGAAAGATTTGGGAGAAAGCAAAGTGAATTTTGTTTCAATTGAAAAATAATTTCCTGCTGCTGTTGGCGTCCGCGCCAACAGCATTCTTAAAAATCCAGGCTTGCCTGACAGTAAACAAACAATTATTCAGGATTTACATTTTGATTAAAAGAATAATTCTAAATTGAATTTTTTTATGAGATGAAGTGTGAGACAGAATTTATAATCGCCTGTTGGCGGGGACGCCAACAGCAGCAAGGCAAAGTAGAAACCTTTTTTATAAAATGAGAATAAAACGATTGTTATTTTACTTCTTAATTTTTACCTGCAGCCACGGCTTCGCCCAGCGATCTTCCTGCTGCTGTTGGCGTCCGCGCCAACAGCATTCTTAAAAATCCAGGCTTGCCTGACAGTAAACAAACAATTATTCAGAATTTTGATTTTGATTAAAAGAATAATTCTAAATTGAATTTTTTTTATGAGATGAAGTGTGAGACAGAATTTGCAATCGCCTGTTGGCGGGGACGCCAACAGCAGCAAGGCAAAGTAGAAACCTTTTTTATAAAATGAGAATAAAACGATTGTTATTTTACTTTTTAATTTTTACCTGTAGCCACGGCTTCGCCCAGCGATCCATTACCACCTTTAATAAAGATTGGAAATTCTTTTTGGGTAATGATAGTACTGCTAACCAATATAATTATAACGATACGAAATGGAGAAATTTAAACCTTCCTCATGACTGGAGCATTGAAGGAAGTTTCAGCGATACCTACCCTACGACTTATAATGAAGGCGCTCTACCTGCCGGCATTGGATGGTACCGGAAGACATTTTCTGTTCCACTAACGGCAAAGGACAAACGAATCTATATAAATTTTGACGGAGTATATCGTGATAGTGAAGTCTGGATTAACGGTCACTACCTCGGGAAGCGTCCGAATGGCTATATTTCCTTTCGATATGAACTAACGTCTTATTTAAACTTCGGAAATAAAAAGAATGTAATTGCTGTAAAGGTGGATAATTCAGCTCAGCCAAATTCACGCTGGTACACAGGTTCCGGTATTTACAGAAAAGTGTGGCTGCTTACTACCAATAAAATTGCTGTGGATGAATGGGGCACTTATGTTAACACATCTCTTTCAAAAAATAAAGATGCATTGGTGAACATCACAACGAATATAAAAAGTGATCTTACAAATAAAAGCAACATTTTATTAGTAACGAATGTTTACGATGCAAAAGGAAAATTGATAACCAGTGAACAAACCTGCCTTGCCGGCAGACAGGCAAATAAGTTAAATATTGATTCTAATGGCCTGAAGATAGTTCAAAAGTTATCCATAGCCAATCCAAAGCTGTGGTCAATTGACAAACCTGTAATGTATAAAGCAGTAACGAAATTATTTAAAAACGGTAAAGTAATTGACACTTATGAAACACCTTTCGGCATTCGTACTTTTCATTTCGACGCTGCAAAAGGTTTTTTTTTAAATGGAAAACATGTAAAAATTTGGGGAGTTTGTGATCACCACGATCTTGGAGCGTTAGGCGCAGCAGTAAATAAACGGGCCATAGAAAGACAATTGGAAATTTTGAAATCTATGGGATGTAATGCCATACGAACCGCACACAATCCGCCTTCTGTGGAATTATTAGACCTGTGTGATAGAATGGGTTTCATAGTGATGGATGAAGCTTTTGATATGTGGTTGAAAGGAAAAAACAAAAAGGATTATCATCTTGATTTTGCAAAATGGCACAAAAGAGATTTGCAGGATATGATAAAACGCGACCGCAATCATCCTTCAATTTTTATTTGGAGCATCGGAAATGAAATTCGCGAACAGTTTGACAGCACCGGAATTTCAATAGCAAGAGAATTGGCAGGCATTGTAAAAGCGCTCGATACCACAAGGCCTGTTACGTGTGCACTTACAGAAAATAATCCGGGAAAGAATTTTATTTATCAATCCGGTGCACTGGATTTGTTGGGCTTTAATTATAAGCTCAGTGATTATCCGGATCTTCCAAAAAAATTTCCGGGGCAAAAAATAATTGCAAGCGAAACCATGTCGGCGCTGGCTACCCGCGGTCAATATGATATGCCTTCAGACAGCATCCGCTTTTGGCCTCCCGGTGCAAAAGGAGATTTTAAAGGCAATCCGGATTTAACCGTTTCCGCTTATGATAATGTTTGCGCCTATTGGGGTTCCACGCATGAAGCAGGATGGAACGCTGTCAAGAAATATGATTTTATTTCCGGATTATTTGTTTGGTCGGGCTTTGATTTTTTGGGTGAGCCAGTCCCTTATTCGTGGCCCGCACGAAGTTCTTATTATGGAATTATTGACCTGGCTGGTTTTCCGAAAGACAGCTATTACATGTATCAAAGTGAATGGACAAAGAAACCGGTGTTACACATTTTTCCTCATTGGAACTGGCCGCCGGGAAAATTGGTAGATGTATGGGTCTATTACAATAATGCAGATGAAGTGGAGCTTTTTTTAAATGGCAGATCATTAGGAATTAAGAAAAAACAGGGCGACAGCTTGCATGTAATGTGGCGCGTCCGTTTTGAACCCGGAACATTAAAAGCGGTATCAAGATTGAATGGCAAAATAGTATTAACACGTGAAATAAAAACAGCTGGAAAGCCAGCGAAGATCATGCTTACAGCAGACCGTGATACCATAAAAGCAGATGGAACTGACCTTTCTTTTGTGACAGTAAAAATTCTTGATGCAAAAGGAAATTTGGTGCCTTATGCAGATAACCTGGTAAACTTTAATGTAAGTGGTGAAGGATTTATTGCCGGCGTTGATAACGGCCTGCAAACTAGCATGGAACCTTTCAAAGCCAGTTATCGAAAGGCTTTTAATGGATTATGTCTTGCCATTATTCAATCAAATGAAAAGGCAGGACATATACGGTTAACTGCAACATCTCCGGGATTGAAAAATGCGCAATTGATTATAGAAGTAAAAAAATAAAATCCGATTCAATATAAAACACGATTGCTTCAAAAGTTGGATAAAAAACTGAAAAGACTTTTAATTTGAAAATGCAGTAAGCAAACAAATACACGCGATTTTTATTTTAGAAAAAAATCCAAATTGAGAAGCGGCTCGCTTAATCTTTATTAACCGCCCTGTATTTTTTAGGCGACATTCCTATCACTTTCGAAAATCTTCTTGAGAAATAATAAGGGTCGTCAAAGCCCATATTAATGGAAACTTCTTTAACTGACTGATCGGTAAAATCCAGGAGCTGGCTGGCTTTCTGCATTTTCATTTGAATAAAATAGTCGATGGGAGCGTAGCCCGTTTTTTCTTTAAATAATCCGGAAAAGCGCGAAGGCGAATAATGATAAATACTACTGAACTCATTTAGGGAAATATTTTTATTGATATTTTCCCGCATAAATAAAATGGCCTGGTCAACACAACTGAGCTTTTCATTCGAGACATCAAAGTGCCTTGCGTTGTAAATAAATAAACTTAGGAATTGCGATAGACACATATTGGCAAATAAGAGATTGTCTTTGCTGTAGCCCAGTTCCAGTGCTTTGTATATTTTGGAGAAGCATGAAAAAATCTCATTGCTGCTTTTAACGTAATGCGGTTTAAAATAGGTTTGTACCGTATGTATTGAATTGAAATATTCCAGCATGTCCCCGCCAAAGTGCATCCAATAAATACTCCATGGATTAGTATCATTGCTGCCATAAGCATGTGACACATTTTGAGGCAAAATAAAAAATTCATTAGCACTGACCTCATATTTTTGATCTTCTATCTTATACCAGCCACTGCCATCCACACAATAAAAAAGAAAATTTTCCGGCAAGCCTTTTTTGCGCGACGTATAATGTCCGGCTGCTTTTGGGTAATAACCAAGCCCACAAACATAGAGCTGGTTCAGCATGGCCTTTACCAATACTTTTGATTTGAGAACCGGTTTAGGTATTTCAAGACGTTGGCGCCCTTGTCCGTACCATATATTCTTATGTGACCCTCCTTTTGTTTCCACTTTTGTAACTATTCAGTTTATCTAAACTATTCCAATAATTTAAAAACCTTATTGAGGTTATCCACAATTTCAGTAAAAACCCTGAGTTATCCACAATATTTTAAATATTTTAAAAAGCAATGGTCAT
>Ga0164241_10005357_pt1 | contig 12084 bp, 14 predicted proteins | sample OricomyardsoilBY_FD_108780 | JGI IMG/M metagenome (GOLD analysis project Ga0164241, IMG submission 108780) | Backyard soil microbial communities from Emeryville, California, USA - Original compost - Back yard soil (BY) | ecosystem: Environmental > Terrestrial > Soil > Unclassified | place: USA... | reverse complement strand
TTTTAGCACGCCGCGGCGAGCTGACTCAGTTCGTGCGCGGGCGCAACGCGCGCTGCACGATGCGCTCGGCGCGCTGCAAGTCGCTGCGCCGGAAGGCGTGACCGGGGCGCGACAGCTCGAGCATGGCCGTCAGCTCGTTGCCGATGAACACCGGGATCATCGCGACCGCGCCCGAGCCGCCCTTGCTGCTGGCGAAACGCATGGCGAGCGAGTCTTCGGTCGGACCATAAGGCGGCCCGAACACCGGGCGTCCCTGACGCGCCGACTTCAAAATCAGATCGGTCTCGGGCAGCGCATAGCCGAGGCGTTCGGTCGACATCGGGCCGAGCACGGAGCGCGTTACCAACGAGCGGCCGTAGCGACCGCGGTAATGGAACATCGCGCTCTCGGCGCCGGTGGTGACCAGCGACAACCAGGTCACGGTGTGCGCCAGCTCCATCTCGTCCTTGATGCGCTCGACGGGGCGGCCCCACTCGGCCAGCTGCTCGGGCGAGGGCGCTTTGCCTCCCACTTTGCTGTTCAGGGCCGAAATCTCGCGCACTGAATTGAGCGTGCGCCAATCACCCTTGTAGGTTCGAACGTGGCAGTAATCCGGGACACGCCCGAACTCCACGCCACGCATCAATAAGCCGGTCACGACGGGACCGACGGTGAGCTCACCGTTGGTCACGTACCAAAGCGGCGGAGGTTCGAGCCTGAAAACACTCTTGGGGATTTCTTGAAGCTGCATGGGTATTGGCCTGTAGCTCCGTCAATTCTCGCTCGACGGGACGGGGTGGGGCCAACAAACGCGCATCGCCTCGAACCATGTCCTGACGAGCGCGAGGGGTAGCGATGCCGTGGTCTCGGGCGAGCCGCCCGAGACCAAACCGCCGAGCCCTGAACCCGTAACGGAACCGAGGGGCGCGACGGGCGGCGCGTGCTGTCACTACGCCGCTCGCCGATCCCGCCCCCCTTTGGTTTCGTTCGCGTACTTACCGAACTGCCGCGCGCGCCGCCCGAGCCGACGGGGACGTGATTCGCCCCACCTGGCGTTGCTGCAGCACCGACGCCGCCTTGATGTGCCCGGCGCTCTTGCGTGTCGACTTGCGCGAAGGTTTACCGCTCGCCGAGCTTTCCAGCACGGGTCCGCCACGGTTGTCGTTGCGCTTGCCAAAGTTGTGGGGCGACGTGCCCACGCCGTCGAGGAGCGTCGTGTCTATGTTCTCGTCACGACTGGGTTTGCGCAGTTTTTTCGGGCGCGGGGGTCGGCTCTGCCGGAGTAGCTCTGCCATGTACTCTTCTGCCTTCGTCGCCATACGGTCCCTCTTCCTTTCAGGAGCCGAATCGGCTCCTCGAGACGTGACGTGACTGCATCCGAACGCTGCGAGCGCCCCTCCCGACGTTGGATGATACACGCCCTACAGGCGGCAGCAGCCAACAATTCCTGCCTTTGGAGCATTCGTTTGCGGAGGCCGTTCGAAAGATACCGAGCGGCGCAAACCACTGATCACTTGAGCGGAAACCAGCGTCATTTCGATCCAGGTCGCGTGAGCTCACGTTGGTGCATCATTTCGCGGTGGGTCGTCTAGGCGTGCTCCGACGTGGCAATGACGCTCGCTGCACGAACGCCTCGGGGGCATGCCTGCACGACAGTTGCACTCGCTGTGCCAAAGGCGGCGGCTCGACGCATCGAAAAGATTTCGTCCCGACAAAGATTTCGTCCCGACATGGGAATGAGAAAAACATCATCTAGGTTGTTCGCACACCCACTCGGCACCAGAGGAGGTCACAATGGCCAAGTCACGACCTCGCACGGTAGCTCGCATGACGGCGCTATCGCTCGTTCTTACGGCCGGCACAGCGGGAGCCGCGTCACTGCGTAATTTGCCCACGGAGGTTCTTTGCGATCTCATCGACGACGCCGAAGCCGCAGAGACAAATCAGCCCGAACGAGCACGCGTGCTCTCGCTACTCACCGAGGACGAGCGCGCCGCGGTGCGGGCGCAGGTGGCGGCCGCTATGGGTAGCCTGTGGCCGAATGCGGGACGTGACGCGGGCGAAGAGCTGCGTCGGCTAGCGCGTGATGCGTCCGACAACGTGCGCGTGTCGGCGGCGGTCGGCTTGGCTCGCGCCATCGAGCGCGCCAGTGCCCCCGAACGCATCGATCTCGTGTGCACGTGGGCCCTGTCCGAGCACCGAGACGAACGCCTGGCGCTCGCTCGGGCCCTGACCTGGAGCACACCCGTCTTCGTAGCCGATCTCGTGCTGGAACAACTTGCCGCCGACGACAGCACCGCCGTTCGCGCGGCCGCGCTCGCCGCCGTGGCCAAGCATTTTCACGAAGATTCGTCGGCCTACGTGCGAATCGTCAGCAAATGTCTGGAAGACTCGGATCCGAACGTGCAAAAGCTGGCGCGCGCTCTGTTCAAGCGCGCGCGCGGCTAGCGGCCAGCGCCGGACGTCAGAACTTCATGCTGGGCGGAGCCAAGTCGTACGACTCTTGATAGTCCGCCAACGAAGCCTTCACGACCTCGCGAGCGTGCTCGTGCCCGTAAATGCCCGAGACGCTGATCTGATTTTCGGTGCCAGGCATCAGCTTATAAGTCGAAAAGTAGTGGACCAAGCGATCGACGATCGCGCGCGGCACGTGCGAAATGTCTTTGGTGTCCGTGTAGTACGGGTCGTTGTCGAGCACGGCGACGATCTTGTCGTCGGCTTCACCGCGATCGACCATGCGAATGCCGCCGACCACGCGCGCCTCCAGTAAAATTTCCGAGCGCGTGATGGGCCGCTCGCTGATGACGCAAATGTCGAGCGGGTCGCCGTCGGCGGTTTCGACCCCCACCTCCGAAAGCGCGGCCACGCGCTGCGCACAATAGGTACGAGGAATGAAGCCGTACAGCGTCGGCGGCTGCGCCGAGCCGCGCTGCGGACGATCGACCTTCAAGTAGCCGGTCGACTTGTCGATCTCGTACTTCATCGTGTCGAAGGGGGTGATCTCGATATAAGCCGTGACCACGTTAGGAGCATCGTGCCCCGCATCCAGGCCGTGCCAGGGGTGGGGACGAAAGCGATAGAAAGGGGGAGGAGGCATCGTCATGAAAACGGGCGGAGCGTAGCTACATTTTTCGCGCGCACACGTTTCGCGATGAATTGCCCAGGCTTGCGGCCGTTTCGGGGGCCGACTCGAGGAGATTGGCCACGTTCGGGCCGGCGAGCCGCTCGCGGCTACTGCCACTGAGACGACGATGCGGGCGGACTCTGCGCTCGCCAAAGCATCGTCGCTTCGAAGCCCGGTTGGAAGAGGCTGAAACCCGAAAAGCGGTACCTGGCCCGCCGCCGGCAACAGATGCGTGGCCGCATCGGAAACTCGCGTGACGTGGGCGAAACGGGGGCGCACTTCGAGCCCTGGTTCAACGTCGTCTTGTGCGTGCCCAACGGGTCGCATTACCGCGTCGAGCTGCAGCTGTTTTCACCCACGCGCGAAACGCGCGAACAGTGGCGCGCGATCTACGAAGGCGGGTAGGACACGCGGCGCCGACAAATGAGACGCCAGGGTGTAAGCGCACGGCCACGGCCGCGTTTTCGTGGGGTCATGCGCCAGAGATTTCCGGGTTTTGGGTTTGCTCTTTCGGCCTCGATCTCGCTGTTCGGCAGCGGCTGTGGCGTCGCTGGGCCGGGCGTCAAGATCGTCAACGCCGACGCCGCGGCGCCCGCACCCGCCATGCAACCGGGGATGCCCACCCGCGAAGCCATGGCCACAAAAGCCGCGCCAGCCCCGGCCGCGATGTCAGCACCGGCGGGTCAGGCACCACCCGGCGCCCCCGCCGACACGACGCGCGCGCCGCTGCAAGCCGCGGGCGGCGCCGCGCTCTCACCCAGCCGCGAGATGCTCGACATCGAAGCCAACCTCACCCTGCAGGTGCCGAAAGTAAGGCCCGCGCTGAAGGCCTTGCACGAGCTGACCGCGCGCCTGGGCGGCGTCGTCACCGAAGAGCGCGTCGACACGGCTTCGCAATACGGAGCGGCTCAGCTCACCCTGCGTGTGCCCAGCGGCGCCACCCAACGCGTGTTCGACCAGCTGGAGCAGTTGGGCCACGTGCTCGATCAAAACGTCACCGCGCGCGACATTGGTAAAGAGTACTTCGACGCCGATCTGCGCCTTTCGAGCCTGGAGGTGACGCTGCACCGGTACGAAGAGGTGCTGACCCACGCGACCAAGGTCGAGGAAATCTTGCGCATCGAGCAAGAGTTGGGGCGGCTGCGCGGTGAAATCGAGCAGGTCAAAGGCAACTTACGCTGGCTGTCCGACCGCGCCGCGCGCGCCACCTTGCACGTAGCGCTGCGCGAACGCGCGCCCGAAATCGCACGCTCCAACGAGCCCGAGGCCAAGTTCTTCCCGAGCTTGCGCCTGCCCGCGCTCATCGACTTCGGCAAAAAGACGACCGACACCTACGTGGGCGGCGGCTTCGGCCTACGCTTCAGCAACGCCGTGAGCCTCGATCTCGACCTGCTCAAACGCCCCGACTCGGAGCGACGCGGCGTCGACGCGCTGTTGGCCACGGTCGGAGGCCAAGTCTATTCGGACTTGCTGGGCGGCGGAGAACGCCGCTACCTCAACCCCTACTTCGGCTGGCGAGCGGGCTACGCGCGCTTCGACACCGACAATCAGGCCTTACTGGGCGCGACGCTGGGCCTCGAGCTGTACAAGAGCCGCTGGTTCGGAGTCGACGCCGAGGCCCGCAACTACCTGGCTTTCGGCGGGTCACGCGGTGGGCACTACGTGCTCACGCCCGCGCTGTCGGCGCGCATCGCTTTTTAGGCTCGCAGAGCCGAAGTGGCGACGCCGTGATAGAAAGGCCGCATGTCGCCGCGAAGCCGGCTGGCCGCCGCCGCTCCATGCTTGACGATCTTGGCCGCTCTGACCGCGCTCGGTTGCAGCCCTGGACCCGACGGCAAGCCACACCCCCAACCGGCGGTGACGCCCGTCGAAGGTGAGCCCACGGGCGCCTGCGCGGCCGTCCTGCGCAGCTACGAAGGCGCGACCGCCACGCACTTGCCCGAGTGCAGCGACATCGTCTACGCCACCAGTCCGCCCGTCTTCGGCGCTCATTTTCCGACCTGGGCCGCGTACGGCACGTACGACTTCCCGGTACCGCTCGGGTTTTTGGTGCATGACCTCGAGCACGGCGCCGTCGTCATCTATTACGACTGCGCCGACGGCTGTGCCGACGAAGTGGCCGCCGTCCAGGCGTTCGTGGATGCTTTGCCGGCTGATCCGCGCTGCTCGCAAGACGTCCGAGTGCAGGTCGTTCTGGTTCCCACGCCGGGCCTGGGCTCGCGCTGGGCCGCGTCGGCTTGGGGCTATTCGCTGACCGCTGACTGCTTCGATGCCGAGCTTTTTGGCCAATTCTACGAGGACCATCACGGGCGCGGCCCGGAAGACCTGTGCAACCAGGGTGTCGCCTTGACCTCGAATCCTTGCATGTAGCAGCCGGACGCGAATCGATATCGCCCAAGTTGCTTTTCGAAGCAAAGCGCGCCATGAGGAGTCAGGGACTTCGCTTCGGATGGCGGCTTCGCATCTGACCGTATCGATCGACGAGCGCACGCGCTTGGCGCGCACGCGTCTCGGCGAGCTCGTGCTCGGCAAGTGGCGGCTCGACCGCTTGATCGGCATTGGCGGTATGGCGGCCGTCTTCGAGGCCACGCACCGAAACGGCAACCGCGTCGCGATCAAGATCCTCCACCCCGATCTGGCAGGCTTCGACGAGATCCGCGAGCGCTTCTTGGCGGAGGGCTACGCGGCCAATCGTGTCTCACATCCCGGCGTGGTCACCGTGCGCGACGAGGGCACCACGACCGACGGCGCCGTGTTCTTGGTCATGGATCTTTTGCGCGGCCATACCTTGGCTGAACGCCTCGACGAGGGGCGCGAGCTGTTCAGCGTCGGTGAAGTGCTGGACATCGGCAACCAGCTGCTCGACGTTCTGGTGCACGCTCACGAGCGCGGCATCGTGCACCGCGACATCAAGCCGGAAAACGTGTTCCTCACCGCCGACGGGCGCGTCCGACTGCTCGATTTCGGCATCGCGCGCGTGGAGAGCCGCGCGCGCACCCACACCACCGAGGTCGGCACCACCCTCGGCACGCCCGCCTTCATGCCGCCCGAGCAAGCCCTGGGTCGCTGGACGGATCTGGACGGGCGCAGTGACCTGTGGTCGCTCGGCGCCACGATGTATTTGTTGCTCTCGGGTACACCGGTGCGTGAGCCCGGCAGTGTGACCGAGCAGTTGCTGGGCGCGATGACGCGCCCGGTGCCGTCGCTCGGTGAAGTAGCGGCGCTACCGCGCAGCGTCGTCGCCGTCGTCGATCGCGCGCTGGCCTTCGATCGCGAGGCTCGCTTCCCCGACGCCCGTTCGATGCAATTGGCGGTGCGGGCCGTGCAAGAAGAGCTCAGCCTGCCCGAAGCTCGCGCGACGTTGCCACCACCCTCGCTGGAGCCGATGGCGCTCTCTCTGCGTACGCCGCGCCCCGACGGCCGCTACAAGCGCCCCAGCGTCCCCACCATGCGTCCCGTCGCGGCCACGGTTGCGCCCTTGACCGGCGCGAGCGCCAAACCCGCGCGCAGTGCGCTACCGCTGTACATCACCTTCGGGTTTGCGGTCGGCATCGGCATCGTCGTGGCGGCGCGCCTGACCGTGCGGCCCTTCACGCCAACGCCGTACGCCGCCCAACCCGAGCCGCGCGAGAGCGCGCCCGCCGCCGTTTCATCGGCGACGCCACCGGCCGCAAGCCTCGCGCCTCCGCCGCCGCCATCGGCCACGGCCTCTGCGCGCCGACCGGTGCGCTATCCCTACAAAGCGCCCGCTGATCCGCTGAGTCGCCGCAAATAACCGATGCGCGCGCTTTGGGTCACCCTGCCCTTGTGGGCATTGCTTACGATCGCGAGTCCAGCGCAGGCGGAGCATCACACTGACGCTGCAGCCGCTCAGGGCCTGTTCGAGCGCGGGCGCAGGGCCGCCCAGCACGGCGATCTCCTCCAAGCGTGCGCCGCCTTCGAGGAGAGCCAAAGGCTCGATCCCGGGGCGGGGACACTGCTGAACTGGGCCATGTGCGAGGTTGGCTTGAACAAGCTGGCGTCGGGCTGGCGGCACTTCGACGAGGCCGCACAGCTGCTGCCGCCCGGCGATGATCGAGCCAGCTTCGTGCGCGCCCAGCGTCGCTTGCTCGAGCCACGCTTGCCACGCCTCACGTTGCAGCTCGCGCCCGCCGCGCCGCAGAGCACGCGCGTCTCGCGCGACGGCGAGGAGCTGACCCAAGCGAGCATTGGCCTCGCCGCGCCCGTCAATCCTGGGCGTGTGGAGCTAGTCGTAAGCTGCCCGGGACGCCAAACGCGACGCACGCTCGTCGAGCTGCACGAAGGCGAGCAGCTGTCGCTCACGCTCGAGCCTGGCCCCGAGTTGACGGCACCCGCCGAGCCCACCGCAGCCCTGCGCCCGCCGCTCGGCCACCATTTGCAGCGCAATTTAGGGCTCTCGTTCGTGGCGGTCGGTACGGTGGGCGTTGGGCTCGGGCTCGCGAGCGGCGTCATGGTAGCGGCGCGCCAACGCACAGCCGACCAACACTGCCCGAGCCATCGATGTGATGCGGCGGGTCTGCGTGCCGTTGACTCCGGCGAGCGCTGGTTGGTCTTCAACACGTTGTCGTGGAGTGTGGGCGCGGCCGCCCTCGTCAGCGGCGCCGTTCTGCTCGTCGAGGCGCCTGATCACCGGCGTGAAGCGTCGCTGCGGGCCCTGCCGGGCGGTGCCACGCTCGTTTACGCGGAGAGCTACTGATGCGAGTCCGCGTGTCGCGTACCTGGCTTTCGCTCACCGCGTGTCTGACCGGTTCGTGTGCGCTCACGGGCTACGATTTCGGCGACTACGAGCCCGCGCCCGTGAACGGCGACAAGCACCCGGGCGCCGGCGGCGAGACCCTCGACGACGAGAGCTTGGGCGGGCGTCGCCTCCGCGGCCGAAGCGAAACCGGTGGCGCCGCGGGCGAGCCCGCTGGCGACGGGGCCGTTGAGCTGGTGTCTTCGGCCTTTGGCGTCGGCGGCGCGGTCGCGGCCAACGCGGGCGCGGGCGCGGGTCAGAACACGGGCAGGCCCTGCCAACCGCGGAGCTGCTTCGAGCAAGGTTTGCTGTGCGGCCCCGCGCTCGACACCTGCGGCCAGCCGCTCGATTGCGGCGTCTGCTTTTGGTGGTTCCAAGAATGCCACCAGAACCGCTGCGAAATTCCCGAGTGATTTCCCAGGTTTTCGCCCCAAGTTGCATGTGGGGTGGGTTGCGACTAGCTTTCCGCTCCCTTTCGTTTCGTCTGGAGAATCAATGGCCCGCGTTACCGTCGAAGACTGCTTAGAGAAGGAAGAGAACCGTTTCGCCCTGGTGGTTCTCGCCGCCGCTCGCGCGCGTTCGTTGATGAAGGGCAACCCTTCTCTGGTCAACGCCAAGAACAAGCCGCTCGTGATCAGCCTGCGCGAAATCGCGGCTGGCAAGGTGCGTTTCAACCGTCCCGTCAACGACGCGGTGCTGGAATACATCACCGAGCTCGGCCGCGCGAATTACTGATTCCTCCCTTTGGGTGGGGAATCAGTAAACCTTCCTGCGGGAGCTCCGCTCCCGCCCCGCTGAAGTGAATTCAGCGGGCCCCACGGTTGAGGCCGACCCAAACCGGCTGGTATTCGGGTCCCCAACCCCGAAACACAGCCATTGGGTAGTTGATGCGGATCAAATCGTTAGGGCGCGTGGGGGACGCGGGTGCCACGGAGCACTACGCCGATCCGCTGTACTACACGAAGACGTACAAAGAGCGGACGCACGACGTCGAGTATTACGCCAAGCTCGCACGCAAGCTGAAGGGTCCGGTGCTGGAATACGGCATCGGCAACGGCCGCGTCGCCCTGGCCATCGCCAAAGCCGGCGTGCACGTCACCGGCATCGACCTGTCGCAGCCCATGCTCGACAGCCTCGAAGAGCAGCTTAAAACCCTGCCAAAACAGCTGCGCGCGCGCGTGAGCTGGCAGCAAGGCGACATGCGCGAGCTCGCGCTGGCCGAACGCTTTCCGCTCGTGATCGCGCCCTTCAACTGCGTGCTCCACCTGTACACGCGCCCCGACATGGAGGCCTTTTTGGCGCGCGTGCGTGAGCACTTGGCGCCCGGCGGCCGCTTCGTTTTCGATTTCTCGGTGCCGCACGGCGAGGACCTGAGCCGCGATCCGGAGAAGGCCTTTAGCGCCCCCCGTATCCGTCACCCTCGCACCGGTGAGCTCACTCGCTACGCGGAGCGCTTCGAATACGACCGTTTGCGCCAGCTGCTCCTGATCAAGATGGAGTTCTCGCCAGAGGGTAACGGCAAGCCGTGGACGGTGCCGCTCACCCACCGCCAATACTTCCCGCGTGAGATGGAGGCCCTGCTCCACTACAACGGCTTCAGCGATATCTTCTTCACCGCCGACTTCACCGACCAAGCCGCCGACCAGCACGTCGATTCGCTGGTCGTAAGCTGCACCGCCAAAAGCTAGGGTCGCGCGAAAATTGCAGCGGTCAGGCCTTGCGAGCCCCGCGCGTGGCGCTTAGCTTCAGGTCCGTCATGGCCACAGATCTATACAAGGACCTCGGCGTGCCGAAGGGCGCCAGTGCCGACGAGATCAAGAAGGCCTACAAAAAGCTGGCAGGCCAACTTCACCCTGACCGCAATCCGGGTGACCAGAAGATCGAAGCGCGGTTCAAGGCCGTGAATCGCGCCTACCAGGTGTTGAAGGACGCCGACAAGCGCCGCCTGTACGACGAGTTCGGCGAAGAATCGCTGCGCGAAGGCTTCAACGCCGCATCGACGCGCGCCTACCGCAACGCCGCGCAGGCTACGGGCGCCCGGCGCGCGCGCGGCGGCGGCATCAGCTTCGAGGATTTGGCGGGCAGCGCCGGTGGCGCCGGCCCGGGTGGCTTCGGAGACCTGCTGGGTGAGCTGTTCGGCGGCGGGCGCGGCCCGCGGCGCGGAGGCGGCCCCGCCGCGAAAGGCTCCGACATCGCCAGCGAAGTCACCGTCGATTTCGTCTCCGCCATTCGCGGGGCCGAGCTGCGGCTGCGCTTACAGGACGGCGGCGAAGAAGTAACGGTGCGCGTGCCGCCCGGCGCTGGTGAGGGCGATAAGGTGCGCGTCGCCGGTCATGGCGCGCCCTCCCCAATGGGCGGCGCCGCCGGTGACTTGGTGATCACGGTGCGGGTCAATCCGCATCCGTTCTTCGAGCGCGACGGGCTCGACCTGTACCTGAACCTGCCCGTGACCATCGCCGAGGCGCACCGCGGCGGCAAAGTGCGCGTCCCCACGCCGGACGGGCCCGTAACCCTAAATATTCCCCGGCACACGCAGAGCGGCCAAGAAGTGCGCCTCAAAGCCAAGGGCGTCAAACGCGCCGGCAAGCAGGGAGATCTGTACGTTCGCTTCCTGGTCAAGCTACCTGCCAAGGACTCCGATGAGATCGAGCAGGCGATAACGACGCTGGAAAATGCCATGACCGGCGACGTTCGCGGTGGCATTCATTTCTAGGCACCTGTCACCGAGCGCCCGCAGCGCGTAATTCGTTGTAAGGAATCTTCACGCCGCTGAGCCGAGCGGACATGGTCATGTCAGGCTCAATCATGCGCAAGGTCTCGTCGCGATGGGGGGTCGTGGTGGGGTTGGTCCTGACTTCACTGCTGTTCGGCTGGGCACCGGTCGCTCGCCACGTGCGCGCGGCCGAGTTCCTGCAGCGCCTGGCCCAAAACGCGCCCGCCAATGCGCCGCGCCTCGCCACCGAAGACCTCACGATACCCGGTAAAAACGGGCCGATTCGCGCGCGGCTGTACTTTCGGGCCGGTTCGCGCGCGGGTGACGCCATCGTCGTTGCGCACGGCGTGCACTACCGCGGCATCGACGAGCGGCGCCTGGTGCCGTTCGCGCGCGCGTTGGCCGAAACCGGGCTCACCGTCCTCACGCCCGAGCTGAAGGAGCTTGCCGATTACCGGATCACGAAGAGCGGCGTCGACGTGATCCGCGACTCCGTGAGGTACCTGGCCGCGCGCCGTGACCACGTCGCGGCCGAGCGCGTCGGCCTGTTGGGCTTCAGCTTTGCGGGAGGCTTGGCGCTGGTGGCGGTAGAAGATCCCAAGACCGCGGCGCTCGTCTCGGCGGTGACTAGTGTCGGCGGCCACCACGACGTTCGTCGCGTCTTACGCTTCCTGATTCACAACGAGATCCAGACTCCGAACGGTGTCGTGCACCAAAAGGCGCACGAATATGGGCTGGTGGTGCTGGTGTACGGCAACCTCGAGCATTTCGTGCCTGCGCAGGATTTGCCCGCCATGCGCGAGGGCTTCAAAAACTGGCTGCACGAAGATCAAAAGAGCGCTCGCGCCGCCGTGCAGGCCCTCATCACCCCTGAGGCCGAGCGGCTGTGGCAACTGCTCGAAAAGGGTCAGCTGCAGACGCTCGGGCCCGAGCTCGACGCGCTCTTGCAGAGCCAAAGCGCCGAGCTTGCCGCCATCTCCGTGGCTGGTCACCTGAAGCAGCTCGACGTGCCCGTCTACTTGCTCCACGGCTCACACGACTCGGTCATTCCCTCGTCGGAGACGGACGCGGCCAACTTGGAGCTCGCTGGTAGAGAGCATCGCGCGCTCGTGTCGCCGCTGCTCGAGCACGTCGAAGTGAGCAAGACTGCGGGCTTAGCCGACAAACTGGCGCTGGTATCGTTCATGGCCAAGGTGCTTTGAGCCGGCGGCAGTCGGCGGTCTGGGCTAAGGGCTCGCGAATGGCTAAGTCGGTCGATCTCGCGGCCGATGCATCCCGCCTGGCTTCGTTGCTCCTCAGTTACTTACTGCAGTATGCGCCTTCGTCGCGCCTCGCCATCCGGGCGCGTCGACCACGCTCTTCGACCGACTTAGCCGTTCGCGGGCCCTAAGGGTGTTGAGAAAGTAGGCTTTTGAGTCGAGGGGCCACGTCAAGGTTTGTTCGAGGTGCCCACCCCCGTCCGTCCTCGCCACCTGCGGTGGCTGCGGGCGGCCGACCCCTCCCCAATCGCCG
>Ga0164241_10005356_pt1 | contig 12084 bp, 14 predicted proteins | sample OricomyardsoilBY_FD_108780 | JGI IMG/M metagenome (GOLD analysis project Ga0164241, IMG submission 108780) | Backyard soil microbial communities from Emeryville, California, USA - Original compost - Back yard soil (BY) | ecosystem: Environmental > Terrestrial > Soil > Unclassified | place: USA... | reverse complement strand
GAAGGGGGCAAGCCGGGCGACCCGGGGCGGATGTCCCGGGTGGCCCTTCTCGGCGACACCATCGACGGGGCGCGGGAGGCGGTGGTCTTCGGGCCGTCGGGCATCCTCGCGGGCGCGCCGCCGGACCGGCGGCCGGAGTGGCAGGCGAGCCGCAAGCGGCTGGTCTGGCCAAACGGCGCGGTGGCGCAGGTGTTCTCGGCGTCCAATCCCGAGAGCCTGCGCGGCCCGCAGTTCGACGGCGCCTGGTGCGACGAGGTCGGCAAGTGGAAGCGGGGAGAGGACGCCTGGGACATGCTGCAACTCGGGCTCCGACTCGGGCAGCGGCCCCGGGCGCTGGTGACGACGACGCCGCGGGCGGTGCCACTCCTGACGCGGCTGCTCGACGAGCGCGGCACGGTGGTGACCCGGGCGTCGACGGTGGCGAACCGGATGCACCTCGCCGAGGGGTTTCTGGAGACGGTGTTGGCGAAGTATGCCGGCAGCCGGCTGGCACGGCAGGAGATCGATGGCGAGCTGGTGCTCGACGTCGAGGGCGCGCTCTGGACCTGGCCGATGATCGAGGCGGCGCGAGCGCCGCGGGTGGGCGAGGTCGACCGCATCGTCGTCGCGGTCGATCCGCCGGTGACGGCGACGGGCGACGCCTGCGGCATCGTCGTCGCCGGGGTGCAGCGGCAGGGCACGCCGCACCAGTGGACGGCGGAGGTGATCGCCGACCACAGCCTCGAAGCGCCGTCGCCCGATGCCTGGGCGCAGCGGGTGATCGAGCTCTACCACGCGCATGGCGCCGACCGGGTGGTCGCCGAGGTGAACCAGGGCGGCGACCTGGTGGCGACGCTGATCCGCAACCGCGACCCGTCGGTGAAGGTCGCGCCGGTGCGGGCGTCGAAGGGCAAGGCGGCGCGGGCGGAGCCGGTCGCCATGCTCTACGAGCAGGGGCGGGTGCGGCACGCGCACGTGTTCCGCGCGCTCGAGGACCAGATGACCGCGATGACGGTCGGGGGCTACCTCGGGCGCGGCAGCCCGGACCGGGTGGATGCCCTGGTCTGGGCGCTGACCGATCTGATCGTGGAGCCGGCGGGCAGGCTGTCCGGCGATCCACGGATCCGGGCTCTCTGAGCCCGAGCCGTAGTTTCAGGAGCTGGCGTATGGTCTTGCAACTGTTTCGATCCTCGCGTCGGGAGCCGCCGGAGGCGAAGGCGTCGGCCGCGGCGCCGGTCGTCGCCTTCCAGGGGGCGGGACGCGCCGCCTGGTCGGCGCGCGACGCGGGGACGCTGACGCGCGTCGGCTTTCTCAACAATCCGGTGGCCTTCCGCTCGGTGAAGGTGATCGCCGAGGCGGCTGCGGCGGTGCCGGTGGTGGTGCAGGATGCGGAGCGGCGGTTCGACGCGCATCCGGTGATCGATCTGCTCGCCGCGCCGAACCCGGGGCAAGGCGGATCGGCGCTCATGGAGGCGTTCTACGGGCACCTGCTGCTCTCCGGCGACGGCTATATCGAGGCGGCGGGCGAGGTGGCCTCCGGCGGGCCGCGCGAGCTCTACGTGCTGCGCTCCGACCGGATGACGGTGGTGCCGGGGGCGGACGGTTGGCCGGTTGCCTACGAGTACCAGGCCGGCGGGAGGAAGCACGTCTTCGACATGCGGCAGGAGCGGGTGCCGGTGCTGCATGTGAAGGCGTTCCATCCGCGGGACGATCACTATGGCCTCTCGCCCTTGCAGGCGGCGGCGGCGGCGATCGACGTGCACAACTCGGCGTCGACCTGGTCGAAGGCGCTGCTCGACAACGCGGCGCGACCGTCGGGGGCGATCGTCTATCGCGGCGCGGACGGGCAGGGCGCACTCGGCTCGGACCAGTACGCGCGGTTGGTCGAGGAGCTCGAGACGCATCACCAGGGCGCGAGGAACGCCGGGCGGCCGATGCTGCTCGAGGGCGGGCTCGACTGGAAGCCGATGGGGTTCTCGCCGTCGGATATGGAGTTTCACCGCACCAAGGAGGCGGCGGCGCGCGACGTGGCGCTGGCCTTCGGGGTGCCGCCGATGCTGCTCGGGCTGCCGGGCGACAACACGTATGCCAACTATTCCGAGGCGCATCGGGCATTCTACCGCCTGACGGTGCTGCCTCTGGTCGCGAAGACGCTGGCGGCGCTGTCGGGGTGGCTGCCGGAGCTCTACGGGAGGGCGTTCCAGCTCAAGGTCGACTTCGACAACGTGCCGGCGCTCGCCGAGGAGCGCGAGGCGCTGTGGCGGCGGGTCTCGGAGGCGGACTTCCTGAGCGACGGCGAGAAGCGGCGGCTGCTCGGGTTGCCCAGCGTGCAGGAGGAGTGATGCGTGGCCACCGCTCGCGGCGGCGGCTCGCGCTTTCTCTACGAGCCCTTCGACGTGACGACGGCGCGAATCGAGGTGCATGAGCGCATCCAGGAGGAGCGCTGGGCGCAGCTCGAGCGACGGCTCCTGATGATCGAGGTGTCGCTCGACCGGCTCGAGCGGCGCATCTGGCTCGCGGTCTATGGCGCGGCGTCGCTGATCCTCGCCGACATCGCCTACGGGCTCCTGTCCATGACAGCATCCTGACGGAAGGTTCCGATGATGCAACGACGGTGCGGGCCTGGCCCGCTCGAGACGAAGTTCTGCGACTTCGAGGGCGCGCTGGCGCTGACCGAAGGTGCCGAGATCGCCGGGTACGCAAGTCTCTTCGGTACGGCGGACAAAGGCGGCGACGTGGTGCAGAAGGGCGCCTATGCGGCGTCGCTCGCGCGGCTGGCGACGGCGCGGTCGGGGGTGAGGATGCTCTGGCAGCATGATCCAACGAAGCCGATCGGGGTCTGGGACGAGGTGCGCGAGGACGGGCGGGGGCTCTGGGTGAAGGGCCGGCTGCTCCTCGACTTGCGGCTGGCCCACGAGGCGTACGTGCTGCTGCAGGCGGGGGCGATCGACGGGCTGTCGATCGGCTACCGCACGCTCAGGAGCGAGAAGGCGGCCGGTGGCGGCCGGCTTCTGCACGAGATCGAGCTCTGGGAGGTGTCGCTCGTCACCTTCCCGATGCTGCCCGAGGCGCGGGTGCAGGCCGATCCGATCGATCTCGACCCGGATCTCGCCCGCGTGATCGCGGAGAGCTTCCGCGAAGCGCGGCAGTTGCTGGCGTGAGGCCTGCCAGCGAGGACGAAAGTTACCCAAGGAAAGTCATCGATGCAGAAAGCTGACGTGAAGCCGGAGGCAGGAGGTTTCGCCGCCGGGCAGGGGCCAGCGATGGAGGTCAAGACCGCCATCTCCGGGTTCCTGGGGGAATTCAACGCGTTTCAGACCGAGATCAAAGCGAAGCTCAAGGAACAGGAAGCCCGTCTCGCCATGCTCGACCGCAAGTCCATCGCTCAGTCGCGCCCGCCGCTCGCCCGTGCTGCCGAGGCCGAGGTGCCGCACAAGAAAGCTTTCGCCGCCTACCTGCGCAGCGGCGACGACGGCGCGCTCCGCGGTCTCGCGGTGGAGGAGAAGGCGCTGTCGACGGCCGTGGCGGCGGACGGCGGCTATCTGGTCGATCCGCAGACCGCGGCGGAGATCGTCGGCGTGCTGCGCTCGTCGGCGTCGCTTCGGACCATCGCCAACGTGGTGAGCGTCGAGGCGAGCGCGTTCGACGTGCTGGTCGATCATACCGACATCGGCTCGGGGTGGGCGACGGAGACGGCGGCGGTGGCCGAGACCGGGACGCCGCAGGTGGACCGGATCTCGATTCCGCTGCACGAGCTCTCGGCGCTGCCGAAGGCGTCGCAGCGGCTGCTCGACGACTCGGCGTTCGATGTCGAGGGGTGGCTGGCGCAGCGGATCGCCGACAAGTTCAGCCGGGCCGAGGCCGAGGCTTTCGTGAAGGGCGACGGCATCGACAAGCCGACGGGATTTCTCAAGTATCCCAAGGTGGACAACGATCTCTTCGCCTGGGGCTCGCTCGGCTACGTGCCGACGGGTGCCACGGGGGACTTCAACGCGACCGAGCCGGCGGACGCGGTCGTCGACCTCGTCTATGCGCTGGGCGCGCGGTATCGGGCGAACGCGACCTTCGTGATGAACTCGAAGACCGCGGGCGCCGTGCGCAAGATGAAGGACGCGGACGGGCGGTTCCTCTGGTCGGACGGGCTTGCGGCGGGCGAGCCGGCGCGGCTCATGGGCTATCCGGTGCTGATCGCCGAGGACATGCCGGACATCGCGGCCAACGCCTATGCGATCGCCTTCGGCGACTTCCGGGCCGGCTATACGGTGGCGGAGCGGCCGGATCTGCGGATCCTGCGCGATCCGTTCTCGGCGAAGCCGCACGTGCTCTTCTACGCGACGAAGCGCATCGGCGGCGACGTCAGCGACTTCGCGGCGATCAAGCTCCTCAAGTTTGCGACGGCCTGACGCCCGCGTGACGGGCTGACGGCCGCTGCAAGGGCCCGGCTCCGGGCGACCGGGGCCGGCGGGCACACCCCCGCATCTTTCCAGTCTGCTGCTCCTCCCTCCGCTCGGGCGGTGCGGGGGTGTGTTTCTCGAGTTCCCTCGCTCGGGGTGCGTGCGGCAGCCACGCCCCGGCATCGGTTCCGCTCTCTGGCGGTTGGCAGGAGTTTTCGATGATATTGACGGAAGTCAGCGCCCCGCCGGCGGCGGCGCTGCCGGTGCGGGCGTTTGCCGACCACCTGCGCCTTGGGACCGGCTTCGCCGACGACGGCTCGCAGGATGCGGTGCTCGAGCTCTACCTGCGCGCGGCGATGGCGGCGATCGAGGCGCGGCTCGGGCGGGTGCTGATCGCGCGGAGCTTCGTCTGGACCGTGGAGCGTTGGCGCGAGGAGGCGAGCCAGCCGCTGCCCGTGGCGCCGGTGCGCACGATCGAGAGCGTGACGCTGGCCGATGCCGAAGGTGTGGAAGCCGTGGTCGATCCGGTAGCCTGGTCGCTGCTGCGGGATGCGCAGCGGCCGCGGCTCGTCGGGCGGTTCGGGCGTAGCCTGCCTCGCATTCCGCGGGGCGGATCGGCGACGGTGCGGCTCGTCGCGGGGTTCGGCGCGAGGTGGGACGACGTGCCGGCCGACCTGCGGCAGGCGGTGTTCCTGCTGGCGGCGCACTATTACGAGAACCGCTCCGAGACGGGCACCATCGCCGGCGGCGCAATGCCCTTCGGGGTTCTGGTGCTGATCGAGAGCTATCGGGCGACGCGCGTCGGGGCGACGTCGTGATCGGCGTGGCATTGTTGCGCCGCCTGACGCTCGAGACCCGCGTCACGGCACCGGACGGAGCGGGGGGCCACATGGTCGAGTGGCAGGCGGTCGGGGCGCTCTGGGCCGACGTTCGGCCGCGATCGGGGCGCGAAGATTTCGTGGGCGGCCAGCCGCGGCCGCGCGCGGCCTATCGGATCGTGGTTCGTTCGGCGCCGATGGGGGCGCCGTCGCGGCCGCGGCCGGAGCAGCGCTTCCGGGAGGGGCCGCGGGTCTTCGACATCCTGACGGTAAGCGACCGCGACGAGCGGTTCCTGGAGATCCTGGCGGAAGAGGGGAGCGGGCGATGAGCTATCTCTTCGCGGCAGGGTTGCAGGCGAAGGTCTACGAGCGGCTGGCGGGCGATGCCGCGCTCGCGGAGCTGGTCGGGACGGCGATCCACGACGCGCCGCTGAAGCCCGGGCCGGAAGGCGCGGCGCGCGACTACGTGACGCTCGGCGAGGAGACCGTCCGGGCGAACGATACGAAGACGAGCACGGGCGCGCTCCACGACTTCACGGTGACGGTGCATTCGGCGCGAGACGGGTTCGACACCGCGAAGCGGATCGCCGCGGCGGTGTGCGCGAGCCTCGTCGACGCCCCGCTCGTGCTCGATCCGGGGCGGCTCGTCGCGCTGCGCTTTCTGCGGGCGGGGGCCGAGCGTGGGCCTAGCCCGGAGAAGCGGAAGATTTCCATACGCTTCCGCGCCGTCGTGGACGCGGCAGAGTAATTCGGAGGACGAGACGATGGCAGCCCAGAGAGGCAAGGATCTGCTCCTGAAGCTCGACATGGGGAGCGGGGCGTTCGAGACGGTGGCGGGCCTTCGGGCGACGCGGCTCACGTTCAACGCCGAGACGGTCGACGTGACGAACCTCGGGAGCGAGGGGCGATGGCGCGAGCTTCTCGCCGGCGCGGGCGTGCGCAGTGCGGCGATCAGCGGGTCGGGGGTCTTTCGCGACGCGGCGACCGACGAGCGGGCGCGGGCGATCTTCTTCGCCGGCGAGACGCCGCGGGCGCAGGTGATCGTGCCGGATTTCGGCGTGGTCGAGGGACCGTTCCAGATCACCTCGATCGAATACTCGGGCCAGCACGACGGCGAGGCGGTCTACGAGATCGCGCTCGCTTCGGCCGGCGCGCTCGGGTTCTCGGCGATCTGATGGCCAATCCCTGGCGTGGCGAGGTGGAGCTCGTGGTCGACGGCGAGGCGCGGGCGATGCGGTTGACGCTCGGGGCGCTCGCCGAACTCGAGGCGCGGCTCGGGGCGGAGTCGCTCGTCGCGCTGGTCGAGCGGTTCGAGACCGGCGCGTTCCGGGTGGGGGATCTGATCGCGCTCCTCGCGGCCGGGCTCGGCGGCGGGGGCTGGAAGATGACGGAGGCGGCGCTCGCTGCGGCGAGGATCGAAGGCGGGCCGGTCGGCGCGGCGCAGGCGGCGGCGCGGCTCCTGAAGCTGACGTTCGCGCTCCCCGGTGATGCGGCATGAGGCGGATCGCCTGGGCGGGGCTGATGCGGCTCGGGCTGCTGCGGCTCGGACTGGCGCCGGCGGTGTTCTGGGACCTGACGCCGGCGGAGCTGATGCTCCTCGCCGGCGACGGCGAGGCGACGCAGTCGATCACCCGGGCGGCGTTCGAGGAGCTGGCGGCGCGGTTCCCGGACACCGGACCGCGGTAGCGAGAGGACGGAGATGGCAGACTTCGACGACGACCTGACGCGGATCGAGGGGCAGTTCCTCGGGCTGCAGAGCGCGCTCTCCGGCCTCGAGGGGGTGACGGGCGCGTTTCAGCGCGAGCTCGACGGCGTGCAGGGCAGCATGAAGGAGGCGGGGCGCGAGGCGACGGGGATGTCGAGCTCGGTCACGACCTCGATCCGCAAGGCGTTCGAGGGGGTGATCTTCGACGGCGAACGGCTGTCGGACGCGCTCGCGAGCGTGGGGCGGAGCCTCTCCTCGTCGGTGCTCGCCTCGGCGCTGCAGCCGGTGCAGGGCGCGGTGAACTCGGCGGTGAGCGGCGGAGTCTCGTCGCTCCTGAGCGGGCTCTTGCCGTTTGCGAACGGGGCGGTGTTCTCGGCGGGCCGGGTCGCTGCGTTTGCGCGCGGCGGCGTGGTGGACGGGCCGACGCAGTTTCCGATGCGCGGCGGCGTCGGATTGATGGGCGAGGCGGGGCCGGAGGCGATCATGCCGCTGGCGCGGGGCGCGGACGGCAAGCTCGGGGTCCGCGGCGCGGGCGGGTCGGGGGCGGTGCACGTGACGATGAACATCTCGACACCGGATGCGGCGGGATTCCAGCGGTCGCAGACGCAGATCGCAGCGGAGATGAGCCGGGCGATCCAGCGCGGACGGCGCAATCTTTGAGCGGAGGCGGACATGAGCTTTCATGAGGTCCGGTTTCCGGCGGCGCTTTCGGTCGGCTCGAGCGGCGGGCCGGAGCGGCGCACCGAGATCGTGGCGCTGAACAACGGGTTCGAGGAGCGCAATTCGCCCTGGGCGCATTCGCGGCGGCACTACGACGCGGGGCTCGGCGTGCGCTCGCTCGACGATCTGGCGGAGGTGATCGCGTTCTTCGAGGCGCGGCACGGGCAACTCCACGGATTCCGGTGGAAGGATTGGACCGACTTCAAGTCGTGCCTGCCATCGGCGCCGGTCGAGGCGTTCGACCAGACACTTGGGCAAGGGGACGGCAGCGCGACCGTGTTCGGCTTGCGGAAGGCCTATGCCTCGGGCGGGCAGTCCTATGCGCGGCCGATCGCGAAGCCGGCGGCTGAGACGGTGCGCGTGGCGGTCGGCGGTGCCGAGCTGGCGGCGGGGACGGGGTATCTGCTGGACGCGCGGACCGGCCTCGTGACGCTCGCGGTGGCGCCGGCCGAGGGAGTCGTGGTGACCGCGGGGTTCGAGTTCGACGTGCCGGTGCGGTTCGACACCGACCGGATCACCACGAGCCTCGCGGGCTTCGCCGCGGGCGAGGTGCCGTCGATCCCGGTGGTGGAGGTGCGGGTCTGATGCGCGAGATCGATCCGCGGTTGCAGGCGCGGCTCGCCGGCGGAGCGACGCGGCTCTGCCGGTGCTGGCGGGTGGATCGGCGCGACGGTGCGGCGCTCGGGTTCACCGATCACGACGAGGACGTCGCGTTCGACGGGCTGGTGTTTCGGGCGGGCACGGGGCTGAACGCGAGCGCGGTGCAGACGGCGACGGGGCTGAGCGTGGACAATGCCCAGGCGGCGGGCGCGTTGAGCGATGCGGCGATCAGCGAGGCCGATGTGCTCGCGGGACGGTACGACGGGGCGCGGATCCGGCACTGGCTGGTGGACTGGGAGGAGCCGGAGGTGCGGGTGCTGATGTTCGCCGGCACGTTCGGGGAGATCAGCCGGCGGGACCATGCGTTCGAGGTGGAGCTGCGCGGGGTGGCGGAGCCGCTGAATTCGCCGGTCGGGCGGTCGATCCTGCGCACTTGCGATCGGGCCCTCGGCGATGCGCGCTGCGGGGTCGATGCGACGGCGCCGGGTTTCGCCGGAGAGGGCGGCGTGGTCGGGGGCGGAACCTGGGGGGCGCTGCTGGCCGAGGGCCTCGACGGGTTTGCCGAGGGGTGGTTCACCCACGGCGTTCTCACCTGGGTGAGCGGCGCGAACGCGGGTGAGCGGCAGGCGATCAAGCTCGACCGGACGCGGGCGGGCGGCCGGGAGCTCTGGCCGTGGCAGGCGCCGGGGCGGCCGGTGACGGTGGGCGACCGCTTCCGGATCGTGGCGGGATGCGACAAGACGGCCGCGACCTGCCGGGTGAAGTTTGGGAATTTTCGGAATTTCCGCGGCTTTCCTCATCTGCCGGGCGACGACTGGGTGACTGCCTATCCGACCGATGGAGCGATTCATGACGGATCAAGCCAGCAGGGCTGAGGCGATCGTCGGCCGGGCGCGAGCTTGGATCGGCACGCCCTACCGGCATCAGGCGAGCTGTCGCGGGGCGGGGACCGATTGCCTCGGGCTGCTGCGCGGGGTCTGGCGCGAGACGCTGGGACCGGAGCCAGAGGCGGTGCCGGGCTATACCGCGGACTGGTCAGAGCCTGGGCGGCGCGAGGATCTGCTCGACGCAGCGCGGCGGAACCTCGTGGAAATCGCCCGGAGCGAGATGCGACCGGGCGACGTGCTGGTGCTGCGAATGCGCGAGACCGGCGTCGCCAAGCATGTCGGAATTCTCGGGGCGTCGGCCGCGGGTGTGCCGACGCTGATCCACGCGTACTCGGGGTGCGGCGTGGTCGAGTCGTCGCTGACGCCCGCCTGGGCGCGGCGGATCGCCGGGGTTTTCCGGTTTCCTGACAGGAGTGTCTGATGGCGACGCTAGTTCTCGCGGCGGCGGGCTCGGCGCTCGGTGGCGCGGTCGGCGGCTCGGTCGCGGGCCTTGGCGCGCTCGCGATCGGCAAGGCGGCGGGTGCCGTGCTCGGGTCGGCGATCGACCAGCGCATCCTCGGGGGTGGTTCGGCGCCGGTGGAGACCGGGCGGGTCGACCGGTTCCGGGTGATGGGGTCGAGCGAGGGCACGGCGCTGCCGCGCGTCTTCGGGCGGAACCGGGTGGCGGGGCAAGTCATCTGGTCGAGCCGGTTCCTCGAGCACGTGAGCACCGAGAACGTCGGGGGGAAGGGCGGCGGCGCGAGCGTGCGGGAGTACAGCTACTCGATCAGCCTCGGGATCGCGCTCTGCGAGGGCGTCCTGTCGCGGGTCGGCCGGATTTGGGCCGACGGTCAGCCGGTCGATCAGTCGGGCCTGACGATCCGCCTGCATCCGGGGAACGAGGATCAGGAGCCCGATCCGCTGATCGAGGCGATTGAGGGGGCGGGCCTCGCCCCGGCGTATCGCGGGACGGCGTATGTGGTGATCGAGCCCCTCGATCTGAGCCCCTATGGCAACCGGATCCCGCAGTTCAACTTCGAGGTCTTCCGCCATCCGCCCGAGGGGCTTGGCGCGGTGGCGCGCTCGCCGGCGCTCGACGTGCGGGGCGTGGCGCTGGTTCCGGGGACGGGGGAGTACGCGCTGGCGACGGAGCCCGTTTACTTGCGGCGCGGGCAGGCGGACAGCGCAGTGATGAACGTTCACAACGACTGGGGCGTGCCGGATCTGCTGGCATCGACGGCGCAGCTCACAGCGGAGCTGCCGGCGGTGGAATCGGTGTCGCTCGTGGTCTCGTGGTTCGGCGATGATCTCCGCTGCGATCGCTGCCAGCTCGCGCCCGCGGTCGAGCAGCGGGGGGATGATGGCAATCCGATGCCGTGGGTCGTCGGCGGCCAGGGGCGGGCCGAGGCGCGGGCGGTGAGCCTCGTCGACGATCGGCCGATCTTTGGCGGCACGCCCGCCGACCCGTCGGTGCTGCAGGCGATCGCGCACCTGCGGGCGCAGGGGCTGAAGGTGATGTTCTATCCGTTCATTCTGATGGATATCCTGGCGGCGAACGGCTTGCGCGATCCCTGGACCGGCGCGGCGAGCCAGCCGGCAGTGCCGTGGCGCGGACGGATCACGCTCGCGCACGCGCCGGGGACGGCGGGCAGCACCGACAAGACGCCGGCGGCGGCGGACGAGGTACGCGCGTTCTTCGGGGCGGCGCGGGTGGCGGACTTCGTTCGGCAGGGCGACACGGTCGTCTATCGCGGGCCGGCGGAGTGGTCGTATCGGCGGTTTATCTTGCACTACGCGCATCTTTGTGCGCTGGCGGGCGGGGTGGATGCCTTCTGCATCGGGAGCGAGATGCGTGGTCTCACCCAGATCCGCAGCTCGGCCGATGTCTATCCGGCGGTCGAGGCGTTGCGGGTGCTCGCCGCAGATGTTCGATCGATCCTGGGGCCGGGGACGAAGCTCGGGTATGCGGCGGATTGGTCGGAATACTTCGGGCATCAGCCGGCGGACGGGTCTGGCGACGTGCTGTTCCATCTCGATCCCCTCTGGTCGTCGGAGGAGGTGGATTTCGTCGGAATCGACAACTACATGCCGCTGTCCGATTGGCGGGATGGGGATGACCATGCCGATGCGGGCGCCGGGGCCATCTATGATCTCGACTACCTCGGGGCGAACGTCGCGGGCGGCGAGGGCTTCGACTGGTACTACGCCGGCGGGGAGGACCGGGAGCGGCAGATACGGTCGCCGATCGTCGATGGCGCCTATGGCGAAGACTGGGTCTTCCGCTACAAGGACTTGGTCGGCTGGTGGTCGCGCCCGCATTTCAACCGGATCGGCGGGGCGCGGGCGGCGGAATCGACGGGGTGGCTGCCGAAATCGAAGCCGATCTGGTTTACGGAGCTCGGGTGTCCGGCGGTCGACAAGGGCACGAACCAACCGAACGTCTTCCACGATCCGAAGTCGTCGGAGAGCTTCTTTCCGTATTACTCTTCTGGCGCGCGGGACGATCTCATCCAGCGCGCCTACTTGCAGGCGACGTTTCGGCATTGGGGAGATGCGGCGAACAATCCGGCGTCTGACGTCTACTCCGGTCCGATGGTCGATATGTCCCGGGCTCATGTCTGGGCTTGGGACGCGCGGCCGTGGCCGGACTTTCCAGAACGGATCGAGACCTGGGTCGATGGCGACAATTATACCTGCGGGCACTGGCTGAACGGTCGGGCGAGCGGGTCGAGCCTGGCCGAGGTGGTGGCGGAGATCTGCCAGCGCAGCGGCCTGGAGGCGGTCGACGTGTCGGAGCTCCACGGGGCGGTCACCGGGTACATGATCGAGTCGGTGGAGAGCGGCCGACAGAGCCTGCAACCGCTGATCGTGGCGCATGGCTTCGACAGCTTTGCGGTCGGGGAGACCATGCGCTTTGCAGGCAGGCGAGGCGATGTGACGCGGGAGGTGTCGGCAGGCACCTGCGTGGTGACTGCCGGGCAGCCGGTGCTGTCGCTGAGCCG
>Ga0164241_10005355_pt1 | contig 12086 bp, 12 predicted proteins | sample OricomyardsoilBY_FD_108780 | JGI IMG/M metagenome (GOLD analysis project Ga0164241, IMG submission 108780) | Backyard soil microbial communities from Emeryville, California, USA - Original compost - Back yard soil (BY) | ecosystem: Environmental > Terrestrial > Soil > Unclassified | place: USA... | reverse complement strand
GCTCGTCGTATCGAGATGCTCGCGCTGCACGCCGAACGATTCGCCACCTTCCTTGCCAGACAGCGACGTCGTTGCCGCCGTGATGGATCCCGCTGCTTCCGTGAGACTGCCGAGCAGTTCTCCGAGCTGGAGCTCCATCGTGCCGAGCGACGTCACCGCCGCCCATGTCTCGTACTCAGACGGAATGATGCGCGGCGCGCGGTAGTCGCCATTCGCGAGCCGGTCGGTCGCCGCGGCGAGTTCAGTGAGTGGCTGACCCGCGAGATCACCCGCGCGCATCGACGCGAACGCCACCGCCGCGAGCACCACCAGCATCAACCCCAGCGACGAGAGCGCGCCTTCGGGCATCGCATTCGCATCGCCCGCCAGAATCGCGTCGAGCAGATGTTGATACCGCGCGACGCCGAGCTCCAACGCGAGCACCAGCGGCGTGGTCAACGCGCACAACGTGTACATGACGAGCCGGCGCGTGAAGACGAAGCGGTGCGGCAGCAGCGAATGCAGCGTGTGCACCGGCAACCCCGCGTCGACCAGTTGCCGCAACACTTCGCGTGAACGCGGCACCGTCAGCAGCATCGCCAGCGCGCCGATCAACGGTGACGAGACGATGCTGATGAAGGCGACCCGCACCGCGCTGCCCCACGGCACGCCGGGGAAGCCGGCCCACGCGAGGCCGGTGAGTGAGCCGCCGACCATCATCACCAGCAACGCGCTCCAGAAAGACGACTCGGGTTGCTGCGCGACTTCGATCGCCGCGAGCCCGAGGTTCTCGTGAGTCGGCCGGATCTCACCGTCGCCCAGCGCGCGCAACGTCATCATGCGGCGACGCAACGAGAAGTTGATGAGCTCGCTCGAGCCCGACCCGGCGAGCGCCACCGCGAGGGCGAATGACCACCGCGTGCCCTCGGGGAACTGCACGTCGATGAACCAGTAGATGGCCGCGATGACGCCGCCCACGACCTGCGATGGAGTCACCATGCCGGTCAGCCAGCGCGCGCGGCCTTTGAAGTCGCCGCTCACTTCACGCGCTCCAATGAAATGAGCGGCCAGAGCTGGCCCGACACTTCGACGAACCCCGCGAGCGCACCGCCCCACGCGTGCTGCAAGACGACAGGCGCGCGAAGCACACGCAGCGGCTCCGCATGCACTTCAACCGAATCGACCGCGAGCGCGCGCCCGTGATGCCGCAACACCTTCGCGGTCTGCGGCGCGACTGCGTCCACCTCGAAACCCGCGCCCGCATACGGAGCGCTCGCGTCGAACGCGCCGAAGTCAGTCACCTCACGCGCTCGCACCGCGAGGCGATGCGCGCCTGCCTGACACAGCACCACACCTTCGAGCGTTTCGGGAAAGGTCACGTGGCTTCAGGCCTGCGCGAGAAAATCGATGAAGGTCTGCGTGTCGATGACCGCCACCTCCCCCGCCGGCGCGCGCGCGGGCCCCCGCAAGTGCTGCTGCACACCGCTCTCACCGAGCCGGTCGAATGAACCTTCGAGCGTCGCCACGCCGAGCACCTTGGTTGCGGTCAACGCCACCGAGCCCTTCGGCGTGCGCAACAACACCGCGCGGCGAAAAGCGCCTTCCATCGGCGTGCCCACCAGCCGCGTCAAATCGACCACGGGCAGTACTTCACCGCGATGCGCGAAGACGCCGAGCAGATGCGCCGGAGCGCCCGGCACTCTCGTCAGCGAGGGCACCGTGACGACTTCAGACGCCGTGTCAGCGGGCACCGCGTACAGACTGTTGCCGACAGAGAAGACGAGATGTCCGTGTGACTCAGCCACGTGTCATTCAAAGCACAGCTCGTCTCGGGAGGGTTTCAAATTGGCGCCCCTGACGCACCGCACGTACGGTGGTTCGCATGACTTCGCTGCTGCTCGCCGCACTTGCACTCACTCCCGACGCGGGCCTGGCTGATGCCGGAACCATCGATGCGGGCACGCCTCCGTGGACGATGGCCGACAAGCTGGGCGTGGGGAAAGCCGACCGCGCGGCGCTCATCGCCGACCTCACGCGCGATGGCGGCGGGGTCGGTGAGAGCGCGTTGACGAAGGCCGAAGCCGAAGCGCTGCTCGACGACCCGCGCGCGCAATTGGTCTATTCGGAAAAGACCATTTCCATCGTCGCGCCCTCGATGGTGCAGCGGCATCGGCAGGAACACATCGATTTGATGGCGCGCTTTCTCCAGCCCGAGCGCGTCGCCGCCGGAGTCGCGTTTCGCAAAGAGAAAGACACGGTGCTGACTGCCACGCAGGCAAAGACCGGTGTCGAGCCCGAGGTCATCATCGGCATTCTCATGTGGGAATCGAAGCTGGGCACCATCACCGGTGACTACGTGGCATTCAATGCGCTCGGCAGTCAGGCGTTCTTTGCATCAGAGGCGAATGACATTGCCCTGTATCGCGAGCGCTTGAAGCCGAGTGAGAAGCAGACCGGCCGTGCAGAAACCATTCGTGCGCGCGGGCGCAAGAACCTCGTGGCGCTGATTCGTCAGTGCAAGACGCGCGGTATCGACGTGCTGACGGTGAAAGGCAGTTGGGCGGGCGCGCTCGGTTTCCCCCAGTTCATGCCCGCGAGTCGGCGTTGGGCTGAAGACGGCAATGGCGACGGGAAAATCGACCTGTTCGAGATGGACGACGCCATCGCGTCAGTCGGCAAATATCTGCAAGCCGCTAATTTCAAGAAGAGCGCTCGCAATGCCGTGTACGACTACAATCATGAATCTGCGTATGTCGAAGGCGTGCTGGCCTTCGCTGCCGCGGTGAAATGCGGCATCAGTGACGCCGGGAGTTGCTGGCCTGCAGATGCGGGCACGCGTTAACGCCCGGCCCACCACGCCCAGCCGAAGCCGGCGGCGAGCACGAGCTCGGCGACGGAGGGCACGATGATGCCCGTCGTCACCCGGCCCGCGCTGAGCTCGAACAGACCCAGACCTGCGAGCAGCGCGCTGGCGACACCGACGCCCAGGCTCAACCCCGAGCGCAGATCAGACGGCCCGGCGTCCCGCCCGAGAAAGAACATCAACGCGAGCCCGAGGTAGAGCGCGCCCAGCCGCCGGGCGATGACCAGCGAACCGGCCTCCGCCGCGAGGCCCCAGTCTTTGAGAATCGACGCTCCCGAGAAGATGAAGCGCGCGCCGAGCACGGTGCCGGCCAGCGCGGTGACCATCGCCATGATTCTGAAGTTCATGTCTCGACGGTAGCGGCCATCGTTCGTACCCGACATCATGCGTCGAACGTATGACTTGATGTATCGTCCACCATTCGATGCGTTCAGACCCTCTCGCAGAAGTGCTCGCCGTCTTGAGGCCCGAAGCCATGCTCACCGCGGAAGTGCGAGCGCATGGCCGCTGGAGCTTGTCGTTCGACGCGCGCCCCGGCGTGAAGTTCGGCGTGGTCATCGAGGGCTCGTGCATCATCGCGGTTCGAGGGCGCACCCCGAAGCGACTCCACGCGGGTGACGTCTTCCTGCTCGCGGGCGCGCCGCCCTACGTGATGGCGAGCGACATGGAGACTCCGAGTCAGGTGGCGGGCGACCTGCTTCGGAGAAAGCGCGTGGTGCAGCTCGGCAACGCGAAGCAGAAGCCGGTCGCGCACCTCATGGGCGGGCTGTTCTCGCTCGACGTCGCGAACGCGCACCTGCTCATCGACGCGTTGCCGGCGCTGGTGCGCATACCGGCCGAAGACGCGGGCCCGCTGCGCAGCGTGACGCGGCTGTTGATTGATGAAGTCAGGGCCACGAACAACGGCCGGCTGCGCGCGCTCGATCAACTCGCGCAACTGGTGCTCACCTACGCGCTGCGCTGGCTCGATGTTGAGGGCAATCCGCAGACCGGCTGGTTGGCCGCGCTCGCCGACAAACGCATCAACGCATCGCTCCACCACATTCACCAGAACGTCGAAAAGGGCACGACGCTGGCTGACCTCTCGCGCGTCGCGGGCATGTCGCGCACCTCGTTCGCCGCGCGCTTCAAGGAACTCGTCGGGCAATCACCGCTCGCCTACGCGCTGCAATGGAGGATGGCGCTCGCGAAGAACGCGCTGCGCACCACCGACCGCGCCATCGGCGCGCTGGCCTTCGAGCTCGGGTACGAATCAGAGAGCGCGTTCAGCTCGGGTTTTCGCCGTGAGGTCGGTTGCTCACCACGCACGTACCGGACGATGCATCAATAAATGTGACCGAGACATCATGGCAGGTCCGCCTTCGGGTTCCCTATTCCAGGCTCCATGAGAGCCCCACTCCCGACCCGCATCATCTTCACGTTCCTCGCGCTGGCGTCGCCCATCGGCGCGCACGTCGCCGACATGGTGAACGACACACATCTACAACGCCCGATGGACCCCTCACGCGAAGTTCCACGGAGCGCAGACGCTGGGTTTTTCCATCGTGCTCGGCGTCTTGACGCTCGCGTTCACGTGGGCACGCACCACTGACAAGCGGCTCTCGACGCTCGCGATGGCTGCGTTTGCGAGCGTGTATTTCATCGCGCAGGTTCTGGCGATCGCCTACCCGGGCACCGCGTTCTTCGACGCCGATTCACCGCAACCGCGCATTCTCGGCGTGGCCATTCAACTGTGGTTCGACGCGCTGGTCTTCGCGCTCACCGGCCTCGGAGCGTGGTTCGCGCTGAAGAAGAACGCGCGCTGGGCTTAGTTGACGTCTTCGAGGCGGCCGGTGCCGTTCTTCGCGAGCGTCACGAAGATGCTGTTGTCGCCCCACACGCGGCCCAGCTTGAACTGAAACGCGTCGGTCGCGGGGTTGAACCCGACCGGTGATTCATCGGGGTTGGTGATGCGCGTCAGCCCGCTCGCCGTCGCGGCGGCCGTGCGCAGGTGGTACTCGAAAATGGAGGCCGGCTCCGGGTCTTGATTCACGAGGTCACGCGCGGCGGAGCGCGCCATCATCAATGAGAGCGAACGCGCAGTGCTCAAATCAGCCGAGCTCAACGTCACCGGCGTCACCGTGTCTCCGCTCACCATCGAGAGCTGCACATCGCGCCCGACTTTCCATGCGGTCAGCGTCTCGCTCTTGCCGGTCGCGAGGTCGGTGCGCTCGACGTAGCCGACGACCTTCGCGCCGGGCGTCGTCTTCTGAATCGTCTGCTCCAGCGCCGAAACGACAGGCCCGGTCACCGGGCTCGCGTCGGTCAGCATCTCGATGTCTTGCGGCCCGTTCGCGCCGAGCGTCAGCCGCGCCGTCACCATCGCGCCGTCGGTGCGATGAATGTCGACCTCGACCTCTTTGCCCGCGGGCTTCGTTCCAACGAGCCGCACGTCGATGGTCGGCAACGTTCCACCCGCCCAGGGCAACAGCGCAGCCTTCGTCGCGGCAACCACCTCGGGAGGCGTCGGCGGCACTCCGGCCTTCACCGTGCCGTACGCCTGCGCGAAGCGATTGCCGAGGTCAGGCAGCTTCGCCTTGATGGCATCGACTTCAGCCTTCGAGACGTACTGCGTGCCGCTGGTGTTGACGGTGCCGAGCCGTTCGAGCGCGCGCTTGATGGCCTCATCGACGACCATGTCGACATCGAGCCGCACGCCGGGGTGACCGTCGATGAGCCCGGCGATGGCGCCGCGGAGGTCATCACTGCCGACCTTCGTCGCCTCCGCCCGCGAGATGAGCTTGTTGCTGCCCGCGAGTGCCTTCGCTTCTGCGGTGTACGAGAGACGCAACTGCCCCACGACGTCGCTGGTGCGGATGTACATGCTGGCGCTTCTAGCAGCAGTTCATTGCTCGCCGGGCGCGCGCTTGACCGACGCGCAGCGCAGAGGTTTCGCCATCTCCTTCTTCGCTTCGTCATCGGAGATATGGCCGACCATCGCGAGGTCTTGCAGCACGCGGTCACGACCGTTCTTCAACATCGTCTGATCTCTGCAATCGATGAGCGTGTCGTGAAAACCGAGCGGTGAAATGGCGAGCTGCAGCTCCGCAATTTCCGCGAGCGACAGTTCAGAGACGGGCTTCTGCAGCGCGCGCAATGACGCGGCTTCGATGCCGATGACGCCGCGTTCGAAGGGTTCCGCGGCGAGCGCGAACGACACCAGTTCTTCTTTCTTGAGGAATTTGTGCACGCGGTCTGACGCCACGAGGAGCGGCAACCCGCTTTTCGCACCGAGATATTCCGAGATTCGTCGCGCAAAGATGAGTTCGCACGCGCCGTCGCCATCGAGAATGCGATTGTTGGCGCTCGCGGCGAGTCGCTTGATCCACTGTCGGCCGTCTTCGCGCGGCGTCTGAAAGTATTCGGGGCAGCCGGTCTCGGTGATGACGCTGGCGATGAGCAGGCGAGGCAACCGCGCGAAGTCGGGGCGCGACCACGTCACGTCATTGCGATGGTTGGCGGGTTTGCGCAGCTCGAGGCTCTGCCGCTCGCTCTCGATGGTCTGCCGCAGATGCATCTCGATGTCGTTCGCGCTCTCGATTTCGACGGGCAGGTTCGACGCCGCGTTCAGCCACACGGCGGGCACCACGATGAACACGGTGATGGCGGCCAGCAGCGTCAGAAACAACGTCAGCTTGATGAAGGTCTTCAACGCTCGCACGGCGCGCACCATACGACGCCCGGAGTGATACAGCGCGCACGCAATGTCGTGGCACCACGCCAGCATCGTCGGGAGCGAAGCCTCTGGGCCGGGCCTGCGGTGGATGCGCTTGCAGGTGCCGCAGGCGGTCGCGCTCAGCTTTCGCGTGCCCGGGCAATTCGTGAAGCTGCGCGTGGGCGGTTTCGAAGCGCACTTCGCCATCGCCTCGGCGCCGGGCGGTTCGTGTTTCGAGTTCTTCGTGCGCACCAATGGCGACGCCGCGCAGGCCTGGAGCGCGTTGCCGCTCGGCTCCATCGTCGAGATGACGCTCGCTGAGGGCCCCGGTTTTCCGATTGATCAATTGAAGGGCCGCGACCTGTTGCTGGTGGGCACCGGCACGGGGTGGGCTCCGCTGCGCTCGGTGGTGCTCGCGATACGCAAGCGACGCCACGACTTCAAACGCGTCGACGGGCTCTACGGCGCGCTGACGCCCGAGCACGTCGTCTTCGAGGAAGAATTCGAAGGGTACAAAGCTGATCAGATCAACGTGCGCGTCACGGTGACCGAACCCATCGGCACCTGGGCAGGGCCGATCGGCCGGGTGCAGGCGCTGCTGCCGGCTGATCAGTTGGCGAACACCACCGCGCTGTTGGTGGGGCAACCCGAGATGACCGCGGAGGTCACTTCAATGCTGATCTCACGCGGGCTCTCACCCGCGCATGCCTGGCTGAACTTCTGACTTTTCTTTGTTGGCCCGGTGGGATCTAACGGCGTCATGCCGTTGAGTTACACGCGCGTCGCTTCACCCGTTGGCCCATGGCTGCTGTTGAGCGACGGCGCGGCGTTGACCGGCGTGTACCCCGAATCGCATCGCGCGATTCCGTCGGAGGCCGATTCATGGTCGCGCGATGACGCGTTCTTCGCGGGCGTGGTTGATCAGCTCCGCGCGTATTTCGCCGGGCATCTGACGCAGTTCAACGTGCCGCTCGCGCCCGAAGGCACCGCGTTTCAGAAATCGGTGTGGAACGCGCTGCGGGAAATTCCACTCGGCGCGACGACGACCTACGGAGCGCTCGCGGCGCACGTCGGTAAACCTTCGGCGGCGCGCGCGGTCGGTGCCGCGAATGGGAAGAACCCGATTTCGCTCATCGTGCCGTGTCATCGCGTCATCGGCGGGAGCGGTGCGTTGACCGGTTACGCCGGCGGCGTGGAGCTCAAGGCCTGGTTGCTGGAACACGAAGCGACGATGGCGCGGCGCACGAAGGGTGGGCTCACTCCGCCCGCGTTGTGCGCGGTGTCGCGTAACTCGATGCAGCTCTCGTTCTGAATCAACGCCCCTCGCCCCGCGGGAGAGGGAGTTTCAGGGTTCGGGTGACGAAGCGTTGTGCTGCGGCTCGCGCACTGCACGCGTCACAAAATCATTCGCGTTCATCTGCGTGTCGTAACCATTCCCGGCCGTCGCTTCATTCGAACCCATCGAGGTCGGCGTCGAACCCGCGCTCGCCTTGCGCTCGATCGACGCCGGCGCATACGTCGCCGCGGAGTTGCCCCACGCGCCCAACGGCGCTCCACCATCGACACCCCAGCTCACGGAGTCACCGACCGTCACACCATCGGGCAGATACAGCCGCACACCGCCCGCGGTGTTGTTGAGCGACATCGTCTTCGGGTTTCCCGCGTTCGCGCCTGACGCGACGAACGCGACCACGTCAGCCGCCGTCGGCCCCGAGTACCCACCATCAGTGCCCGACGCGTAGAGAAAGAACCCGTGCGCGGGTATCTGCGCGCCCGCCGGCAACGTGTTCAGGGAAGTCTCCGCGCCCGTCGACGCCACACGCTTGATCACCCACCCGGCGATCGGCACGACCTGCGCTGACGCGTTGTAGAGCTCGACGAACTCATCGTCGCTCCCCGAAGGCCCCGCAGCGCCGAGCTCAGAAATCAGCACATCGCAGAGATCACCCTTCCCATCTCCATCGGCGTCGGTCTGATTCCCCGGCACCGAAGGGCAGTTGTCACACGCATCACCGAACGCATCGCCATCGAGGTTCGTCTGCGTGGGATTCACGACGGAGGCGCAGTTGTCGCACGCGTTGCCTCTGCCATCGCCGTCGTTGTCGAGCTGATCAGCGTTCGTCACCGTCGAGCAATTGTCGCAGACGTTGCCGACACCATCTGCGTCACCGTCGGCCTGATTCGCGTTCGACACATTCACGCAGTTGTCGCACGCGTCACCGTCGCCATCGCCGTCGGCATCGGCCTGCACCGGGTTCGCGACGCCCGGGCAATTGTCCGACGCGTTGGGAACTCCATCATTGTCGCCATCGGTGTCGCACGCATCGCCCTGGCCGTCGCCATCTGCATCGGCCTGATTGGGGTTCGAAGCGCTCGGGCAGTTGTCGCAGACATCACCGACGCCATCGCCGTCACCATCGAGCTGATTCGCATTCGTCAGCGCCGCGCAGTTGTCACACGCATCACCGCGGCCATCGCCGTCACCATCGGCCTGCGGCGCGTTGCCGAGGCTCACGCAGTTGTCGCAGAGGTCAGCGACGCCATCGCTGTCGGTGTCCATCGTGCTCGCGACGCACGCCGCTCCGTCACCCGCCACGTTGCAGGCCGTCACGCCGCACGCGCCGGTCAACGTGCAGCGCTCGCCGAGGCCCGACACGTTCGCCACGCCGCACGCGCCGCAGTTGTTGAGCGAGGGCCCGGCGCACACCGCGCTCGTGCCCGGCCCGCTGCATTCCCACACGCCGGAACAGCCGCCGACGGTGCAGGTGCCGCCGAGGTCGCGCACGTCACTCGCGCCACACACGCCACAGTTGTTCTTCGCGGGCGCGATGCACGCGCTGCCCGTGCCCGCGTCGTCGCAACCGGTGACGCCTGAACATCCATTCGGTCCAGTGCACGCGACGTTCAAGCCGGTGACGTCCGCGACTCCGCACGCGCCGCAATTGTTGAGTCGCTGCCCGACGCACGAGAGCGCGTCGGTGCCCAGGCATTGGTACACGCTGCACGCGGTGCACGCGTCGCCGGGTTGATGCGGGAGCACCACGCAGCCGCCGCACGCGTTGGTGACGTTCTCGTCTTTGTCTCCGTCGCAATCGTTGTCGACGCCGTCACACGCTTCAGGCCGCGGCGTCAGTTCACCTTCGCACGCGCCCGCTTTGCCCTCGGCGGAACACAGCGCTTCACCGCCATGACACGCACCGATGCCCGACGTGCCTTCAGGGCCCGAATAGCAATTCACCCGCGAGCCCGGTTCACAGTCGCCCTTCGGCGCGGAACAGGCGGCCAGAAGACACAAAGCGAAAACCCCGAGGCGCACATCGGGAGATCCGCACAGCGCTCTGATCAGCGCAAGTAACGAGCCTGGTCGCGCGTCAGCTCAGAGCCACACCTGGACCTGTACGAACACCGTGTGCGCGAGCCCCGGCAGGAACGTGCTGAAGCCGGTATGCGCGTATGTCGCCGAATAGCGCGCGCCGATCTTCAGGTTGTTCCCCGCGACGTAATAGTTGAGCTGCCCGTCGCCCTGCACCAGCCAGTGCCCGGCGATGTTGTTGGCCGCGTGCAGCCACGAGAACCGCCCGGCGAGCTCGAGCACGGAGCGGATGAGAAAGAACCCCGCCTGAAAATCGAAACCGCTGCGCAGCGTCTCGGGCGAGAGCGAGTTCGCGATGGGCACCGAGCGCATCAGGTAGCCCTCCGCCTGCGCAAAGAAGCGCTGCCACGTGAATGAGAGGTCGGCGCTGGCGACCTGTTGCTCGACGACCTCCGCGCCTCCGTTCGCGCCGGTGGCCGGGTTCGTCACGCGATTGACGTAGCCGTCGATGCCCACCATCAACGTCGGCGGCGCGTCACCCGACAGATGCGCGGTCTCGTCGTATTTCACATGCGCTTTGGTGTTCGCCGGCGTGCCGAACAGCGTGCCCGCGACGCGCGCGTTCCACATCAGGTGCGGGTTGTCGTTGGCGGTGCGATTGATGCCGACGCCATCGAAGACGCCCGCGAAATATTCGAGGCGCCCGCCGAAGAACGAGCCGAACACCAGCGCGCCCGCCTGGCGGTCAGGCCTGAAGAACGTGTTCGCCGGAGTGAACCCCTGAAACTGCAGCTTCGGCACCGGTGAGAGCCACGCGCGCGAGAAGGCCGGCTGCATCTGACCGACCTTGAGACCCAGTTGCTCCCACGGCTGAACGATGAACTCGAGGTCGAGCACGCGGGGCGCGACGGAGAATTCGGGTTGAAAGAACAGCCGGAGCCACGGGCGGAACAGATGCGCGCGAAGCTGCAGCCGCGCGAGCGGTATCGAGAAGTGCGGCGCGTGCGCATTCAAATAGATGCTGTCGGTGAAGTTCGCCCAGAACACGCCGCCGACGCGCAGGCCCCAGTTCTCGTCGGCTGAGGTGATGCTGAAGCCGTCTTTCGCCGACGCGGTGACGCGCACGCTCGAACCGGGCGGCGTCAATGTCGCTTCGGGCAACGGCAGGGTGCCCGCGGGCACGCCGGCATCTGCTTCGTCCGCGAGCGCGCTCCCGGAAATCACCAACAACAACGCGACACACACCCGTGACATTTCGCGTGACCTAGCTGCCGAAGCGCGGAACTCCAACGCCGAACGACGCCCTGGCCATTCGAGCGCGCCGGCGTGCACCAGGCCGATGCCCGGCATCGTTTTCCGCTATTGAGACCCTCTTTCGCCCCACCGGCGCCGGGAGCTTCACGTGAGATTGGTCACCCGCCTGACGATTGCGTTTCTGCTGATTGTGGTCGGCGTCATTTCGCTCCACGAATACCGGCAGTTCACCGAGGCGCAGGCCGACTTCGAGACCGATATGGACCGCGCGCATCAGCTCGTGGCGAGCTCGCTGGCCGACGCCGCCGCCGCCACCAACGAGCGTGATGGGTTGCCCGCCGCGTTGCAGGCCATCGAGCGCGCGCACCAGCACCACTCGAGCGACGTGCGCATCCGCTGGGTGTGTCAGCCGGGAGTCGTCGATGCGCCCGCGCCGCCGGTCGCCTGTGACGCGGTCAAAGACGCGCCGGTCACCCGCACCGTCGAGTCGCGGCGATTCACGCTCGCGCCCATCATCAGCGGCGGTCGTTCACTGGGCGCCATCGAGGTCTCTGAATCGCCCGACAAGGAACGCAGGTGGGAGAACACGCATCTGCGCGACGCGCTCGCGCTGGCGTTGATGTCCGCGGGCGGCATGGCCTTCGCCGCGTTCATTCTCGGGTTCTGGCTGGTGGGCCGTCGCACGCGCGCGTTGATGGAAAAAGCGCGCGCCGTCGGCCGCGGTGAGCTCGAGCCTGACTTGAGCCTCGGCGGCGACGATGAGCTCTCGGAGCTCGCCGTCGAAATGAACGCGATGTGCCGTCGCATCGGTGAAGCGCGTGACGATACGGCGCGTGAAGCAGCAGCGCGCGTGGCGGCGGTCGAGCAACTGCGTCGGGCAGACCGGCTCGCGAGCGTCGGCCGGCTCGCGTCGGGTCTCGCGCATGAGCTCGGTACGCCGCTCAACGTCATCGAGGCGCGCGCGGGCTTCATCGTCGAAGACG
>Ga0164241_10005354_pt1 | contig 12087 bp, 14 predicted proteins | sample OricomyardsoilBY_FD_108780 | JGI IMG/M metagenome (GOLD analysis project Ga0164241, IMG submission 108780) | Backyard soil microbial communities from Emeryville, California, USA - Original compost - Back yard soil (BY) | ecosystem: Environmental > Terrestrial > Soil > Unclassified | place: USA... | reverse complement strand
GCCGCTGGGTGTTGGTGAAGGTGCCTTCCTTCTCCGTGTGCGCGGCGGCGGGCAGGAAGAACACCTCGGTGCCGATGTCCGTTGTGGACATTTCGCCGGTCTCGAGCTCCGGTCCGTTGCGCCAGAACGTGGCGGTCTCGATGAGCTGCAGGTCCCGCACCACCAGCCAGTCCAGCTTCGCCAGGCCGAACCGCTGCATCCGGCCGTTGGCCGACCCGACCGCCGGGTTCTCGCCGACCACGAAGTAGCCCTTGCACTCGCCGGCGATCTGCTTGAGCACGGTCTTGTAGGTGCCGTGGTCGCCGGTCAGCCGCGGCAGGTGGTCGAAGCGGTAGTCGTTGGCCGCGGTGGGGTGCTCGCCCCAGTACGCCTTGAGCAGGCTGACGGCGTAGGAGCGCATGTTGCCCCAGAAGCCGGTCTTGCCCGCGTCGGCTTCGACGTAGCCGTCGAGGTCGACGTGCTCGTGCGCGCTCGGCATCGGCAGGTAGCCGGGCAGGATGTTGAACAGCGTCGGGATGTCCGTGGATCCCTGGATGCTCGCGTGCCCGCGCAGCGCCATGATCCCGCCGCCCGGCCTGCCGATGTTGCCGAGCAGCGCCTGCAGGATCGACGCGGTGCGGATGTACTGCACGCCGACGGTGTGCTGCGTCCAGCCGACCGAGTACACCCACGCGGTGGTACGTTCCCGCCCGGAGTTCGCGGTGATCGCGCGCGCCACCTCGAGTAAGCTTTCGGGCGCGACGCCGCACGCGTCGGCCACCAGTTCCGGCGTGTAGCGGGCGAAGTGCCGCTGGAGGACCTGGTACACGCAGCGCGGGTGCCGCAGCGTCGGATCCAGCTTGGGTTTGGCCGACACGGCGGCGCCGCCGCTGCCGTAGGACTCGGCCCGCGCGGCGTGTCCGTGGTTCTCGTCGCCGTGATGGGTCTGCTCCCGCGCGCCCGCGGCCGGCGCTATCTCCTCGGCGCCCTCGTAGGCCCACGTCGTGACGTCGTAGTGGCGGCCGTCGGGGTCGTAGCCGGAGAACAGGCCGTCGAGGTCCTCGGTGTCGGCGAAGTCCTCGCGCAGGATCGCCGCCGCGTTCGTGTAGGCCACGACGTACTCACGGAAGTCGAGTTCGTTACGCAGCACGTAGTTGATCAGCCCGCCGAGGAACGCGATGTCGCTGCCCGCCCGAAGCGGCACGTGGGTGTGTGCGACCGCGCTCGTCCTGGTGAAGCGGGGGTCGACGTGGATGATCTTCGCGCCGCGCCGCTTCGCCTCCATCACCCACTGGAAGCCGACGGGGTGGCACTCGGCCATGTTCGAGCCCTGGATGACGATGCAGTCCGCGTTCGCGAGGTCCTGCTGGAACGTCGTGGCGCCGCCGCGACCGAAGGAGGTGCCCAGACCGGGCACCGTGGAGGAGTGTCAAATGCGGGCCTGGTTCTCCACCTGGATCGCGCCGAGCGCGGTGTAGAGCTTCTTCATCAGGTAGTTCTCTTCGTTGTCGAGGGTGGCGCCGCCGAGGCTCGCGAAGCCCTCGGTCCGGTTCAGCCGCCGCCCGTCGGCATCGGAGTCCTGCCAGGTGTCCCGCCGGGTCGCGATGACCCGGTCGGCGATCATGTCCATCGCCTCGTCGAGGCCGAGCCGCTCCCACTCGGTGCCGTGCGGGCGCCGGTACAGCACCTCGCGGACCCGGCTGGGGCTGGTCACGAGTTGCTTGCTCGCGGATCCCTTGGGGCACAGCCGCCCGCGTGAGATCGGGGAGTCGGGGTCGCCCTCGATCTGGGTGACCGCACCGTCCTTGACGTACACCCGCTGCCCGCAGCCGACCGCACAATATGGACAGACGGAGCGAACCACCGAATCGGCGTCCTCCGTGCGGGCGTGGAGGTTCTCGGTGACCCGGGACTTCGCCGCCGCGCCGCGTCCCGATCGGTCCGCGCCGGTGAGCTGGCGGTACACCGGCCAGCTCTCGAGCAGTCGCCGGATCCTCACCATCGGCCCCCTCCAGGTGTGCACCTTCGGGGGCCGTACCCGGAATCGCCTCGAGCTAACCCGGGAGTTTGTACGGGGGTGCCTGGCCGACCTCGATGCTGTCGTCGAGCAGGACGGACGGGTGAACTTCCAGGGCCCGGCTGAGCTTGAACAGCGTGTCCAGGGCGACGTTGACCGTGCCGCCTTCGATGCGGGTCACGCGGGTGCGGGTGGTGCCCATCCGCTTGGCCAGCGCCTCCTGCGTGATGTCGCGGTAGCGGCGCACCGTGCGGACTCGTCTGCCGAACTCCGCCAGATGCCGCTCCCGCAGCTCGTCTTTGCTCTCTGTCATCGGGAAGTGAGCTTACGGGATCCTCGAGCGCCACAACTTGTATCTTTTGATTGCACATTTTGTGCCTTCTAGTGGTACATTCAGTGATCGTGTCGTCACGCACGTCGCTGATGCAGGTGTCGCCGCGGTCCGGGACCGCGCGCGGTGGCGTGGTGGTGTCGGCATTGCTCGGGCTGACCCTGCGACCCGCGCTGACCAGCGTCGGCGCGCTCCTGGACCGGATTCGCGCGGCGACCGGCCTGTCGCCGGTGCTGGCCGCGGTGGTGGTGGCGACGCCGCTGGTGTGCTTCGCGGCAGGCGGCTGGGTCGCGTGGGTGGTCCGCCGCCGGGTCGGGACGGCACGCGCGGTGACCGGCGCGCTCGTCGTGGTCGTGGCGTCGTCGGCGTACCGGGTCGTCGGCGGGCCGTACGTGTTGTGGCTGGGCACGATCACGGTCTGCCTGGGCATCGCGGTGCTCGCGACCCTGCTGCCGGCCATCGTGAAGGCGGCGCCGGCGGGACGCGGGCGGCTGACGACCGCGTGGACCACGGCGCTGGGGGCGGGCTCGGCGGCCGGGGCGATGCTCACCCCGCCGGTCGCGGCGGCCACGTCGTGGTCGGTCGGCCTCGCGGCGTGGGCACTGCCGGCGGTCGCGGCGCTCGTGGCGTGGCTCCTGGCCGCCCGGACTCCCGGCGACGAGGCCCCCTCCTCCCGCCCGGTCGTGCCGTCACTGCGCCCCCGCGCGCCGGTCGTCGCGCTGACCATCCACTTCGGACTGCTCGCCGGGGCGAGCTGCACGCTCATGGGCTGGCTGTCCCCGATCCTGGTGGACCGGGCGGGCGTGTCCGCTGTGGACGCCGCGTGGATGTACGGCACCTCGATGACCGTCGGCGTGCTGATCGCCCCGTTCGTGCCTGCCTGGGCCGCCCGGCTGCCCGGCCAGTCGGCGATGGTCGCGGCGTTCGCGGGCTGGAGCCTCCTCGGCGCGGCCGGGCTGCTGGTGTGGCCCGCAGCGGCGCCGTGGCTGTGGTCGGCGCTGATCGGCATGGGCATGCCCTCGATCGTGCTGGCCCTCGCCCTGATCTCGTTGCGCACCAACGGTCCCGCCGGTGCGGCCGCACTGTCCTCGGTGGTCAACGCGGCCGGCTACGGCCTGGCGTGCCTGGTCGCCCTGGCCGTCGGCCTGCTGCACGCGGCCACCGGCACCTGGACCGCGCCGCTGGCCGCCCTGCTCGTGGTGCTGGCCGGCCAGGCGGGCACCGGTTTCGCGGCGGGCCGTCCCGCCGTCATCAGTTCCACTGCGGGATCCATTGCGGGAGAAGGAGGACCGGCATGAACACCGACCCGTTGGAGGTGCTGCACCACAGGTTGCTCGCGCTGACCGTCACGCCGTCCGCGCACGACCCGGTGGTCACGCTCGTCGACCTGACGTCGTTGCTGCGCGACGAGGCCACCGACGCACTCACGGGGGCCACCCCGGCTGGGCGCTGGACCACGGTCGCCGACGTGCTGTCCACGGCGGGCGCGGTCTACCGCGGCCTGGCCCGCAGGCGGCCCGCGGTGGAGCTGTCCTGCCCGATCTGCGCGCTTGCGATCGGCCCGTTCCCGACCGTGCGGCAGGCGCAGTGCGCGCTGCAGGCACACGCCACGAACGGCCACACCGCCGCGCCCCGGATGCCGTTGCGCACCAGACGATTCGCGGACCCGGAAGCGTGCGCGCTGGCCATGCTGGACCACCTCGTGAAGGCCGCCGTCCACGACCTGGTCGCCGGCCGCGCCCCGGCGCTGGTCCCGATCCGCCAGCACGTCATCCGGCTGGAGCCGGTGCTGGCCGGGCTCGCCCCGCGCGCCGCCGCCCTCACCGACCCGCCGCACGGTCCCGACCGGCTGGTCGACGCGCTCCTCGCCGCCGATCGCCAGCTGCGCGGGGCGCTGCGCCGCCTCGAACCGGTCGGGCCATGACCCTGCCTACCGTCCACTGGGTACCGCTGCTGCCGCCGGACCGGGACGACCCGCCGCACGAAGCCATGCTGGTGAACGGGGTCAGCTTCTGCCCCGAGCTCGACGCCGTGCTCGTCGCGCGCTGGCGGCTGGTGCGCAAGGTGCTCGCCAACGAGCGGGAGTTCGCGTCGTCCGGTGACCGGCCGCGCGCGGTGCTCGCGCGGGCGTTCGGCCCGGACCGGGTCGGCGCGCGGGCGCAGCGGTTGCGCCGGTTCGCCGACGTCCTCGTCGACCGCCTGCGTCCCGTGGGTCGCGCCGACCTCGAGGCGGGGTTCGCCGCGCCGTTCGTCACGCGCGCGCTCAACGACGTGATCGGCTTCCCGGCCGCCGACGACGACCTCGTCGCGACGTTCCGCCATCCGACCGAAGTGGACGGCGGCATGGATACCGACCGGGCGCACCGCTACGTCTCCCGGCTCGCCGCCGGGCACCGGTTCACCGGGCCGGACCTGATCGGCGACCTCGTCGACGGCGGGCTGGCCACGGCCGAGATCGCCCGGCTCACGCTGGCCGGTCTGGCCTCGGCGGAACAGGCCACCCGTGACCTCGTGCTCTTCGCCGTGCGGGACATGCTGGCGACCGGCCGCCATCACGTCGAGGAGAGCCTGCGCCGCTGGAGTCCGCACGGGATGGTGCTGCGCCGCACCACCACGGCCGTCACGGTCTCGGGATGCCGGCTGCCCGCCGGGACCCGGGTCGGGCTCGTCCTCGCCGCCGCCAACCTCGATCCCGCCGTGTTCCCGCGCCCGCGCGAGTTCGACCCCGCCCGGCCCTGGCTCGAGCGGCACCTGGCGTTCGGCCACGGCGTGCACCGCTGCCGCGGCGCCGTGCTGGCCCGCACCGCGGCCGGCATCGCGATCGAGGCGTTGTCGCGACTGCCGAACCCGCGCCTGGCCGACCCTGGGCGGAGCAGGCGCAAGGCGCACCCGTTCCTGAACGGCCCGGACCGGGTCGACATCGCGTGGGGGTGACCGGGATGCACTTCACGCCCGCCACGGTGGCCGTCGGCCTGGCGCTGGCCCGTGCGCCGGAGGTCGAGCACTGGGGCTACGCGCTCGCCAAGTCCGTCGACGTCGCGGTGCCCACCGTCAACGCAGTGCTCCACCGCATGCTCGACGCGGGCTGGCTGACCGTGCGGGTCGAGCCGCCCCGGCGCCTGTACCGGGTCACCGCCGCGGGACAGGCCGGTCTCGAACGCCTGCGTCAGGCGGCGGGCAAGCCGCCACCCACGGCCGGCCCGTTCTCGCGCGGCACGAGATCCCACCGGCCTTCGACGCCCCGGCAGACCGGGACGTGCCCGGAGTGCCGGACGAGCCACGTCCTGCGCGACGACGGCTGGCTTCCCGGCCACCGCCGCTCCGGCAGGCCGTGCCCCGGCTCGTGGGAGGACCCGGTCGGTGTTCCCGTCACTGTTCCAGGCGGACGGTCATCTCCACCGTGACGTCGTCGTCCTTCGTCAGGCCGTGGGGCTTGCGGACGGCATCCTTGAGCGGCAGCAGGTAGCCGCCGTTCTTCGGGAAGAGGGACGTCGTGAAGGCGACCTCGCCGATGCGGGCGCGAACCGGGATGACGCCCCACCCGTACGTGGCCATCGCGGCCACCTCCTGGATGGCGGCGGCCTCCTCGTCCGGGACGGGGACGAAGTAGTACGGCGCCGGGCCGCGCCACTCGATCACGCGGCCGGTGAAGACGAGGTCCATGCGCTCTCCCGGTCGGCAGGCGATGATCGTGGCGGTGACCCTAGCGGTGCCGGCGCGCCTTGCCGGTCCCGGCCGGGAAGCCGTGCTTGACCAGCCGGGCCTCGGTGAGCTCGTCGGCGCTCGTCATGGTGAAGTACAGGCTCAGCAGCAGCGCGAGGGCCAGCGCGCCGAGCACCCAGCCGACCGGCAGCGGGGTGAACAGGATCAGCACGGCCGCGGCGACGATCAGCCACGGCAGCGACTCGACGACGACGCGCAGCGCGAAGCGCCACAGCCACGTGCGGCTCGTCGTGTCGTGCAGCACCCAGTCCCGGTAGCGGTCGGGCAGGCGGCCGCCGAACGCGTACCGCAGCCATTGCAGCGGGTTGGGGCGTTGGATGACCATGACTTCGGGGTACCCCGCGTCCTCACGCATATCCCGGGCAGGAGGACGACATGGGCATCCGGCTGCGCCTGTCCGGTCGGGACCGCGAAGGACTGGTCCAGGCGGCGAAGATGGCCGTCGCGGCGGTCGTCGCGTGGCTGGTGGCGCGCCAGCTCGACGAGCCGCAGTCGTTCATCGCGCCGTACGCGGCCGTGCTGATCATGACCGGGACCGTCTACCGCTCCCTGGTCGATGCCGCCCGTCAGGTGACGACGGTCGTTCTCGGCGTGCTCGTGGCGTTCGTGGTGGCGGTCGCCGTGCCGTGGCACACCAGCGCGGGGCAGATCGTCGCGCTCGCGGTGGCCGTGTTCGCCGGCATGCTCATCGGGCGGTGGCACCGGCTCGGGCGCGACGGGGTCTGGGTCGGCGTGGTGGCCCTGCTGATGATCACCTACGGCACCGCGTCCGACGCGGGTTACCTGTTCTTCCGCGCGGGCGAGGCGTTGTTCGGCGCGGTGATCGGCATCGCGGTCAACGCGCTGATCCTGCCGCCCATCCAGCTGCGTGACGTGGGTGCCGCCGTCGCCGCGGTGAGCGACGAGATCGAGGAACTGCTGCGCTCGATCGCCGGCGACCTGCGCGACGGGTGGGAGCAGGGCGACGCGCTGCGGTGGCGGCGGCAGGCACGCGCCCTCGGGACCGTCGTGCGACGTGCCGAGGAGACCGCGGGCCAAGGCCGGGAGAGCACGCGGTTCAATCCACGGCGGCTGTGGACCCGCGAGACCGCTTCGTCCACCGAGGACGCCGCACTGCGTGCCCTGTACGAGGTCGCGGCACAGGTCCAGCACATCACCGAGACGCTGGTGACCTCCGCCGACCAGGACAGCACCGCGCCGCGCACCGGTCCCGAGTTCGACCGCACGCTCGCGGGGCTGCTCGACGAGCTGGTCCCCGCGGTCGCGATGTACCAGGCGCCGTCGTCGCAGCGCCACCGCGACCGCGAGGCGCTGTCGGCGACGCTGGAGCGGGTGCGCGACCGGCGCGCGGCGCTGGCGCGCCTGGTGCCGTGGCCGGATCTCGAGCGGGGGGACGAGCCGCCGAAGGACTGGAGCGTGCACGCCGCCGCGTTGCTGGCCGTCGAGCGCGCGCTCCAGTCGCTGCTCGACGCCTGATCAGGTCCCGGTGATGAGGATGAAGCCGACGGCCCCGGCGTAGAGCGCCAGCCAGGCGGCCACCGCGCCGACCGGGAACCGCTGGCGCCGCAGGGTGATCAGGACGCACAGCAGCGCCCCGGCCAGCCCGCAACCCGCGGCGACGACCGCCGGGGTGGCCAGCTGCCACTCGACGAACGCGAGGCCGACGGCGACCGGGATGGTCGCCTGGAAGACCATCGCGCCGGTGATGTTGCCCAGCGCCAGCGCGTCCTTGTCCTGCCGCACCCACAGCACGCTGTTGAGCTTCTCGGGCAGCTCGCTCGCCAGCGGTGCCAGCACGAGCGCGAGCACCAGGGCCGGCACGCCCAGGCCGTGCGCGACCTCCTCCACGCCGGTGACGAACAGCTGTGCCCCGCCGACGATCAGTGCGACGCTCACCGCGACCTGCAGCCAGATCCGCGCGTTGCCAGGCGTCCGCCGGGGCGCGAAGTACAGCGGGCGCAGCTCGTCCTCGTCGCCGGGATCGCCGCTGCGCTCGAGGGTCCGCCACGCGTAGGCGACGTAGCCCACCACGAACAGGACAGCGGCCACGATGTGCACTGCGGTGCTGCCGACCAGGCCGAGCAGCACGGCCAAGGCCATTACCGGCAGGAACACCAGCAGGTCGCGCCGCGTCGTGGCGAAGTCCAGCCGCAGCCGCATGCCCTGCTCGCGGCGGCGCCGGAAACCCAGCGCGGACAACCCGACCACGGCCATGCCCAGCGTGCCCAGCAGGAACGGCGCCCCGATGATCGCGCCGATCGCGATCTGCCCGCCCGACTCCCCGCTCAGGATCGCGATCACCGGGATCACCGACTCCGGCATCGCGGTGGCCACCGCGGCGAGCACGCTGCCGATCGGACCGTGACTCAGGCCGAGCCGCGAGCCCAGCCACTCGACGGCGTTGGTGAACAGCACCGCGCCGCCCAGCAGCAGCGGGAAGCTCACCACGACCAACAGGATGTACCAGACCATCGGGAAGAAATACCCGAACGACCGTCGCTGACACCTGTTCCGGACGTCAGTGACGGGAGCCGCGCGCGGCCCAGACGTTGAACACGTCAGGCTCGCTGCAGTCCCGTGGCAACATCAGATGGTTCGAATCGGACACCGTGACCTCGTCCGGACGGGACACCTTGACGTCGGCACGCGTACCCGCCCCGACCGGCGGAAACGGTTGACCGCTCGGATCGGTGGTATTCGAGTCCATGGCCACCCAGAAGGACATCGCCCGGACGCTGCTCGACGTGGCCGGTCGAACCTACGCCGCCGAGGCCGGGATCCGGCTGGCGAACACCCCGTCGCCGCTGTACCGGCTGGTCCGCGGTGACCGGCTGGCCGCGTTCTCGGCGGGGCTGATCAGAGTCGACGTCGACGGCAGGCTCGCCGACCGGGTGCGGAGCACCTGACATGCCCAGCATGCCGATGGCTCGCGACGGGACCACGCCCCGGTCGCCGCACGGGCTGCGCGGCCGCAGGCTGGTCGTGCTGACGCTCGGCGTGGTGTACCTCGCGTTCGCGGTGATCGGTCTGGCCATCGTCGGCTGGCACGACTTCGGCTACGAGGAACCGGTGCGGATGCTCGGGTTTCTCGGCGTCAGCACGCTGCTGTGCGTCGTCCACGCCCTGGTCGGCGTCGTGCTGACGCTCTCGGCGCTCCGCCGGGCCGCGGCTCTCGTCGCCCCGCTCGCCCTGGCCTTCGTGGCCATGGCCGTGTTCGGTGCGGTCGCGAACACCTTCGGCGGGAACGGCGACCCGCTGAACCTCAATTGGTGGAACGTGTTCCTCTACGCGGGCAGCGCCGTGGCCTGCGGTTACGTTTCCACTGCTGAGTAGGGTTACACCGTGGCCGAAGATCCCCTGTCGATGCGCCAGACCGTCCTCGAGGAAGTGACGGATCCGGCCCTGGCGCAGCTTGACCTGGACAAGCAACTCGACATCCTGCTCCAGCGGGTACGCGAGCTGTTCGACGTGCAGACCGCGACCGTCCTGCTGATGGACACGGTCGGCGAGTACGTCGTCGCGACCGCGGCCACCGGCCTGGAGGAGGAGGTCTACCAGGGCGTGCGCGTGCCGGTGGGCTCCGGTTTCGCCGGCCGGGTGGCCGCGACGCGCGAGCCCTACGTGCTGGACCGGGTCGACGAGTCCACCGTGCTGAACCCGCTGCTCTGGGAGCGCGGGCTGCGCACGCTGCTCGGCGTGCCGATGATCGCCGGCGGCCACGTGGCGGGCGTGCTGCACATCGGCAGCACCGTGGAGCGCCGGTTCACCGATGCCGAGGTCGAGGCGCTGCAGTTGGTGGCCGACCGGCTCGCGCTGGCCGCGAACGCGTACCGGTCGCGGTCCGAGCGGGCCGCCGCGTCGATGCTGCAGGCCAGCCTGCTGCCCGCGCACCTGCCGGCCGTGCCCGGCTGGGACCTCGCCGCCCGGTACGTGCCCGGCGCGGAGAGCGGGGTCGGCGGCGACTGGTACGACGTCTTCTCACTGCCCGGCGAGCGGCTCGGGCTCGTGATCGGTGACGTGGTCGGGCACGGGCTGGGCGCGGCGGTCGTGATGGGCAGGTTGCGGAGCGCCTTGCGCGCCTACGCGCTCGAGTTCCCGGACCCCGCCGACGTGCTCGGCAAGCTGGACCGCAAGGCCAGCCACTTCGAGCACAACACGATGGCCACCGTCGCCTACGCCGTCATCCACAGCGCGGAGAACCGGGTCGAGGTCGCGCTGGCGGGCCACCTGCCGCCGCTGATCGCGGTGCCGGGCCGGCCCGCGGCCTACGCCGAACTGCCGCTCGGGCCGCCCGTTGGCCAGCACCTCGCGATCGAGGGCAGGACCTCGGCGGCGCTCGATCTGCCGCCCGGTGCCCTGCTCGCGCTGTACACCGACGGACTGATCGAGCGTCGGGACGCGTTGCTCGACGACCGCCTCGAGCAGCTCCGGTCGATCGTGGCCCCCGCGCCGCCCGAGGCCGTCGCCGCCCGCGTCATGGCGACCATGGTCGGGGCACACGCGGCGAGCGACGACATCGCCCTGCTCGTCGCCCGCCACCGGCCCTGAGCCCTACTGGTGCACGTGTTCGCGTGCCGGCTGGTCGCTGTCGGCCAGCCGGACGTCCGACTCCGCCACGAGTCCGAAGTGCACCAGCTGACGGCGGGTCAGCAGGTCGGCCACCCAGTCGTTCATCACCCGCAGCCGGTTGGCCGGCAGGGCGAGCAGGTGGTAGCCGCGGGTGACGACCTTCGCGGGCCAGCCGCTCAGCGGCACGTGCAGCGGGTCGGCCACGGCCTTCGCGCCGGCGAGGTCCACCACGAACCCCAGGTCCCGGTGGCGGTACTGCTTGCGGGTGCCCGTACCCAGCGACGCGGCGACGTTGATGCCCGCCGTGCGCCCCTGCCGCTGCGCGTGCTGCGCGGTCATCGGGGTGATCTCGCCGGGGTTGACCAGGTCCGGCACGGCGGCGACGTCGCCCGCGGCGAACACCTCCGGGTGGCCGGGCACCGACAGCCACTCGTCGACGTTCAGCCTGCCCTTGGTGGTGGCCAGGCCGAGCGGCTCCACGAGCGGATCCGGTTGCACGCCGACGCACCAGGCGACCGTGCGGGTGGGGATCTCGGTGTCGTCGGTCAACCGCACGCAGGTCTGGGTGACCTCCGCGACGCTGGTCTCCAGCCGGACCTCGATCCCGCGCCGCCGCAACGTCTTCAGTGCCGGTTCGGCGAGGTGCTCGGACAGCCCGGGCAGCACCCGCGGTGCCATGTCGACGAGCACCCAGCGCACGTCCTGCTCGCAGATCCCGTCGTAGTGGCGGCGCAGCGCCTGGCGGGTGAGCAGCTGGCCCTGCGCGACGAGCTCGGTTCCGGTGTAGCCCGCGCCCACGACGACGAACGTAGTCCGCGCCCTGCGCTCGACCGGGTCGTCCGTCTGCTCGGCGAGCTCTAGCTGGCGCAGCACGTGGTCGCGGAGGTAGACCGCTTCCCGCACCGACTTGAAGCCCTTCGCGTGCTCGCCGACGCCGGGGATCGACAGCAGCCGGGTGACGCTGCCGGACGTGATGACCAGCCGGTCCCAGTCCACATCGGACTGCCGGCCGTCGACGTCGGTGACGGACAGCCGGTGGTTGGCCAGGTCGACACCGGTGGCCTCGCCCAGCACCAGCCGCGTACGCGGCAGCTTGGTGCGCAACGGCACCGCCACCCGCCGGGGGTCGAGGGTGCCACCGGTCACCTCGGGCAGCAGGGGCACGTAGAGCATGTAGTCGTTCGGGTTCACCGCCACCAGCTCGACGTCCTCAGTGGACAGCCGACGTTCCAGTGTGCGAAGGCAGTGGTAGCCGGCGAATCCCGTGCCGACGACCACCACGCGCGGCTTGCGCCGTGTCATGAGCTCACCTCCGGCTACCGCTGGTCCGGTTCGACGTCGGGCCGCTCCTCGGCGAGCCGGTCGTCGAGCGGCCGCGGTGTGCGTTGCTCGTTGGGCGTCATGCCGTACTTGTCGGCCTCGCTCCAGCCCTCCGTCGGATCCATGCCCTCCTCGAGCGGATCCTGCT
>Ga0164241_10005353_pt1 | contig 12087 bp, 7 predicted proteins | sample OricomyardsoilBY_FD_108780 | JGI IMG/M metagenome (GOLD analysis project Ga0164241, IMG submission 108780) | Backyard soil microbial communities from Emeryville, California, USA - Original compost - Back yard soil (BY) | ecosystem: Environmental > Terrestrial > Soil > Unclassified | place: USA... | reverse complement strand
ATGCTGTTCGGCATCGTCGCGAAGAACTCGATCCTGCTGATCGACTTCGCGCTGGAGGAGATGGAGAAGGGCGTCGACAAGTTCACCGCGATCCTCGACGCGGGCCACAAGCGCGCCCAGCCGATCGTGATGACCACGATCGCGATGGTCGCGGGCATGGTGCCCACCGCCATCTCGCTCAACGGCGACAGTTCGTGGCGCGCGCCGATGGGGATCACCGTGATCGGCGGCCTGATCCTCTCGACTCTCCTGACACTGGTGATCGTCCCCGCGACCTTCAGCCTCGCCACGGGTGTCGAGCAATGGCTCGGGCCAAAGCTGCGCAAGTCGCTGCTCACCTATAAGCCGGGCGACGAAGCGGGCAGCCGCGTGATCGACCTGAAGAAGGGCGAGCATATCGACCATCATTCCGACGACGCGCGCCCGGCGGAGTGAATCTGTTCCCCTCCCGCTTGCGGGAGGGGCTAGGGGAGGGGGTGTCCGCGAGGGACACACTCCGACCTGACAGGCCCTCCCCCGACCCCTCCCGCAAGCGGGAGGGGAGAAGGAATGGCGACGGCGCGTTGGGTGGATCATGAACCTGTTCGCGCGCTCCCCCCGCTCAGCCGAGACCGTCGCCCCGGAGTTGCGCCGGATGCGCAGGGTCGCGACGGGGATGCTGGTCGCGATGGCGGCCGTCTTTCTCGCCGCGCGCGCGATCGGCCCGATCCATCCCGCCATCGGCTTTGCCCGCGCCTTTGCCGAAGCCGCGATGGTCGGCGGGCTGGCGGACTGGTTCGCGGTCACTGCCCTGTTCCGTCATCCGCTCGGGCTGCCGATCCCGCACACCGCGATCATCCCGCGCAACAAGGACCGGATCGGCGCGACGCTCGCCGCTTTCCTGCGGGACAATTTTCTCACCCCCGGCGTGGTCGCGCGGCGGATGCGCCGGGTCGATGCGGCGGGGGCGCTGGGCCGCTGGCTCGAACGCCCCGACAAGGGGAGCGGCCGCCTCGGTGCCGGAGCGTCGCGCCTCGCCGCCGACTTGCTCGAATCGCTCGATCAGGAGCGGCTGGGCGGGATGGTGAAGGGCGCGATCGGGGTGCGGCTGCGCGCCATCGAGATCGCTCCCTTGTTCGGCAAGGCGCTCGAGGCGGCGATCGCCACCGACCGGCATGTGCCGATGCTCGACGGGATGATCCGCTGGGCCTCGCGCATCCTGCTCGCCAACGAGCATCTGATCCGCGAGATGGTCCATGCCCGTTCCGGCGGAATCATGCGCTGGACCGGGCTCGACGAGACGCTCGCCAACAAGATCATCGACGGCCTCCACAAGCTGATCGACGACATGGCCACCGACTCCGAACACCCCTTGCGCGCCAAGGCCGAGGAAGGGCTGGCAGGGCTCGCCCGCGACCTCCAGCACAAGCCCGAGCTGCGCGCCAAGGTCGAGGCGTTCAAGGACGAGATGCTCGGCAATCCCGCCTTCCAACACTGGATCGAGGGCTTGTGGGAAGCCAGCCGCGCGGGGCTGCTCCGCATCGCCCGCAACCCCGGCAACGCGATGGCGGGCAAGCTCGGCGAAGCGCTGACTCAGTTCGGCGCGACGCTCCAGAGCGACCGCCGTCTCAACGACACGATCAACCGCTTCGTCCGCCGCACCGCAGTGGGCGCGGCGGCGGACTATGGCGACGGCATCGTCCGTCTGGTCTCGGACACGATCAAGGGCTGGGACGCGCGCACCATCACCGGCCGGCTGGAAAATGCCGTGGGCCGCGACCTGCAATATATCCGGATCAACGGCACCCTGGTCGGTGGACTGGTCGGGGTGGCGATGCACGCGGCGGATATGCTGCTCTAGGGCATTTCCGAAAGAGGATTGGCGATGACCAGCGAATATGAAGCGATGGCGCGGGCGGCGGAGGCGGCGATTGGCTATCGCCGGGGCGTGGCGGAAGCCGAGACCACGCCGGTTGCCGATTATGCCGCGATGATCGCCGCGTTCGAGGCGCCGGTGCCCGAGACCGGCGGTGATGCCGACGCGATCATCGCCGAACTGATCGAGAAGGCGACCCCCGGCATTCGCGCCGCGACGGGGCCGCGCTTTTTCGGATGGGTGATCGGCAATTCGCACGCGACGGGGGTTGCCGCCGACTGGCTGACGGCGGCCTGGGGGCAGAATGCCGCCAATCTCGTCTCCGCGCCCGCGGCTTCGGCGATCGAGAAAGTGGCGGCGGACTGGCTGCTCGATCTGCTGGGCTTGCCACGCGAGGCTTCGGTCGGGTTCGTGACCGGGGCGACGGTCGCCAATTTCGTCTGCCTTGCCGCCGCGCGAAGCGAAGTGCTGCGGCGTGCCGGTTGGGACGTCGAGGCCGAGGGCATGTTCGGGGCGCCGCCGCTCGAGGTGGTGATCGGGGCGGATGCGCATGCCACCGTCTATTCGGGGCTCAAATATCTGGGGCTTGGGGCGAAGCGCGTGAAGATCGTCGAGAGCGACGCTTCCGGGCGGATGCTGGCGCGTGATTTCGAGCGCGTGGTGAAAAGCTGCACCGGCCCGGTGATCGCGATCGCGCAGGCGGGGCAGATCAATACCGGCGCGTGCGATCCCTTCGCCGAGATCGCGCCCATCGCGAAGGAGGCGGGGGCATGGCTGCATGTCGATGGCGCGTTCGGGCTGTGGGCGCAGGTCGCTCCCGGGCGGGCGCATCTGACCGCCGGGGTGGAAGCCGCCGATAGCTGGGCGACCGATGGGCATAAATGGCTCCAGACCCCCTATGACAGCGGCTTCGCGATCGTTCGCGATACCGAGGCGCACCGGCGGGCGATGGCAGTCTCGGCTTCCTATCTGCCGTCCGCCGAAGGCGCCGAGCGCGATCCTTCGGCTTATGTGCCTGAACTGTCGCGGCGCGCGCGGGGGTTCGCGGCGTGGGCGATGATCCGGCAATTCGGGCGCGAGGGCCTCGCGCATCTGGTCGAGTGCCACTGCCAGATCGCGCGGCACATGGCCGAGCGGCTGGCCGACGAAGCCGGAGTCGCACTGGTCGCGCCGGTGGAGCTCAACCAGTTCATGGTCCGGTTCGGGGGCAGCGACGACGCCACGCTCGCCACCGTGAAGCAGGTTCAGGACGACGCGGTCGCATTCATCGGCGGCGCGCTGTGGCGCGGGCAATGGGTGATGCGCGTCTCGGTCAGCTCCGCCGCGACGACGATGGCCGAGGCGGACGTAACCGTGGACGCGGTGCTCAGCGCTTGGGCGAAGGTCCGTAGCCGGTAAGCGAATAGGGACGCGCCGATACCGCGGTCGCCCAGCTCTTGTTCGGCTTCGGGCTCATCCGGAAGCGAAGCTCGCCCCCGGCCACGACCTGTTCGTGCGTGATATAGCCCTTCGCCAGCGGCTTTCCGTTGAGCGTCACCGCGCCGACATAGGGGTTCGCATCCGACAGGCCCTCGGTGACGATGGTAAAGGTTTTGTCCCCCACGCGCAGCACCGCGCGATTCACGAAGGGCCGCCCGATCACATATTGGTTCGATCCCGGCGTGACCGGATAGAAGCCGAGCGACGTGAAGACGAGCCAGGCCGACATCTGCCCCAGATCATCATTGCCGGAAAGGCCGTCGGGGGTCGGCTTGTACTGGCTCTCGACGATCTGCCGCAGCCGCTCCTGCGTCCGCCAGGGCTGGCCGGCATAGCTGTACAGATAGGCAGTGTGGTGGCTGGGCTCGTTGCCATGGATATATTGGCCGATCAGCCCGGCGATATCCTCGGCATGGCTGTAATCGAGCTTTGAATTGTCGAAATCGAACATCGCGTCGAGCTTGGCGACAGTCGCGCGATCGCCGCCCAGCGCGCGGATCAGCCCGCCCTGATCCTGCGGCATGAACCACGAATATTGCCAGGCATTGCCCTCGGTATAGTCCGATCCATAGTTGATCGCGGTCGGATCGAACGGTTCGCGGAAAGACCCGTCCGATTTGCGCGCGCGGATGAAACCGGTCTTCGCGTCGAAGCTGTTGCGCCAGTTGAGCGCGCGCTTCTCGAACCGCTCGGCAATGTCGAGCCGCCCCATCGCGCGCGCCATGCGGGCGATGGTCCAGTCGTCATAGGCATATTCGACGGTCTTGGAGGCGGCCTCGGGCTCCTTGTCGATCGCGGCATAGCCATTGGCGATATAGCCGTCCAAGCCGCCATAAGGGCCGTAATCGGCGCTGGCGACCATCGCCGCCAGTGCGCGGTCGGCATCGAAACCGGGGATCTTCTTGAGGTATGCGTCGGCGATGACCGGGACCGCGTGATAGCCGATCATCGTCCACGTCTCTCGCCCATGAAATTGCCAGACGGGCAGGATGCCGGAGGGCGATGCCTGCTGGCTGGCGATCAGCGAGTTGACGAAGTCGGTGGTGCGCTTCGGCTGGATCAGCGTCAGCAGCGGATGTTCGGCGCGGAAGGTATCCCACAGCGAAAAGGTCGAGTGGAAGGTGAAGCCCTTGGCCTGGTGAACCTGATCGTCGGGGCCTCGGTACCGGCCATCGGCGTCGCCATAGACGGTTGGGCCGAGCAGGCTGTGATACAGTGCGGCATAGAGCATCTTCCGCATCGGCGCGGGGGCGTCGATATCGAGCACGCCCAACGCCTCGTCCCACGCCTCGACGGTCTTCGCCCGGATCGCGTCGAAATCGCCGGGTTCGCTGCCGAGATTGGCGATGGCGGCGCGCTCGTCGACGCCCGAGATTGCGACCTTCACTTCGAGCGGCTTGGTCAGCGTGCCGAAATCGAGCTGCGCGACCAGCGCCCGCCCGGCGATCTGCGCGGCATCGTCGCGGCCGCGGCTCGGGCCCTGAAAGCCCTTGTACGGCACCTTCTCCTCGCGATTGTAGAATGCGTGTCCGGTCAGCGGGGCGGAGAAGCGCATCGCGAAATAGAGCTTGCGCCCCGCCGCCCAGCCGCGCGTCTCGCGCATGCCGGTGATGGTGCCGTCGGGGTGCAGCCGCAGCGTCGACCAGAGGATCTTGCCCGGATAATTGTAGAGCGAGCTGCGCAGGTCGAGCACGAGATGCGCGGCCTGCTCGCCGCGAAAGCTGTAGCGCTGAACACCGACGCGCGTGCCCGCGGTCATTTCGGCGAACACTCCGGTCCCCGCCTCGCGCAGGATCACCGAATAATAGCCCGGGCTGGCATTCTCGCCGATATGGAACAGGCGCGCGCGATAGCCAGAATGCGGCACGGCGGGATCGCCGGGCTCGAGGGGCACGACGTTGCCCGCGACCGGCATCACTAATATGTCGCCCAGATCCGAATGCCCGGCGCCCGAGAAGTGAGTCATCGAGAAGCCCTGGATCGTCGGGTCTTCGTAGCGATAGCCCGCGGCATGGCTGTAACAGGCGCGAATCTCGCAGCTCGTGTCGGTATCGGGGCTTAGCTGGACCATCCCGAACGGAGCGCTCGCGCCGGGATAGGTATGGCCTTCGCCGCCGGTGCCGATGAACGGATCGACACGCTGCGATGGGGAGGTCTGGGCGTTGGCGCTGACGATCAGCGCGAAGGCGGTGGCGATCGTGAAGAGGCTTCGCATGGGGGTGTTAGAGCATATTGCGGCGGGGGTGCGCGAGGGGCATCACCGGCGCCATGATCGAAATCACCAGCGGGCCGCTATCGGCCTCCATCAATCCATTCGGCGCGGAGCTTTCGTCGCTGCGCGATGCCGAGGGGCGCGAGTTGATGACCGACGCCGATCCAGCGTTCTGGACCGGGCGCGCGCCGTTGCTCTTCCCGATCGTCGGGGCGCTGAACAATGACTGCTACCGGGTCGATGGGCGCGAATACGGCCTGCCCAAACATGGCTTCGCGCGCCGGATGCTGTTCGACGTCGTCGAGGTGGCAGCGGATCGGGCGACGCTCAGGCTGACCGATTCGGAGGCGACGCTGGCGGTGTATCCATGGGCGTTTTCGCTCGACATCGGCTTCGTCCTGTCGGGGGCGACGCTTTCGATCGAGGCGACGATCGGCAATCCGGGCGATGCCGCGATGCCGGCGAGCTTCGGGTTTCACCCGGCCTTTGCCTGGCCGCTCCCCTATGGCCGCGACCGCGCGGAGCACCGCATCCTGTTCGAAGCGGACGAGAGGCCGTTGCGGGCGCTGACCGCCGAGGGTTTGATCGCGCCCGGGGAGCGGCCTTCGCCGCTCGACGGCCGGATACTGCATCTGGCCGATGCGCTGTTCACCGACGACGCGCTGATCTGGGCGCCGGTCGCGTCCCAAAGCGTGACCTATGGCGCGAGCGACGGGCCGCGATTGCTGGTCGAATTTCCCGATACGCCGATGCTCGGCATCTGGACCAAGCCCGGCGCGCACTATGTCTGCATCGAGCCGTGGCACGGCATCGCCGACCCTGCGGGCTATACCGGCGAGTTCCGCGACAAGCCCGGTGTGTTCGAAGTGGCGCCGCACGGCGCGGCCCGCATCAACATGCGAGTGACGTTGCGCGATTGAGTCGCTAGAGGGCCCGCCCATGCCTTCCAACGACAGACGTACCTTCGCGATCATCTCGCACCCCGACGCCGGCAAGACCACGCTGACCGAAAAGCTGTTGCTATTCGGCGGCGCGATCCATCTGGCGGGCGAAGTGAAGGCGCGCGGTGCGGCGCGGCGTGCCCGGTCGGACTGGATGAAGATCGAGCAGCAGCGCGGGATTTCGGTGACCTCGTCGGTGATGACTTTCGAGCGCGAAGGCATCACCTTCAACCTGCTCGACACCCCGGGTCACGAGGATTTCAGCGAGGACACCTACCGCACGCTGACCGCGGTCGACTCCGCCGTCATGGTGATCGATGCGGCCAAGGGCATCGAGCCACAGACCCGGAAACTGTTCGAAGTGTGCCGCCTCCGCAGCGTGCCGATCATCACGTTCGTCAACAAGGTCGACCGCGAGGGCCGCCAGATCTTCGAGACGCTCGACGAGATCGCCGACATGCTGGCGCTCGACGTGGTGCCGATGACCTGGCCGGTCGGCATGGGCGGCGAGTTCGAGGGCATTTACGACCTGGTCGATAATCGCCTGCTGCTTCCCGAGGGCGGCAGCCGAGAATTCCAGGGCAAGGTCGAGCAGATGACCGGGCTCGACGATCCCAGGCTCGACACCTTCCTGTCGGCGCAGGCCGCCGCCCGGCTGCGCGAAGAAATCGAACTGGCGGGCGTCGGCTATCCCGAATTCGATGCCGAGGCGTATCTGAGCGGCGATCTCACGCCGGTCTATTTCGGATCGGCGCTCAAGGAATTCGGCGTCGATTCGCTGATCGACGCGATCGCGCGCTTCGCTCCGCCGCCGCACGCGCTGCCCGCCGAACCCGCGCCGGTTTCGCCCGACGATCCGCAGGTCTCGGGTTTCGTGTTCAAGGTCCAGGCCAATATGGACCCCAATCACCGCGACCGGATCGCGTTCATGCGGCTCGTCTCTGGCACCTTCAAGAGGGGCATGAAGCTCACTCCGACGGGCCATGGCAAGCCGATCGCGATCCATTCGCCGATCCTGTTCTTCGCGCGCGAACGCGAGCTGGCCGACGAGGCGTTCCCGGGCGACATTATCGGCATTCCCAACCACGGCGTGCTGCGCGTGGGCGATACGCTGAGCGAGAAAGCGGATGTGCGCTTCACCGGGCTGCCCAATTTCGCGCCCGAAATCCTGCGCCGCGTGGTGCTGAAGGACCCGACCAAGACCAAGCAGCTCCGCAAGGCGCTCGACGACATGGCCGAGGAAGGCGTGACTCAGGTCTTCTATCCCGACATCGGATCGAATTGGGTGATCGGCGTGGTCGGCCAGCTCCAGCTCGACGTGCTGCTCTCGCGCCTCGATGCCGAATACAAGGTCGCGGCGGGACTGGAGATGGCCCCGTTCGAAACCGCGCGCTGGGTGTCGTCGGAAAACCCGGCGGACCTCAAGAGCTTCGAGGAGCTCAATCGCGGCGGCATGGCCAAGGACCGCGACGGCAACCCGGTGTTCATGGCCAAATCGGCGTGGGAAGTCGGCTACCTCACCGAACGCTATCCGAACGTGAAGTTCGCGGCGACGCGGGAGCGCTGAGGCGCGAGAGGCTTGAAATGTTGGATTTGGCCTGCTTGGCTCAGCGCGCTCCGTCGTCGGGGACCGCTCTGTGACATCGCGAATCCGCTATCCCCGGCCAAAGCGCGTTTTGGGCTGACCTTTTGTGATTTTCCGTTTCGCACTATCCGCGAACGAAACCCGCCGACCAGTGTGAAGTTCGTGTGAACTCTGGCGAATCCGGCACGATTGCAATGCTCGCCAACGGCGCGGGCTCACCGTGGCGGCGTCAATCCACCCAATCGCGCTTCAGGAAGCGGCTGGCGATCAGCATCAGCAGGCCCGCGACCAGATACATGCACAGGCCGGCCGCGATCGCGTAGCGCAACCCGTCGGCGGCGCCGTAAGCGGGGGTGAATGCCTTGGACAGCGAACCCACCGCCCAGCTGCCCAGCCCCAGCCCGATCAGATTGTTGATCAGCAGGAAGCTTGCCGATGCGGTCGCGCGCATATGCGCCGGGACGAGGTGCTGGACCGCGGTGAGCACCGGGCCGAGCCAGACATAGACCAGGGCCTGGGGCACCACGAACAGCGCGAAGGTCGCCATCCAGCTGTTCGCGAGCACCCCGGCGATGAACAGCGGCGTTCCCGCGACATAGCAGATCGCCGGGGCCAGCGCGTACCATTTGCGGTCACGCCCGCCCATCCGGTCGCCCAGCCAGCCGCCGAGCAGGATGCCCGCGACTCCGCCGGTGAGCAGCAGCGCGCCGAAGAACTGGCCGACCTGCGCCAGGTTGAAGGCGTAGCTGCGCATGATCATGCTCGGCAACCAGAACGCCACGCCGTATCCGCACATCGATCCCGCCGCCGCGCCGAAGGCGAGCAGCCAGAAGCTGGGCTTGGCGGCGAGGATGCCGAACACCCGCGTGATCGGCACCTTGCCCCCGGCCTCCTTGTCGCGCGCCGGATCCTTGACGATCAGCTTGAAGGGGACGGCGATGACCAGGCCGAGCAGCCCGACCACGATGAAGGCCGTGCGCCATTCGATATTCTGGGCGATATAGCCGCCGAGCAGCGCTCCGCCCGCGCTGCCGAGCGGGATGCCCAGCGAATAGATCGACAGCGCGCGCGCCCGCCGTTCCGGGGGATAGGCGTCGCTGATCAGCGCATAGCTGGGCGCCACGCCGCCTGCTTCGCCGACGCCGACGCCGAGCCGGAACAGGAACATCTGGGTGAAATTCTGCGCGAAGCCGCACAGCGCGGTGAAGGCGCTCCACACGCCCAGCGACACGGTGATCACCCAGCTGCGGCTCGTCCGGTCGGCGAGCAGCGCGAAGGGGATGGCGAGCGTCGAATAGAGCACCGCGAAAGCGAGCCCGCCGAGCATCCCCAGCTGCGCGTCGTCGAGCCCGAGATCGGCCTTTACCGGCTGAGCGAGGATCGAGAGGATCTGCCGATCGAGAAAGTTGAAGATGTAGACCAGCAGCAGCATCGCGAGAACGATGCCGCGCTGGGCGCGGGCGGGTTGGGTACGGGCCATCGGGCTTCCCTGAAAAGAAAAAGGCCGGGTGTCGAGTGACGCCCGGCCTTTGAGGTGTTGGTGCGAGGGGAGTTCGCTCTGGATCAGAACTTGATCGTGCCGGTGATGAAGACCTGGCGCGGATTGCCGTAATAGGCGGTCAGCACGCCTTCGTTGCCCAGCGTCGAATCATAGCCCGGCACCCCCAGCGCGGGGCCCGCGCCCACGCCGTTGCCGACGAACTGGCCGGTGTCGGGGTTCTGGAACATGAAGTTATAGCCCGCGACGATGTAGCGCTTGTCGGTCAGGTTGCGGCCGTGAAGGCCGAGCGAGAACATCCCGTTGATGTCCCACACCAGGTTCGCGTCCCACAGCGCGAAGGCCGGCTGGTCGAGGCCCGGGGTGCGCAGTTCGAATTGCTGGCTGTCGCCGCGATAGGACCAGGTCGTGTTGAAGTTGACCGAGCCCTCGCCCACCGGCGCGGTATAGGCCAGCGTGGCCGACAGGTTCCAGTCGGGGGTGTTCTGGATCGCGCGCCGGCTGGCCACGTCGATGCCGCGCGAATCGATGAAGCGCTTGTACTTGGCGTCGAGGTAACCGAGCGTCCACGAGAAGTTCAGCCGGCCGCCGGGCGTGCCCAGATTGCGAGCGACGGCCACATTGCCTTCGAACTCGACGCCCTTGAACTCGGCTTTGCCGGCATTGGTGGTGATCCCGGCGAAAGTCGTGACGCCGCCGACGGTGAGACCGATCGACCCCGGCACCTGCACGTCGGTATAGTCGGCATAGAAGCCGGCCAGCGCGAAGGTCAGGCGGCGGTCGAACAGCGATGCCTTCCAGCCCGCCTCATAGGAGACGACGGTTTCGGGATCGAACGACAGGAAATTATAGATGTCCTGCTGGTCGCCGCCGGCGCCATTGATGCCATTGCCATTGAGGTCGGGGGCCGAGATGCCGACGCCGCGCGGATCGAAGCCGCCGCCCTTGAAGCCTTTCGAATAGCTCGCATAGAGGGTGTGATCCGGGCTGGGCTTGAACGAGATCGAGGCGCGCGGGGTGAATTTCTCGAAATCCGCGACGCCGCGGAAATCGGTCTGGCGCAGGATCGGCGCGGTGGTGCCGCCGAAGAAGGGCGAGCTGCCCAGATAGACGTTGCGCTGGACCACCGATTCGCGGCGGTCCCAGGTGTAACGGCCGCCGACCGACACGCTGAACATCGTGCCCAGATTGTACGTGAAATCGCCGAAGATCGCTCCAGTCTTGGTATCGACATCGCCAAAGGTCAGCGCCGTGACGGTCGCCGGCGTGCGTACGTCGAACACGGTGCGCGAGCTGGCGTCGAGCCAATAGCCGCCGATCAGGCCGTCGAAACCGCCGGTGGAGATCAGCAGCTGGACTTCCTGGCTCAGCTGCGTGTTGTTGTAGAAAGCGGGCACATCGACATCGACCGCGGGCAGCGCGTCGAAATCGATCGGCGAGGCGCTGTCATCCTTGCGATAGCCGGTGATCGAACGGAACGTGAGCCAGTCGGTCGGCTTGAGCTCGATCAGGCTGGAGATGCCCCACGCCTCGACCTTCTGCGCCGGATCCGCGAGTCCGCCGCGGCTGTCATAGACATTGGCCAGCACGGGCGCGTTGGTTGCGAGCGAAGGGATCAGCCGGTGGCCCCCGCGCGCTTCGCTGGTGTCACGGGTATAGTCGCCGGTGACGCGGATGAAGGCCTCGCTGCTCGGCGCGATCTCGATCGTGGCGCGGCCGGCCAGCACGTCCTTGTTGTAGTTCTCGCGGCCGGTGGTCAGGTTGGTGCCGAAGCCGTCGCGCGTGAGCCGGGCGACCGCGCCGCCGACACGGACCGTGCCGTCGCCGATCGGCAGGCTGCCGCTGATCACGCCGTCGATCTGGTTGTAGCTGCCATAGGTGCCGCGCAGCTTGAGCGTCGGCGTGTCGCCGAGCCGGCGGGTGACGTACTTGATCGCGCCGCCGATGGTGTTGCGGCCATAGAGCGTGCCCTGCGGCCCGCGCAGCACTTCGATCCGCTCGACGTCATAGATGTCGAGCACGGCGGCCTGGGGACGGTTGAGGTAGACGTCGTCGAGATAGATGCCGACGCCCGCTTCGAAACCGGCGACCGGATCCTGCTGGCCGACGCCGCGGATGAAGGCCGAAAGCGTCGAATTGGTGCCGCGCGACACTTCGAGCGTCACGTTCGGGGTGACATTGGCGATGTCGGTGATGTCGATCGCGCCGCTATTCTCGAGCTGCTCGCCACTGAACGCAGTGACTGCGATCGGCACGTCGAGCAGCGATTCCTCGCGGCGGCGGGCCGTGACGACGATTTCGCCGTCATAATCTTCGCTGGCCTGAGGCTGATCGCCGCTGTCCTGCGCATAGGCGGGGATGGCGGTGAGCGCGGCGAAGGCGGCGCCGGCGTAGAGAATCGTACGGGCTGACGGATATAGGCGCGACATTGGTCTTTCCTCCCCTGTTCGGACCCGCTCTTATCGAGGCGGGTTGTAAGCGGTTGCCCGACGCTATACTGAAACATGAACCAGGTTT
>Ga0164241_10005352_pt1 | contig 12088 bp, 12 predicted proteins | sample OricomyardsoilBY_FD_108780 | JGI IMG/M metagenome (GOLD analysis project Ga0164241, IMG submission 108780) | Backyard soil microbial communities from Emeryville, California, USA - Original compost - Back yard soil (BY) | ecosystem: Environmental > Terrestrial > Soil > Unclassified | place: USA... | reverse complement strand
TCGCCACGCGCGAGGCGCTGCGCAAAACCTTCGACCACGGCCGTCTTGCCCACGCCGGCTTCGCCCGTGAGGATGGGGTTGTTCTGGCGGCGGCGCATGAGGATGTCGACGATCTGGCGGATCTCTTCGTCGCGGCCCGTGACCGGGTCCATCTTGCCTTCCTTGGCCCGCTCGGTCATGTCCACGCAGAACTTCTTCAGCGCTTCGCCCTTGCCCATGGCGGCCGGCGCCATCGATCCGCTTTCCGTGCCCGGTTCGCCCGAGCCCATGCCCGTGCCGTCCTGCGCGCCGAGCTTGGCTTCCTGCGTGCCGCCGCAGATCTTCTGGAAGTTCTCGGCCAGGTCGTCGGCGCGCACCTTGGCGAATTCCTTGGAGATGGAGAGCAGCATGTTGCGCAGGTTCGTGCTCTTCATCATGCCGATCATCAGCGTGCCGGTGCGCACGTGGGCTTCGCCGAACTGCAGCGTGGCGTAGACCCAGGCCCGCTCGATCGAGTTCTCGATCGACTCGGAGAAATCGCTGATCGAGGTGGAGCCGCGCGGCAGGCGGTCCAGCGCCGCCGTCATGTCCTTGGCCATCGCGGAGGCGTCGATCTGGTAGTGGCGCAGGATGGCGTCCAGATCGGTCTCGTTGTTCTGCACCAATTGCACGATCCAGTGGACGAGTTCCACATAGGGATTGCCGCGCATCTTGCAGAAGACGGTGGCGCTTTCGATGGCCTTGTAGGCCATCGGGTTGAGCTTGCCGAACAGGGCAACGCGGCTGATCTCACTCATGGTCTCGTTCTCCTCAATGGATCTTCTGTTTCATGCGCGCACGGGCGCGGGTCAGGGTTCGTTCCACATCGATGACGAGTTCGTCGGCATCGTGGTTCTTGCTGTAATTTCCGAGCCAGGTGCTGCGGCCCAGTTCACCGCTGCGGCCCAGGCGCAGCTTGGGCACATCGGCCTTCACGAGGATGAGCTGCAAGTCCCATTCGAACTCCAGCCCCACCCACTGCCTCACCATCGCCTGCAGCCGCGCCAGATCGCTGCCGCCCGGCAGGAAGGCGTGATAGCGCGATTCGCGCATGGGCCCGATGACGATGCGGAACTTGTGCTGCACGTCCCACACCGTGCCGCCCAGCACCGCGCCCTGGCCCAGGCATTGCGCGATGTTGTCCTTGTGTCTTGTCTTGAGCCGCGTGCGTTCGTCCGTGCCCAGCGGCATCCAGTGGCCCTTCCATTGCTCGATCCGCACATCGGCATCGAACTCGGAACGGCACCATTGCAGTAGGCCATCGGCGTCGCGCGTCTGGCGGGCGAGGCGGCCGGTGAAGTGCAGCTTGGCCTCGTCGCCCACGGCATCGCGCTCCAGCAGGCTTTCCATGCCGATGCCGGACAAGGCGCCCAGGCGCAGCGCAAAGCTCTTGTCGCTGCGGCGGTCCAGGCTGATGGTCGGTTGGGCCTGGGCCCAGGCCCGGTAGAACAGCAGCGTGAGGCGATGGCTCAGCAGATCGAGCATGCGCTGCAGCGTGGGGTCGTCGGCCTGCACGCGGCGTTCGCGGATCAACTCGGTCAGGTGGGTGGGCAGGGCGCCGTGCGGACCGGTCAGGCCGAAGATGCGTTGCTCGATGCGGGGCTTGCGGGCGTTGAGCTCAATCGCCTGCAGCGGCACCGGCGCAAAACTCAGCTCGGCCGGTTGCGACATTCGCACCGGTTCGTCGGCCGGGCGCAGCGCTTCACCGAGGCGCGGCAACTCGGGGTTGACGGCCTCGACCTTGCGCAGGAATTGATAGAAGTCGTGACGCCAGGGTTCAGCGGCAGCCTGTTCGAGCCACGTGTGGAAATCGGTGTTCATATCACCGGCCTCGTGCCGCGCTTGGGCGCGAAGCGGGCGACCTCGCCGCGCGAGAGCGATTCCAGCACCGTCTCCACAAAGCTGTTCATCGAGACGTGCCGCGAAAGGTAAGCATGCAGCGCCGCGCCGAACAGATAGGCGCTGCCTCCCGCATGGCCGAGTTCATCGACGGTGAGCTTGATCTCCACGCCCCGGCCAAAGGCAATCGGGCCCTTGGCCGGATGGCGGCGCACCACGGGCTTGGCCTGTACGGCCTGCAGCGATTCGATCTGCCGCCGCGCCGCGTTTTCGCTCGACTGCGGCAAGCGCCCCAGCAGGTCGCGCAGGCCGCGCAGGGCCGTGCCGTCTTCGTTGCCGTCCAGCAGCGAGAGGTAGTTCAGCGACAGCAGGTTGATGAGCCGCCAGGCCACCGCGCCTTCACGCAGGGCCGAAGCCGGCCGCGAAGGGCCGGCCACCATGCGCACGCTCTGCAGCGGCACACCGGCATCGAGCGTGAACTCGGCCGAGCCGCCGGTGGGCAGGAAGACGGACAGGTCGCGGTTGGTACACAGCGTCTGCACGGAAATCTGGCTCAGCCGCTCGCCGTAGGGTGCTTCGAAGGGATCGACCAGGGAGACGAACACCTCGCTGCCGATGTAGCCGCTGCGCGGGCCGTCGCGGCGCGCCTTCTCGCTCAGGTGGCGGGGCTCGCGCCAGATCGTGTAGTGGGCCGTGGTGCGGCCGGGCTGGCCGCGGTCGGGGCCGTAAAGCGGCAGGAAGCGGCGCTCGGTGCCGGCCTCGTCGTAGCCGGTCATGCCGATGACGTCGTAGACCTCGTAGTCCAGCGGCGTGGTGCGGTCGGGCACGACCTGGAATTCGAACTGGCCTTCGGAGGTGTGGATCCGGTCGGCGCGCTTCTCGAAGAGGTTCACCGCCGGCAGGCAGTTGGTGATGAAGTTGTCGGGCGTGACCAGGCCCTCCAGTCCCTGGCCACTCTGCGAGAGCAGCAGCACGAGGTCGAACGAACTGCTCTTGCACTGAGAGAAGGCGTTAGCAAGCCCATCCACCTCGATGAAGAGGAAGCGCTCGGCGAAGGCAAAGTACTCCTGCAGCAGGCGCACACCGGCGAACTTGTTCGGCGGCGTGGGCAGCATGGCTTCGTCGTCGGCATAGCCCACGGGGTGGACTTCGGCGTCGGGCTGCCAGGTGCGCGCATTGCCATGCGCGCCGGTACCGGGCGTCGGCCCGGCCATCACGCCCACCACGCTGGCCAGGCACAGCTCGTGCAGCTTCATGGCCACGTCGGCCTGGCCAGACAGATAGAAACGCAGCGAGTCGACCTTGAGCTGCGCGAAGGTCATGCCGCCAGGCAAGGTCAAGGTCAAGCGGACGGCGCTGCGGGCCCGCTGGTTCAGCGGCAGGGTGGACACACCCAGCTCGGACAGGTTCAGCATCAGCTCCGCGCCGGTGGTCTGCACCGGCGTGAGCGTGGTGGCCTGGGCCGAGCGGAATTCGCAGCGCGTGGCCGTCACGGCGCTTTGCGGGCCTGTGAGCGAGGTGCCACGCGGTATCACATGGCCCTTCAGCAGATTGGCGTCGGGCGTGGGCTGCACGCGCGCCACCATCATGGCCGGGATGGGCGCGAGAAAGCCGGGGTAGATCAGTTCCAGCAGGCGGTGCGAGAGGCGCGGGAATTCGGCGTCGAGCTTGAGCTGCACGCGGGCCGACAGGAACGCGCTGCCTTCGAGCAGGCGCTCCACATAGGGGTCGGCAACTTCGAGGCCTTCCATGCCCAGACGCGCGGCGATCTTCGGAAATTCTTCGGCGAACTCGGCCCCGAGCTCGCGCAGATAGCGCAGTTCCTGGTTGTAGTAACGGAGAAGTCTCGCGTCCATTTCAGTCCGCCGCGGTACAGAAAGCAGAAATGCAACCACAGAGGCACAGAGGCACAGAGAAATCCGAACAGCTGTTTCTCCGTGCCTCTGTGCCTCTGTGGTTGCCTTGGTATTGAGCAGTCATCGATTCAGCTCCCGCACCTGGGTATGGCCGGTCTCGATGTCCATGTCGGCGGACAGCATCAACTCCAGCGGCACGGGCTGGCTCCACATCTGGCCGCGGATGATGATCTGCATGACGTTGTGCGTGGATTCGGATTCGCTGCCGGTGCGCACTTCCACGCGCAGTGTCTTGGGGTCGATGCGAGGCTCGAACTGGCGGATCGCCTCTTCGATGCTGGATTCGATGGCGCCGTTGTTCAGCGAGGACAGCGTCAGGCCCGCAAAGGCCGGCATGCCGAAGTTCAGCACCGAGCGGCGCGCCTCCTCGTTCGCGGCCCAGAGGGCGATCCCCTCAGCTTGGTCCGAGGCAGGATCGGGTTCATCCCGGGTGGCATTGAACAACCAGGACAGGTCGCGCAGCACGGCGGCGCGCAGTTGCTGGCGGGTGAGCGCACGCACATCGGCCGATTCCGCTTTGGATTTCGGATCGGCGTCGATGAGCCGGTCCAGCAGCGAGGGCTGGAGTCGGTCGCGTGAGTTCAGGCTGACCATGTCAGTGCCCCGCTCCAAAGAAAGTTTCCGGAACGCAGAGGACGCAAAGAGACGCAGAGAGCGCAGAGGTATTCGAGGCCGATACCCCTCCGCGACCTTTGCGTCTCTTTGCGCTCTCTGCGTTCCTGAAGCTTGAATTCAGCATGTCAGTTGAACTCGATGAGCATGACTTTGAGGAGGTCGTGCTCGCCGGTATCGGTCACCAGCACGCGCTGCCCATAACCCGCAAATCGCTCGGGGCCGATCTCGCGCCATTCCGTCTTGGCCGCCATCAGCAACTGGCCGTCTTCCTGCGTTTCGGTACCGGGATAGCGGGTGGGGATCATGGCCACCGCTTCACCGCCGTTGGCGAAGGAGAGCGTGGCCGGCATCCAGACGCGGTCGCGCAGGTCCACGGGCGGCTCCATCACGATCTTGGAGAGGCTGGCGAAGGGCACCCAGTAGTAGCGGCCGTTGACCATGGCTTCGAGCGCGGGGCCGAGGCGCGAGTCGGCGTCGGCCAGCCATTCAAAGGGCTCGCCGTTGATCATGCCGGCGCGGGTGGGCGCTTCGTCAAAAGCCTTGTTGGCCAGATCGTCGCTGCCGGTGATCAGCGACTCGATCAAGAGGGCCAGCCATTGCTCGGGTTGGCCAAAAATCATGGGCGGGCGTTTGCCGTCGAACACGCTCTTGCGCAGCAATTCGCAGCGCAGCGCGTGGCCCACCATCTCGCGCATCGGGCCGGTGTCGCTCTGCATGTCGGCGACGACATTGAGCTGGGTGTGGGCCCGTTCCCACTGGCCCAGCACGCAGAGCAGCTGGGCCATGAAGATGCGCAGCTCAGCTTTCGCCGGTGCAGCCTTGACGGCCGTGGTCAGCGCAGCAAGCGCGGCTTTGGGGTCCGCAGCGCGGACCAGGGCTTCGGCTTGGGCGAGGGGTTCAGTCATTGTGTTTTTCCTTGAGTGAACAAGTGAACCGGTGAACGAGTGAACGAGTGGAATACCTCGGGATGCGGGGGGACTGTTTTCACCTGTTCACCTGTTCACTTCTTCTCAAAACCCATGTCCGCAATCGCCGCAGAAGCGGGCATTGCGCGCGGCCATGACGCCGCAGGTGGGGCAACTTTTGAAGGTGCTGGCCATGTCGTAGCCGCATTCGCCGCAAAAGCGCCCGCCGGCCGTGACGCACTGGCAGCTGGGACAGGTCATGTTTGACGCCGTGGCGGCGGCTTCGGACTGCTGGCGGTCGGCCAGGGCCGCGCCCTGGCGTTCCTTGGTCACGCATTCCACGCATTCCTGCTGGCGACTGTCCCAGCAGTCATCGCACACGCCGTGGTGGCAGCCGCCGCATTCGGTGTACATCGTTCGTGCGCGCTGCATCGCTTCGTCGAAGGCCTTGGCCTTCGCACCACCGGCGCCCATGTCGGCAAAGTTGCCGGTGGCGTAGCCCGCAGATCGCACGCTCGAGAACAGGAAGCCGAAGCGCATCAGCAGGCCCGAGAACTGGCCCATGCGATGGGGCTTGAAGGTGCTCTTCCAGCGGCGGTCGCAGCACTGGCAATAGAACTCGAACTGGAAGCCCGAGTCGACGTCGGCACCGCCAACGCTGATGTCACGATAGTTTTCAAGCGCCATGGCTTATGGGCCTTCCTTTTTGTCTTTGCCGGCATGCTGAAGTGCCTTGCCGTCGGGCCGGTTCTTCTCTTCCTCGTGGGCTTTGACGAGTTCTTCCCAGACCGCCTTGAGGTCCTGCACATTCATGCCGCCGCCCAGCAGTTCCAGGCCGATCTTCTTGAACTCGGCCTTTTTGGCGGTGCCTGGCACCTCGGTGCTGGCGCCTTGCGGCCGTTCGAGCTTGGCGATCTTGGTGCCGGACTTCAGGTCCGGGCGGTGCTTGAAGGTGATGGTGCGGTAGTCGAAGACCCAGTCTTCGTCCACCGTGGCCCCCTTGTCGCTGATCGCAGTCTGGACGTCGTATTCCTTGATCGTGAGGTCCACCAGTTCGACGGTGAGCTCGAACATCATGTCCACCGAAGCGTCATCGACCGCCAGCATCGCATGGAGCTTTTCTCCCTTGGACATGGCCGCGAGCATGGCCGTGGTCGACTTGTCCATGAGCTTGGTGATGGACAACAAGGAGGGCTCGCCGACAACGGCCTCATTCTTGGCACGGCCCAGGTTCCAGCTCCAGCTGTCGAGCTCGATCCATTCCTCGTATTCGTCGACCGTGCATTCGCCCTTGATCCAGCCGGTGCTCGGGCTGGTCAGGTGCATGAAGATGCGTGAGTTCTCAGACATGGTCAGTCGTCCTCGCCTTCGAACTTGAAGCTCATCATGGCGCCGCGCGCACTGCCTTTGCCGGCCGGGAAGTAGTCGATCTTCAGATCCTTGTAGGCCAGCACCAGGTCCTCATTCAGCGAGAGGAAGGAACCGCCCTCGCTGGCATTGCTGCTGATGCTCTTGATGCGCACCCGGTTCGCGGTGACGACCATCAGCACGGGCATTTTTTCGCCCGTCTTCAGCGCCGACACGCCCACCAGGCTGATGACGGCGGTGTTGGCGAGCACGGCCTTGGACATCAGGGACGGGGTCGAGCTGTGCAGTTCCTTGCGCTCGTCCATGTGATTGAACAGGGCCGTGGTCGCGCCATCCAGGTACTTGGACAGGCGCAGTTCCTTGGGATCCCAGTTCTTCGTCGTCTTCTCGGCGCTGGCGGCAACGCCGCGATCCTTCACGCCCAGGCCCCATTTCAAGCTCTTCAGCTGGATCTGGCCCTCGTAGCCCTTCACCACGGAGTCACCAGGAACCGGCTTCCCCTTGAGGCTGAGCTTCATGAACAGCATTTCATTGGCCATGGTGTCGTCTCGTATTCAGTCGCGTACTGCCTTGAAGAAAATGCAACCACACAGGCACAGAGGCACGGAGAAACTCCTGCTTGTTTTCCTCTGTGCCTCCGTGCCTCTGTGCTTGCCTTTCGTCTTCTTCTTGAATGCAGGCGGATCTCAAGTGAACAAGCGCCCATGCCCCTGTCGGGACACTGGGCGCTTGCTGGCCTCGCCCTTGTTTACTTCAGCTTCGTTTTGATGGTGGTGTCGCCGCCGAGGGCCAACTTCTGGTCCTTGACGCTCCACTCGAACGGGATGGCTGCTTCCAGGCCGCCCGTGTTGGTCTGCGCCTTGTAGCCGACGTAGATTTCCTTGAACACGAATTCCACGTCCTGCGACAGCGAGCCGTCTTCCTGGCCCTTGGTCGAGACCTTGGTGACGTAGGCCGAGTTGACCTGCACCTGGAAGTAGACCTGCAGGCCATTGCCCGTGGTCTTGCACATGTCGATGGTGATCAGCTCGAAGTGCAGACCCGAGACCATCTTGGACAGGATGGTGGGGCTCGACGTGTCGAAGTAATGCGTGATCGACAGATTGCCCGGAGTGGCCTTGCCGACGGAGGCGCCGGTGCCCTTGGCCGCGCTGTGCTCGGCCTCGATGTCCCAACTCCAGTCGGAGACCTCGATCCAGCCCTTGTCGCCTTCGTGGCCCTTTTGCAGAGACTCGCCCTTTTGAACGTCTTTGCCAAAATTGATGAAGCTATTGCCTGGCATGGTATTTACCTCACTTGATGGTTAGGACGGCGTCTTTGGTGACCTGGGTCTGCTCGGCGATGTTCCACTTGAAGGGGAGCATGGTGCCAAGCTTGCCGTCGTTCAGCTGCTGCTTGTAGCCGATGGCGATTTCCTTGCAGACGAACTCGATGTCCTGGTTGACACCGCCGTCTTCGCCGCCCTTGTTCGACACCTTGGTGATGAACACGCCGCTGCAAACCAGTTCGAAGAACAGCTCGGGCTGCTCCTTGCCGGTCTGCTTGAGCATGTGGATCGTGGCTGTCTTGAAGTGCGTGCCCTTGACGATGTACTGCATCAGCACGGGCGAGCTCTTGTCATAGAAGTGCGAGATGCTGATCGCGCTGGGCGTGGGCTTGCCGACCGAAGCGCCGGTGCCCTTCAGATGGCTGGCCTCCGCTTCAACGTCCCAGCTCCAGTCGCCGATTTCGATCCAGCCTTCGCTGCCCATGTGGCCGATCTGCTGGGATTCGCCCGGGGCCGGTTTGTCGGCCATGAACTTGATGAATGTATTTCCTGGCATTTTGTGCTCCTAAATATTGAGAACTGACAGATCAGCCCTTTTGCCTGCGAAATCGGCTCAGGCCGATTTCTTCGGCGAAAAGGATGAGCCCCCGGCTCAACCTTTTTCAGCGGGCAGCTTCGACACAAGCCGCAGCGAAACGGACAGACCTTCCAGTTGGAAGTGCGGCTTGAGGAAGAACTTGCTCTGGTAGTAGCCAGGCGCGCCTTCGACCTCTTCCACCACGACTTCGGCCGCCGCCAGCGGACGCTCGGCCTTGGTTTCCTCAGTTGAGTTGGCGGGGTCCCCGTCCACATAACCAAGAATCCATTCGTTGAGCCAGCGCTCCATCGCGTCGCGCGTCTTGAAGGAGCCGACCTTGTCACGCACCATGCACTTCAGATAGTGGGCGAAGCGGTTGCAGGCAAACAGGTAGGGCAGACGAGCCGCCAAAGCGGCGTTGGACGTGGCGTCCGGGTCGTCGTACTCGGCGGGCTTTTGCAGCGATTGCGCGCCGATGAAGGCCGCGAAGTCGCTGTTCTTGCGGTGGATCATCGCGAGGAAGCCGTTCTTGCTCAGTTCGGCTTCGCGACGGTCGCTGATGGCGATTTCGGTCGGGCACTTGGCATCCACGCCACCGTCATCGGTGGGGAAGCTGTGGACCGGCAGGTTCTCGACCGCGCCGCCCGATTCCACGCCGCGGATGCGCGAGCACCAGCCGTGGGTCTTGAACGAGCGGTTGATGTTGGTGGCCATCGCATAAGCGGCGTTGCACCAGCTGTACTTGCCATGCTCCGAGCCGGTCGTGTCTTCTTCAAAGTTGAAGGCGTCCACGGGATCGGTCTTGGCGCCGTAGGGCAGGCGGCCGAGGAAGCGCGGCATGCACATGGCCAGGTACTTGGCGTCGTCGCTCTCACGCAGGCTGCGCCAGGCGGCGTACTCGGGCGTGGTGAAGATCTTGGTCAGATCGCGCGGGTTGGCCAGCTCGCCCCAGGAGTCCATCTGCATGACGGTGGGCGATGCGCCAGTGATGAAGGGCGCGTGGGCGGCCGCGGCCACCTTGGACATTTCACCGAGCAGTTCCACGTCCGGCGGGGAGTGGTCGAAGTGGTAGTCGCCCACGATGGCGCCGAAGGGCTCGCCGCCGAACTGGCCGTATTCCTCTTCGTAGAGCTTCTTGAACAGCGGCGACTGGTCCCAGGCCGTGCCCTTGTAGCGCTTCAGGGTCTTGCCGAGGTCCTGCTTGGAGATCGCCATCACGCGGATCTTCAGGTGCTCGTCGGTCTCGGTGTTGTTGACCATGTAGCTCAGGCCGCGCCAGGCGGATTCGAGCTTCTGGTAGTCCTCGTGGTGCAGGATCAGGTTGACCTGTTCCGAGAGCTTCCTGTCCAGGGCCGCGATCATGGCCTCGATGGAAGCCACGGTGTCGGAGCCGATCAGCTTGACGTTGGCCATCGCCTGCGTGGCCAGCGTGGCGACGGCGGCCTCAACCTGCGAGCGCGCTTCGTCCGACTTCGGTTTGAATTCCTTGCTCAGCAGCGACGCGAAGTCGTTGCCTTCCATCGTGACGCCGGCAAATTGCTGACCGGCGGCTTGAGTTTCTGCCATATCTGCTTCTCCTTGCTTATTCAGGCTTGGCGCTGCTGGACAACGAAGCCAGCAGTGCCGGGTCGGCCATCACTTTGGCGATCAGCTCTTCAGCACCGCCCTTGCCATCCATGTAGGTCACCAGGTTGGACAGTTGCTGGCGGGCTTCGAGCAGCTTGTTCAGACCTTCGACCTTCTGCGCAATCGCAGCGGGCGAGAAGTCGTCCATGCTCTCGAAGGTCAGGTCCACCGAGAGGTTGCCCTCGCCGGTGATGGTGTTGGGCACGGTGAAGGCCACGCGCGGCTTCATGGCCTTCATACGCTGATCGAAGTTGTCGATGTCGAACTCGAGGAACTTGCGATCGGCCACGGGCGGCAGCGGCTCTTCGGGCTTGCCCGCGAGGTCGGCCATCACGCCCATCACGAAGGGCAGCTGCACCTTCTTCTGGGCGCCGTAAAGCTCCACGTCATATTCGATCTGCACTCGCGGCGCGCGATTGCGTCCGATGAATTTCTGGCTGCTGCCCATGTGACTCCTCCGTTAGGGTCTGGTTGAGTTGAGGTGGCGCGACGGCGGTCAGTAACCGTCAGCGAATTCGTTGGGATCCACGCCGAGAATGCGCGCGACTTCTGCGACCGCATCGGGCGCAAGGTCGCGCACGAGCTGGATGAAGTTCTTGTCGATGAGCCGCTCGGCACGGCGCAGCAGGAGCTGCGCGGGGTTGGTCGGCTCGGTGCGTTCGAGGAACATGCAGATGGCATTGATGGCCCGCACGGCGTCCGCGCGGGTCTCGATGGACCCGCCACCGCCGCCGCCACGGCGCCCGCTCGGGGCCTCGCTGCCTTCTTCCGCAGCGGACTCTTCAGGCTCGGCACCGGGCAGCAGCGACTTCACGCCGGTCAGCATCACCTGCAGCGCCTTGACATCGACCGCGTCGGTGCTGAAGCGCTCGGTCATCAGGCCCTTGAGCTGGGCCAGGGCTTCGAGCGAGCTTTCCACCGCCGTCTTCAGACGCTCGGCCAGCTCGCCTTGCTCGACCAGCATGGTTTCGATCTGGCTGCTGCTGAAGGTGTTGTCTTCGGGGCGGGCTTCGAGTTTGTCCAGCGCCACTTCCACGTCACGCATGCGCAGGCCGCCCATGCGGCGATCAAACAGCAGCTGCGCGTTGCGGATATCGCCCAACAGGCCGTCGAGGGAATCGAGGCTGGTCAGCAGGCTGACGCGGGCAAAGGTATCGCCGTCGTCGGGATCGGGGCGCGGATGCAACTCGTCCCAGAAATTCGCCATCAGGCCATGCAGGAGCGTCAGCGCCGGGCCGAGGCCTTCGAGGCCTTCCATATTGACGGCAGCCCGGGCCCAAAGAATCGCCACGCGCAAATCGCGGGTCTGGCCAAACAGGGATTCGGCCTGTTCGCGCACCATGGGCCAGGCCGGGGGCTCGGCGGGACCAAATTGAGTCTCGGGTTTACCCGCAGCTGATTGCCCCAGTTCCATGAAACCGGGGTCGTACTCCATGTCGGGGCCGCAAGCCTCGCCTGACAAAGGCTCCAACCAAGACGATACGACCTGCATTTCCATGAAATTCCTTGAGATAAAACAGCCGGCTTCAAGAAAGAATAGCGAAGCAATGTATCACTGGGCAAGACCTGTGACAGTCGGGATTGCGAGGGCAGTGACATTCATCTAGATGGTGTGACGAATTTTTGTATCAGTGCGCCCGCTGTCGTCGTGTTTTAGTACATTCGGCGGTTTTCCCTTCGAGTCGTTTTCTGCTCGTCAACCGATTGGGTCAAGCAATATGAAGAAGATCCCGGGTCGATTGATTTCGGCCGTCTTTTTGGCTGGCGCTCTGGCGGGCCAGGCCTGGGCTCAGACCGATGCCACGGCGCGCGTGCAGGTGCAACGATTTGCGGTCAGCGGCAACACCCTGCTGCCCGAGGGCAGCGTGAACGCGGCACTCGACGCTTTCAAGGGTTCGCGCAGCCTGGCCGAACTCAAGAACGCTGCGGCAGCGCTGCAGGCGGCCTATGCCAAGGC
>Ga0164241_10005351_pt1 | contig 12089 bp, 8 predicted proteins | sample OricomyardsoilBY_FD_108780 | JGI IMG/M metagenome (GOLD analysis project Ga0164241, IMG submission 108780) | Backyard soil microbial communities from Emeryville, California, USA - Original compost - Back yard soil (BY) | ecosystem: Environmental > Terrestrial > Soil > Unclassified | place: USA... | reverse complement strand
TGCCCGCCGGCTCGAGCAGGCCGGCGGCGAGGTCCTGGGCGGTATCTACGACGGCGAGCCCGGCATCGATCGTGCGCTGAAGGTCCGGTCGCCCAACGGCCACGTCTACAAGCTGTTCTGCGGCATGGTGACGGTGCCCGCGCCGCCCCCGGGCGATCGCCCCAGCCACTTCGAGCATCTCTCGTGCAAGGTCCGCAACCCACGGGCCGAGGAGCGCTTCCTCACCCACGGGCTCGGTTTGCGGCTGTCCGATCGCATGGGCTTCCTCGCCTCCTGGTGGCACTGTGACGAGGACCACCACGGCATCGCGCTGACCCTCGCGCCGCGGCCCGAGCTGTCCCACTACGCGTACGCCTGGCCGGACCTCAACGCGCTCGGCCGCGTAGCCGACCGGCTGCGCGCCGCGCGTGGGCGCAAGGCCATCTGGGGCCCCAGTAGGCATGGCCCCGGCAACAACCACTTCCTCTACTTCCACGACGAGGACGGCGCGATGATCGAGTGCTGCTCGGAGCTCGCGCAGATGGTGCGCGACGGCTACGAGCCGGCGACGTGGTCGATGCTCCCCGGCACGATCAACCAATGGGGCGGCCCGCCGCCGGCGCGCTTCCTGCTCACCGGATTCCCGATCGTCGCACCGCAGCCCGGCCGGCCGCCGTGGGCGATGCGGCCGGACCGCACCGCCACCGCGGCCACGGTGCCGGCATGACCGAGGCATCGCTGCTGTGGCCGTCGTGCGACGGGCCGGACGACCTGGTCGCCGTCGAGCGCATCCCGCTCGCGGCCCGCGGCCTGCCCGCCAGCACCTACGCCGCACTGGCGCGAGCGGCGTCGCTGTGGCCGGACCGGCCGGCCGTGAGCGTGTTCCCGGACGCCGCGCGTTGGCGCGAGACGTCGACCCGCACGTTCGCGGAGCTCGCGGCCGACGTGCATCGCGTCGCGCATGTCTTGGCGGGGCTGGGCGTCGGCCGCCGCGATGCCGTCGCGCTCATCTCGGTCAATTGCGAGCAGCTCCTGACGACGCTGCTCGCCGCCGAGGCCGTCGGCGTGGCAGCGCCCCTCAGCCCGGCGCTCGCACCAGAGCACGCCTCGCACCTCGTCGCGCTCTCCGGCGCGCGCGTGCTCGTCGCGGCCGGGCCCGAGCTGGACCCGACCTCCTGGCAGGTCGCCCGGCAGCTCGCCGAGCAGACCGGCGCCACCGCCCTGCTCGCGTTGCGCCCGACGCTGGCCACCGGACCACCGCCTCCGCTGACGCCACTTGAGGACGCGACGGTCGCGTACCTCGAGGACCTCGCCGCGGACGCTCCCGCCGACGGACTCCCGGGGCCCCCGCCGGCAGCCTCGGACGTCGCCAGCTACCTGCACACAGGGGGCACCACCGGCACACCGAAGCTCGCCGCCCGCACGCATGCCAACGAGATCAGCAACGCCTGGATGGTCGCCTCCAGCTCCATGCTCGACCAGGAGAGCGTGCTGTTCGCAGGCCTGCCGCTGTTCCACACCAATGCGCTCGTCGTGACGCTGCTCGCTCCGCTCCTGCGCGGCCAGCAGGTCGTCTGGGCGGGGCCGCTCGGCTATCGCGACGTGCCGCTCTACGGCAGCTTCTGGCGGCTCGTGGAGCACTACCGGATCGCCGCGATGTCGGGCGTTCCCACCGTCTACGCGGTCCTCGCTCAGGTCCCGCTCGACGCGGACATCAGCTCGCTGCGGTACCCCATCGTCGGCGCCGCTCCCCTGCCCGCCGCCGTCGTCGCGGCCTTCCGGGAACGCACCGGACTCGAGCTGTGCGAGGGGTACGGACTCACCGAGGGCACGTGCGCCTCCTCACGCAACTTCCCAAGCGCCGTGCGGCCGGGAAGCGTCGGCCAGCGCCTCCCGTACCAGCAGGTCCGCGCGGTGCGCGGGGACGCATGGGAGCCACTGCCGCCGGGCGAGGTCGGCGCGATCGTCATCAAGGGCCCGAACGTCTTCCCCGGGTACCTGGTGCCCACGCCGAACGGCCCGGTCCCCGACCGCGGCGACAAGGTACGGGACGGCTGGCTCGACACCGGGGACCTCGGCGCCGTCGGCGCCGATGGCTACCTGCGGCTCGTCGGCCGAGCGAAGGACCTCATCATCCGCGGCGGCCACAACATCGACCCAGCGACGATCGAGGACGCCCTGCTCGCGCACCCGGCGGTGACCGCGGCGGCCGCGGTCGGCCGGCCCGACGTGCACGCCGGCGAGATCCCCATCGCCTACGTGACGCTCGCGGCGGGGAGTGCCGTCACCGGCGAGGAGCTGCACGCCTGGGCAGCGGAGCACGTGCCCGAGCGCGCTGCCGCACCCAAGCACGTCGACGTGATCGACGCGATCCCGCTGACGCCGATCGGCAAGCCGTACAAGCCGGAGCTGCGCCGCCGCGCAACCGAGGCCGCGGCCCGCGACGCCCTGCCGAGTGGTGCCCGGGTGACCGCCGTGCTGGACGACGGCGTGGTCCGCGTGGTGGTCACCGGCGTTCCGGAGGTCGAGGTGCATCCGGCCCTGGCGCCGTTCACGTTCGCGTGGGAGGTCGCCTGACCGTTCGAAGTGTCAGTGCTCAAAAGACCCGGTCAGGCACCTCGCCCGCCTCACCTCACTCGCCGAAAGGAAATCCGATGATCACGCGCAGGAGACCGGGCGCCCCTTCGCTCGCCATCGATCTCTACAAGGCGTTGGCGCTGGAGGACTCGACCGAGATCTTCCGGCAGATCCGCGACGCCGGTCCGGTCGTGTGGCTGCCCCGGCACCGCATGTGGGCAATGGGCCGCTTCGCCGACGTGCGCGCCGCGCTACGCGACGACAAGCGGTTCGTCAGTGGCCAAGGCGTCGCGGCCAACGCGATCGCAAACCACGCGGGCCGCCTCACAACGCTCGCCAGCGACGACGATGTTCACGGGCGACGGCGCAAAGTGCTGATGCAGTCTTTGGGCGCCAAAGCGCTCGGACCGATCGAAGGCACGCTCGAGGCACAGGCCGAGCACATCGTCGATGCCCTCCTCGACGGCCGCCCCTTCGACGCCGTCACCGACCTCGCGGCCGGACTGCCCGTCAGCGTCGTGGCCGACCTCGTAGGGGTCCGCGTCGACAGCGACCAGCTGCTGACGTGGGCCGCCAGCACCTTCAACGCCTTGGGACCGACCAACCGCCGCACCATTGCGACGATGCGTGGCAGCTTGGGACTCCTCAAGTACACCCGCACCCTCTCCCGCGACAAGGTCACGCCCGGAAGCTGGGCAGCGTCCGTGTTCGCGGCCGCCGACCGAGGCGAGATCTCCGCGGCTGAGGCGCGGACCATGGTCATCGACTTCGTCGCGCCAAGCCTGGACACCACCATCCTGGCCACCGCCCACCTGCTCTGGCTCCTGGCTCGGCACCCAGAGCGATGGCAGCAGATCAGAAGCGACCCCGAGCTGATCCCGGCCGCCGTCGTGGAAGCCGTTCGCCTCGCATCACCGATCCGCGGATTCACCCGCAAAATCGCTCAGGACACCGAGATCGAAGGAACTCACCTGCGCACCGGCGACCGCATCGCTCTGCTCTTCGGTGCAGCCAACCTCGACGAACGGCAGTTCCCCCACCCCGAGCGGTTCGACATCGAACGCCCCAAGGGCGCGCATCTTGGCTGGGGCAACGGGCCGCACACCTGCGTCGGCATCCACCTCGCAAAGCTGGAAATGCGCACCCTTCTGCGCGCCATGGTCCCCCGTGTAGAAGCGATCCACACCCGGACACCCACGCGCCTGCGCAACAACACGCTTCAAGGCATCGCCTCCATGACCGCCACCATCACGCCCAGCTGAACACGATCGGTGCGATCTCGCGCAAGGTCCTCACCCAGACGCTGCGCCGGCTCCAGCACCGGCGCTCCGGAGGCCGAGGTGCATCCGGCCCTGGCGCCGTTCACGTTCGCGTGGGAGGTCACGTGACCGGCCGAAGGCGCGTCCGCCAGCGGTCGCCGTCGTAGGCGGCCGGCGCGGTGGTGGCGCAGAAGCCGGCGACCGCGGCGGTCAAGCGGTCCGGCGCCTCCGCCGGAACGACGTGGCCGACGCCGTCGAGCACGCAGAGCGTGCTGTGGTCCATCGCCTCGTGCGCCGCGACGGCGTGGCGCACCGGGATGATCGGGTCCGCGGCGCCCCAGACGATGAGGATCGGCACGTCCGCGAGCAGGTAGAGCCGGTCGGCGGCCTGGACGTTCTGCCCGCGCACGTCGACGACGCTCTTCACCGAGCCGAGGAAGGCCGCACGCCGGCCGGCGTCCGCGAGCGAGCCGTACGCGCGGACGGTGCCGGTGACCCCAGGCGGCAGCCGCACGCGCGAGGGGAGGCGCGCCCGGCCGGCCGCGCCCGCCAGGGCCCGAGTCGCGTGGGCGGTCAGCCGCACGAACGGCTCGGAGCCCGGGACGGCGGCCGCGCGCAGCACCGGGTGGACCTCGTGGCCGAGACCGCCGCTGGAGACGAGCACCAGTCGCTCGGTCATCGCGGGGAACTGGTAGGCGAACTGCAGCGCGATCCCTCCGCCGAGCGAGTGGCCGACGAGGGTCGCCCGGTCGTGCCCCAGCGTGACGAGGAGATCGCGCAGACCGGCGGCCAGCGTGCCGAGCGAGTAGTCGCCGCCGGCGGCCTCCGATCGTCCGTGACCGGGCAGGTCCACGGCGATGACCGTGCCGACGCGCGACAGTGGCTCGACGACCTCGGTCCATGTTCGCAGCGAGCCGGCGATGCCGTGGATCAGCAGGAGCACGGGGCCGGCCCCCGCCTGCACGTAGCTGACGGAGCGGCCGTGGACCTTGACCGATCGTCGCTGCCCGACGGGCGACCGGTCCTCACGCACCCGCGGGCACGATCCTCGCGAGCCGCGGAAAGGCTTCGCGTGCGTTGCGGCGGTCGATCCGGTGGCGGTCGGCGGCCGAGAAGACGGCGCTGAGCGCGGGCGCGGGGTCCTCGATGGCCGCGTCGAACGTCCGGGCGGCAAACGGCCAGTCGCTGCCGAACAGCATCCGGCCGGGACCCGCGAGCGCCTCGACCGCCTTGAGCTCCGGCGGGTCGGCGATCAGCGCCACGTCGTAGTGCAACCGGCCGAGGATGCGATCGGGCGAGCGCTCCGTCAGCGTGCTGCTGCCACCCGGCAATCCGAGGGCCGCGCCGAACGGCTTCGCGTTCGCGGCGAGCACGGTCAGCCGGCTCCGGACCATGGGGATGCACCCGCCGCCGTGGGCGAAGTGCCAGCGGATCTTCGGCCAGCGCGTGAACGCGCCGTTGAACATGAGCGAGATGATCGTTCGCGTCGTCTCGAACGGGTACTCGGCGACGAAGTCCGGCATCGAGTAGTCGGGCTTGTCGTCGGCCAGCGGCTGCGTCGGGTGCACCATCACCCAGGCACCCCGCGCGTTCAGTGCGTCCAGCAGCGGCGCGTTCGCCGGGTCGCCGAGGTAGCGGCCGTCGGAGCTGCTGAGCAGGCCGACGCCGTCCAACTTCAACGTGTCGAGGCAGTGCGTCGCCTCGGCGGTGGCGCCCGCGACGTCGCGAAGGTTCACCACGGCAAAGGCGCCGAACTTCCGGGGATGGGCCTTGACGACCGCGGCGACCTCGAGGTTGACCTGCCGCGCCAACGCATTGGCGGAGGCGTCGTCGGCGACGAACGAGACACCGGGATCGGAGACCGAGAGGAACTGGAAGCCGATGTCGTGCTGCCGCATGAAGGTCAGCGCCAGCTGGGCGGACCAGTCGGGGATCGGGATGCGGTGAAACGCGGTGATGCCGGCCGCCGCAAGCGCCGCACGGTACGCGGGTACGAGGCTGTGACCGTGGACGTCGACGCGACACCGCTCCCGGTATGGCTTGCCGCGCGTACCGGCCGCCGTCGCCACCCCCTCGCCGAGGCCGGCTGCGGCCACCGCCGTTGCGGTTGCGCCAAGGAACGCGCGACGGGAGGTCAGGCACAGATCGTCAGACACGGAATTCCCTCTCTCTCACAACGAGCCCGCCCCCAATGGATGAGCGTCTATTTGCATAATTTGCACGATACATGCAATACGTGCGGGCGGCGCCGCGTACCATGCGTCGGCCATGGCCGGCGTCTCTCGTTACAGCCCGATCGAGCGCCAGAATGCGGTGAGGCGTGCCTTCGGCGGCACGGAGACCCCGGCGGCAGTGGCCACTGAGCTCGGCATCCACGCCACGACCCTGTACCGGTGGGCCAGCCACGTGGCGCAGGTCGCACCGGAGGACGAGGAGCCCTCGACGGACAGCAAGCTGATCGAGGCGGTCGGCGGGCTGCTGCGCGAGCACGACTACAGCGACATCACGGTCGAGGACGTCGCCTCGAACGGCGGCGTCGCACTGCGCACCGCCTTCCACCGGTTTGCCACCAAGCGGGACCTGTTCAATGCGACCATCGATCATGTCGCAGGCCTCCTGGTGGACGGGATGTACGCGCGCGTCGCGGCGGTCGAGCTGCCGGCGTCACCGATCGAGCGCATCCGGCTCTTCGTGCACCTGAGCGCCGAGCTCGCGTACGCGACACCCGAGGCGCACGTGCTCTTTCGCGATCTGGGCGTTCCGCCGGCGGACAGCACCGCACCCCAGTGGCACGATCGCCTGGACGCGACCCTCGCTGAGCTCATCACGGAGGCGATCGCCGCGGGCGAGATCCCGCCGGGCATCGTCCCCCAGGAGGCCGCCCGCATCCTCGGGTCCGCGCTCCGCGGCATCCACGCCACGGTCTTCGAGGGCGCGGATCCCACGCAGGCGCTGCAGCTCGTCGACCGGCTGTACCTGGTGCTCGTGACCCCGTGAGGTAACCGCGGGCAGAGCCCCGCCCGGGCCCGTGTCTCCCGGACCGGCGCACCAGGCGCGCTCGTTGTGCAAGATTTGCGTTGTGCATGCAAGTCATGCAAAGCTACGCACTCGAAGCGAGGGAACGGGGGAACGATGGTTGACGCGAGGGACAACCCACGCCAGCGACGTCTGCGGGTCGAGGCAAGGAGCCGCAGCGCGGCGACGATCGCCGTGCGCGGATGCGCCGCGGCACTGATCGCGCTGGCGTTCAGCCTGTTGGCCGCGTCACCCGCCGACGCCGCGACCTTCGCACCCGCAAGTCGCCCAGGCCCGGCGCTGAGCGTCGCGCCCACCACGATGCGGCAAGCACTCCACTGTTCGGCGAATCTGAAGAAGAGCGGCAAGGCCCCGGTACTCCTGTCGCCCGGCACCGGGAACACGGGCGACGGCCAGTTCGGCAACACCTGGCAGCCCGCGCTCGACCGGCTGAACATCCCATGGTGCTCCCTGTCGCCGCCGCATTTGGCGCTCGACGACATCCAGATCACCGCCCAGTACATCGTGTACGCGATCCGTCTGATGCACGCACGGTCAGGGCATCGCATCGCCATCCTCGGCCACAGCCAGGGCGGCATGTCGATGCGCTGGGCGCTGCGGTACTGGCCGGACACCCGCGCCATGGTCGAGGACGTCATCAGCCTGGCCGCCGACAACCACGGATCCACGTGGCAGCGGAAGACCAACGTCACAGCGTGCGCGACCGCCTGCCCGCCGGTCAACTTCCAGCTCGCCGCCGGCTCGCGGTTCCTGCGCGCGCTCAACAGCCAGGCCGAGACGTTCCGGGGCATCGCCTACACGCAGATCACGACCGACCACGACGAGATCGTCGACAGCACGCCGCCCGCGTGCAGCTCGTGCTTGTCCACCGGCTCGGGAAGGATCACGAACGTCTCCATTCAGCGCATCTGCCCAGCAGACCCGTCCACGCACGTCGCGCTCGCATCCGACCTCGTCGCGTATCGATTGGTCGTGGACGCCCTACGCCACCGTGGGCCCGCTCAGACCGCTCGCATCTCCCCCTCCGTCTGCGCGCGCCTGCTCACGCCTGGAGCCAACCCGCTCACCGCACACCCCACCCCGCCCGGCACGAAGGACACACGCGGACTGCTGCTCGTCGTATGCGGCGCACCCTGCAACTCGATCGGCGCGCCCGAGGTGAAGGGCGAGCCCGCCCTGGCCCGCTACGTGTACGCCAAACCGAGGACGCGGCCGGCACCACGTGCCCACCCGACGAGCGTGCTGACCCAGCGGGCCACCGGACTCGTCGCACAGATGACGCTCGACGAGAAGCTGGCCCTCGTGAGCAGCGGCGTCAACGGCGTGCCACGGCTCGGGATCCCGCCGCTTGCGTTCATCAACGGACCGAACGGCGTCGGCAACGGAGCGCGGGGCGTCACCGCCTTCCCCGCCGCCATCAACGTGGGTGCCGCATGGGACACCGACCTTGCTCGGACGTACGGCGAGGCGCTCGGCGCCGAGGCCTCCGGCAAGGGCAAGACCGTGATCGGCGCCCCGACGATCAACCTGCTGCGCACGCCCCTTTGGGGTCGCGCCGCGGAGACGTTCAGCGAGGACCCGTTCCTCACGTCCGCGCTCGTCGTGCCGGAGGTCCAGGGGATCCAGAGCCAGCGCGTCATCGCGCAGGTCAAGCACTACGCCGCCAACAACCAGGAAGTCGGACGGTTCGGCCGACAGTTCGGCGACGCCGGCATCGACGTGCGAGTCGACGACCGCACGCTCCACGAGGTGTACTACCGCGCCTTTCGCGCAGCCGTGGGGCCGGGCGGTGCGGCCTCGGTCATGTGCTCCTACAACCGGATCAACGGCGTGCAGGCATGCCAGGACCCCACGCACCTCGCCGCGCTGCGCACGTTCGGCCTGCAGGGATTCGTCGAGCCGGACGCGACCCTCGCCGTGCGCGACGTGATCGCCGCCGCCCGTGCCGGTGTGCAGAACTTCCAGCTCGGCACCCTGGCCAGCGTCGGCCCGGCCGAGGACCGTGGCCGGGCCGAGGCCAAGGCGCTCGCCACCGCGATCGCCGACGGAACCCTCCCCCGCTCCGTCGTCGACACCGCCGCGCGCGACATCGTCGTCGCGATGGCCCGCGTCGGGCTGCTGGACCACCCCGCGCCGACCCCGAGGGCCACGGTCAGCACCGCCGCCCACCGCGACCTCACCACCCGCATCTCCACCCAGGGGACGGTCCTGCTCAAGAACGCGCAGAGCGCACTGCCGCTGAGCCGGGCGGTCCGCTCGGTTGCCGTGATCGGCGACGACGCCGACCGCGGATTCCAGAGCGCCGAGAACGGCTCGGCCGCCGTATTGCCGGGCCGCGCCGTGATCACGCCTCTCGCGGGAATCAGGAAACGCGCGCCGCGCACGACCCGCGTCACGTACGCGGTTGGCACGCCCGGCACCGTGCAGCTCCCTGTCACTCCCGCGTCCGTCCTGAACCTCACGGGTGACTACTACGCCTCCGCCGACTGGACCGGCACACCCGTCACGCACAAGGCCGTAGCGACGATCGACTTCGCCAGCACCGCGAGCCGGCCCCTCGTGCCGATCCCGGGAACCACCGCAAGATCCGCCCGCTGGACCGGTACCCTCACCCCGCCCGAGACCGGGCGCTACCAGTTCTCGCTCAGCGCCGCCGGCCTCAGCCGGCTGAAGATCGACGGCAAGCTCGTCGCCTCGACGGACACGGAGTTCATGGTGGGCGCACCGCGCTGGCCAGGCGCGAGCGACCTGTCCTCCCGCGGCAGCATCGTGCTGCGAAAGGGCCGGGCGGTGTCCATCTCCGTCGAGTACTCCAGCGGCCTGTCGATCGCCGGCGCAGCACTTCACCTTGGCTGGACCCCACCCTCCGACCAGCTCGAGCGCGCGGTGCGCGCGGCCCGCCAGGCGGACGTCGCCGTGGTGTTCGCCAACGACAACACGGGCGAAGGGATGGACCGTGACACGCTCGCACTGCCCGCCGACCAGGACCGGCTGATCGCCGCAGTCGCCGCCGCGAACCCGCGTACGGTCGTGGTGCTCAACACCTCCGGGCCGGTCCTGATGCCCTGGCACCGGAAGGTCGCAGCGATCGTCGAGCAGTGGTACCCGGGCCAAACGGGCGGAACGGCCATCGCGCGGACGCTGTTCGGCGATGTCAACCCGTCGGGACACCTGCCCGTCACGTGGCCCGCGTCCGCCTCCCAAGGGCCCACCGCGTCCGCGTCGGCCTATCCTGGCGAGGACAACGTGGTGCGGTACCGCGAGGGACGGCTCATCGGCTACCGCTGGTACGACGTCAAGCACCAGCAGCCGCTGTACCCGTTCGGCCACGGGCTGTCGTACACCGACTTTCGCATCGGTCAGGCGACGGCGAAGAAGGTCGGCTCCGATGCGATCTCCGTATCGGTACCCGTCACGAACATCGGCCACCGGACCGGGGCCGAGGTCGTGCAGGCGTACGTCACGCCCCCTTCACCGACCGGCGAGCCCCGGCAGCTCGCAGGCTTCGCGCGGGTGACGCTTCGCCCCGGACGTCGGACCATCGCGCGAATCCAGATCCCCGCGACCGCGTTGCAGGTCTGGAACACCGCCGCGCAACGCTACGAGCTCGCGCCCGGGCGCTACCGCGTGTCGGTGGGATCCTCCGCTACGAGGCGTGGCGGGGTGATCTCCGTCGACCTCTAGCCGATGCCGACTCCCCCGCCTGCCGACCTTCTGTGTGTTTCCAGGAGCACAACGGCGCAACAAGGCCGGATTGCAGACCATCCCAGGCACTTTCCACGACGAGTGCCTGAGTTGCAGGCACGTAGCCACCCTCCGCCCCACCCCACAAAACACAAAAGGCCTGCAAAAGCAGGCCTTTCGAAGGGTGAGCGAGGGGACTCGAACCCCCGATCGCCTGGACCACAAACAGAAGGGCTTCGTTCTGCGAATGTGGCGTTATGCAGGGGTTTTGTCGGGGTCGTGCGACGGCGCGGTACGCGCGGATATGCAGGGATTAGCCGGGATTAGCTGGGTTTCAGGCACTCTGGGGCGAAAAGTGCCTGAACCGTGTGGCCCGCAAATCACCTGACGCTAGGGCTCTGCCCTGACCTGCTGAGACGTCCGCCGCAGCTACTGCCGGCGAGCCCTCGTTTGACTCGCCGGCAGCGCCTTGCCTCAACAGTTGATCCGTGACCTACTCGTCGGGCCCCGACGGCTCAAGGTCAACGGAGTGCGCGTCCCCCTCGCCCCAAGCCACGTTGATCTTGCCCGCAGGCACGACGGTGGTGAACACGTTGTTCTCCACCGGCACGCTCGTCGTAGAACCCTTGGCTGAGGTCAAGCGCACGGCGTCAATGCCGTCCGGCACGAGGCCCGTCACGCGAAACCCTCCTGGCCCCGCATGGGAGTATCCGATCATCGGCTGAGCATCCGTCGTCGCGGTCTTCTGCAACGCGCATCCGCCACCACCTGCGCCACGCTGATACTCGTCATTGAAGACGCAGACATACGTCCCCCCAGCCACGACGATGACCCGATGACTCGCATCGCTGGCCGCGATCCTGATCAGGCCTGGATCCAGTTGGAAGGGAATCGAAGCGAACGACGGGTCCTTGCTGATCGCGTCCAACGCTTCGGGCGTGGGCTGCAAGGCGTCATCTCGGTAGATGCCAAAGGCCCCCTGGAGAAGCTTCGGTGCCTCCGAGGCCCCGGCTGCGCGAGCGCTGTGGTTCACCGTGCCCTGCAGGAGCAAGATGAGACCTCCCGCGAGCACTGCGGCGACAGCCAACGTAAGGATCAGCGATTTGTTCACGATTGAATTTCTCATGTCAGCACCCTCCTGCGGTGTTCGCGTACCCGACTTCTGGACGAGACGATCCCCCCGCCCATTTGGCGGTGAAGTACGCCTCGGTCACACTCGGGGTGCATAGGGTTCCCTCCACCCACGGCGAACTGGTCCAGCAGGCGAACTCCAGGATCGTCCCGGTGGCCGTCTTCGTGCCCTTGACGCATGAAACCTCCGCGCCGTCGACGTCCGTGATGCTCCCGTTCATGAAGTGCCAGGTGTGCGGCGTCCCGGTGTCCGTCAGGTGATACGTAGAGTGGCGATGCTCCGGCCCCCAGTTGTTCACCGTGGCGTTGCTGGCCCCTGCGAAAAGCCCGAGAACAGCTAGGCTGACGATCCCCACGGCGAGCAACCATGATGCTTTGCGTCCCTGCCTGGACATGCGACCCTCCTCGTCTTGGCTGAACCAG
>Ga0164241_10005350_pt1 | contig 12089 bp, 10 predicted proteins | sample OricomyardsoilBY_FD_108780 | JGI IMG/M metagenome (GOLD analysis project Ga0164241, IMG submission 108780) | Backyard soil microbial communities from Emeryville, California, USA - Original compost - Back yard soil (BY) | ecosystem: Environmental > Terrestrial > Soil > Unclassified | place: USA... | reverse complement strand
CACCCACGGCCCGTCCATCGGATACGTCGGCCCCGAGGCCCGAGACGGTGGGCCGATCGCGCTCGTCGAGGACGGCGACCGCATCGTGATCGACCTCGACCAGCGGCGGCTCGACCTCGACGTCTCCGAAGAGGTGCTGGCCGCACGCCGCGCGAAGCACGTACCGCGGCCGCCGACGGTGACGAGCGGCTACCTGGCCTTCTACGCCGGACAGGTCGCGCCGGCCTGCCAGGGCGCCGTGATGCCCAGATGACTCGCCACGTGGACGCCCGGGTCGCGGCGCTCGAGGCCTACGACCTGGAGGCGGACGAGATCGTCGACGGCACTCCGACGACCGCCGAGGTCTCCGTGACCTCGATCGGCGATGTCGAGGTCGGGATCTGGCAGATCACACCCGGGACCGTCCGCGACGTCGAGAAGGACGAGGTGTTCGTCGTCCTCGAGGGAGAGGGCACGATCAGGTTCGCGGGTGGCGAGGTGGTTCAGCTGGGACCGGGATCCTTGGTCCGGCTGCACGCAGGTGAGGTGACCGAGTGGGAGATCAGGACGACACTGCGCAAGGTGTACGTCGCATGACGGGCAGCACCTGGGATGCGGTGATCGTCGGCGCCGGCCACAACGGACTCGTCGCCGGCTTCTACCTGGCTCGCGCCGGCCTCCGCACCCTCGTCCTCGAACGCCGGCCCTTCGTCGGAGGCGCCTGCAACACCGAAGAGTTCGCACCCGGCTACCGGGCCTCCACGGGCGCCTACGTCCTGTCGATGTTGCGGCCGGCCATCTGGCAGGACATGCGACTGGTCGAGCGCGGCATCGAAGTATCGCCGGCAGGCCCCACGCTCAACCTGTACCCGGATGGCGAGAGCTACCTGCTGGGCGACGACATGGATGCCAACGTCGAGGCGACCAAGCGCTACTCCCCCACGGACGCCCGCGCACTGCCCGTCTTCGAGGACGACCTCCACGACGCTGCGCAGGCGGTGCTGCCGATCTTCGACATGACCGCTCCCGATCCACGAGTCAGGGGGCTCGACGACCTGCGCACGCTGACGAGGATGGGTCGCCTGGCCGCGAAGAACCGTCGGCACCTGAACAACCTCATCCAGCTGTTCACCGCCAGCGCCGCCCAGGTGCTCGCCGAGAGGTTCGACAGCGAGCACGTGCGTGCCGCCCTCGGTTGGCACGCCATCAACGACAGCGTCGCCGGCCCGTCGACACCCGGGACCGCGTTCGTCCTCCTGCACGACCACGCCAGCGACGCCGACGACGCGGGCGTGCGTCAGTGGGGCTTCGTCCGCGGCGGCATGGGCGTGCTCACCGAGCGGATGGCCGACGCCGCGCGCGAGGCCGGGGCCACCATCCGCTGCGATGCGGAGGTCTCCTCGGTGCTGACCAAGGGCGACCGGGCCGTCGGCGTACGGCTGATGACGGGCGAGGAGATCCACGCCGACCGGGTGCTCTCGAACGCCGACCCCAAGCGGACCTTCCTCGGGTTGTGCGCCGGTGCCGACCTGCCCGAGGACTTCGTCCGCGAGGTCGAGGCCTACAGCTGCATGGGCACGAGCACCAAGATCAACCTGGGCCTGTCGGCGTTGCCGCACGCCAAGGGACAGCCACAGAGCGGCGTCCAGCCCTACCACCGCGGGATCATCGAGGTGAACCCGTTCACGGCCGAGCTCGACCTCCAGCAGGCCCAGGCGGCGTACGGCGTCGCGGTGCAGGACTCGCACATCGAGATGTGCTTCCCGACCGTCCACGACCCGTCCCTCGCGCCGGAGGGCAAGCACGTCGCGACCATCGACGTGAACTCCCAGCCGTTCCACCTGCGCGAAAGCACGTGGGACGACATCAAGGAGACCCGTGCGGACCAGGTGATCACGCAGCTCGAGCAGTACTTCCCGGGGCTGTCCGGGCTCGTCGAGCATCGGCAGGTCCTGAGCCCGCTCGACATGGAGCGGGTGATGGGACTCACCGGTGGCCACGCCCTGCACGGCGACATGGCTCCGCACCAGCTCCTGTTCATGCGACCGGTCCGGGGCTGGGCGAAGTACCGCACGCCGCTCCGCGGTCTCTACCTGTGCGGGGCCGGCACGCATCCGGGCGGTGGCGTCAGCGGCGCGAACGGCCGCAACGCCGCCCGCGAGGTGCTCCGCGACGCGAAGCGCCGCCGGCGGCGCTGACGTCTCGGCTCAGGTCAGTCCCCGAGGACCTCGTCGACCGCCTCGCAGACCAGGGCGAGTGCAGCGCGCAGGGACGCCGGATCCATCACCAGCGACGGCTGCACGTTGAGGGTCGTGGTGCTGGAGTCGACCAGGACACCACGCCGCAGGATGGCCGCAGCGAGGGCCTCCTGCAGGTCGGCGGCACGGCGCTGCGCGTCCTTGTCGGTGACCAGCTCGATCCCGACGAAACACCCTTGGACGCGGACGTCGCCGATGCTCTCGTAGCGATCCACCAGCGGCACGAGCACCTCCTCCGACACCTGGTGGAGGGCGCGAACGTTGTCGAGCACCCCTTCGGCCTCGAACACCTCGAGCGACCGCAGCGCCACCGAACAGGCAGCCGGGAGCCAGGCCCAGGTGCTGCCCGTCGACACGTCGTCGAAGGTGCCGAGCACGGCCTCCGACCCGAGCACCGCTCCGATCGGCATCACGCCGCCGCCCATGGCCTTGCCCAGGCACATCAGGTCGGGCTGGAGGTCCCAGAGCTCGGAGGCAAACATGCGTCCGGTCCGCCCGAAGCCGGTCTTGACCTCGTCCAGGCAGAGCAGCCAGTCGTGCTCCTCGCAGAGCTCGTTCAGGGCGTTCCAGAACCCGTCCGGAGGCACGACCACTCCGCCCGAGCCGAGCACCGGCTCGATCACGACACCCGCCACCTCGGCGGGGTCGATCGCATGGAAGAGCATCTGGTCGCGGATGAAGTCGACCGTGCTGTCGCCCGAGCCGCCGGGATGCGGTGGCGCGAAGAGGGTCCGGTAGGCACGCGGGTAGGGCGCGTGCGCGAACCCGCCGCCGAGCCCGCGCACCCCTTGGCCGATCTCGTGGTGCTCGGCTCCGAGTCCGGCCGTGGTGGTGGACTCGCCGTGGTAGCCGCCGTAGAAGCCCAGGATCATCGGGCGCCCGGTCGCGCGGCGCATGAACCTCACCGCGGACTCCACCGCCTCCGTGCCGTTCAGGGCCAGGTCGACCCTGGTCAGGCTGGCCGGGGTGAGGTCGAGCAGCCGGCGGGCGAGCTGCGTCATCAGCGGGTTCGTGACGACGTGGCTGTCCTCGTTGCCGAACGCCAGCAGCTGCGCGGTCGCCGCCTCGACCAGATCCTCCCGCCCGGCCCCGAAGGGCACGGACGCAGACGAGCTCACCAGGTCGACGAACACGTTGCCGTCGAGGTCCTCCACGAGCCAGCCCGACTTGCGGGCGGCCACGAACGGGTAGCTGCCGTGGGTCTGCCCCGCGTAGAAGACCGCGCGTTGGGCCTCGATCTCGGCCTGCGAGCGAGGCCCCGGCAGCGGCCCACTCACTCGTGGTGCCTCGTTGGGCGTCAGGTCACGCTTCGAGGGCATCGTCAACTCTCCATGGCTCACCGGCGACGCGTGCCGCCTTCGGGGATCGCGCGGTCCAGGACGCTGTCGGCCTCGGGTGGAGGGTCGGTCGCCACGTCCCGGATCACGTCGGCGACCGTCTCACAGGACCACTCGAACAGGTCCAGCGGCATCGTCAGCGGCGGTTGCATGCGGTACACCCACTTCCCGAGCTGGGTCACTCCCAGCACGCCACGTCGAACAGACTCCTGGTGGACCTGGCGGTGGAACTCGGGCGCCGGCCGGATGGACTCCTTGTCGGTGACGAACTCCAGGCCGATGAACGCACCGAGCATCCGGACGTCGCCGACCTGCGGGACCTCGTCGACGAGTGGAGACAGGATCCGGCGAGCGGACCTCTCGATCCGCGCCACGTTGGCCAAGGTCTCGCCGTTGGTGAGGACGTCGATCCCGGCAGAGGCCCCCGCGCACGCGGCAGGTGTCCAGGCGAAGGTTCCACCGCCGTGGACGTCGGTGTCGGCCATCACTTCGTCGGTGGCCATCACCGCGGCGATGGGCTGCCCACCGGCGGCGATGCCCTTGCCCAGCAGGAGGATGTCGGGTCGGAGGTCCCAGTGATCGCCGGCGAAGAGCGTGCCGCACCGGCCCATCCCCGTCTGGACCTCGTCCAGGATCAGCCGCCAGCCCCAGCGTCGGCACGCGGTGGTCAGCCGCTCCCAGAACGCCGCGGACGGGATGTGGATCCCGCCCTCTCCTAGCACCGGCTCGATCAGGACACCGGCGATCTGCGTGGGCTCCACCTGGTGCACGAGGAGCCACTCCTCGATGAAGTCCATGTAGAGGGTGTCGTCGTACGGACCCGGTCCGCGGTGGAAGGGCGCCCGGAACTGGTTGGGGTACGGCGCGAACACCAGGCCGCCGACGTACGCCGAGTTGGCGCTGTTCACCTCGGCGAGGTCGGACGACACGCTCGCGGTGAGGTAGGTGACCTCGCCGTGGTACTGGCCGTGGAAGACGAGGATCATCGGGCGTCCCGTCGACTCGCGGGCCAGCTTGACGCCGGCCTCGACGGCGAGGGTCCCGCTCAGCGAGACCATGACGCGGCTGATCCCGGGAGGCGCGATGCCGACGAGCTTCTCGGCGAGCTCGATCGCCACGTCGTTCTGGACGTAGTCGGTGATCTCCATGCCGTACCGACGCTGCGCGTCCACGACCGCATCCGTGACACCGGGCGCTGGTGTCCCGTAGGGCGAGGCGCCCCAGGCCGAGACGAGATCGGCGAAGACGTTGCCGTCCACGTCCTCGATCAGGCACCCCTCCTTCCGGGCTTCGACGAAGGGCACCTCGTCGTGGTCCTGCATGGGTGCGGCCGCGACCTTGTCCATCCGCGCGAACAGCGCCTCGCTCTTCGGGCCGGGCAGAGGGGTGCTGACCTGTGGCCACAGCTCACTCATCGTCATCGCTTCCTGTTGTCGAGACGTTGGCGGAGCCACCTCGGCCCGCGACGCAGGTCGCGGAGGGCTTCGCCGGCACAGTTGCGCCCGTTCGCACCGCTGACGCCGCCGCCCGGGTGCGTCCCCGCGCCGCAGAGGTAGAGGCCCGCGATCGGCGTCCGGTAGTCGGCGTAGCCCCGCACGGGCCTGTTCATGAACAGCTGGTCCGGGGCCATTTCGCCGTGCAGGGCGTGACCGCCGGTGATGCCCAGGACCCGCTCGAGGTCCAGCGGCGAGAGCACCTGCCGATGCAGGACGGAGGCGCTGAGTCCCGGGAAATACCCGTCGAGCTCGGCCAGGACCCGATCGGCGACTCCCTCCTTGATCGTGTCCCAGTCGCCCTCGACCAGCGTGTAGGGCTGGGAGTTGATGTCGATGGTGGCGACGTGCTTGCCCTCGGGAGCCAGGGACGGGTCATGGACGGTCGGGAAGCACATCTCGATGTGTGCACCGGTCGCCGCGATCCCGGCGCGCGCCTCGGCCTGCTGGAGGTCCAGGACGTCGAGGGTCGGGCCCAGCTCCAGGACTCCGTGGTGGTACGGCTGCGGGCCGCTGCCCGCCTGGCTCCCGGCGACGGGAAGCCGGTCGAGGGCCAGGTTCATCTTGATGCTCGTCCCGTCCGAGCGGATGTTGCGCACCGCGCGGAGGAAGTCGGCCGGGAGGTCCCCGGGGTCGCACAGGGTCTCGAACGTGTGCCGGGGGTCCGCGCCGGACAGGACGATGCGGCTCTCGACGCTCGTGCCGTCGGCGAGCAGCACCCCAGTGACCGCGACCGTGTCGCCGGAGCCCCGGGTGAGGATCCGGTCGACGCCGACGCCCGTGCGGATCTCGGCGCCCCCCTCGCGCGCCGCCTCCGCCATCTTCACCGTGACCTGACCCATCCCGCCGCGCACGAAGCCCCACCGCCGCAGACCGCCACCGGGTTCGTGGGAGACGTGGTCGTGCAGGAGCACGTACGCCGTACCGAGGGTGCTCGGGCCGTTCAGGCTGTCGTTGATCGAGTGCCAGCCGAGCGCTGCTTTGACGTAGGGCGACTCGAACCGCTCGCTCAGGTAGTGGTCGGCCGAGGTGGTCAACAAGAACAGCGCCTCGTCCAGGTCCTTGCGGCTGCGCACCACGCTGCGCAGCATCGACATCAGCGTGCGTCCGTCCCGCCGGTGCAGGTCGCCGACGTTGAACGCCGTCAGGTCGAAGGTCGGCACCAGCAGGCCGGCCAGACGCAGGAGCTGGTCCTCCACCTCCGGCAACGCTTGGGAGTCGGCCGGCGAGAACCGGCGTACCGCCTCCGCGGCCAGCTCCGGGTCGTCGTCCAGCAGCAGGTCGGCCCCGTCGGGGAACAGGTTCAGCGACGGGCCGGCGTCGTCGGTCCGGACGCCTCGCTCGCGCAGCCGGAGATCGGCCCAGATCGCCGGGCGCAGCATGCTCAGGATGTAGGCACCGGTCGAGGCACGGTAGCCGGGGGCGAACTCCTCGGTGACGCAGGCGCCACCCACGATGTCGCGGCGCTCCACGGTGAGCACCTTCAGTCCGGCACGCGCGAGGTAGTAAGAGGCGACGAGCCCGTTGTGCCCAGCCCCGACCACCACCACGTCGTACGAGCCGGCGCTTCCCACACACGGGACGCTATTGAGGCGTAGGAGGATTGTCAACAATCTGCTGTCGACAATACGTCGAACTCGACGGTACGGTCGTGCCGTGCGGGTCGTCGTGGTCGGAGCGGGCGCCTGGGGGCTGCCGACCGCCGCCGAGCTGGTCCGTCGTGGACACGATGTCACGCTCGTGGACCACCACGGACCCGGCAACTCTCTCTCGTCCTCCAGCGGACCGACCCGCCTGTGGCGGGTCGCTGACCCCGATCCAGCGGCGATCCGGCTGGGACGTCGTGCCGTCGCGGCCATGCAGCGCCTCGAGGCGCGCGCGGGTCGATTCGTGCACACGAGGACGGGCCTGGTGTGGCGCGACACCGCCTCCTCCCTGCAGCAGATCCGGGACGCGGTGGTGCTCGAAGGAGTCACTCACACCGAGGTCCCCGCCGACGCGGTCGGCGACTTCTTCCCGGGCCTCGAGCCGGACGAGCGTGACGCCCTGTGGTTCCCCGAGGCCGGCGCGCTGCTTGCTGCCGCCGCGCTCGCCGGGTACGTCGAGCTGTTCGACCGCGGCGGAGGGGTCTCCTGGTTCGGGCCGATGGTCACGTCCGTGTCGCCGACCCGCACGGGCGCCACCGTCACCCTCGACGGCCGGGCGTTGGACGCCGACGCCGTCGTGGTCTGCGCCGGACCCGGTACGCCGGACCTGCTGCCGGGCATCGGGCTCGACGTACCGCTGCGCGCCTTCCTCGAGCAGGTCGTCCACCTCGGTGACGCGGGCGGGTCGTCCGCGTCGGACTCGTGGCCGTGCCTCTTCGACGGTCCGACCGAGGGGGAGGCCGGCATCTACGCGATGCCGACCCCGGAGGTCGGCTACAAGATCGGCATCGACAGCCCGCTGCGCGAGCTCGTGACGGACGACGACGACCGCACCCCCGACCCCGAGCGCACCCGGGCCATCGTCGCTCGTGCCGACCGCATCCTCCCGGCACCGGGGCGCGAGGTCGTCGACGAGCTCGTGTGCTGCTGGACGGACTCGCCGGACGGCTGGTTCGTGATCGACCGCGTCGACTCCGTCGTGGTCGCCTGCGGCGACTCCGGGAAGGGCTTCAAGTACTCGCCGGCGATCGGCGAGATCCTGGCCGACCTCGCTGAGGGCGAGCCGTTGGATGCCGACATCGCCGCGATGTCCGCCCGGCGGTTCGAAGGTCGCCCCATCTCGTCGTGGACGCCGACGAGCCTGGGCCTCGCGCCGTCGTGAGTCCAGGTGTCAGGACTCGAGCCGGCTGATCCGCGACAGGCGGTAGGCCACGGCCGCCACCACTCCGGACGCGATCAGGAGCACGAAGCTGAGCGCGGCACCTCCGGCCAGGTCGCCCCGGGTGAGGATCAGGTCCTGGACGGCCTGCCCGAGCATGTATCCGCTGGTGCCACCGACCATGGTGGGCGTGGCGAAGTCGGTGAACAGCGGGATGTAGACCAGCAGGATCGCGACGAAGATCCCGGGCGCGGACAGCGGCAGCAGGATGCGGCGCATGATCGTCCACCACCCGGCACCGAGGTCGGCGGCGGCCTGGAAGAGATTGGCGTCGATCGCCTTCATCGAGGCGTAGATCGGGATGACCGTGTAGGTGATCCAACTGGTCGACAGCACCACGATCACGGCGAAGTTGTTGAAGAGCAGGGCGTCGATCGGTTTGTCGATGATGCCCGCCCACTCCAGCGACCCATTGATGATCCCGTTGCGTCCGAGCAGGATCCGCCAGGCGTAGATGCGGACGACCGGGTTGAGCCCGTCCAGCACGACCAGACCGAGCACCATCGGCAGCTCCCACTTGCCCGCTTTGAAGGCCATGACATAGGCGAGCGGTACGCCGACGACCAGCTGCGCGACCATCGCGGACGTGGCGATGATGACCGTCGTCTTGGCGACGTGCCAGTAGAGCGGGTCGTGGAAGAGCTCCGTGTAGTGGTCGAAGGTCCAGACGTTGTCCTGGTTGGCGATGCCGAGCCCGATGCTGATCAGGAAGAGGATCAACATCGGGATCAAGAACAGCACGATCAGCACCAGCATCGGCGCGGTCAGATAGACCGCGGGCAGCCACCGCCGACCTCCCTCGCCCGCACGCGAGCGTCGCGCCCGGGTGGTGGCCTCGGCCTCCGGTCCCGAAGGGACCAGCGGGTCGGCGACGATGCTCATACCCGGCCTCCTGCCACCAGCGAGGTGAGCTCGTCGCCGCTGCCACGGCGCTTGCCCAGCCACTTGATCAGCAGATAGAGCCCGTACACGGCCAGGACCTGGACCGCCGACACCAGCGTGGCGATCGCGTTGACGATGGGCAGGTTGTAGGAACGACGGAGGTCCGAGAACACCCAGACCGGGAAGGTCTCCTCGTACCCGCCGTTGAAGAAGCTGATCTCGAAGTTGTTGAACGACCAGGCGAAGGCGAAGATCAGAGACGCCGCCAGTGCAGGGGTGAGCTGCGGCAGCACGATCCGCGTCATCAGCTGCCACTGCGAAGCCCCGAGGTCGATTGCGGCCTCCTCCTGTGACCTCTCGAATCGCACCAACCGCGCCGAGACCAGGGCGGTGACCAAGGGGAAGGTGACCGCGATGTGCATGAGGATGATCGTCTTCAAGGACAGCTCGACGTCGAGGTAGACGAAGAACACGAGGCCGCTCACGCCGATCACCAGCCAGGGCACGACCAGCACGGCGCCCAGCAGCCCCGCCCAGAAGCCACGCCCTCGGAACCGGAACCGGGTGATGCCCCACGCGGCCGCCGTGCCCAGGACCACGCAGGACGGAGCGACGATTGCAGCGACGATGACGGAGTAGCGCAAGGAGTCTCGGACCCCCTGGTCCTCCAGCGCCATCTTGTACCAGTCGAGCGTGAACCCCTCGAAGGGCAGCGAGATGATCGTCGAGTCGTTGAACGAGAAGGCCGTGAGCAGAGCGATGGGCCCGATCAGGACGACCAGGACCACGGCGACGAGCGCGAGCGCCAGAGCGTCTCCGAGGCGGAGCCGATGGCTCACCCGGCCTTCACCTCCTGCCAGGCCTTGCGCCACGTGTCGGCGTTCGCCGGCGCGGTCTCAGGGTAGGCGCCCTTGAGGCTCCGGGGGTCGGCCATCTCGGTGTAGTGGTCCTTGACCAGCGGGACGGCCTTCGGGTTCATCATCACGTACCCGCTGTTGCCGAACAGGGCCTGCGTCGGGGGTGACGTGGCGTCGTTGATGAACGCGTACGCCGCGTCGACGTTGTCTGCCTTCGAGCTGATGGCCAGGCCGCAGACCCACGAGAGCGCGCCCTCCTTGGGCAGCGCCCAGGCGACGTTGCCGCCACCCTTCTGGATGTCGTCCGCGGTGGCCCGGCCACCGTCGGAGAGGATGATCTCGCCGGACTTGAACATGTTGGCCATGTCGGAGTCGGACTGGGCGAAGGCCCGGAACTGGCCGTCGTCTCGCAGCTGGCTCAGCGCGTCCTTCGCCTGCTCGACCTGGTCGTCGTCGAGGTTCATCGGGTCCGTGCTGCCGTTGGCCAGCGCCCACTCCGCGATCGGAGGCAGCCAGTAGCCGCCGTCCATCGCCACCTGGCCCTTGTACTTCGGGTCGAAGAGGTCGGCCCACGAGTCGACGCCGTTGGGGAACGCTTCCCGGTTGTAGATCAGGCCGACGGCGCCCGCCTCCTCCGGCACCATGGTGACCTCACCGTTGTTGGTGACCCCGGCTGCATCGCGGAACGTCGGGTCGAGGTCGTCCCAGTGCGTGAGGCGGGACGTGTCGATCGGCGCCAGCATCCCGGCCTCCACCAGCGGCCCCTGCTCGTCCAGGCAGAGTTCGATGACGTCCGCCCGGAACCCGGCCCTGATCTTCGCGGCCGCCTCGTCATTGCTCTCGAAGGTGGCCGTCTCGAGCTTGATGTCCGGGTACGCCTCCTTGAAGTGGGCGATCTTGGAGTCCGCCACCGTGTCGGAGTAGGTGAACGTGTGGAGGGTTCCGGATGGCGCACCGCCCGCGCTCGCCGAGTCCGAGCCACCGTCCGAGCCGCAGGCCGTCAGGCTGAGGGCCAGCACTGCCACGCCGGCGGTCGCCAGCCGGAGACTCCTCGTCGTGGTCCTGGTCGTGGTCCTGGTCGTGGTCACTGTCCTTGCCCTTCTTCGTCGTCCGCGGTGGTGGTCGTGGGATGTACGGGGCCGATGACGTGGGCGCCGTCGGGCGCCCACGACAGGAGTACGTCGACACCACGCTCGATCCCAATCAGCGCGGCGTTGCCGCTCAGCACGTGGACCACCAGGCGCTCTCCGGTGGCAATCACCGCGGAGACATGCGTGGTCGACCCGACGTACACGACGTCGACGACCTGGCCGCGCACCCGCGCGTGGGTGTCGGGAAGGCTCGTCTCGAGGTCGGCGTGCAGGCTGATCCGCTCCGGCCGGACTGTGATCTGCACCTGCCTCGCGGTCATCGGCGTCTGCACCGCGGCGGTCAGTCGCTCGCCGTCGGGCAGGCCGGCCACGAGCAACGACTCGACGGTGGCCGGCTGGTCGAGGACGAGGAGGTTGGAGGTGCCGATGAAGTCGGCGACGAACGCCGTCGACGGCTGCTCGTACAAGGTGCGGGGGTCGGCCAGCTGCTCCACCCGGCCCTCACGCATCACGGCGATGCGGTCCGACATGGTCAGCGCCTCTTCCTGGTCGTGGGTCACGTACAGGAACGTCGTGCCGGTGGCACGATGGACTTCCTTCAGCTCCGCCTGCATCTCCTTGCGGAGCTTGAGGTCGAGGGCACCGAGTGGCTCGTCGAGCAACAGGGCCTGCGGGCGGTTGACCAGGGCGCGGGCGAGTGCGACACGTTGGCGCTGCCCGCCGGAGAGCTGGGAGGGTCTCCGCTCCGACAGACCCCCCAGCTGCATGGTCGTGAGCGCTCCCGCTATCCGTTCGGTGCGCTCGTCCTTGCCCAGCCGCTTGACCTTGAGCCCGAACGCGACGTTCTCCTCCACCGTGAGGTGCGGGAACAGCGCATAGTCCTGGAACACCATGTTCAAGGGGCGCTTCGCCGGGGCCTGATGAGTGATCTCGTCGCCGCCGAGCAGGATCGACCCCGACGTCGGTCGCTCGAAGCCGGCGACCATCCGCAAGGTCGTGGTCTTGCCACAACCGCTGGGCCCGAGCAACGAGAAGAACTCTCCGTCGCCGATGGACAGGTCGAGGTCGTCGACCACGGTGTTCGTCCCGAACGTCTTGGTGACGCCGACGATCTCGATGGTTCTGGTGGGCATGGCGGCCGCCCGTCTCAGCGACCGTGCGTCTGCGGCGGGTGCGCGACGCGTGCGCGCCAGCACGCGACCTGGCGCGCCGTACCGTCGGGATCGGAGAAGGCCGTGAACCACTCATGGTGGGCATCGAGCCGGAGATGGGTCACGCGTGGTCCTTTCGCGGTGGTGGCGGTTGGGGTGGCGGTGGGGGCGACGCT